>Ga0310344_10000100_pt1 | contig 70518 bp, 69 predicted proteins | sample HC15DNA20200_MG_FD_203801 | JGI IMG/M metagenome (GOLD analysis project Ga0310344, IMG submission 203801) | Marine microbial communities from station ALOHA, North Pacific Subtropical Gyre - HC15-DNA-20-200_MG | ecosystem: Environmental > Aquatic > Marine > Oceanic | place: Pacific Ocean: North... | reverse complement strand
GCGGTTCGCTGATCAAGTCCACCAACGGCCATTCCAACGGCATCGTGCCGTGGCTGAAGACGCTGGACTCCTCGGTGGCCGCGGTGAACCAGGGCGGCAAGCGCAAGGGCGCGGCCTGCGTGTACCTGGAAACCTGGCACGCCGATATCGAGGACTTCCTCGAGCTGCGCGACAACACCGGTGACGAGGCCCGCCGTACCCACAACCTCAACCTGGCCAACTGGGTGCCGGACCTGTTCATGAAGCGCGTGGAGGCCGACCAGGAATGGTCGCTGTTCGACCCGCGCATCGTGCCGGAGCTGACCGACCTGTACGGCGACGCCTTCGAGGCCGCCTATGTCCAGGCCGAAGCCCAGGGCAAGGCGCAGCGCACGATCTCCGCCCGCAAGCTGTATGCGCGGATGATGCGCACGCTGGCCGAGACCGGCAACGGCTGGATGACCTTCAAGGACAAGTGCAACAAGGCCAGCAACCAGACCTTGCGCACCGGCAACGTCATTCACCTGTCGAACCTGTGCACCGAGATCCTGGAGGTCACCTCCAACGACGAGACCGCGGTGTGCAACCTCGGCTCGATCAACCTCGGCCGCCACTTTGACGAGTACGGCGATTTCGACTTCGACAAGCTGGCCGAGACCGTGCGCTTGGCCGTGCGCCAGCTCGACCGCGTGATCGACCTGAACTTCTACCCGATCGAGACCGCACGCCGCGGCAACCTGCGCTGGCGCCCGGTCGGCCTGGGCTGCATGGGCCTGCAGGACGTGTTCTTCCGCAAGCGCCTGGCGTTCGACTCGGCCGAGGCTCGCGCGCTGTCGCAGAAGATCGCCGAGACGATCTACTTCCACGCGCTGGAAACCTCCTGCGAGCTGGCCGCCGAGCGCGGCAAGCACCCGTCCTTCGCCGACACCCGCGCCGCCAACGGCGAGCTGCAGTTCGACGCCTGGGGCGTGACCCCGGAGAACGGCGAGCGCTGGGACGCCCTGCGCGAGCGCATCAAGGAACATGGCCTGCGCAATTCGCTGCTGATCGCCATCGCGCCGACCGCCACGATCGCCTCGATCGCCGGTTGCTACGAGTGCGTGGAGCCGCAGGTGTCCAACCTGTTCAAGCGCGAGACGCTGTCGGGCGACTTCCTGCAGGTCAACCGCTACCTGGTCGAGGAACTGAAGCGCCTGGGCATGTGGACCGCGGAAATGCGCGACACCATCAAGCTGGCCGAAGGTTCGATCCAGGGCATCGCGCAGATCCCGGAAACCCTGCGCCAGGTCTACCGCACCGCGTGGGAACTGCCAATGCGCGCGCTGATCGACATGGCCGCCGACCGCGGCGCCTACATCGACCAGTCCGCCTCGCTCAACCTGTTCATGGAAAGCCCGAACATCGGCGCCATGTCCTCCATGTACATGTATGCGTGGAAGCAGGGCATCAAGACCACGTACTACCTGCGTTCGCGTCCGGCGACCAAGATCGCCAAGACCACGGTGAGCACCTACACCCCGGTCGAGGCGGTGGCCTGCTCGCTGGAGAACCCGGAAGCGTGCGAGGCGTGCCAGTAATGCAGTGAGCTGCGGCAATCCGTCCGCGTGCGGGGTTGATCCCGCACAAGGACGGTTTGTCGGCATCGCGTGAGGATGGCATTGCCTGATCCGCACCCGTTCGCAACGCACCGCGTGGAGCATCGGGACAGCACAGGCCGTCCCGGGGGTTGAAGATGAAGCGTTATGCCGACCGCTCGGGTCAATCGGGCGTGGAAGCCTACCGGTTCGACGCGACCTCGATCTGGGTCAAGTTCCGCAACAGCGACACGCTTTACCAATACAGCAGCAAGGGCCGCGCCGGCCCGAGGAAGGTGGCGCGGATGAAGACGCTCGCCGAAGCCGGTGAAGGATTGAGCACCTATATCAGCCAGCACGCGCACGACGATTACGAGCGCTGAGGGCTGCCCCCAGCAAATTCCGTTTACTTCCGCCGCCGGGCGGGGAAATACAAGGCAACAGAACATGTCCGAACAACGCCGCCAGATGCTGCTCGACCCGGGTTTCGAACTGACCCTGCGTCCGATGCGCTACCCGCAGTTCTACGAGATGTACCGCAACGCGATCAAGAACACCTGGACGGTGGAGGAGATCAACTTCCAGATCGACATCTCCGACCTGCACTCGAAGATGACGCCGGCCGATCGCCACCTGATCCACCGGCTGGTCGCCTTCTTCGCCACCGGCGACTCGATCGTCTCCAACAACCTGGTGCTGAACCTGTACCAGCACCTCAATGCGCCCGAAGCGCGCATGTACCTCTCGCGCCAACTGTACGAAGAAGCGCTGCACGTGCAGTTCTACCTGACCCTGCTCGACAACTACCTGCCGGACCCGGCCGAACGCGCCAAGGCGTTCTCGGCGGTGGAGAACATCGACTCGATCAAGAAGAAGGCCGAGTTCTGCTTCAAGTGGATCGACTCGATCCAGGACCTCAAGCGCATCGAGACCCGCGAGCAGCGCCGCCAGTTCCTGCTCAACCAGATCTGCTTTGCCGCGTGCATCGAGGGCCTGTTCTTCTTCGCCGCCTTCGCCTACGTGTACTACTTCCGTTCGCGCGGCCTGCTGCCGGGCCTGGCCTCGGGCACCAACTGGGTGTTCCGCGACGAGAGCTGCCACATGGAGTTCGCGTTCGAATCCGTGCGCCAGGTGCGCGAGGAAGAGCCGGACCTGTTCGACGACGCGCTCAAGCAGCAGGTGTACCAGATGCTGGAAGAGGCCATCGAGTGCGAGCTGCAGTTCGCCGAGGACGTGCTGTCCGGCGGCGTGGCGGGCATCTCGACCCGCGACATGCGCCAGTACCTGCAGCACTGCGCCGACCAGCACTTCGCCAAGCTGGGCATGGAGAAGAAGTACAACGTGCGCAACCCGCTGCCCTTCATGGAGCTGCAGGACGTGCAGGAGCTGACCAACTTCTTCGAGCGCCGCGTGTCGGCCTACCAGGTCGGCGTGCAGGGCGAGGTGTCGTTCGACCATGCGTTCTAAAGAACGCATGCGGGGTTTGGCGCTGCCCGCGTAGCGGGCAACGCCCCCAAGGTTGTGCTTCGCAAAACCTTGGGCCCCGACCCTCCGCCTCCAATCCCCCGCGCCTTCGGCGCGCCCCCCCTTACTAAGGGGGGCTCTTCAGCTGATGGATTGTGCAAACGCCCCGGGACAACCCGGGGTTTTGCTTTTTTGCCTCTTCCCTTCTTTTGGGGGAGAGGCTTCCGCCCCTACCGCGCGGCGGGATGCTCCGGGGAAAGGTCTGCCAGTGCACAATGGCGCCGACCCCACATCCCACATCGTTGCCCGGCCATGACCGACATCTCGCCCGATACCGTCGCTTCCACCGACATCACGCCCGCCATCGCGCCCACCGAGGTGCGCATGGCCGAGATCGTCTTCCCCAACCACACCAACCACATGGGCACGCTGTTCGGCGGGCAGGCGCTGGCGTGGATGGACAAGGCCGCATTCCTGGCGGCAGCGCGCTATTCGCGCCACACCGTGGTCACCGCACGCTCGGACCAGGTCGATTTCAAGCTGCCCATCCGCCAAGGGCAGATGGTGGAAACCATCGGACGCGTGGTCGAGGTTGGCCGCAGCTCCATTCGGGTGGAAGTCGAGCTTGTCGCCGAGGACCTGGCCACCGGCGAGCGCAAGCTGTGCACGCGCGGCCATTTCGTGATGATCGCGCTCGGCCCCGATGGCAAGCCCACGCCGGTGCAGCCGTTGCCGTTCGCGGTTGCCAGCGCCTGAGGTGGCCCTGCAAGGTCGCCGCTCAGGCGACCTTGTGGTCCTCGCGCTTGGCTTCTTCCATCGCTTCGGGTTCCAGTTCCTCGGCGCTGCGGTTCAGGCGCACGAACACGCCCCAGGTAATCAGCAACATCGCGGTGCACGCCCCCACGGCGGCGGCATAGGGCAGCTGGCGGGGGTCTTCGTGCATCAATTCGAAGATCGACACCAGCGTTTCGATCGCCAGCGCGATGACGATCACCACGAAGAAGCGCGACAGGTAACGGCGCACGCGCGTGGGTCCGCTGACCTTCACGTCGCGCATCACTTCCTCTTCGAAGATCGTCTGCCCCAGTTCCAGCGTCACCAGCGCGACGGTGAGCATGCCGATCGCTTCGAGCACGGTGTTGAAACGGTCGCGCGTGCTCTGGCCGATGGTCGGCGTGAAGCCATGCCACAGCTCGTAGCCGGCCATACCCACCAGCCCGGCGGCACAGACGACGAAGAACACGATCACCACGACGTGCCCGCCGCGGAACACCTGCTCGAAAATTTTCATGGATGCCTGCCGGGGATGCTGGCGGGCAGCATCCCCGGGCGTGCGTCAGCGCCGCGCGAAAGCCGGTCTCAGGCGCCGCGGCTCATCCGTTCCAGCTGGTAGGCCTGCAGGTGCACGAAGGCAGCCATCAGCCACGGGGCATTGCGGCCGGTGTCGCGCACACGGGCCAGCATGTCACCGACGATCTGCCTCGCTTCCACTTGGCGGCCAGCCTCCAGGTCGCGCAGCATCGAGGCCTTCAGGTCCGAGCCCGGCGCCAGCAGCGTCTGCAAGGCCTTCTCGCGGGCCGGCAGCGGGATCACCTGGCCGTCGGCTTCGGAGGCGATGAGGGTCTCGTTGTACAGGCCGTTGATCAGCGCGCGGCCGTCCTCGGTCTCCACGATGCGGCCGATGGGGGCGCGCGTGAGGCAGGTGGCGGCGGCCAGGCTGCAAAGGAAGGTGTACTTGATCCACTGTTCCTGCGCGATGGTGGGCGAGGCGACGTGGTCGATGCCAGCCTGTGCGCAGGCCTCGGCGAAGGCCCGCACGCGCGGGCTCAGGTGCGCGCTGTCGCGCTCGCCGAACGTGATCGAGGCCGGCTTGCCCAGGTGCAGAATTTCCCCCTCCGGACCCTGCGCGGCGCTGATGAAGCACAGGCCGCCGAGCACGTTGTCGTGGCCGAAGTGCGCGTCCAGTTCCTTGTAGTGCTGCAGGCCGTTGAGGATCGGCAGCACCGTGGTGCCGGGGCCGATGGCCGGGGCGATGGCGTCGATCGCGCTGCCCAGGTCGTAGGCCTTGCAGGCCAGGATCACCAGGTCGAACGCCTCCACCGCCGCGGCGGCACCCACCGATTCGGCGGTGACGTGCTTGACCTGGAAGTCGGCGTCGCCGAGCGGGCTGCGGATGCGCAAGCCGTCGCGGTCAAGCTGGTGGGCGCGGCGTTCGCGCACCAGGAACGTGACGTCCAGCCCGGCCTGGGCCAGCCTGCCGCCGAAGTAGCCGCCGGTCCCGCCGGCGCCGAGAACGAGGATGCGCATGTCCAGTCTCCTCAGCTGCGCAGGCCGACGCCGCGGCGCAGCAGCCACAGGGCCAGCGCCCCCAGTACCGCCACGAAGCCGATCATCAGCGTATAGGCCACCCACAGCGGCACGTCACTGGTGCCCAGCAGGCCGTAACGGAATGCGTTGACCATGTAGAAGATCGGGTTGGCGTGCGTGGCGGCCTCGGCCCACGGCGGCAGCAGCGTCACCGAATAGAACACGCCGCCCAGGTAGGTGAGCGGGGTGAGGATGAAGGTCGGCACGATCGCCACGTCGTCGAACTTCTTCGCGTACACCGCGTTGATGAAGCCGGCCAGCGAAAAGATCGTCGCGCCCAACAGCACGGTGGTCAGCGTCACCAGGGGGTGCGGGATGCGCACCGGGGTGAAGAACATCGCGATGATGAGCACGATCACGCCAACCATCAGCCCGCGCAGCACCGCGCCGGCCACGTAGCCGGTCAGGATGACCCAGTTGGGCATCGGCGAGACCAGCAGCTCCTCGACATGGCGGCCGAACTTGGCGCCGAAGAACGAGGAGGAGATGTTGCCGTAGCTGTTCTGGATGACGCTCATCATCACCAGGCCCGGCACGATGAAGGCCATGTAGTCGTAGCCACCCATCGGGCCGACCTTCGAGCCGATCAGGCCGCCGAAGATCAGGAAGTACAGCGTCATGGTGATGGCCGGTGGCACCAGGGTCTGCCCCCAGATGCGCAGGATGCGCTTGACCTCGCGCCGCACGATGGTGCCCAGGGCGGTCCAGTTGCGCTGCGTGTCGCTGCGCGGGGCGATCGGCTGCTGCGCGCTCATGCCTTGGTCTCCAGGTTGGCGGTGAGGCGCACGAACAGCTCCTCCAGGCGGTTGGACTTGGTACGCATCGAGCGCACGCGGATGCCGGCGCCCTGCAGCGCGGCGAAGATGCGGTTGAGGTCCATCGCGCGCGGCATTTCCACATCCAGCGTGTGTGCGTCGGTGGCTACCAGCGTCACGCCCTCGATGGCCGGTAGCTGCGGCGGCAGGTCGCCGTCGATGTCGAGCAGGAAGCCTTCCACGTCCAGCTTGGCCAGCAGCGTGCGCATCGGGCCCTGCTCGACGATGCGGCCGTGGTTGATGATCGCCAGGTGCCGGCACAGGCTCTCGGCTTCTTCCAGGTAGTGCGTGGTGAGGATGATGGTGGTGCCGGCCCCGTTGATCTCGCGCAGCACGCGCCACATGTCGCGGCGGATCTCGATGTCCACGCCGGCGGTGGGCTCGTCGAGGATCAGCAGGCGCGGGCGGGTCATCATCGCGCGGGCGATCATCAGCCGGCGCTTCATGCCGCCGGACAGCGTGCGGCTCATCACCTGGGCCTTTTCCCACAGGTGCGCGCGCTTGAGCTCGGCTTCGGCCAGCGCCTCGGCTTCCTCGCGCGGCATGCCGTAGAAGCCGGCGTAGTTCACCAGGATGTCGAAGGGCTTCTCGAACAGGTTGAAGTTGATCTCCTGGGGGACCAGGCCGATCAGGCGCATGGCCGCGCTGCGCTCGCGCACCAGGTCGGTGCCGAACACTTCGACCTGTCCCTCGGTGAGGTTCACCAGCGAGGAGACGATGCCGATCAGGGTCGACTTGCCGGCGCCGTTGGGGCCGAGCAGGGCGAAGAAGTCGCCCTCCTGCACCTCCAGCGAGACGCCCTTGAGCGCCTGCACGCCGTTGTCATAGGTCTTGCGCAGGTCCTGCACGCGCAGCGCGGGGGCCTGGGAACGGGAATCCGGGTTCAAGCTCGTGCCTTCGCCGGCAGGCCGGCGCTCCGAAAATACAGCCGTTATTATAGAAGCCCCCCGCGGGCCTGGCCCCGGCTACAGACTGTTCCATTCCGCCTCGTGCCCGTCCAATTCCCCCTCAAGCTCGTCGACCGCCGCATGATCGCGCCCACGGTCGGCCACTATCGTTTCGTCCGCGATGACGGCCAGCCCCTGGATTTCCAGCCCGGCCAGTTCATCCAGGTCCATTTCGAATACGCCGACGGCACCCCGGCCAAGCGCAGCTATTCGCTGGCGACCATCCATGACCATGCGCTGGGGCCGGGCGAAGCGGTGGAGATCGCCGTCAGCTTCGTGCCCGGCGGCGCAGCCACCGCGCTGTTCGAGGCCCTGGCCCCCGGCCACCCCCTGCAGGCCAGCGGGCCCTATGGGCGCTTCTGCCTGCAGCCGGGCGACCACAACCAGCGCTACCTGCTGATCGCCACCGGCACCGGCGTCACCCCGTACCGCTCGATGCTGCCGCTGCTGGCCCAGGCCATTGCCGAGCGCGGCATCGAGGTGGTGCTGCTGCAGGGCGCGCGCAATGATGAGGAATTGCTGTACGGCGAGGACTTCCGCGCCTTCGCCGACGCGCACCCGGCGTTCCGCTACGTGCCGTGCTACTCGCGCGGCATTCCTGACGGCGCCCATCCGGACGCGCGCCACGGCTACGTGCAGCAATACCTGCCGGAGTTCGCCCCGGACCCGGCACGCGACATCGCCTACCTGTGTGGCAACCCCAACATGGTCGATGCCTGCTTCGAGGCACTGAAGGAAGCCGGCCTGCCCGGCGCGCAGATTCGTCGCGAGAAGTACGTCAGCAGCAAGTGAGCCTTCACTCCGCGTGGGCGAGGGCCGGTATGGCCCGGCCCGGCCTCATGCAGCGGCCGGCACGCCCGGCCGGCGTAATGCCCGCCGGGCCTGCCAGAGGATGAGCCCGAACAGCACGGCGACGAAAGCGGCGTAGGTGTACTGCCCGCGTGCCACGCCGACGCCGTACGGGAACCAGATGCCGGGGACGCCCAGCGCGCTGACTTCGCCCGCGAACAGCCCCACGCCGACGAGGAGCGCGGCCAGCGCCGCCACGCCCCCGGCCAGCGTCGGGGATCGGCGCAGGCCCATCCCCAGCACCCCCAGGTACAACGCCGCGTCGATCAGGCGTACTGCCTTCACCAGCCCATTGGCGGTACTGCCCAGGCCTGCCGCCGCCTCCGGCAGAAACCACGGCCGTCCGACCAGTGCCAGGGCGACATGGACGCCGGCCAGCGCGATGACAGCGGCGGGAAGCCAGCGCGGTTGCCGCACGCCGAACCATTCACGCCACGCCAGGATCCAGGCGGCGATCGTGAGGGGACGCAGGACCACCGCCGTGGCGATGTCGTAGCCACGCAGGCTTTGCCACGGTGTCCAGGCGTAGGTCACCTGGTTGATGCGCAGTGCGGCAAGCAGCAGCAGCGCGCAGACCAGCCAGGCGCGCCGCCGGCCGTCGCCCGCCGGTATCGCCAGCGCCATGATCGCCAGCAGCACGAAGGCGAAGGGTTCGACCGCATCCACGACATAACCCTTGAATGTCCGTAGCCACTGCACCTCATGCAACTGCGCGATGCCCTCGGCGGTGCCAAGGGTCGGCGCGACGTGCACGCCACCGGTGTCGCTGCCCGCGTCGGCAGGGTCCATCCACACGCGCATCGCCAGGTGGTAGGTGCGCGGGCCCGGCGTCGCGGGCGTGGGCAGCGCAAACACGCTGGGCCGGACGCTGTAGGCGCGCGGCGTCTCGCTGGCAAAATCGCCGGGTCCGCCTGCAGGCTTTCCGTCCACGTAAAGCTGGTAGGTGGAGTCGACCAGGGTCGGACCGGCGAGCGCCAGCGCCTCCCCGCGCGCTGCGTCCACGGTGACGTCCAGCCGGTACCAAGCGAAGCCGTGGTAGCCGGCATGGCCGCGCTGGTTCCAGCCGGCCACATAGCCCGGCAGCCCCACGTCACCGTCGTGGGACCCGGGCTCGGCCGCCAGGTCGACCGTTTCCCAGTCGGCGTCGTCGAAATCCACGGCGGCCCAGCGCAGGTCGTCGCCGAGGTGGAATCGCCAGGGGCCGGTGAGCTCGACCATCGCCGGCCCCACGCTTAGCGTCGCTTCGCGTGGCTGTGGAGAAGCGAAGGCCATCGAGATCGCGCACATCCATCCGAACAGGACGCAGCAGCGCCCGAATACCCCCGGCAGTCGCATCGAATCCCTCCCAAGATCGGCCGCCGCGAGTCTAGGCGACTGCGCGCGCACGCGCACGAAAGGGCGTGGGTGGTGCGCACTGTTGCGGTCGTGGCCTCGACTTGCGCGGTGTTGCCATGCAGCATTACCAATCCCCACGTCGATTCCCCCGCGATGAACCATGCTCCCGAGGCGCTTGCCTCGCGGCTTACTGCCGCCCAACGCCTGCTGATCCTCATCGCGCTCTCGCTGGGCGGGTTCGCCATCGGCACCAGCGAGTTCGCCAGCATGGGGCTGATGCTGGAAATCAGCCGTGGCCTGGGCATCAGCGAGAGCCAGGTCGGGCACCTGATCAGCGCGTATGCCGTCGGCGTGGTGGTCGGCGCGCCGGTGCTCGCCTTCGCGGGCGCGCGGCTGCCGCGACGCACGCTGTTGCTCCTGTTGATGGGTTTCTACGCAGTGGGCAACCTGGGCAGCGCGCTGGCGCCGAACTACGAGATCGCGCTACTGGCGCGGTTCGTCGCCGGCCTGCCGCATGGTGCGTACTTCGGCGTGGCGATGCTGGTGGCCGCCGCGATCAGCCCGCCCGAACAGCGCGGCGCGGCGGTCTCCAAGGTACTGCTCGGTTTGTCGGTGGCCATCCTGGTGGGCAACCCGCTGACCACCTGGCTGGGCCAGCACGCCAGCTGGCGCATCGCTTTCGGCCTGGTGAGCGTGCTGGCGGTGATTACCGTGGCGCTGATCGCGCGCTTCCTCGCCCCGGACCCCAACGAGCCACGCACCACGCCGATGCGCGAGCTCAAGGCGTTCAATCGCCCGCAGGTATGGCTGGCGCTGGCGATCGGCGCGATTGGTTTCGCCGGCATGTTCTGCGTGTTCACCTATCTTTCGCCAACGCTGGTACGCGTGACCGGCGTATCGGAAAGCTGGATGCCGCTGGCCGTGGGCGCCTTCGGCATCGGCGCGCTGATCAGCAATTTTGCCGGCGGCTGGCTGGTGGACCGCTTCCAATTCCGCGCGGCGGGTCTGGTGCTGGTGTGGTCGATCGCGGTGCTGCTGCTGTATCCACTGGCCGCGCACAGTCTGTGGAGCGTGCTGATCGCGGTGGTGGCCGTGGGCACGATGGGCGCGCTCGCGGTGATCCTGCAGACGCGGCTGATGGATGCGGCCGGCGAGGCCCAGACGCTGGCGGCCGCTTCCAACCACGCAGCGTTCAATACCGCCAACGCGCTCGGTCCATGGCTGGGTGGGATGGCGATCGATGCGGGACACAGCCCGGCATCGACCGGCTATGTGGGTGCGGCGACGGCGGTGATCGGCCTGCTGCTCTGGGCGGTAGCGGTGTGGTGGGAGCGGCGGGGCGTCGCGCGCGTTAGCTGACGCATGGCCGATGCCTCCCATGCACCTAGAAAAGAGCATGTAAAGCGAGCTTGACAGACGACACCGGGCCCTTCATCCTGATGTAAAGCGTCATTGACAGGGGAACCCAAGGTGTCTGGATTGCTTTCTCGCGGCAACCGCCTGCGCGGCCTAGCCGTGTTGACCGCGCTCCTGGCTGCGGCAGCCTATCTCCCGGCACTCGGCCTGCCGCTGCGTTACCACGACTTCACCGCCGGCCTCGCCTGGGGAATGGGCGTCGCGCTGCTGCTCGTCTGCGCCCTGCACACGCTGCGGCCGCAGTGGCTGCCCGACGAGTCCGACCGCCTCCAGCAGCAGCTCTCCCGTCGTTACCTGCGCGAGGCTACGCCTGGCCTGCTGGTCTACCTCGCGCTGCTGATCCTCTCGCCCTGGCTCTCGACGCAATCGCACGGCCCGTGGCTTGTCGCAGTGGTCTGCGTGTTGCCGCTCGCGGCCATCGTCCTGCTCCTGCGCGCCGCGCTGCGCTACCTGCGTGACGCCGACGAGTTGCAGCGCAAGATCGAGCTGGAATCGCTGGCCATCGCCGCGCTGGTGGTCCCGCAGCTCTACTTCTCGGCCTGGGTGCTTCAGCGCTTCGGCCTCATCCATATCGAAGCAGAGCCGGCCATGTCGTGGGTCTTCGCGGGCATCCTGCTGGTGCGCTTGTTCGCCAGCCTGTGGCTGCGGCGCCGTTACCAGTGAACAACAGGCTGCGCGAACTGCGCGAGGCGCAAGGCTGGTCGCAGGGCCAGCTGGCCGAGGAACTGGGCGTGTCCCGGCAGACGGTCAACGCGCTGGAGACCGGCAAGTACGATCCCAGCCTGCCGCTGGCGTTCCGCATCGCACGCCTGTTCGGGGAGGCCATCGAGGGGATTTTCCTGTACGAATCATGAGATGTTGAAGTGGGGAGCGCGGGGGCGGTCACACCGGCCGCATCGCCGCGTCTTGGAACGAAGACTCAGGAAGGAAACGCAGATGTCCAAGAAGGTCAGGTTCATCCTGGCGCTGTTGGTGGTGGCGGCGCTGGTCGGTTATCGCCAGTGGCGTGCCAGCCACCCGGCGCCGGCGCCCGCCACCGCCGGCACGCCGGCCAAGGCCGCGCCCAAGCCGCGCGGTGCCGTGGCGGAAGAAGCGCCCGTCACCCGCACGCGCGGCTCGCTCAAGTTCCATCCCTGCACGCTGACCTCGGCCCAGGCCGCCGGCAACGTGGAGGCACAGTGCGCGACCCTCGCGGTGCCGGAGAATCCCGCCGCACCGGCCGGCCGCAAGATCGATCTCAAGATCGCCTGGCTGGAATCCAAGAACGACGGCGCCACCGACCTGGAGCCGGTGTTCTTCATCGCCGGCGGGCCGGGCCAGTCGGCCACCGACGTGGCCAGCATCGTCGAGATCGCGCTGGCCGAAACGCGCAAGCAGCGCGATGTGTTCCTCGTCGACCAGCGCGGTACCGGCGGCTCGCATCCGCTCGAATGCCTCGGCCCCGACGGCAAGCCGCTTGCCCTGCCGGAAGAAGACGTCGCCGACGCCGCCAAGGTCGTGGCCGATTACGCAGCCCGCTGCGCGGCCGCGCTCAAGCCCACCACCGACACGCGCTTTTACACCACCACCGAGGCCATCGGTGACCTGGACGCGGTGCGCGCGGCACTTGAAGCGCCGCGCATCGATCTGGTCGGTGTCTCCTATGGCACGCGCGTCGCGCAACAGTACGCCAAGCGCTACCCGCAGCACGTTCGCGCGCTGGTGATCGATGGCGTGGCGCCGAACGACTTGGTAGTGGGCGGCGAGTTCGCCACCACCTTCGAGGACGCGATCAAGCTGCAGGCCGCCCAGTGCCGCCAGGAACCCGCCTGCGCCAAGCGCTTCCCCACCGATACCCACGAACAGCTGCGCAACGTGCTGGCGCGGCTGCGCGAAGCGCCGGTGGAGGTGGACTACCGCCACCCGGGCACCGGCGAGATCGCCCATGGCAAGGTCACCGCCGACACCGTGGTCGGCCTGGCGTTCGCGTTCTCCTATGCCCCGCAGACGGCCTCGCTGCTGCCGCTGGTACTGGACGAGGCCTCCAAGGGCCGCTACGAACCGCTGATGTCCCTGGCCCAGCTGGCCAATCGACAGATGGGCGGGCAGATGAACCGTCTGATGCAGTGGTCGGTGATCTGCGCCGAGGATGCCGGCCGCTATCAGCCTTCCGATGCCGCCGCTTCCACGCTGCTTGGCCCGGAGGTGGCGCAGATGTTCTTCGCCGCCTGCCCGGTGTGGGCCAGCGGTACCGCGCCGGCCGACTTCACCGCGCCGCTCACCGGAAACGTGCCGGTGCTGCTGCTGTCCGGCGAGCTCGATCCGGTCACCCCGCCGCGTTACGCCGAACGCGTGCTGGCGCACCTGCCCAACGGCAAGCACGTCATCGCGCCGGGCCAGGGCCACAGCGTGATGGCGCTGGGCTGCGTGCCCAAGCTGATCGGCCAGTTCCTCGACAAGGGCGATGCGAAATCGCTCGATGCCACCTGCGTGCAGGATCTCAACCGCGTGCCGGCCTTCACCTCGTTCAACGGATGGGAACCCTGATGCAAGCCATTGCCACACTGGAGGACGCGGCATGATCGTCGCCGAAGACCTGCACAAGTCGTTCAAGACCCGCACCGGCCTGGTCAAGGCCGTGGACGGGGTGAGTTTCAGCGCGGGCGATGGACGCATCACCGGCCTGCTCGGCCCCAACGGCGCGGGCAAGACCACCACGCTGCGCATGCTCTACACCCTGATGGCGCCCGACAGCGGCCGGGTCACCGTGGACGGCATCGACACCGTCACCGACCCCATCGCCGTGCGCCGCCGCCTCGGCGTGCTGCCGGACGCGCGCGGTGTGTACAAGCGCCTCACCGCACGCGAGAACATCGCCTACTTCGGCCAGCTGCACGGCATGTCGGCCTCGCATATCGCGGAGCGCGTGCGCGTGCTGTCCAAGGCGCTGGACATGGACGACATCCTCGACCGCCAGACCGAAGGCTTCAGCCAGGGCCAGCGCACCAAGACCGCCATCGCCCGCGCGCTGGTGCACGACCCGCGCAACGTCATCCTCGACGAACCCACCAATGGCCTGGACGTGATGACCACCCGCGCGCTGCGTGGCTTCCTGCGCCAGCTGCGCGAGGAAGGGCGCTGCGTGATCTTCTCCAGCCACATCATGCAGGAGGTGGCGGCGCTGTGCGACAGCATCGCCATCATTGCCAAGGGGACGGTAGTCGCCGCCGGCACGGCCGACGAGCTGCGCGCGCAGACCGGCGAGGACAACCTGGAGGACGCCTTCGTCAAGGCGATCGGCTCGGACGAGGGACTGCACGCATGAACCAGAGGGAACCCAACAAGCGCGGCCTGCTCGCCACCGTGTGGACGGTGATGCGCAAGGAACTGCGTGACATCTCGCGCGACCGTCGCACGCTGCTGCTTTCGCTTCTGCTCGCACCGCTGCTGTATCCGGTGTTGATCCTGGGCATGAACATGCTGGCCGAGTCGCGGGTGAAGACCCAGATCGACAAGCCGCTGGACATTCCCACCGTCAATGCGCAAGCCGCGCCGAACCTGGTCGCCTTCCTCAAGGCGCAGGGACTGAACGCCGTCACCGCACCGGACGACCTGACCGCGGCGATCCGCAGCCAGGACATCGACGTGGCCATGCGCATCAGCGACGACTACGCGCAGGCATGGCGGGAAGGGCGTCCAGCGCTGGTGGAGATCCTGCGCGATACCACGCGGCGTGATGCCGACATTCCCAGCACGCGCCTGCAGGCGGCGTTGGGTGCCTACGGGCAGCAGGTAGGCGCATTGCGCCTGCTGGCACGCGGCATCGATGCGCAGGTCGCGCGGCCGGTGGATGTCGGCATGCAGGATTTGGCGACGGCGGAGGCCAAGCGTGGCTTCTACATGTCGCTGCTGCTGCCGGTGTTGTTGATCATCACCTCCTTCCTCGGCGGTGCGTACCTGATCCTCGACGCCACCGCCGGCGAGCGCGAGCGCCAGTCGCTGGAGCCGCTGCTGGCCACGCCGGCACCGCGCAGTGCAGTGGTGAGCGGCAAGATCGCCGCGGCATGCGTCATCGGCATGGTATCGCTGCTGCTCACGCTGCTGGCGTTCAAGTTCAGCGCGATGTTTGCCACCGGTGCGGCGCGGCAGCTCAACGTCAGCTACCTGTCGATGGTGCAGATGCTCTTCGTGCTCATGCCGATGCTGTTCATCGGTACGTCGTTGCTGACGTACCTGGCGGCGGCGGCCAAGAGCATGAAGGAAGCGCAGAGCCACATGACCTGGCTGATGCTGTTGCCGATGCTGCCCGGCTACGCGCTGATGGTGTATCCGCTGAAGACCCAGCTGTGGCATTTCGCGGTGCCGTTCCTGGCGCAGAACCAGATGCTGCAGAAGATCACGCGACACGAGACGATCGACATGCAGGTATGGGCGGTGTATCTCGGCGCGGGCTTCGGGTTGGCGGCGTTGTTGTGGTTCGCGGCGGTGCGTCGCTACCACCATGAGCGATTGGCGATCAGCGGCTGACGCGGTCCTCGTCCGCCTGTCGAAACGCTGCACCGGCGGCCGCCGAGGCCGCCGGTGTCGCCAATCAGCGGCAACTGCCCGCGTAAACCGTTTCCATGCAACAGCCCCGCTGAGCGGTTCAGCCATGCGCTTGCCGCTTCGCGCCCGGTTGACGGCAGCACAACGAATGCACGCGCAGGCTCGGGCCACACCCAGACCTGCGGAGGGCAGGATGAAAAGCAACCTGATGAACGTGGCGCTTGGCGCCGTGCTGATGCTCCCGGCATTGGCCATGGCGGGTGACAAGGCCGCCAAGATGGACAAGATGGACGCCAACAACGACGGCGTGGTCACCAGTGCCGAACACAGCGCTGGCGCGCAGCAGATGTTCACCGCGATGGATGCCGACAAGGACGGCTACGTGACCGCCGCCGAGATGGACGCGCATTGGGCCGCCAAGGGCGCGGGCGACAAGGCGGACCGCATGAAGATGTCCTCGGCCGACAAGATCAAGGCCATCGACACCGACGGCGACGGCCGCATTTCCTCCGCCGAACATGCGGCCGGTTCGGCCAAGATGTTCGCGAAGATGGATGCCAATGGCGACGGCAAGCTCACCGCCGCCGAAATGCAGGCCGGTCACGACAAGGCGGCGAAGCAGGCTTCCAGCGGCATGTAATCCCCGCTCGCGGGCAATGGGCGCCGGGCACGTGTAACTGCCCGGCGCTTTTGCTTGTGCACTACAGCTCGACGTCGTAACGCTCCACGCGACCCACTGCGTTGATCGAGGCCCGGACGTCCGCACGTTTCTTCAACGCCTGCATGCGCGGGGCCAGTGGCGCGAAAGCCGGCAGGGGTTCGGGTTCGGGCTGGTCCTGCAGGTCGAACAGCATGTCGCCACGGCGCAGCGGAGAGGCCAGTTCGTCGCGGACGAATTGGGCGGCCTCATCCTGCGCATCCACCAGCAGCAGTGACGTCAGCCAGATGCGTGGCGCATCGGCGCGATGCGCGCGCAGGTAGTCCAGCGCCTGGTTGGCGGCAGGCTCGTCATGCATCTGGCGCGCGGCCAGCAGGTGCAGCATGTGCAACACCATCTCGCCGTAGGGCGAAACATCACCCAGCGTGGCGATGGCATCGAGCGCTTCCTTCGGGCGCTCCAGGCCTACCAGCATCTCGCCCAGGTTGAGCGCCTGGCTCACGTTGCGCTGGCCCTGTTCGGGTATCTGGCGAAGACGTTGGCGCAAGGCCAGCGCCTCATCGCGGTGCCCAAGCCGGCGCAGTGCGTTGACGCGGTTTTCCATCAGCCACAGGAACTGGTCCATGTGCGTGTAGGGCGGTTGGGCATCCTGGGCCTGTGCCGCCTCGACCACCGCGTCCACCTGGCTGCTCATGCGCAGCACTTCCTCGTACTCGCCCAGCGAAAGCATCGTCGCGGCGAGGTTCACCAGTACGCTCATGTCGTCCGGGTCGAGCAGGTTGGCCACGCGCAGCGCATCGCGCTCCTGCTCCAGCGCATGGCGCACGTTCCAGCGCGGCGCGGCACGGTCCACCCAGGGCTCGAAACGGCGGTCGGCGCGCAGGCGCACCATCCCGTCCGAGCTGTCGATACGCGAGAGCGTGGCCGGCACGGCGTCGCGCTCGCCCGCTTCGTACTGCAGCACGGCCAGTTCGTACCATTCGGCGGTCGGTGCGGTGCCGCCGATGGTCCAGTGCGCGTCGAACAGGGCCTGCAGCAGCACGCGCCTCGCTTCGCTGCCGGGTGAGGCATCGCGCAGGAATGCGTAGATCACGCCGGGATCCAGCTCCGGCAATGTCCGCGGCGAGGCGCCGATATGCCTGGCCAGATGCCGTGCCGCGAGATCGCGCTCGCCTCCCTGGTGGTCGGCCACCGCGCGCATGTACCAGATGTCGCCTATCGAGGGCTCGGTGACGCTGGCCCGCTCCAGCAGCGCGCGTGCCTGCGCGATGCGCTCCAGCCCCAGCGCGCTCCAGCCCGCCACGGCGAGGGCGGCGGCCTGCTGCGGCGGGTCGAGCGTCGCGAAGCGCGGGTCGGCCAGCAGCCGCTCCATCGTCGCCTGGCCTTCGGCATCGGGCTTGCCTTCCAATGCGCGTGCCGCCGCCTGCAACTGGGCGGCGAAGTCCGGGGCGGGCGGGGCGGCAGGACCGGCGAAGGCCGGTGCGGCCAGCAGCAACAACATCAGCGGCAAAGTCTGCCAGCGGTACAAACGCATCGATGTCCTTCCGATGGAGCCCGATCCGCTCGCGCGGCCATGGGCCAATGGCGAAAAAAAGGCCCGGGAAAATCCCGGGCCCGGAGGTGTGTCGCAGACCGGGGTCAGGTGCCCGGGCTGAAGGACAGCGTGCGGCGGGTGGTCACCGGCGCGGCCACCGGCTCGAACTTCCAGCGCTTGGTGGCGTTGAGCGCTTCGCGGTCGAACACGCGGGCCGGGTTGGCCCGCAGCACGCGCGAGCTGGTCACCGAGCCGTCGGTGCCCACGGTGATCTCCACCAGCACTTCGCCCGACGTACCGGCGCGCAGCGCTTCAGGCGGATAGCGGGGTGCCGGGGTGCTGATCGGACGCAGGGTGGCGGCGGCGGTCGGCGCGGCGGCGGCGGCAGGCTTGGGCGCGGCGGCTGCGGCGGCTGCGGCGGCGCGTTGGTCGGCCTCGCGCTTGGCGGCGGCCTGGCGCTCGGCCTCGGCGCGGGCGCTTTCCTGCTGCGCGGCGATCTGGCGCGCGGCCTCGGCTTCCTTGGCCTGCTGGTCCGCCTGCTTCTTCTGCTCGACCAGCTGCTGGGCCTTTTCCTCGGCCTGCTTCTTGAGCTTCTCGGTTTCCTGCGCGGTACGCGTGGCCGCGTTCTGCACGCCGTTGGTGACGCCAGCCTTCAGGCGCGGCAATGCGGGGGCCTTGTCGTCCACTTTCTCGATCAGCGCGATCAGGCGCTGCGCTTCCGGGAAATCCTCGCGGTTGATGCTCTGCTCGGCCGCGATCAGCGTGTAGGGCGTCAGGTCGGTCAGCGCGCTCTTCACGGTGGCGTCCTGCGGCTGCTTGTCGCGCAGGGCCAGGTAGTACTCGACCGCGTTGTTGCCGGTCGGCGCGTACATGCGGTTCTCGCGCAGCGCCAGCGAGGCGGCTTCGCGCAGCTGGTCCACCGACATCGCCTGGACCTGCGCCGAGACGGCGGTATCGGGCGAGGGCGTCGGCGCCTGCGCCGGGGTGGTGGCGGCCGGGGCAGGCTTCGCCGCGTCGCCGGCGGCGGCCGGCGTGGTGGCTGCGGCCGGCTGGGCCTCTTCCTTCTTGGAGCAGGCGGCCAAGGCCACCAGCAGCAGCACCGGCACCGCCAGGCGTGCCGCTCGACGCGAACTCAGATCCAACATGTGTCCCCCTTGACCCCGGAATTCTGGTGAATGATGCGGAGCCGCCCCCCTCCCTCCCGAAGGTGGCGGCCAAGTGGGCAATCTAGCATTGCCCGCGTGCCAAAGCGCAAGCCACGCGTCCGCCCGATCTGTGACCGGGCGCACGCATGGTGCGGCTCAGTGGCCGTTCTGGCCCGGATGGGCGCTGGCGGCGTGCGTACCGGCGCCGGACATCAGGCGGTCCGTCCAGGCGATGCCGATGGCCGAGAGGATGAAGACGCAGTGGATGATGGTCTGCCACATCACCCCATCGGCGGTGAGCGCCGAGCAGCTGGCCTCACCGATCTGCGAGGCCGCCACGTTGATCTTGTCGGCTGCGCACAGCGGGATGCCGCCCAGCGCGCCGGCCGCGATGAAGGTCTTGAGCAGGTGGATGGAGGAAATGCCGATGATCGCCATGGCCAGCTTCACCTTCAGCACCGAGGCGTTGACGTGGCTCAGCCATTCCGGCTGGTCCGGGTGGCCCTCCAGGCGCAGGCGCGAGACGAAGGTCTCGTAGCCGCCGACGATCACCATCACCAGCAGGTTGGAGATCATGACCACGTCGATCAGGCCGAGCACGATCAGCATGATCTGCTGTTCCCCCAGGCTCGGCGCCTCGTGGATCAGGTGCCACAGCTCCTTGCCGAACAGGAACACGTAGACGCCCTGGGCGAGGATCAGCCCCAGGTACAGCGGCAGCTGCAGCCAGCGCGAGGCGAAGATCAGGGTGGGAACGGGACTGAGGCGGGGCGAGGGCGACATGCGTGGAACGCTTCGTGACAGGGAAGCGGCGAGGGTAACGGTCGCCATGCGGCCCTGCCAACCCGGGACGGGCGCTACACTGCCGGCTCACTTTCGCCGGAGCCCGCCATGATCGACTTCCATTACTGGCCCACGCCGAACGGACACAAGGTCACGCTGTTCCTGGAAGAGGCGGGCCTGGACTACACGGTCAAGCCGGTGAACATCGGCGCGGGCGACCAGTTCAAGCCCGAATACCTGGCCATTTCGCCGAACAACAAGATGCCGGCCATCGTCGACCACGCGCCGGCCGATGGCGGTGCGCCGATCAGCGTGTTCGAGTCCGGCGCCATCCTGCTGTACCTGGCCAACAAGACCGGGCGCTTCTTCGGCAACGATGTGCGACAGAAGGTCGCGGTCAACCAGTGGCTGATGTGGCAGATGGGCGGCCTCGGCCCGATGACCGGCCAGTACGGGCACTTCACCGTCTATGCGCCGGAGAAGATTGCCTACGCCATCGATCGCTACACCCGCGAGGTGCAGCGCCTGCTCGGCGTGCTGGACCGGCAGCTGGCGCACCATGCCTTCGTCGCCGGTGAGGAGTACAGCATCGCCGACATGGCGATCTACCCGTGGATCAACGTCTACGACAGCGCGCCGCTGGACATGACCCCGTACCCGAACGTGCAGCGCTGGCACGCGGGCATTGCCGCACGCCCGGCCACCGCGCGCGCCTACGCGCTCAAGCAGCAGGTCAACCCGAACGCCGGCAAGCCGCTCAGCGAAGAAGAGCGCAAGCACCTGTTCGGCCAGAAGTAATCACCCGTCCCCGCTTACCGCACTTTTGACACGCTTGTAGGAGCGGCTTCAGCCGCGACCCGATACGCCCGCGTCGCGGCTGAAGCCGCGCCTACAGGGCAGTTCTTTCGCGGCACGTCCGCACCGCCGTATCCGAGAACCCATCCGACCATGCGCCACCTGTTCGCCTCGCTCGCCCTCATGCTCGCCACCGCCGCCCCTGTCGTTCACGCCGAGAAACTCACCCTGCAGGCCATCACCGGTCCGCTGCCCCTGTCCGGCCCGACGCTGATGAAGCCGCAGGTCGCCCCGGATGGCTCGCGCGTCACGTTCCTGCGCGGCAAGGAGACGGACCGCAACCAGCTGGACCTGTGGGAATACGACATCGCCAGCGGGCAGACCCGCCTGCTGGTGGATTCCAAGGTCGTGTTGCCCGGCGGCGAAGCACTGAGCGACGAGGAGAAGGCCCGCCGCGAGCGCCAGCGCATCGCCGCCTTCTCCGGCATCGTCGATTACCAGTGGTCGCCGGACGCACACGCGCTGCTGTTCCCGCTCGGTGGCGAGCTTTACCTGTACGACCTGCGCAAACAAGGCAGCGCGGCGGTACGCCAGCTGACCCACGGCGAAGGCTTCGCCACCGACCCGAAAATCTCGCCCAAGGGCGGCTATGTCAGCTTCGTGCGCGAGCGCAACCTGTGGGTGATCGACCTGGCCAGCGGCAAGCAGCTGCAGCTCACCCGCGACGGCAGCGAGACCATCGGCAACGGCGTGGCCGAGTTCGTCGCCGACGAGGAAATGGACCGACACACCGGCTACTGGTGGGCCCCGGACGATTCGGCCATCGCCTTCGCCCGCATCGACGAGTCCCCGGTGCCGGTACAGAAGCGCTACGAGGTCTATGCCGACCATACCGACGTGGTCGCCCAGCGCTATCCGCAGGCTGGCCAGCCGAACGCCCGCGTGCAGCTGGGCACGATCGCGCCCAAGGCCGGCGCCAAGCCGCACTGGGTCGACCTGGGCAAGAACCCGGACATCTACCTGGCCCGCGTGGACTGGCGCGATCCGCAACGCCTCACCTTCCAGCGCCAGTCGCGCGACCAGAAGCGGCTGGAACTGATCGAGGACACCCTGGCCAGCGGCCGCCAGCGCGTACTCGCCACCGAGACCAGCGCCACCTGGGTGCCGCTGCACGAGAACCTGCGTTTCCTCAAGGATGGCCGCTTCCTGTGGGCATCGGAGCGCAGCGGCTTCGAGCACCTGTACCTGGCCTCGGAAGACGGCGCGTCGATGACCGCGCTCACCTCCGGCGAATGGATGGTCGACGACGTGCTGGCGGTGGACGAAGTGGCCGGCCGCGTCTACTTCGCCGGCACCCGGGACTCTGCGCTGCAGAAGAACGTCTATGCCGTGCCGCTGGAGGGCGGCGCGGTCGAACGCCTGTCCAAGGTGGATGGCACGCATGCCGCCAGCTTCGCGCGCAACGCCAGCGTGTATGTCGACAACTGGTCCAACACCACCACGCCGCCGCAGATCGAGCTGTTCCGTGCCGACGGCACGAAGCTCGCCACGCTGTTGAAGAACGACCTCACCGACCCGCAGCATCCCTATGCCAAGTACCGGGACGCCCAGCGCCCGGTGGAGTTCGGCACGCTCACGGCGGCCGATGGTCGCACGGAGCTGCATTACAGCCTCATCAAGCCGGAAAACTTCGATCCGAAGAAGCGCTACCCGGTGATGGTGTTCGTCTACGGCGGCCCGGCCGCGCAGACGGTGACCGATGCCTGGGCCGCGAAGGGCGATGCGCTGTTCAACCAGTACCTTGCCCAGCAGGGCTACGTGGTGTTCTCGCTGGACAACCGCGGCACGCCGCGTCGCGGCCGCGATTTCGGCGGCGCGCTGTACGGCAAGCAAGGCACCGTGGAAGTGGATGACCAGCTGCGCGGCGTGGCGTGGTTGAAGTCCCAGCCCTGGGTGGATGGCAAGCGCATCGGCGTGCAGGGCTGGTCCAATGGCGGCTACATGACGCTGATGCTGCTGGCCAAGCACAGCGAAGCCTATGCCTGTGGCGTGGCCGGCGCCCCGGTCACCGACTGGGCGCTGTACGACACCCACTACACCGAGCGATACATGAACCTGCCTGACGCCAACGTGGCCGGCTACCAGGAAGCGCGCATCGCCAGCCATCTCGATGGGCTGACCGCCAAGCTGCTGCTGATCCACGGCATGGCCGACGACAACGTGCTGTTCACCAACTCCACCTCGCTGATGAGCGAGCTGCAGAAGCGCGGCACCGCGTTCGAGCTGATGACCTACCCCGGCGCCAAGCACGGCCTGTCGGGCAGCAACGCGCTGCACCGCTACAAGACAGCCGAGGCCTTCATCGACCGCTGCCTGAAGTAGGCGACCCCGGCCGGAAGGGCGCATGACCTTCGGGAGATTGCCCGCCGCCCCGGCCACGCGTAGCGTGCCGTCATCCTCGTTCCAGGAACCACCCGATGAAGCCACTGGTCCTCGCTGTCTCGCTCGCGCTGCTCGCGCCCCTGCCGCTGGCCGTCCAGGCCGCGCCCGCCAAGGCCACCACGCCGGCCGCCCCGGCCTGGGTCGCCCGCAGCAATGCTTTCACGCAGATCCTGCTCGACGCACAGGGTCCGTTCCAGCCGGAGCTGGTGGGCTTCTTCGGCGTGCCGGGCTACGACGACAAGGTCGCCGACCTCGGCCCGGACCACGATGCGCGCTACCGCGCCGCCCTGGCCAAGGCACGCACCGAGCTGCAGTCCAAGCTGGCGGTGGAAAAGGACAACGACGTGCGCCAGGACCTGGCGATCCTGATCCACGCCATCGACCAGGAGATCGAGGGCAGCGAGCTCAACGAGCGCTACCTGCTGCCGTGGGTGGACGTGCCGCAGGCCGTTTTCAGCGGCATCAACAACCTGCTGTCCGACCAGACCCCGGCCGCCCGCCGCGCCAGCGCCCTGGGCCGCCTGAAGGCCTACACCGGCCTGGCCCCGGGCAGCACCGCGATGGTGGACCTGGCCAAGGCACGCTACACCGAGCGCCTGTCCAACCCGCAGCTGCTGCAGCCGACCCGGCGCGAGGTCGAGCAGGCGCTGGCGAACGTGGACACCTACATCGAGGGCATCAAGGACCTGTTCGGCAAGTACAAGATCGCCGGCGCCGACGAAGCCCTGAAGGCCACCGCCGCCCAGCTGCAGGCCTATGCCGACTGGACCCGCAGCGAAGTGCTGCCCAAGGCGCGCGAGGATGCACGCCTGCCCGCGCCGCTGTACGCGTTCCAGCTCAAGCAGGTCGGCATCGGCGTCGAACCGCAGGTGCTGATGGACCGCGCACAGGTGGAGTTCATGGAAACGCGCTCGGCGATGCGCCAGCTCGCCCCGCTGGTGGCCAAGGCCAAGGGCCTGCCGGAAGGCGGCGACTACGTGGACGTGATCCGCGCGCTGAAGGGCAACAAGATCGCCGACGACCAGCTGGAGCATTACTACCGCGGCGTGATCGACCAGATCGACCCGATCATCCGCAAGCAGGGCATCGTCGACGTGCCGCAGCGCCCGATGCAGATGCGCCTGGGCTCGCCGGCCGAAAGCGCTGCCCAGCCGGCGCCGCACTTCCTGCCCGCGCCGCTGGTGGGCAACACCGGCCAGCAGGGCCAGTTCGTGCTGCCGTTGGGCAACCCGCAGGCCGATGGCGGCAAGAAGGAGCAGTACGACGACTTCAACTTCGGTTCGGCGGCGTGGACGCTGAGCGCGCACGAAGGCCGTCCGGGCCATGAGTTGCAGTTCACCGCGATGGTGGAGCGCGGCGTGTCGCTGGCGCGCAGCATGTACGCCTTCAATTCGGTCAACGTCGAAGGCTGGGCGCTGTATGCCGAGGCGGAGATGGTGCCCTACGAACCGCTGGACGGGCAGCTGATCGCGTTGCAGTTCCGCCTGCTGCGGGCCGCGCGCGCCATGCTCGACCCGATGCTCAACCTCGGCCTGATCGACCGCGAGAGCGCACGCCAGGTGCTGGAGGACAAGGTGGGCCTGTCGCCGGCGATGGCGCGCCAGGAGCTGGACCGCTACATGGTGCGCGCCCCCGGCCAGGCCGGCAGCTATTTCTATGGCTACAGCCGCATCCTGGAACTGCGCATGCGCACCGAGCTGGCCCTGGGGCCGAAGTTCGACCGCCTGAAGTTCAACAACTTCCTGCTCGACCAGGGCCTGCTGCCGCCGGACCAGCTGGCCAAGGCAGTGGAAGAGGTGTTCATTCCCTCGCAGCTGGGCAAGGCGCCGACGCGCCAGCCGACCGCGAAGAAGGGCTGAGCCGGCCCAGGCATGGAAAACGCAGAAGGGCGCCGAAAGGCGCCCTTCTGCTTGATGGAGGTGGCGGCTTATTGACCCGGTGGCGGGTTCTGCATCGGCACCGGCTGCGCGGGCGTGCCAGGCGGGACATAGATCGCCACGCCGGCCGCACTTTTCTGCTGGGTGGGGATACCGATGCCCACGCCGCCGCCGACATGCGAACCCCACGAACCGGCGCCCACGGACACCGAGGCCGGCGAGCGCCCGTTGCCGCCCACGCCGACCAGCACGATGCCGTTGGCGCCCAGCTTGGCCGCTTCCTGCTTGAGCCGCACCAGCGCTGCGTCGGTCTGGCCCTGCGTGCCGAACCCGACCGCGCTGGTGGCCTCCACCTGCGCGATCTCCACCGCGCCGGGTGGGGTGGTCGAATAGACCTGCACCACGGCCGGGTCGACCGGCGGCCGTGCGCTGCCGAGCATCACCTTGGAGGAACTGGCGCAGCCGGCCAGCGCAAGGGCGAGGCAGGCGGCGGCGATGGTGGTCTTCATGGCGTTTCCCTCGATCATTGGGCGGATCATCCCGCCTCCGGACTGAATCGTGCCGGACTTGCGCCGCCTTCGCAGCCTGCAACCGGCACCGTGACGGGCACGCCAAGGAGGGGTCTTCGGTGGGTCAACTTATGGCCTGGGCCTGAAGCGGTCAGCCGCGCTATCGTGCAGCCTGACCTGCATGGAAGGAGCGTGGCATGGGGCTGATCAGCCTGCTGTGGGGCATCGTGGCGTTGTTGTGGATGATCGTGGCCTTCATCCCGCTGCTGGGGTGGGGCAACTGGTTCGTGATTCCGTTCGCCGGCATCGGCGCGATCATCGCGGCCATCGGCATCCTGTTCACTGCACCGGCCAACCGTGGCCGCGCCAAGGCCGGCCTGCTGCTCAACGTGGTGGTGATCGTGGTGGGCGTGCTGCGCCTGGGCCTGGGCGGCGGCGTCATCTGACATCGAAAGCGGCACGGCGGCGGAACACGCCGTGCCGCAGCCTGCGACCGGCGGTCGCAGCGGGGGTGGCCGGGCCGGGCGTAGAATGACGCCACCCTTCCACCATCGAAGCTCTCGCCCGTGCCGCGCGCACGCTGGCGGCCACCCCGATGATCCTGCGTCCGCGCCCCCACGGCTGGCAGCTGCTCTACATCATCCGTGGTTCGATCCTGCCTGCCATCGCGTTCAAGGTACTGGCGATCGTGCTGCTCTCGGTGGCCGTGTGTGCCTTCGCCGAGGCGTACCACCCGTTCGCGGCCAGCGCGTTGTCCATCGCGCCCTTCAGCCTGTTCGGCCTGGTGCTGTCGATCTTCCTGAGCTTCCGCAACAACGCGTGCCATGACCGTTGGTGGGAGGCGCGCAAGCTGTGGGGCCAGCTGATCGTCGAGTCGCGCACGCTGGCGCGGCAATGCCAGGTGTTCTGGCCCGACGATGCCGCGCTGCGACGCCGGCTCGTGTACCTGGCGATCGGCTTTTCCGCCACGCTGGCCGCCAGGCTGCGCGGCCGCGACACCCGGCAGGCCGCGCGCCCCTGGCTGCAGCCCGACGATGCCGCCCGGCTGGGCGAACGCCTCAACGTCCCCGACCAGCTGCTTGGCCTGATCGGCGAAACGCTCGGCCAGGCGCAGCGCGCCGGCAGCATCGATTCCATCCAGTACGGCCTCATTGAAGCGCGCGTCACCGCGATGACCGGCATCCAGGCCGCGTGCGAGCGCATCGCCTCCACGCCGCTGCCGTTCGCGTACACGCTGCTGTTGCATCGCGGCGCGTGGATCTTCTGCGTGATGTTGCCCTTCGGCCTGGCCGGCTCGCTGGGCTGGTTCACGCCGTTGGTGTCGGCGGTGCTGGCGTATGCGTTCTTCGGCCTGGACCATCTGGGCGACGAACTGGAAGAGCCATTCGGCCTGGCGCCCAACGACCTGCCGCTCGACGCGCTGGTGCGCGGCATCGAGATCGACCTGCGCGATGCGCTCGGCGAACGACCGCTGCCCGAGCCGCTGCAAGCGCGCGACTACGTCCTGCAATGAATCCCGCTATCCGCTAGAGGAACCTTCCATGGCCCATCCCCACTACCGCCCCCGCCGCATGCGCCGAGACGAGTTCTCGCGCCGGCTGATGCGCGAGCACACGCTGACCACCGACGACCTGATCTACCCGGTGTTCATGCATGAACTCGACGGCCGCGCGCCGATCGCCTCGATGCCCGGCGTGGAGCGGCTGTCCATCGACGAATTGCTGCGCGTGGGTGAGCAGGCGATGGAGCTGGGAATCCCGGTGCTCGACCTGTTCCCGGTGATCGACCCGCGCGGCAAGAGCCTGGATGCGGCCGAGGCCTGGAACCCCGAAGGCCTGGCGCAGCGGGCGATCCGCGCGCTGAAGTCGCGCTTCCCCGAGCTGGGTGTGATGACCGACGTCGCACTGGACCCGTACACCACGCATGGGCAGGACGGCATCATCGACGACACCGGCTACGTGCTCAACGACATCACCGTCGAGGCGCTGGTGAAGCAATCCCTGTCGCATGCCGAAGCGGGTGCGGATGTCATCTCGCCCTCGGACATGATGGACGGGCGCATCGGGGCCATTCGCCGCGCGCTGGATGCGGGCCAGCACACCAACGTTCGCATCATGGCGTACTCGGCCAAGTATGCCTCCGCGTTCTACGGCCCGTTCCGCGATGCGGTGGGCAGCGCCGGCAACCTCGGCAAGGCCGACAAGAAGACCTACCAGATGGACCCGGCCAACGGCGACGAGGCACTGCGCGAGATCGCGCTGGACCTGGAGGAGGGCGCGGACATGGTGATGGTCAAGCCGGGCATGCCGTACCTGGACATCGTGCGCCGGGTGAAGGAGGAGTTTCGCGTGCCGGTGTTCGCCTACCAGGTGAGCGGCGAGTACGCGATGCTGAAGGCCGCCGCCGCCAACGGCTGGCTGGACGAGCGCAAGTGCGTGATGGAGGCGATGATCGGCTTCAAGCGCGCCGGCGCCGATGGCGTGCTGACCTATTTCGCGCCCGATATCGCCCGGTGGTTGCGCGAGGGCTGACCGCCCGCCGCATCGGCGGGTCCCTCCGCGGAGGGCACGCCGATGCGAGATGCCTTTGTTCAATCGCGACCTCCGTCTCGGCTCCTGGGACGGGGGCTGGGCACACTCTGTGGCCTGCGCGGGAATGACCCGCCGTTGTCTCCTAAGCGTTCCCCACGACCGCCCCACCAGGAGCATGCCGCCATGGCCAAGGCCGCCCTCAAGAAGACCCCCTGGACGCCGCCGTACTACCCCATCGTCTACGTGCGCGGATACGCGATGACGCGCGGCGAGATGGACCAGACCAGCGCTGATCCGTTCTGCGGCTTCAACCTCGGGTCCACCGTCTACCGCGCCGTCGCCGACCGCGAACGTGCGCCGCGCAAGTACGTCTTCGAGTCGCCGGTGGTGCGGCTGATGTCCGAGTTCGACTACAGCGACGTCTACGAGGATGGCCAGGACATCCTTGACCCGGGCTGGGAATCGAGCGCCGATGGCCAGCCGACGGGCAACCAGCTCGGCTCGCGCTCGGTGGTGATCCATCGCTACTACGATCCGGCTTCCTCGCTGTTCGGGGGAGGCAAGACGCCGAGTATCGAGGAGTCCGCGCAGCGCCTGTCGCAGCTGATCGCGCGCGTGCGCGAGCTGATCTGTGCCAATCCCGCCAACCAGGTGAAGCCGGTGGATTTCCGCTGTTACCTGGTGGCCCACTCGATGGGCGGCCTGGTCAGCCGCGCGTTCCTGCAGAACCCTGCGCTGGACATCGGCCGGACGCAGTCCTGCGTGGACAAGCTGTTCACCTATGCCACGCCGCACAATGGCATCGACGTGGCCGGCGGCAACGTGCCCAGCTGGCTCACCGCCTTCGACATCGACAACTTCGACCGCGACAAGCGGATGCCGCAGTACCTGGCGCTGGGCGACCTGCCCCGAAAGCACGACGGGCGCGTGGACCTGTTGCCGGAAGCCGTTTTCCCTTCGCGCAAGGTGTTCTGCATGGTCGGCACCAACCGCACGGATTACGACGCGGCCGCAGGCCTGTCGCGCACCTTCGTGGGCAACGGCAGCGACGGCCTGGTGAAGATCGAGAACGCCACGCTGCAAGGCGTCAATGCCGACGGCAGCCTGGGCGATTACGCTGCGCGCGCTTACGCGTACCGCTCCCACTCGGGCTTCTACGGCATCGTCAACAGCGAGGAAGCGTTCCAGAACCTGGCGCGCTTCCTGTTTGGCGACGTGCGCGTGGACGTCTGGATGCAGATCGACGAGATCCGCCTGCCGGACAAGGTGCAGCAGGCCAAGGACCAGGGGCGCGAGATCGACGCGCTGTACCAGATCGAGATGCTCGCGTCGCCGCGCGGCAAGCTGTGGTATCTCACCCGCCGCGTCGCCGAGGAGGACTCGGTGGCCTGCGTGCGCCATGCGACATGGAAGAAGGAAGTGCCGCACTATCTATCCTCGGTGTTCCTTTCCAACGCGGCCAAGGTGGACGACAGCGACCGTTCGCTCTCCTACGGCATGACGTTGGGTATCCGGGTGCCGGACTACGAGATCGAGCGCAAGCTGTGGATCAACCAGCACTACGAGGGTGGCTATCTGTTCCGCAACTCGATCGTGCTGTCGATGATTCCGCCGGCGCGTGCCGGCGCTGCGTGGAAGGTGCGCTACGCGTGGCAGGACGCGGGCGTCAGCAGCCCGACCCAGGACGTGGACGTGTCCTCCGACCAGCTGCGCCAGCGCGCGCTCAACATCGATATCCCGTTCGAGAGCTTCAGCATCGATGCACAAGGCCAGCGCGTGCCTACCCGGCCGGGCGTCAGGGGCCGGTTGCAGTTCCGCATTTCCGCCTGGAATGCGTGATCGCGACCGGCTTCACACCGCGCTAGCATCATCTGGCCTTAACCTCGCGCGATTGGCGCGCGCCGAGCACTTGGGCGGCGACCCATACCCTTCGCATGGACTGGGCGGATGAGCAGGCATTACTTCGTGGGCAGCGGCATGGCGTCGCTGGCGGGCGCCGCATTCCTGATCCGGGACGCGGGCGTGGCGGGCTCCGATATCGTCGTGTTCGAGGCGGCCCCGGTATTCGGCGGCGCGATGGATGCGCATGGCAACGCAGCCACTGGTTACCACATGTACGGCAGCCGGATGCTCTCCGGCCGCTACGACTGCACCTCCGACCTGATGGACGCCATTCCTTCGGTCAGCAACCCGCACATCTCGGTGAAGGAAGAGAGCCTGCGCGCTACCGGCGGCCGCGCCGTCACCCGCCTGCGCCTGGTCGCGCCGCGCGGGCAGGCCGCCAAGGCGTGGACCACCGGCCTGAGCGAGCATCATCGCGACGCCCTGGTGCGCGTGCTCGAGGAACCCGAATCGGCGCTGCTGGGCCGGCGCATCGTCGACTGCTTCGACGAGGACTTCTTTTCCACCGCGTTCTGGCTGGAATGGTCCACCACCTTCGCGCTACGTCGCTGGCACAGCGCGGCCGAATGGCGTCGCTATCTGCGCCGGCATACCGCGCACCTGAGTGGCCATGCCGATCCCGGCGACATCTATCGCACGCTCTACTGCCCGTACGAGAGCCTGGCGCTGCCGCTGCATCGCTGGCTTATCGCCCAGGGCGTGCGCTTCCAGATGCGCACGACGGTGGCCGACCTGGTACTGGCCGACGACCCGGATGCACTGCGGGTCACCGCGCTGCACCTGATCGAGGACGGCATCGCGCGGCGGCAGGCGCTGGACGAGGGCGACCGGGTGTTCGTCACCCTGGGGTCGATGGCCTCCGATACCACCTTCGGTTCGATGATCGAACCGGCGCCGCTGGCGGCAGGGCACAATCCGGCGGCCGATGCCTGGGCGCTGTGGCGGCAACTGGCAGTGCGCCGCCCGGGCCTGGGCAACCCGCAGGCCTTCTGCGGCGCGGTCAACGACTCGCAGTGGACCTCGTTCACCGTGACCACCGATGACCCGGCGTTCCTTGCCCTGCTGGCGAGATTCCGCGACAATGCCGGCACGCAGGGCGAGCTGATCCGCTTCAACGGCTCGGGCTGGCTGCTGACGCTGGCGCTGTATCCGCAACCGTTCTTCGTCGAGCAGCCCGAGAGCGTGTCGGTATGGTGGGGCTACGGCCTGGCCCACGACAGGCCCGGCGATTTCGTGCAAAAGCCGATGCGCGAATGCACCGGCGGGGAAATCCTGGAAGAGGTGCTGTTCCAGCTGCAGAGCCCGGAGCGCGAGCGCGAGAACATCCTGGCCGCTTCCAACTGCATTCCCTGCACGATGCCCTATGTCACCAGCCCGTTCATGCCGCGCGCCGACGGTGATCGTCCGCCGCCGGTGCCGGCCGGCTCGCGCAACCTGGGCCTGCTCGGCCAATACGTTGAATTGGCCGAGGAAGCGGCGATGACCATCGAGTACTCCGTGCGCTCCGCGCAAGCGGCGGTTTATGCGCTGATGGGCGTGGACCGCCCGATGCCGCCGGTGCGGGTGGACACCGATCCGCCTGACGCGATGGTCGAGCGGCTGGTCAACGCCGCACAGTGGACGCCCTCCTGAGCCGCAAGGCAGGTCAGACGCGCTGGCGTTGACGCATCGTCGAGCCGCGCGCGCGCCGTGCGACAGCACTTGCGCGCCAGGCGTTGGCACGCCACGCGGATCGTTCGCGCGATCCGCGGGTTGGCGACGGATGGGTCCGCGCGGCGGGCGAGGGCGCGTTAGCCTTCGCGCCCCTCTTGACCAGGAGCGTGCAGGTGCCCGTGATCAGGATCGTCGTGGCCGACGACCATCCGCTGGTGCGCGTAGGCGTGCGCCGCATGCTGGCCGGCACGCCGGGCATCCGCGTCGTGGGGGAGGCCGATTCGGTCGATGCGCTGTACGCGCTATTGCATACGCGCGAATGCGACCTGGCGTTGGTGGACCTGCACATGCCCGGCAGCCGTCATCCGGACGGCGTGTCGATGCTGCGTCACCTGCGCACGCAATGGCCGGCATTGCCGGTGCTCGTGTTCACCGTGCGCGACCATCTGTCGTTGATGGACATGCTCTCGTCCACGGGCGTGGGGGGCGTGCTGCTCAAGACCACGCCGTTGCGGGAACTGCCGCGGGCGATCTTCCAGGTCCACGCCGGCAGCCCGTACTACAGCCCCGCGCTGCGCGTGGCGCGCCGCGAGCGCGAACGCCAGGCCGAAGAAGTGCCCGACCGCCCGTTGACCCCGCGCGAACGCGAAGTGTTCGAACTGTTCGTGCGCGGCCTTCGGGTATCGGAAGTGGCCCAGCGGCTCGGCCGCAACATCAAGACGGTGAGCCGGCAAAAACGCGCGGCAATGGCCAAGCTGCGCCTGCGCAGCCACGCGGAAGCCTACGCCTATGCCCGCGCGCGCGGGCTCGCCTGATTCAGTGCGCCGCCGCGCCCAGCTGGCGCGCGCCGACGATGATCATCCGCAGCATGTGCGAAATCTGTTCGACGAGGTCATCGTCGCGCGCCGGTGGCAGGTCCATCGCGGTGGCGCCCATGGCGAACACCAGCCGGGTGATGGCCTTGGCGACCAGCGCCGGTTCGTGCAGCACCGCGCCGTCGGCCGCGGCCAGGCGCACCAGGTCGTGCTGGAGTTCTTCCTCGAAGTAGTTCAGCTCACGCTCCACCGCGTGCTTGAACGCGTCCGAACCCACCGCGCCCTCGCGCAGCAGTACGTGCAGCAGCTTGTCGTCCGCGCGCAGCTGCTCCATGAAGGTCTCCACCGACACGCGGATCACGCTGCGCTCGGTGGAGGTCGCGCGCTCGCGGGCCTGTCCGATGATCGTGCGCAGCGAACGGCCGGCCAGGTCGATCAGCGCCACGGCCAGTTCGTCCATGTCGCGGAACTGGCGGTAGAAACTGTTCGGCGCGATGCCGGCCTCGCGGGCCACCTCGCGCAGGCTCAGGGTCGACAGGCTGCGATGCGGTCCGATCAGCTTCAGCGCCGCGGCCAGCAGGTCCTCGCGCGAGATCGCCGGCTTGCGGGCTGGGGCGGTGTCGGGCAGGTCGGTGGCGATAACGCTGGCAGGCATGGCAGTTCCGGCGGGTTGCAGGCTGAATCATAGCGCCTGCCGGAATATACAACTGTATACACATGTGTGCGCGCATGCGTATAGTGCGCTCCATGGCAGCTCCCACTTCCCCTGATCCGGCCTTCGACGCGACCCGCCGCTGGCTCGACCCCGCCTTCTTCGACTTCTGGACCACGCGCTTGAACCCGCTGTGGACCTGGGAGCGCCCGCGTGCGCGCCTGCTGGCGCGCCGGGCCGAGGGCGAGGGCGCGGTGACCCTGCTGTTGCAGGCCAACCGCCATTGGCGCGGGGTCCAGCCCGGCCAGCACGTCGAACTCGGCGTGCAGCATCAGGGCAGCTGGTTGCGCCGGCATTACAGCCCCACGTCCTTGGGGGGCGGTCGCTTCGAGATCACGGTCAAGACGACCGCCGGAGGCCGCGTGAGCCCGCATCTGGCACAGGTCCCGCTCGGCGAAGTATTCGAACTGGGCCAGGGTTTCGGCGATTTCACCTGGCCGGCCGGCACCTCGCCGGTGCTGCTACTGGCCGCTGGCAGTGGCATCACGCCGATGCGCGCGCTGCTGCGGGCCCACGCCGAGCGCGGCTTCGACCGCGATGTCACCCTGATGTATTGGGTGCGCCGCCGCGAGGACGCCTGCTTCGCGCAGGAACTGTTCGCGCTGGCCGAGGCCCATCCGCGCCTGCGGGTGCACGTGCATGTCACCGGCGAAGGCGTGCCGCGTGTGGATGCCCTGCCGGACACGCAGTGGCCGGCGCTGGCCGGTGCCCACGTGCTGGCCTGCGGCCCGGGTGGCTTCGTGCAGGCTGCGCGCGCGCGCCTGCAGGACCAGGTCGCCGGTTTCCAGGCCGAAGCCTTCACCGCGCCGGTCCAGACCCAGGCCGAGGACGGCGAGGTCGAGGTGGTGCTGGCGCGCAGCGGCCGCACGCTGCGCCTGCCGCGCGCCGTTTCCTTGCTCGAAGGGCTCGAGGCGCATGGTCTCAAGCCGCGCCACGGCTGCCGCATGGGCATCTGCAACACCTGCGTTTGCCAGCGCCAGACCGGCGCCACCCGCCATCTGCTCAGCGGCCAGCGCCACGACGAACCGGCCACTCCGGTCCGCCTGTGCGTGCAGGCGCCAAGTACCGACCTGATCCTGGAACTTTGAGGAACCCGCGCATGACCCGTGCCACCAACCGCGTGCTGACGCCGGCCGAACTGGATCGCTTCGGCGAGGAGCTCGACGCCCTGCGCCGCCGCGTGACCGCCGACCTCGGGGCCACCGATGCGCGCTACATCCGCCGTGTCGTCGCCGCCGTGCGCTGGACGGGCGTGGCCGGCCGCGCGCTGCTGTTCCTGGGTGCCTTCGTGCCGATGCTGCTGTGGCCGGCGTGGATCGCCGGCACGCTGCTGCTGGGCCTGTCGAAGATCCTGGAGAACATGGAGCTGGGCCACAACGTCATGCATGGCCAGTACGACTGGATGGGCGACGCTCACTTGCAAGGCGCCACCTACGAGTGGGACATCGTCGCCACGGGCGACAACTGGCGCAAGACGCACAATTTCCGCCACCACACCTATACCAACGTGCGCGGCATGGACGACGACATCGGCTACGGCCTGCTGCGCATCTTCCCCGAACAGCGCTGGCGCCCGTTCTACCTGCTGCAGCCGCCGATCGCGGTGGTGTTCGCGCTGTTGTTCCAGTGGGGCGTGGCGATCCAGGACCTGCGCGTGGGCCGCTGGTTCAGCGGCAAGATGAAGACCCGGCAGCTGTTGCGCATCGCCCGGCCGGTGGGCCGCAAGGCCGCGCGCCAGCTGCTCAAGGACTATGTGCTGTTCCCCTTGCTGGCCGGCCCATTCTTCCTCCCGGTGCTGCTGGGCAACCTGGTCGCCAATGGCATGCGCAACGTGTGGACCTTCGTGGTGATCTTCTGCGGCCACTTCACAGCCGATGCCGAAGTGTTCCCGAAGGAATGCATCCGCGACGAATCGCGTGGCCACTGGTACCTGCGCCAGCTGCGTGGTTCGTCGAACATCAGCGGCGGTCCGGTGATCGACGTGCTGACCGGCAACCTGAGCCACCAGATCGAACACCACTTCTACCCCGACCTGCCGGCGAACCGGTACGCCGCCATCGCCCGCGAAGTACGCGAGATCTGCGCGCGCTATGGCCAGCACTACAACACCGGTTCGTTGCCGCGGCAGTTCGGCCAGGTGGCCTGGCGCATCCTGCGCCACGCCCTGCCCAGCCGCGCCCCGTCGCCGCAGCCGCTGGTGCAGGGCGCCTGAGTTCGCCGCTAGCGCGCGGCGGCGGGCAGCTGCGCCAGCGTTTCGCTGGCAATGGCGTCCAGCCGCGCAGCGCTGCCGTCGCTGCGGCTGACCGTGCCGCGATTGAGCGCGCGCCACACCACCTTGATCGAGGAGCGCTCGATCACCTCCACCTGCAGCGCGCCCTCCACGTACCGCGCGCGGCGCAGGTCCATCACCGGTGCGCCATCGCCACCGGGCACCACCATCTGCGAGCAGCCATTGCTGTTGCATTCCACCGCGGCCTGCGGCGTGGGCTGGCTGCCGACGCCTTCGTTGCGCAGCATGACTTCCTCCCCGTCGCGCACGCCGACGCGGTAGGCGACCAGGAAATCGGCCTGCGCCGCGCTGGGCGCGAGCTGGTAGCCCTTGGCCTGCAATGCGCGGTCCAGCGCGGCCTGCAGGCGGCTGCGGAACTGCGGGTCGAGCACGCGCGGATCGGACTCCGCCGGCAGCTGGCCAGGCATCGGCACCCAGGCGTAATGCAGACCCGGCAGACGAGTGGCCGGCATCGAAACCGTCACCTGGCTGGTGGGCGCCACCCGCGCGCCCGCATCGCTTGAACAGCCGCTGCCTGCCAACAGGCACAGCGCCAACACACCCGCGGAAAGCCCATAACGCATGACTGCCTGCTCCTTGCCGGTCGAGATGGCCCGAGGATAGCCGAGCACGCGGTCATGGGTTGTGTGCAAACGCTGCGGCGGGCAAGGGCTTGGAAAAGTCGCATGCCTGGGCGGGTTGTCTCGACGACTTCATGACGACTTCACCGAAGCGATCCAGGGTGCGGTCTCCTTCAATCGGGATTCGCTCATGGACTTCATTGCCTTCGTCACGGCTGCCGGCCTGCTGCTGTCATGCGGCGCGGTATCCACCTTCATGGCCTTGCGTGCCGCGTATCCGCGCCTGCGCTGGTGGCTCGCGGCCGCTGCGTTCTGGGCGGCGGCCGGTGCGTGGGGCGCCGCGGCCTGGAGGCAGCCTGCGATAGACGTGGATGGCTTCCAGCCCGACGTGGGCCTGCCGTTTGCCGCGCTGGCCTACTTGTTCACGCTATGCGGCGTGATCGCATTCGCCTGGGCTGCCTGGGGCTGGCGCGTTCACGCCATCGCCGCCCGGCGCTCCGTAGCCTGACCCCAAGAAACGGGAGGCGACGATGGAAAGGCAGCGCGTAGGTGGCAGCGACACCAATCCGATCTACCGGGTCACCGAGGTGGCAGGGGGGCAGTCGCGCGACAAGTACGTCGTCGGCGATACCGGCGTGGCTTTCGATACGTTGGAAGCCGCCGAAGCGGCCGCCCGCGAACTCGACACGCTGACGCCGCCCCCTCGCCGCTGAGCAGTCAGGCGGTCGGTACGCCGGTGTGCGGCGTATCGATCAGCTTGGACAGATCGAAACCCTGCCGGCGTGCCTCTTCCAGGAACAGCAGGCGCGAGGCGGCATCCAGTTGCGGCTGCCGGGCCAACAGCCAGAGGTAGTGGCGGTCCGGCGTGCCGACCAGTGCGACCTGGTAGTCCGGGTCGAGCTTCAGTACCCAGTAGTCGCCCTTGGTGAAGGGAATCCAGCGCAAGCCTTCCGGCAGGAATGTCACCTCCAGCTTGGCGTTGCCGCTGTCCACCGGCGTGGCCTGTCCGATCGACTCTTCGACCTTGCCGTCCACCCGGCACCGATTCTGCACGCGCACCTTGCCTTCCTCGTCCAGCGAGTAGCCCGCCGACACGTCGGTGGCATTGGCTGGCTCGTGCCGCATGGGCAGGCGGGCGATCTCGTACCAGGTGCCGAGATAGCGCTGCAGGTCCAGGGCGGGGACGGCAATGACGTCGGGTTGGCTCATGTCGGTTCCGGTTGTGCGTCGGGAGCACGACGGTAGGCGGCGGGCGATCAACCGGGCGTGGGTGCGGCGTGGTGGGCGCGTGCAGGAACTGGCCGGCGTCCCTCGCGGGCGCCGTTGCCCCTGGGCGGGGCCGGCGGCGCTATGCTGCTGCCGCTGTCGGTTTCCTTCCGCGCTGTCCGTGCTTCCCCACCTCGTCCGGGAGTCTCGTCATGCTTGGAATCACCGCTTTCGGCATGTTGCATACCGTCATCAGCCTGATTGGCATGGGCGCCGGGTTCGTCGCCCTGTTCGCGCGTTTCCGCATTGGCCGTGATACCCGGGCCGGCCGGGTCTTCGTGTGGTTCACCGCACTGTCGGCGCTCACTGGCCTGTTCATCTATCACCACGGCGGCTTCGGCAAGCCGCATGTGCTCAGCCTCGCCACGCTGGCGGTGCTGGCGCTGGGGATGTGGCAGGAACGCCGCGGCGCCCGCCGCTGGCAAGGCCTGCGCGTGGCATCGCTGCTTTACACCGTGGCGCTGTTCTTCCACTTCATCCCTGGCCTGACCGAAACCTTCACCCGGTTGCCGGTGGATGCGCCGCTGTTCGACAGCCCCGACGATCCGCAGCTGGCGATGTGCGTGGGCGTGATCGCGGTGCTCTTCGTGGGTATCTGCATCGCACAGTGGCGTCATCTGCGCCGGTTGGCCGGTGGCGGCACCCTGCCGGCCAGCGCGTCGTTGCAGGTGAAGTAGACCGACAGGTCCCGCGCCGGCCGGCCGGCGCGGGACCGTTTGCTCAGCGCTGCGCGCGGGCGCGCTCCACCGCCTGGCGGAACTCTTCGGCAGAAAGCTGGCCGTCGCCATTGGCGTCGAGCTGGTCGAAGCGCTTGGCGATGCGCGGCAACGAGGCATTGGCTTCGGCGCGGCTGATCTGGCCGTCGTGGTTGCCATCGGCAGTGCGAAAACGCTCCGTTGCCTGTTCAATTCGCTCGCGCTGTGCATGGTTGAGCTGCGGCTCGCCTTGAGACTGCGCAAGGGCGGCCAGCGGCCAGTAAGCGGCGGCGAGGGCGAGCAGGGAAAACAGTCGCATGGGCATTCCCCGCATCAGTGGCCGCGACAGGCGATGGGCTCGCCGGCCGCGTTGCTGCAGGTAGCGGTGTGGGTGACGCTGCCGTCGGCCACCTGCGTGGAGCCGCTGTAGCTGTTGCCGTTGCGGCCGGTGGCGCTGGTGCTGCGGTTGCCGTCGAGCTGGCCGTCCGCGTCGCGAGTCATGTGGCCGCTGCTGGCCAGCGTGCCGCCCTGCGGCCCCTGTGCAGTCATTGATCCGCTGTGCGCGGCACTGCCATCCGCGTTCCGGCTGAAGCTGCCCTGGCGTTGCGCCTGGCCGCCCGCGGTGCCCGATACCGCCGCATGGCTGCCGCCCTGCACGTTGCCTTGCCGGTCGCCCGCCACGTGCCGCCCACGCACATACGCGCCGCGTTCGTTCTGCCCGGCCGCGAAGGTGCCGGCGGCGCGGCCGTCCGGACCGGCGGCCACGCCGTGGGCACGCACGCGGCCAGCCTCGGCCGCGCCGCTGTGCAGGACCAACCCGGCAGCGAACAGTGCAGCCACGCAGAGGGGGAGGGAAGAAGTCGCTTTCATCGCTTGCTCCTGAGGGGCGGACGGAAGTGCCGCGGTGGGAACACGCTAGCGCCGCCACGCCGCCCCTTTCGCCCGATTCTGCCTGCGGATGTTTCCGCGGCCGGGCGCTGAAACATCCGCTTACACATTGGCCGACGGGCGCATTGCCGCCGACAAGGCCACGGCCCGATAGTGGCGCCATGGACGACACCCTTCCCCGGCTGCTGCTGGTCGACGACGACCCCCGCTTGCGCGACCTGCTCCAGCGCTATCTGGAAGGGCAGGGTTTCCAGGTGCGCGGTGTCGGCGACGGTGTGCAGATGCGCCAGGCGCTGGACCGCGGGCACTACGACCTGATCGTGCTCGACCTCATGTTGCCTGGCGAGGATGGCCTGACCCTGTGTCGCGACCTGCGGGGTCGCGGCGACCACACGCCGGTGGTGATGCTCACCGCCAAGGGCGACGAAATCGACCGCATCATTGGCCTGGAAATCGGCGCCGACGACTACCTGCCCAAACCAGTGAGCCCGCGTGAGCTGCTCGCGCGCATCCGCGCGGTGCTGCGCCGTACAGGCACTGCGATGGCTGGCGCGCCGCAGGCGCAGGGCGGCACGCTGCCGATCGGCGGCACGCACCAGCTGGACCTGGCCACGCGCGTGCTGCGCCGGGGCGATGAGGAGGTACTGCTGACCACCGCCGAATTTGCCGTTCTCTCGGTGTTGTTGCGCCATCCACACCAGCCGCTGAGCCGCGACCGCCTGATGAGCCTGGCGCACGGGCGCGAACACCAGGCGTTCGAACGCAGCATCGATGTCACCGTCGCGCGCCTGCGCAAGCTGGTCGAACGCGACAGCCACGCGCCGCGCGTGATCCAGACCGTGTGGGGTGTCGGCTACGTGTTCGTGCCGCCCGGCGTCGAGGCGGCCCCGTGAGCCGCCTGCTGCCGCGCAGCGTGTTCGGCCAACTGGTGCTGGTGCTCGCGCTGGTACTCGTCGGCGCGGCGCTATGGATGGCGGTGCTCACGCGCGAGGTCGCGCTGCAATCCGCCGGACCGCAGCGCATGCGTGCACTGCTCGGCTTCGCCGACGCTGCCGAGAAGATGGCGCGTAACCAGTCACCGCAGGTAGCGGTGGACTGGCTGCGCCAGGCTGGCCTGGACGTACGAACGGAGGCGCCGGGCCCCGCGATGCCACTGGTCAGCCGGCTTGGTGCGATGGCCGGCCCGCGTACGGTCTCCGGCCGCAGCCTGGTGCGCGAACGTGGCGAAGGGAGCAGCCGCTGGTGGCTGGGCCTGGCGACGCAGACGCCGGTATGGGTTGCGCTGCGCGCCGATCCGCCGCGCGCGGCCGGACGATGGTCGCTGGGCATGCTGGCCGGTTGCGCGTTGCTCACCTGGTTGGCGGCTGCCGGTTTCGCGCGCCGGCTGGTATCCCCCCTGCGCGCGCTGGCACGGCAGGCACCGGCGTTGGTGCAGGGCGAGCCACTGCAGCCGCTGGCCCCCGGCGCGCCGCGCGAGGTCGACGAACTTGCCACCGCCCTGGCCCGTGCCAGCAGCGAAGCACGTGAAGCCGCGGCAGAACGCGCGGTGATGCTGGCGGGCATATCGCACGACCTGCGCACGCCGCTGACCCGCCTGCAATACGCGCTCGCGTTACTGCCGGAGGCGGAGCCGGCGCTGCGCGAAGGCATGGAGCGCGACATCGCGGAGATGGACAGGGTGCTCTCGCAGTTCATCGCCTATGCGCGCGACGGACGTGACGAAGCGATGCAAATGCTCGATCTGGCGGAGCTGTGCGCCAGCGTCTTGTCTGGCAGCCATTACGGTTGGCAGGTGGAACTTCCGCCACAGGCGCCGATGCACGGGCGGCCAATCGCCTTGGCACGCGCAGTGGAAAACCTCGTGGGCAATGCCGAGCGGCACGGGTCCGCGCCTTTCGCACTGTCGCTGACTGCGCAGGCAGCGGGCTGGCGGATCGAGGTATCCGATCACGGCCCTGGCTTGGACGCCGCGCGCGCCGCGCGCGCGGTGCAACCGTTCGTGCACGACGCGCGGGCGGGGGGCGCTGGCCTGGGGCTGGCCATCGTCGAGCGTATCGCGCGTCAGCACGGCGGCATGCTGCGCCTGGAATCAAACGCACCTCACGGCCTGCGCGCCGTGCTTGATCTCGCCACCGGAAATCCCGCATGAAATCCTGGATTAGTGTCGTTGGATTGTGTGTCGCGTTGCTGGCCGCCGTGGTCGGGGAAGCCGCGCCCGCGCGCGGCTGGCTGGGTCTGCGCGGCGGCAACGACGAGGGCACGCTGCCGGCGGGCAGCCGCGTCGAGAAGGGGCTGCGCTATGGCGCCGATCCCGCGCAGCTGTTGGACGTCTACCTCCCCGACCATGCAACGCGAGCGCCCATCCTGTTCCTGGTGCATGGCGGCGGCTGGCGCCGCGGTGGCCGTGACAACCCGGGCCTCGCGCAACCCAAGGCGGCGCATTGGCTGCCGAAAGGGTATCTGCTGGTGTCCGTGGACTACCGCCTGCTGCCCGAGGCCGATCCGCTGCGCCAGGCCGAGGATGTCGCGCGCGCGCTGGCGTGGGTGCAGCAGCACGCCAGCCAATGGGGTGGCGATCCACAGCGCGTGGTGATGATGGGGCACTCCGCCGGCGCGCACCTGGTCGCGTTGCTGGGCAGTGACGTGGCACGGTTGAAGGCGGCCGGCGCGACCCGCCCGCTTGGCGTGGTGGCGCTGGACAGCGCGGCGATGGACGTACCGCAGATCATGCAGGTACCGCGTCACTTCGCCTTGTACGACGATGCGTTCGGTACGGACCCCGATTACTGGCGACTTGCGTCCCCGGTCCATCACCTGAGCCGCGATTCACTGCCCATGCTCGCCGTGTGCTCGAGCCGGCGCGCGGAGAGCTGCCAGCAGGCACGTGCGCTGTCGCGCCGCGCAGCGGAATTCGGCGTGCCGGTCGAGGTGTTGCCCGAGGATCTGTCGCACATGCAGATCAATCGCGAGCTGGGCGAGGCGTCGGCATACACGCGAGAGGTGGATCGCTATATCGACAGCCTGCTGGTTGCACGCAGGTAGAGGCCTACTCCCGCCTTCTGTAACCGATTGCCTCCATCAAGTGCTCGCGCACGATGCCCGGGCTGCCGGCAAGATCGGCGATGGTGCGCGACACCCGCAGGATGCGGTGCAGCGACCGTGCGGACAGCTGCCACTGCTCGATGGCCTTCTCCAGCAGATGCTCGTCCTGCGCCGACAGGACGCAATCACGTGTCGTCAGCCTGGCATCCAGGCGTGCGTTGAGCATGCCGGCGCGTTCCATCTGACGCCGGCGCGCGGCTGCTACGCGCAGGCGCACGTCCGCAGCGCTTTCGCCGCGGGGAGCATCCTGCCGCAACGCGCTCGGCGGCAGCCTTGGTACTTCGACGTGCAGGTCGATGCGCTCCAGCAGCGGACCGGACAGCCGCGCGCGGTAGCGGGTGATGGCATCCGTCGTGCACCTGCATCGCCCACTGGCATCCCCTGCCCAGCCGCATGGACAGGGGTTCATCGCGCCGACGAGCTGGAACGCTGCGGGAAACTCCGTGTGGCGGGCCGCGCGCGACAGGCTGATCGCACCGGATTCCAGCGGCTCCCGCAGCACTTCCAGGGTATGCCGCGACCATTCCGGGAGTTCGTCGAGGAACAGCACGCCTTGGTGCGCGAGCGAAATTTCGCCCGGGCGCGCGGCGGGGCCTCCGCCTGCCAATGCCACTGCGCTGGCGGTATGGTGCGGGCGCCGGAAGGGACGCTGCCGCCAGCGTGTCGCATCCACGCCCTGCGCGCTGGCGGAGGCAATGGCGGCGACCTCCAGCGCTTCGGCCGTTTCCAGCGGCGGAAGCAGGCCGGGCAGGCAGGCAGCGAGCAAGGTCTTGCCACTGCCGGGGCTGCCACAGAACAGCAGGTGGTGACCGCCCGCTGCGGCGATTTCCAGTGCGCGCTGGGCCTGCGGCTGCCCGCGTACGTCGGCCAGGTCCGGGCCCGGGGGTCCGCCGTGTGTCTCCGCGGCGACTTCGGCCAGCGCCGGCCAGCCCTGCTCACCGCGCAGCGCCGCGCATACCTGCAGCAATGTGCGTGCCGGGCGCGGCGACGCGTGTGCGGCCAATGCTGCTTCAGGCGCGTTCGCCTCGGGGAACACCAGGTGCCTGCCCGCCTGCTGCGCGGCCAAGGCCGCTGTCAGCACGCCCTCCACGCCGCGCAGCTCGCCGGTCAGCGCCAGCTCGCCGACGAATTCCAGGCCGGCCAGCGCATCGCGATCCAGCTGCCCGCTGGCGGCGAGGATCCCCAGCGCGATGGGCAGGTCGAAACGCCCGCCTTCTTTCGGCAGGTCTGCAGGGGCGAGATTGATGGTGATGCGCCGCGCGGGGAACTCGAACTGCGCGCACAGTAGCGCTGCCCGCACCCGTTCGCGTGATTCGCGTACCGCTGCTTCCGGCAGCCCGACGATCTGTGTCGACGGCAGTCCGCCGGACAGATGCACTTCAACCCTGACCTCCGGAGCCGCCACGCCCACGCGTGCACGACTGTGCACGAGCGCCAGGCCCATGCGGCTGCTCGGGGCGAAGTGTCAGCCGGGCTGGCTGTTGCGCGCTTCGAGCGCGGCGACGGTTTTTTCCAGCGCCTCGAGTTTCTCGCGCGTGCGCAGCAGCACCGCGCGCTGCACGTCGAACTCCTCGCGCGTGACCAGGTCCAGCCGCGACAGGCCGGCCTGCAGCACGTTCTTGAAGCCGGCCTGCAATTCGTCACGCGATTCGCGCAGGCCTGGTGGCACCAGGTCGCTCAGGCGGCGGGCGAGGTCATCGAGGTGGTTGAAATCGATCATGGAACGTCTCCGGTAGGCCGGGCCAGCATGGGCTGGGCGGCCAGGGCGCGCCATCGGCGGCGCGGTCTCTATGGTGTAAGGATAAGCCCCGACCCGCGTGTCGCAATGGACGGGTTATTCTTCGCGACCGGAAAACCGAGGGATCGCCCGATGAAGATGATCATGGCCATCGTCAAGCCGTTCAAGCTGGACGACGTGCGCGAAGCGCTGGCCGGCTGCGGCGTGGCCGGCATCACCGTCACCGAGGTCAAGGGCTTCGGGCGGCAGAAGGGCCACACCGAGCTTTACCGCGGCGCGGAATACGTGGTGGATTTCCTGCCGAAGGTGAAGATCGAGGTCGCGGTCACCGAGGACCAGGTGGAGCAGGTGGTGGAAGCCATCGTGCGCGCGGCGGGCACGGGCAAGATCGGCGATGGCAAGGTGTTCGTCTACGACCTGGGCAGCGTGGTGCGCATTCGCACCGGCGAACTGGACGCCGACGCGCTGTAGCGCGCCGGCAAGGCGGCTCAGGCCGCCTGGCCCTTCATGCGGCGGTAGAAGCGCTTCCAGCCGGTGCGGATGCGGCGCACCCAGCCCGGCTCCGCGGTCAGCGCGGCCTGCTCGGCCGAGGGCGCCACGCCGGTCAGGCGCTGCTGCATCTTGAGCAGGTTGGCGTTGTCGCTGCGACGGAGCTGGCGCGAGATCGGGTTCTCGCGCAGCCAGCGCGGGAAGCGCCAGGCCGAGGTGAAGTCGATCAGCACCGGCACGCCGGCGCTCACCACCACGTTGGTACCGTGCAGGTCGTTGTGGGTGATGCCGGCCGAGTGCAGCTTGTCCAGCGCGTCCTGCAGGTCCTTGAAGACTTCCTGGCCGACCAGCGCGCTCGCGCTGAGCGTCTCGCCCGGAATGAACTCCATGCCCAGCGCCAGGCCACCGAGCGTGCCCAGCAGCGCCGGCGCGTGGCGCCAGCCCTTGAGCTGTTCGAGCATGCGCGCCTCGTGGCGGACCATCAGGCGGGCGATCGGTGCCAGCAGCGTGCGGCGATAACGGCTGTAGTCCTTCACCACGGCCGGGCGACCGTTGACGTGGGTGCGGTACACGTTCGGCTCGAGCAGGCGCGTACCTTCCTTCAGCAGGACAGGGGCCGAAAGGTCGGCACCGATGAGGGCGGACTGGCGCATGTTCATCTCGAACTCCTGAGGATCCCGCGCCTAGGAAGGGGGTGGGGGCGCGGGCCGATATGCCAGGAACGGAGCCTGGGCGACGGCGTGAATTTTAGAACTCGCCAGTCTTCAAATGCTGAATGTTAAAAAAATGCAATGTTCCGCGAATGGAACGCACGCCGGCTGGTTCAGCGGCCAGGTGCCGCAGGCCGAACACTGCCGCTGCCCATCAGCACGGCGATGGCCAACCCGCCCGCCACGCATGTCATCGCCAGCGAGAGGCTGCTGGCGTGGGCAATGAAGCCGATCAATGCCGGCCCGGCGAGGGAGCCGGAGTAGCCCATCGCCGAGACGGCCGCTACCGCCACCTGGGGGCTCGTGCCTGCCTGCCGGCCGGCGGCAGAGAAGGCCAGCGGGGCAATGTTGGCTGCGCCCAGGCCGGCGGCCGCGTAGCCGGCCAGTGCCCATGCGGGGGATGTCGTCCAAAGGGCCAGCGCCAGCCCCGCCACGGCCACCGTGGTGCCGAGCAGCAGCACCGGCATGCCGCCATGCCGCGCGACCCAGCGGTCACCCGCGAAGCGGCCGGCCGTCATGGTCACCGCGAACACGGCATAGGCGCTGCCGGCGCGCGCGGTATCCACCTGCTGCAAGGTGTTGAAGGCGATCGCGCTCCAGTCGAGCATCGCGCCCTCCATGAGGAAGGTGGCAAAGGTCATGCCGCCGAGCAGCAGCAGGCGGCCGTGTGGCCAGTGCCAGTGCCCGCCGTCGCCGCCGCCGGCGAGCAGGTGAGGTGCACCGCGCCACAGGCATGCCGCGTTGAACAGAACCGCCGGCCACACGGCCACCCATGGCGCGGCGCCTAGCCAGAGCATCGCGGCCACGCTGCCGGCGCCGGCGATGCAGCCGATGCTGAAACAGCCATGGAAACCGGACATCAACGGCCGCGTGGATTGGCGCTCGACGGTGACCGCGTGCAGGTTGATCGCCACGTCCATGCCCCCGAGTGCGGCGCCGTAGACGAACAGCAGTGCCGCCAGGCCGGCGAAGCTGGACGCCCAGCCGAGCCCGGGCAAGCACAACAGGCCCAGCATGCCCAGCATCACGATCAGGCGCCGGCACCCGACGCGCAGCGCGGCCCAGCCGGCCACGGGCATCGCGCAGACCGAGCCGATGCCCAGCGCGAGCAGCAGCAGGCCGAGCTCGGCCTCGCCGGCGTGCAGCCGGTCGCGTGCGTAGGGCACCAGCGGCGCCCAGGCGGAAAGGTTGACGCCGGCAACGAAGAAGCTCGCGCGCGTGGCCCAGGCCAACGCGCGCGAGGGAGACCGGGCAGGGGCGTGGCGGGTGTCGCCCGTCCGGGTCATGCGCCCGCGGTCACTCGCCCAGGGCTTGGGCGACGAACGGCGGGGAGACCAGCACGCCGGTGTGCAGGTGCGCGGTGTAGTACAGGGTATTGAAGCCCTTGGCCTGGGCATCGGCCTGGCGGAAGGCGAAATCCGCACCGGCCTGCTTGCGGGCCAGCGTCACGCTCCACCAACCGGTCGGATAGCACGGCTGCGGGAAGGGCAGGGTCTTGAACGACTGGAACCCGGCCTTGCCCATTTCCTGGCGCATTTCCTTGATCAGGTCCAGCAGCGCCAGCGGCGATTCGGACTGCTGCACCAGGATGCCGTCGTCCTTCAGCGCGCGGAAGCAGCTCTCGTAGAAGGCCTTGTTGAACAGGCCCTCGGCCGGGCCGACCGGGTCGGTCGAATCGACGATCACGACGTCCACGCTGCCGGCCGGGCAGTTGGCCATGTAGGCCACGCCGTCGTCGAACAGCAGTTCGGCGCGCGCGTCGCCGTTGGATTCGCACAGCTCGGGAAAATACTTTTCCGACATGCGCGTGACCTGCTCGTCGATGTCGCACTGGGTGGCGCTTTCCACGCCCGGGTGCTTGAGCACCTCGCGCAGCGTGCCGCAGTCGCCGCCGCCGATGATCACCACGCGCTTGGGCGCGGCGTGGGTGAACAGCACCGGGTGGCTGATCATCTCGTGGTAGAAGAAGTTGTCCTTGCTGGTGAGCATCATCGCGCCATCGATGATCATCAGCTTGCCCCAGTCGGTGCTGTCGTAGATCTCGATCTTCTGGAACGGCGACTGCACCTCGTCCAGCTTGCCGGTGATGCGGAAGCCGATGGCCGAGCCGGTGGGCTGGAAATGCTCGATGTACCAGTTGTCGTTGCTGCTCATGGGGGATCCTGTGCGGCGGGCCCGGCGGCCAGGGGCCGGGGGCGGGCGGGAAGAGGGCGCGCATTGTAGCGAAGGCACCCGCACGCGTCCGTTACCATGGCCGCACAGGCGCCAGGGCCGGCGCCGTCTCGGGGGAGAGGGGGACATGACGGACGCCGTCGCGCATCGCGCGCTGATCGATCGACTGGAAGTGGAAGCGGCGCGGGCGCCGGGGCGCTATCGCGCCAAGGTGGCGCTGCTGGCGCTGGCCGGTTTCGCCGTGTTGGGCGGGGCGCTGCTGCTCGCGCTGGGGGTGTCGGTGGGGCTGGTGCTGCTGCTGGTGGCGATCAGCCCGCTGCTGTTGCTGAAACTGTTCAAGATCGTCTGGATCCCGGTCGCCTTCGGCTGGATGCTGCTGCGCAGCCTGTGGATCCGCTTCGACGCGCCGTGGGGCTATCGGCTGGGCAAGCACGAGGCACCGGCGTTGCAGGCGGAGGTCGAGCGCCTGCGCCGCCAGACCGGTGCGCCACGGCTGCACGGCATCATCATCGATGGCGAGCTCAACGCCGCCGCGGCGACCGTGCCGCGCGCGCTGGGGTTGTTCGGGCATCGCCATTACCTGGTGCTGGGCCTGCCGCTGATGCAGGCGCTGGACCCCCAGCAGTTCGCGTCGGTGATCGCCCACGAGTTCGGCCATTTCGGCGGCGGCCACGGCCGCTTCGGCGGCTGGGTATATCGCGTGCGTGCCAGCTGGGTTCGCGTGCTGGCGCAGCTGCAGGCGCGCCGCTCGTGGACCAGCGGCCTGTTCGTGCGTTTCTTCCGCTGGTATGCGCCCTACTTCAACGCCTACAGCTTCGTGCTGGCACGCAACCAGGAATACGAGGCCGACGCGATGGCCGCCCGCGTGGCCGGTGCGCGCGTGGCAGGCGATGCGCTGATCCGCGTGAACCTCGGCAGCGAGCGGCTTTCTCAGGATTTCTGGCCGGGCCTGCGGCGCCGTGACGCGGTCGAGGCCACGCCGCCGACGCGGATGTACCGCGACATGGCCGACAGCCTGCGCCAGCCGCACGAAGACGACGCACGCCGCCTGCAGCGCATGCTGGCTCGCCCGCCGGGCCACGACGACACCCATCCGACGCTGGCCCAGCGCCTGTCGGCGCTGGCCGTGGCGCCAGCGCTGGTGCCGCCGCCGGCGTGCAGCTTCGCCGAGGCCTACCTGGGTGAGCTGCTGCCACGGCTGGAGCACGACTTCAGCGAGCAGTGGCGCAGCGAGGTCGAGCTGGACTGGCGCGAAAGCCATCGCCGCCATGCCGTCGATGCGCAACGCCTGGCCGAGCTGGAGGCCATGGAATCGCGGGATGCGCAGGCGACGGTCGAGTACGCGAGGCTGAGCGAAGCGCTGGTGCCCGGCGTGGATGCCCTGGCGCTGTATCGCCAGGCCCTCGTGCAGGCGCCCGAGGATCCCTTCGTGCACTTCCGCCTGGGCGTCCTGATGCTGGAGGCCGACAATGCCGCCGGCGTGGCCCACCTGCGACGGGCGATCAGCCTGGACCCGCAATGCCGCGAGATCGCCCTGCGCCAGCTGTCCTGGTACTACCGCGAGCGGGGCGATACGGCCGGCCAGGACGAGATCGCCACGGAATGGCAGCAGTTGCAGGACGCGCGCCTGCACGCCCATCACGCACGCAACGAAGTGGGTGCCAAGGACACGTTCGTGGCCCACGGACTGGAGGCTGCCACGTTGGCCCACCTGCGCGGCGTGTTCGATGCCCAGCGCAGCGTTTCGCGGGCCTGGCTGGCCCGCAAGCAGCTGCCCGGCGACGATGGCGGCGTGCCGCACTACGTGTTGCTGGTGGCCTGGCGCGGCTTGATCTACAACGAGGACGCCCGGCTGAAGAAGCTGGTGGAGGCGATCGACCTGCCGGGCACGTTCATCGTGTTCGCCGGCAATCGCCAATACCGCGCCGTGGCCCGGCGCCTGCGCAAGGTGGTGGGCGACCCCGTTTACCGCAAGTAGCCGTGGGAGGTGGGTAGAATGCGCGTCCCCTGCGCTTGCCCCCGGAAACGCCCATGACCTGGTCCATCGACCAAGCCCGCAAGACCTACTCGATCCCGCACTGGGCCGATGGGTATTTCGACGTCGACGCGGCGGGGCACGTGGTGGTCAGGCCGACCGGCGCCGACGGCCCGGCGGTGTCGCTGCCGGAGGTGGTCGACGCCGCGCGCGCCTCCGGGGCCAAGCTGCCGCTGCTGGTGCGCTTCCCGGACATCCTCGGCCAGCGCCTGGGCAAGCTGCAGGCCGCTTTCGGCCAGGCCCAGGCCGACTGGGACTACGCCGGCGGCTACACCGCCGTGTATCCGATCAAGGTCAACCAGCACCGCGGCGTGGCCGGCACCTTGGCGTCCCACCAGGGCGAGGGCTTCGGCCTGGAAGCGGGGAGCAAGCCGGAACTGATGGCCGTGCTGGCGCTCTCGCGTCCGGGCGGGCTGATCGTGTGCAACGGCTACAAGGACCGCGAGTACATCCGCTTGGCGCTGATCGGCCGCAAGCTTGGCCTGCAGACCTTCATCGTCATCGAGAAGCCCTCCGAGCTGAAGCTGGTGCTGGAGGAAGCACGCCGGCTGGACGTGAAGCCGGGCCTGGGCGTGCGCATGCGCCTGGCGTCGCTGGGCGCCGGCAAGTGGCAGAACAGCGGCGGAGACAAGGCCAAGTTCGGCCTTTCGCCGCGACAGGTGCTGGACCTGTGGAAGTCGCTGCGCGACTCCGAATACGCCGACTGCCTGAACCTGCTGCACTTCCACATGGGCTCGCAGATTTCCAACGTGCGCGATATCGCCAACGGCATGCGCGAGGCCACCCGCTACTTCGTCGAGCTCTCGCGCCTGGGCGCGAAGATCAGCCATGTCGACGTCGGCGGCGGCCTGGGCATCGACTACGAAGGCACCCGCTCGCGCAGTTACTGCTCGATCAACTACGGCCTGCATTCGTACGCCAGCAACATCGTCCAGCCGCTGGCCAGCGCCTGCGAGGAACACGGCCTGCCGCAACCGCGCATCGTCACCGAGTGCGGCCGCGCGATGACCGCGCACCACGCGGTGCTGATCGCCAATGTCTCGGAGGTGGAGCAGGCGCCGGAAGGCCGCGTGCCCGACGCGCACGACGACGAGCCGCCGGCGATCCGCCACCTGCGCGAAATCCACGAGGAGCTGGACGTGCGCCCGGCGGTGGAGCTGTTCCAGGAAGCCCAGCATTTCCATGCCGAAGGCCTGGCCGCCTACGCGCTGGGGCAGATCGACCTGGTGCACCGTGCCCGCATCGACGACCTGTTCTACGCCATTGCCCACGGCGTGCGTGCGCGCCTGAGCTTCGACGAGAAGAGCCACCGCCCGCTGCTGGACGAACTCAACGAACGGCTGGTGGACAAGTATTTCGTCAACTTCAGCGTGTTCGAATCGATTCCCGACGTGTGGGCCATCGACCAGGTCTTTCCGATCGTGCCGATCGAGCGGCTGGACGAGGCGCCGGCGCGGCGCGGCGTGGTCTGCGACATGACTTGCGATTCGGACGGCATGGTCAAGACCTACGTCGAGAACGAGAGCCTGGATACCTCGCTGCCGTTGCACGCGCTGCGTCCGGGCGAGTCGTACCGCATCGGGTTCTTCCTGGTCGGTGCCTACCAGGAAATCCTCGGCGACATCCACAACCTGTTCGGCGATACCGATGCCGTGGAAGTGGCCGTGGAGGGCAATGGCTACCGCATCGCACAGCAGCGTCGCGGCGATACCACCGACGTGATGCTCGACTACGTCGGCTACCAGCTCGATGACCTGCGCGCGGCTTACGCCGGCCGCATCGCGGCCGCACAGCTGCCCGCCGCGCAGGCGCGCGAACTGGCCGACGCACTGGAAGCCGGCTTGACCGGCTACACCTACCTCTCGGACGAACCGCTGGCCTGAGGCCGCACCCGCGGCGCCCGCTCGCGGGGCAGCGCCGCCACCTGCGTGGCCACCGCCTCGCGTACCAGCGCGGCCAATGCGTCGACGGCCGGCGAATCGCTGGCGCGATGCAGGTGCAGCGCCACCGTGGGCATCGCGGGCAGGCCATGGGCTTGCGGGTCGAGCACGCGCACGCTGCGCGGCAGGCACAGCGGCGTGCGAAGCGTGATGCCCAGTCCCGCTTCCACCGCCGCCCATACACCGGCCAGGCTGGCGCTGCTGAAGGCCACGCGCCACGGAATGCCGGCCTGGTCCAGCGCGGCGATGGCCGCGCTGCGCATCGGGCAGGGCGCATCGAGCATGGCCAGGGGCAGCGGCGCTTCGCGCGTGCCGACGAGCGTGCCACCTACCACCGGGCCCACCCAGCACAGCGGCACTTGGGCCAGCGTCTGTGGCGACAGCGATGCCGGCAGGGCCGGGCCCGCCCAGGCCAGCGCCAGGTCGAACTGGCCCGCTGCCAGGCCCTCGACTAGCGCCGCGCCGCGCGCGATCTGTGCCTCCACCTGCAGCCGCGGATGCGCGCGACCAAAGCGCCCCAGCACCGCCGGCAACAGCTGTTCGCCGAACTCGGCCTGCAGGCCCAGGCGCACCTCGCCCTGCCAGTGCGCGCCATCGAGCGCGGCGACCGCTTCGTCGTTCAGTGCCAGCAGACGGCGTGCATAGCCGAGCAGCACCTCGCCGGTCGGCGTGAGCGCCAGGCCGCGGCCATGGCGTACCAGCAGCGGAGCCCCGGCCTGCTGCTCGAGCTTCTTCAGCTGCGCGCTGACCGCCGAGGTCGAGCGATGCAGCTGCACCGCGGCGCGGGCGAAACTGCCAAGCGCCATGCCGGTGGCGAAGCTGCGCAGGGCATCCAGGTCGAGATGCAGGGTGCGCATCGAATATCCCGGTTTAGTGGACGAACAGTGCTGGATTATCCGATTTACCGGATGGTTCGCCAGTCCCACGATGGAAGCCCGCCCATTCCCGGAGCCCCTCATGCCCCTCGTCCAGATCGACCTGCGTTCCACATCGCCCGAGCGTATCGCCGCCATTCGCGACGGCGTGTATGCCGCCCTGCGTGCCAGTTTCGAGGTGCCCGAAGACGACCGCTTCATCTTGGTCAACCAGCACCCGGCGCATGAGTTCGACTACGACCCCGGCTATCTCGGCATCGAGCGCAGCGACGAGCTCGTTTTCATCCGTATCCACTGCACCGCCTCGCGCGGCGTGACACAGAAGAAGGCGCTGTACCGCGACATCGTCCAGCGCCTGGGGCATTCGCCCGGTTTGCGCGGCGAGGATGTCTTCATCCACCTGGTCGAAGGCCCACGCGAAAACTGGTCCTTTGGTCGTGGCGAGATGCAGTACGCCTGAGACCCGCCTGCCGGATAGGCAAGCCGCGCCCGATGCGAGACCATGCCCGGGTCCGCCACGCGCGAGGACCTCCGGCATGCTGGAACTGTTCAAGGCGGTGATGACCGGGCTGGCGATGCTGCTGCCGATCGCCAACCCGCTCACCACCGTGGCGCTGTTGCTCGGCCTCTCGGCCGGCATGACCGCGCAGGAGCGCAACCGCCAGGCGCTGCTGGCCTGCTGCTACGTCTTCGCGATCATGTGCGTGGCCTTCTATGCCGGGCAGGCGGTAATGGAGGTCTTCGGCATTTCCATCTCGGCGCTGCGCATTGCCGGCGGGATGATCGTGGCTTTCATCGGCTTTCGCATGCTGTTCCCCCGCGACAAGCCCGAGGACGCGCCGGAGGTGGAAAGTCGCACCGAGGAACTGCGCCAGCATCGCAAGTCGGACATCGCCTTCATTCCGCTGGCCATGCCCAGCACCGCCGGGCCGGGCACCATCGCGCTGATCATCAGCACCGCGGCGGCGATGAAGGACGAACATCCCTTCTCGCCATGGGTGATGTGGACGGCGCCGGTGCTCACGTTCTTTCTGCTATGCGTGATCCTGCTGCTGTGCCTGCGCAGCGCGGGTGGGATCATCCGGCTGATCGGCCAGAGCGGCGTGGATGCGTTCGCGCGCCTGATGGGGTTCCTGCTGGTCTGCCTGGGTACGCAGTTCCTGATCAACGGCGTGCTCGATATCGTCCACGATTTCCCGCTGGTGAACTGACTGCGCGTGAAGGCGCATGGCTACAATCGCGCTTCCCCCCCTTCCTGCCTCGACCATGCGTCTTCCCGGCCTGGACCTGCTGCGCGCCATCGCCATCGTGTGGGTGATGTTGTTCCATTCCTTCGTGGTCGGCGGGCTGGGGCCGGATTGGTCATGGCTCTCGCGCTACGGCTGGATGGGCGTGGACCTGTTCTTCGTGCTCAGCGGCTTCCTGATCGGCAGCCAGGTGCTGCAGCCGCTGGCGGCTGGCAAGCGGCTGGACTTCGGCGACTTCTACCTGCGCCGCGCCTTCCGCATCCTGCCCGCATTCGTGGTGGTGCTGGCCCTGTACGTGTTCGTGCCGGCCTTCCGCGAGGCACCGGGGCTGGAGCCGGCGTGGATGTTCCTGACCTTCACGATGAACCTGCTGATCGACTACGGTGCGAACCCGGCGTTCTCGCATGCGTGGTCGCTATGCGTGGAGGAACATTTCTACCTGCTCTTCCCGCTGCTGGCGGTGCTGTTGGCGAAGCGCCCTTCGGCGATGCGGCTCTGGTTGCTCGCCGCGGCGATCGTGGTGGGCGGCATCGCGCTGCGCGCGGGCATCTGGTGGCACGAGCACGCGCTCGACCCGGACATGCAACTGCGCAACTGGTTCGTGGAGGACCTGTATTTCCCGACCTGGAACCGCCTCGATGGCCTGCTGTGCGGCGTCCTGCTGGCCACGTGGCGAACCTGGCGGCCGGCGTCGTGGGCGCGTGCCCAGCGGCACGCCAATGTCGTGCTGCTGGCGGGCCTGGCGGTGATAGCGCTGGCGCTGTGGTTGTTCCGCGATCGCGTGGGCCTGCTCGGTAATTCGCTCGGCTGGCCGGTGCTGTCGCTGGGCATGGGGTTGCTGGTGTTCGCCGGCGCCGCGCCGGGTAGCTGGATCGGGCGTCGCGCGCTGCCGTTCGCGGGCTGGCTGGCGGCGGTGTCCTACAGCCTCTACCTGGTGCACAAGGCGATGTACCACCTCGTGCAGTCCACCTGGGGCGAGTGGTTGGCGGGACGCGGCTTCGTGGCTTTCGCCCTCTATGCGGCCGCCGCGTTGCTGGCGGCTGCCGTGCTGCATTACCTCGTCGAACGGCCGGGCCTGCGCCTGCGCCATCGCTGGCAGGCACGCCGGCAGGCCGCGGCGTCGGCCACGGCCTGAGCGGGATCAGGCGTCGCGCGCCACCTGGAAGCCGGCAAACGACTGCGTCACCGGCATGATTTCCAGCCGGTTGATGTTCAAGTGTGGCGGCAGCGTGGCGACGTAGAAGATGGACTCGGCGATATCCTCGGCGGTCATCGGGTTTGCGCCGGTATACAGCCTGTCCGAAGCGGCCTGGTCGCCGTGGGTGCGTACCAGGGTGAATTCGGTTTCGGCCATGCCCGGTTCGATCGAGGTCACGCGCACGCCGGTGCCGTGCAAGTCCGAACGCAGCCCCAGCGAGAACTGGCTGACGAACGCCTTGGTGCCGCCGTAGGTGTTGCCGCCCGGGTAGGGGTAGGTCGCGGCGACCGAGCTGATGTTGATGATCGCGCCCTTGCGCGCGATCAGGCGCGGCAGCAGGCGATGGGTGAGATTCACCAGCGCGGTGACGTTGGTGTCGATCATCGTGTGCCAATCCTGCAGCGAGGCCGACTGCGCCGGCGCGGTGCCTTGGGCCAGGCCGGCGTTGTTCACCAGCAGGTCGATGTCGGCGAAGGCCGGCGGCAGCGCGGCGAGCGCGGCATCCATCGCACGGGTGTCGCGGACGTCGAATACGGCGGCGTGCACGCGCTCCTCGCCGTACTCCTGAACCAGCGGCTGCAGGCGCTCGGCACGGCGGCCGGTGACGATCACGCGCCAGCCGGCGCCGAGGAACCGACGCGCGGCCGCCAGGCCGAAGCCGGAAGTGGCGCCGGTGATGAGGGCGGTCTGGGTCATGGGAACTCCAAAAGGAAGCGACACGCTATTTTCGCATCCGCCCCCACTGCGCGGGCACCATGGACCACGGAACAGCGCGGGCAGGCGATGGGACAAAGAAAAAGCCCGGCGCGAGGCCGGGCTTTCGGGAAGGTGGCGATTACTGCGCCTTGATCGCGATCGCGGGCAAGCCGCTGCCGCTGAGCTTCTGCTTGGCCTCGGCCAGTTCGCTGGCGGTGCCGTACGGCCCCATGCGCACGCGGTAAACCGTCTTGCCGCCAATCTGCGCCGATTCCACGCGTGCGGCCAGGCCGAGCATGGCCAGCTTGGCCTTGGTCGACTCGGCGTCACCGGAGGCACCGAAGGAGCCGGCCTGCAGGATATAGCGCACGTTGTCAGCAGTGGCCGGCACGGCATTGGACGATGCGGCCGGCGCCGGGGTCGTCGTGGCGACGGTGGCGGCCGGCGTTGCCGCGGCGGCGGGCGTCGTGCGCGCGGGCGCTGCTTCCGCCACCGGCTTGGGCGTGGGCGCTTCGCTGATGGGTGCCGGCTGGCTCGGCGTGGCCGCGTCGGGGTTGCTCGCGGTCGCCACGTTCGTCGGCGCGGGGGGCACCGGCTTGCCTTCCAGCGCGGCGCGCGCCCGCGCCGCTTCCTCCGCGCGCGCGCTGGCGGCGAGTTCGGCGTCGGACATCTGCACTTCCTTGCCCGGCAGCAAGGTGTAGAAGTCGTACTGCGTCTGCGCGGCGGCATCGGCCTTGTCGCCGGGCTTGGCGCTCGCCGGCTTGGGCAACTCGGCCGGGCTGTCGACGTCGGCATCGGCAACCGGCGCCGGCTGCGCATCCGGGTTCGGATGCGGGCCCACGCGCAGGAAACCGTCGCCGTCCTTCTTGAACAGGCCCGGGGCGGCCAGGAACACCACCGCGGCGATCGCCGCGCCGGCCACCAGCCAGACCCACCCGGGGGTGCCGTTGCCGCTGTTGCGCTTTGCCTGGCTCTTACCGCGACGTGCTGCCATCTACCGCTTCTCCGTTGGACTGCCTGAACCTTGCGGTTCCTTACATTTTTTCCGGCGCGCCGACGCCGAGGATTTCCAGGCCGTTGGCCAGCACCTGGCGCGCGGCCTGCGCCAACGCCAGCTTGGCGTCGCGTTCGGCGGCATCGTCCACCAGCACCGGCGTCCCGTGATACCACGTGTGGAAGGCATGCGCCAATTCACGCAGGTACTGCGCGATCTGGTGCGGTTCCAACGCCTCGCCGGCCGCCTCGACGACCTCCGGGTAACGGGAAATCTCGATCATCAGCCACAGCGAGGTCTCGTCGGCCAGCTGGCCGAGACCGGCGCTGCCCTTGGCGAGATCATGCGCCAGCCCCTTCTCCTGCGCCTGCCGAAGCAGGCTGCACACGCGGGCGTGGGCATACTGCACGTAGAACACCGGGTTGTCATTGCTCTGCTGGCGTGCGAGATCAATGTCGAAGGTCAGCTGCGAATCGGGCTTGCGCGCGATCAGGAACCAGCGGGTGGCATCGCGGCCGACTTCGTCGATCAGGTCGCGCAGGGTCAGGTAGCTGCCGGCGCGCTTGGAGAGCTTCACTTCCTCTCCGCCGCGCATCACCGTCACCATCTGGTGCAGTACGTATTCCGGCCAGCCCTTGGGGATGCCCAGGTCCATCGCCTGCAGGCCGGCGCGCACGCGCGCCAGCGAGCCGTGGTGGTCGGCGCCCAGTTCGGTGATCGCGCGCTCGTAGCCGCGCTGCCACTTGGTGAGGTGGTAGGCCACGTCCGGTACGAAGTAGGTGTAGGTGCCGTCGGACTTGCGCATCACGCGGTCCTTGTCGTCACCGAAGTCGCTGGATTTCAGCCAGAGTGCGCCGCCTTCCTCGTAGGTATGCCCGGAGGCGATCAGCTTCTGCACGGCTTCCTCGACCTTGCCGTCCCGGTACAGCGAGCTTTCCAGGAAATAGATGTCGAAGTCGACGCCAAACGCGGCCAGGTCGTGGTTCTGCTCGTTGCGCAGGTAGGCCACGGCAAAGCGGCGGATCGCCTCGAAATCCTGCGGATCCTTCGCACCGGTGACCAGGTGGCCTTCCAGGTCCACCGTCTCGCCGGCGAGGTAGGCCTTGGCCACATCCACGATGTAGTCGCCGCGGTAGCCATCCTCCGGCCAGCCCTCGCCATCCGGCGACTGGCCCAGCGCACGCGCCTGCACGGAGCGGGCGAGGTTTTCGATCTGCACGCCGGCGTCGTTGTAATAGAACTCGCGCTTGACGTTCCAGCCGTTCGCATCGAGCAGGCGCGCCAGGCTGTCGCCGATGGCGGCGGCGCGGCCGTGGCCGACATGGAGCGGGCCGGTCGGGTTGGCCGAGACGTACTCCACGCCCACGTTGTGGCCGTCACCGGAGAGGTTGCGGCCGTAGTCGTGGCCCTGCTTGAGCACGGCGGCGGCTTCGCGCTGGTAGGCGGCGGGAGCCAGATGGAAATTGATGAAGCCGGGGCCGGCGATTTCCACGCGGGCCACGTCGGTGCTGGCGGGCAATGCTTCCACCAGGGCCTGCGCCAGCGCGCGCGGGTTGGTGCGCGCAGCCTTGGCCAGCAGCATGGCGGCGTTGGTGGCGAAGTCGCCGTGCTCGCGGGTCTTCGGTCGCTCGACCACGAAATCCGGCGGCAGGGTGTCGGCGGGCAATGTGCCGTTGGCGCGCAAGGCTTCGATGCCTTGACCAATCAGGGCGCGGAGTTGGGGTTTCACGGAGGATTCTGCTGGAGCGAGAAAGGCGGCGATTTTAACCGACCGGGCGGGGCCGGACGCGGACGCCGTTCAGCTGCGGGGCCCATGCCGAGGCACGGGCCAGGCTCAGACCCAGCCGCGGGCGGCAAAGGAGACCGGCGCGCCTTCGCCGATCACGAGGTGGTCCAGCAGGCGGATGTCGACCAGGCCCAGCGCCTGGTGCAGCCGCTGGGTGAGGCTGCGGTCCGCGGCCGAGGGCTCCGGGTCGCCAGAGGGATGGTTGTGGCCCACGATCACCGCGGCGGCGTTGTGGACCAGCGCACGGCGCAGCACTTCGCGCGGATGGACCTGGGCCTGGTTGATGGTGCCGCTGAATAGTTCTTCAAACGCGAGGGCGCGGTGACGGGTGTCCAGGAACAGCGCCGCGAAGATTTCCTGCTTGCGTGGCCGCAGGCGCGCGGTGAAATAGCGGCCCGCCGCCTCGGCGTTGGCCAGCGCGCTGCCGCGCTCCAGCTCGGCCTTTACGTGGCGGCGGCTGAGTTCCAGGGCCGCGGACAGCTGGCAGGCGCGCGCCGGCCCCAGGCCGTCGAGCCGGACCAGGTCGCCGGGCTCCCGGTCCAGCAGGCCGCGCAGCTCTCCCGCCTGCGCCAGCAGGTTGCGCGACGTCTTGACGGCATCCTGCCCGCGCAGGCCCGAGCCGAGGAAGATCGCCAGCAGTTCCGCATTGGAGAGCTGGCCTGGCCCTTGGCTGAGCAGCTTCTCGCGCGGGCGTTCGGTGACGGGCCAATCCTTTATGTGCATATGGCTAGGATGCATGGCCCCCTGGGGGCGGGATGTCGGAGCCGTAACGACGTTCGGTTAATCTAATTCTCCTTGTATGTGTAGGAATTTCCTTACGTGACCGCGAAATCCGAGCCCGGCCCGCTCAAGGGGCAACGTGTGCTGTTGTGCGTGGGCGGCGGCATCGCTGCCTACAAATCGCTGGAGCTGGTGCGCCGCCTGCGCGATGCGGGCGCGGACGTGCAGGTCGCGATGACCGCCGGCGCGCAGCAGTTCGTCACGCCGCTCAGTTTCCAGGCCCTGTCGGGCCAACCGACCCGCACCACGCTGTGGGACAGCGCCGCCGAGCAGGCCATGGGCCACATCGAGCTGGCCCGCTGGGCCGACCGCGTCGTCGTGGCACCGGCCACCGCCGACCTGATCGCCCGTCTGGCGCACGGCCTGGCCGATGACCTGGTTACCACCCTGTGCCTGGCGACCACCGCGCCGGTCACGGTGGCCCCGGCGATGAACCACCGCATGTGGCTGCATCCGGCGACGCAGGCCAATGTCGCCACCCTGCGTGCGCGCGACGTGCGCGTGGTCGGGCCGGCCGATGGCCCGTTGGCCGAGGGCGAATCCGGCCCCGGCCGCCTGGTCGAGCCGCACGAACTGGTCGCCGCATTGGCCGAGGGTGCTGCACCGGCGCCAGTCCAGGCCGATGCGCGCCTGCGCGGCCTGCGCCTGGTCATCAGCGCCGGCCCCACCTATGAGGACCTGGACCCGGTGCGCTACGTCGGCAACCGCAGCAGCGGCAAGATGGGCTTCGCCCTCGCCGCCGCGGCCGCCCGCCAGGGCGCGGACGTGACACTGGTCGCAGGCCCGGTGCAGCTGGCCACGCCGCCGGGCGTGCAGCGCGTGGACGTGCGCTCGGCGGCGCAGATGCGCGACGCGGTGCTCGGTGCGATGCCGGCCGACATCTACATTGGCGCGGCGGCCGTCTCCGATTACACCCCGCGCCGCGCGGTGCCGCAGAAGATCAAGAAGACCGGCGAGACGCTCACCCTGGAACTGGTGCGCACGCCGGACATCCTCGCCGAGGTCGCCGCGCAAACCGGCGCGCTGAAGCTGGTGGTGGGCTTCGCCGCCGAAACCCACGACGTGGAGAAATACGCACGTGGCAAGCTGACCTCCAAGCGCCTGGACCTCATCATCGCCAACCAGGTCGGTATCAGCGGCGGCGGCTTCGAGAGCGACGACAATGCCGCCACCGCCTACTGGCAGGGGGGTGAACGCAGCTTCCCCAGCAGCAGCAAGGCCGAGCTGGCCGAGCGGTTGCTCGAACTGGTTTCGGAGAGACTGAACGCATGAGCGTGAGCGACCACACCCTGCAGCTGAAGCTGCTCGACCCGCGGTTCGGCGACGAATGGCCGCTGCCGGCCTATGCCACCGCGTCCAGCGCCGGCATGGACCTGCGCGCGGCCATCGAGGCGCCGATGACCCTGGCGCCGGGCGACGCGGTGCTGCTGCCCAGCGGCATCGCGATCCACATCGAGGACCCGGGCCTGTGCGCGGTCGTCCTGCCGCGCTCGGGCCTGGGCCACCGCCACGGCATCGTGCTCGGCAACGGGACCGGGTTGATCGACGCCGACTACCAGGGGCCGCTGCTGATCAGCGTGTGGAACCGGGGCCGGGAGCCGTTCACCATCGCCCCGGGGGACCGCATCGCGCAGCTGGTGCTGCTGCCGATCGTGCGCGCGACGTTGCAGGTGGTGGATACTTTCGTGGACAGTGCACGGGGTACGGGTGGATTCGGCCACACCGGCGTGCGCTGACAGGGGGCTGTCGAGATGAGCGGGACGAACGAAGGCGGGCAGATCGTGTCCAGCCTGCGCAGGAGCGCGCCGTTGCTGGCATTGCTGGCGCTGCTGCTGGCGGCATGGTTCGGTTGGAACGGGTATGCGCAATGGCGCCATGACCAGGCCGTCGCGACGGTGGAGCGCGCCCGCGACACCGTGCAGGGCGAAGTAGCCCGCGCGCTGGCCGCGCAGGGCAGCCAGTACGACAAGTTGCTGCAGGATCCGCAGGTCGTGGCCGCACTGGCGGGGGGCGACGCCACGGCGGCGGCCACCGCGATCCGCGAACGCTTCAAGGGCGCCGAGGACGTGCAGATCTGGCCGGCCAACCTGGCCGAGGCCTATGCGGACAGCGCCAAGTTCGGCTATTCGCGCCTGGCATTGCTGGAAGCCGCGTTGCAGAACGAGAAAGCCCAGGTCCGCATCGTGCGCGAGGACGGCCAGCCGCGGCTGGGCGTGGCCGCGCGCGTACAGCTGGGCGAGGCACCAGCGGTGACGCTGGTACGCCTGCCGCTGCTGCGCCTGACCGGCGCCTTCGATGCGCTGGACGTGCCGGCCAACGGCTACCTGGCGCTGCGCCAAGGGGTCTTCAACGTGGTGCAGAAGGGCGATGTCGGCCTGGCCGGCACGGCGGAAGCGATGTCGCGCCCGGTCGGCAAGGAGGGCGGCATGCGCCTGTCCGCTGCCGTGGCGGAAGTCGACGCCGGCCCGTTGGGCCTGGGCGCCATCCCCTGCATCATCGTGTCCGCCCTGCTGGTGGGATTGGCGGTGCTGGCCCTGCTGGCAGGGCGTGGGCGCGTGCGCCTGCCTTCGCGCCGCCCGGCTGCCGAGGATGCTGCGGGCGACGCGCCGACGCTGGGCGAGAGCCTGCGCCGCGATGCCGAGGCCGCCGCGCTGGCGGCGGCTGCCAATCCTGCGGACGAGGAAGGCGCTGCGATCGCGCGTCGTCCGGCCGGTATCACGGTGGTGCCGGATATCTTCCGCGCCTATGACATTCGGGGCGTGGTCGGCAAGGAGCTGAACCCGGGCGTGGCCGAGCTGATCGGCCAGGCCATCGGCAGCGTGATGCAGGCCCAGGGCCTGCGCGATGTGGTGGTCGGCCGCGATGGCCGCCTGTCCGGCCCGGAGCTGTCGGCCGGCCTGATCGAAGGCCTGCGTCGCGCCGGTTGCCAGGTGACCGACATCGGTCTGGCGCCGACCCCGGTGGTCTACTTCGCCGCCTACCACCTGCGCGCCGGCAGCTGCGTGGCGGTGACCGGCAGCCACAACCCGCCGGACTACAACGGCTTCAAGATCGTGGTGGGCGGGGAAACCCTGGCCGGCGATGCGATCACCGACCTGTACCGCCGCATCAACGAAGGCCGCCTGCACGCCGCCGCCGAGCCCGGTTCGCTCAGCCAGCAGGATGTCAGCGAGGACTATATCCAGCGCATCGCCGACGACGTGCAGCTGGACCGGCCGCTCAAGGTGGTGGCCGATGCCGGCAACGGCGTGGCCGGCGATATCGCCCCGCGCCTGCTGGAAGCCATCGGCGCGGAAGTCATCCCGCTTTACTGCGACGTGGATGGCACTTTCCCCAACCACCACCCCGACCCGAGCGAACCGCAGAACCTGCAGGACCTGGTGCAGATGGTGCAGCGTTTCGACGCGGACATCGGCCTGGCCTTCGACGGCGATGCCGACCGCCTGGGCGTGGTGACCCGCGAAGGCAAGGTGGTGTTCCCCGACCGCCTGCTGATGCTGTTCGCCGCCGACGTGCTGCAACGCAACCCGGGCGCGCTGATCATCTACGACGTGAAGTGCACCGGAAAGCTGCAGGATTTCGTCCTGCGCCATGGCGGCAGCCCGATGATGTGGAAGACCGGGCATTCGCTGATCAAGTCGAAGATGCGCGAGACCGATGCCGAGCTGGCCGGCGAGATGAGCGGCCACTTCTTCTTCAAGGAGCGCTGGTACGGCTTCGACGACGGCCTGTATGCGGCCGCGCGCCTGCTCGAAGTGCTGGCGCAGCGCGAGGAAACGCCGTCGGAGGTACTGGCCGAGCTGCCCGACAGCGTGTCCACGCCGGAGATCAAGCTGCCGGTGGAAGGCTCGCCGCACGAACTGGTGGCGCGCTTCGTGGCCGCGGTGCAGGCGCAGGGCGAGGGTTCGCCGTTCGAAGGTGCGCGCATCGCCACCATCGACGGCCTGCGGGCCGACTTCAACGATGGCTGGGGCCTGCTGCGCGCCTCCAATACCACCCCGGTGCTGGTGCTGCGTTTCGAGGCGGAGAACGAGGCGGCACTGGCGCGCATCCGCGCGCTGTTCAAGGCGCAGCTGGCCGAGCTGCTGCCCGGCAAGGACATCGCGCTGTGATGCCGTGATGCCTTCGGGATACGAAAAAGGGCGGCCGATGGCCGCCCTTTTTTTTGCCCCGCTGCCGGGATCAGGCCCCGGCGGGCGCGCGCATGGCGCGGTAGCGCTGCAGGATCTGCTCGATCTCGCCATCGAGCTCCACGCGCTGGCGCTCGAAACTGGCTTGCAGGCGTTGCTGCCAGAGCAGTTCGTTGTGGCGCTTCTGGATGTCTCCGGCCAGCTTGTCCGGCACCTTCTGCCCGGCCAGCTCGCGGTTGCCGGCGTCGCGCAGCAGGCTGACCAGGCCCTCGCGCAGGCTGGCGACGTTGTAGCGCGCGGTCTGCACGTTGTTGTCGATCAGCGCGGTGCGCTCGGCGAACACCCGCCGCAGGTCATCCTCGCTCTGGAAGGTGGTCAGCAAGGCCTGGTCGGTGCGCTTGCGGGTCGCCTCGGCCGCCAGGTCCGCCTGCTGCTGCGCGGCCGCGGCGGCCGCCACGGCACGTTCGTCGGCATTGAGGGCGCGGTCGATCTCGGCGCTGCGCATGCCGTTGCTGGCATTGATCTCGTCGCGCGCCTGGTTCACCGCCTCGGACGGCAGGGTGTCGCTGCAGGTGCGCTGGCCGTTCTGGTCCCAGCAATACAGCTTCTTCGGCGTGGCCGGCGTATTGGATTTCTTCTTCGCCGGCTGCGCGGCGTGCGCGTGCAGCGAGAGCACGGCTAGCGCTGCGATGCCCAGCATCGCTTTTCTGGTGTTCGGCATCATGGCAGCCCCCTGACTGTCCTCAGCCCGATGTGTCGGTACCGTAGCGGGCGCGGTAGGCCAGCAGCGGTGCGCGGAAGCCGACAAGTTCCGGGTTTCCATCGGCAAATGCAAGCAGGTCGCCCAGGTTGGCCACGGCCACCACGGGGATGCCCGCCTCAGCCGCCACGGCCTGCGCGGCGGAGCGGCGATCCTGCTCGGAGGCGATCTCCTGGCGGTCCAGCGCCACCACGATCGCGGCCGGGGTGCCCCCGGCCTGGCGAATGATGCTCAATGCCTCGCGGATGGCGGTGCCGGCGGTGATCACGTCGTCCACGATTAGCACCTTGCGGCCGGCCAGCGGCGCGCCGATCAGCGTGCCGCCCTCGCCGTGGTCCTTGGCTTCTTTGCGGTTGAACGCCAGCGGCAGGTCGCGGCCGCGGCGCGCGAACTCGCAGGCCAGTGCGGTGGCCAGCGGAATGCCCTTGTAGGCCGGGCCGAACACCAGGTCGAAATCCAGCCCGGCGTCCTCGATGGCGTCGGCGTAGCACGCGGCCAGGACGGCGGTGCGCGCGCCCGAATCGAAACGGCCGGCATTGAAGAAGTACGGGCTCAGACGGCCCGACTTGAGGGTGAACTCGCCAAAGCGCAGGGCGTCGGCGCCAAGGGCCAGGTCGAGGAAGCGCTGCCGGTGGTTTTTCATCGGGCTCGGAACGGAGATGCGGGGACGCAGAGGATAGCGGCTCCGGCGGCGGCTCGGGGTCGAGGGTGGGTTGGGGTACGCTTTAGCGGTTTCCCGCATCCGGCACCCCATGCGCATCATCAGCTTCAACGCCAACGGCCTGCGATCGGCCGCCTCCAAGGGCTTCTTCGACTGGTTCTCCGCGCAGGAGGCCGACGTGCTCTGCGTCCAGGAGACCAAGGCACAGGAACACCAGTTGGCCGGGCCACAGTTCCTGCCCGCCGGCTACCGCGCCTGGTTCCGCGATGCCACCACCAAGAAAGGCTACAGCGGCGTGGCGATCTACAGCCGTCGCGAGCCGGACGAAATACGCACCGCGCTGGGCTGGGCCGAATTCGACGAGGAAGGCCGCTACATCGAGGCGCGCTACGGCAACCTGAGCGTGGTGTCGTTCTATATCCCGTCCGGTTCCTCAGGCGAGCTGCGCCAGGACTTCAAGTTCAAGGTGATGCAATGGCTGCGCCCGACCTTGGCCCAATGGCTGGCCAGCGACCGCCAGTACGTGCTGTGCGGTGACTGGAACATCGTGCGCTCGGCCCTGGACATCAAGAACTGGAAGTCCAACCAGAAGAATTCCGGCTGCCTGCCGCCCGAGCGCGACTGGCTCAACGGCCTGTGCGCGGACTTGGCGGACGAGGCCGACCATGGCCAGGGGCGCGGCTGGGTCGATGCCTATCGCGTGTTGCACCCGCAGGGCGAGGACTACACCTGGTGGAGCAACCGCGGCGCGGCGCGCGCCAACAACGTGGGTTGGCGCATCGACTACCAGTTCACCACCCCCGGCCTGCGGGAGCGGCTGCGAGGGTGTTCGATCTACCGCGAGCAGCGATTCTCCGACCACGCACCGTTCACCGTGGACTACGACCTGTGAGTCCGGCGCCCGCCGGCACGCCGGCGTCCTACAAGGGCTGGGCCGGCATCCGCCGCGCCTTCGCCACGCCGTCGGCGGGCACGCTGGCGCTGCTCGGCTTCGGCAGCGGCTTGCCGTTCCTGCTGATCGCCTCGCAAACCTTGTCCACGCGCCTGCGCGATGTCGGCATGGACCTGCACAGCATCGGGCTGATCAGCCTGGCGAGTTTCTTTTACCTGCTGAAGTTCCTGTGGGCGCCGCTGCTGGACCGCCATGCGTTCCCGCTGCTGGGCTTCATGGGACGGCGGCGGTCGTGGCTGCTGCTGTCGCAGGTCGGCGTCACCGTGGCGTTGTTCGCGCTGGCGTTCTCGCGTCCTGAGCTGGGCGTGGCCGGTTTGGTGGGCTGGGTGCTGTTCGCCTCGTTCATGGGCGCCACGCAGGATTCGGTAGTGGACGCCTACCGCATCGAGATCGCCTCGGAAAGCGCCCAGGCCGCCCTGGCCGCGACCTACATCCTGGGTTACCGCATCGGGCTGATCGTGGGCGGCGCAGGTGCGCTCTACCTGGCGCAGTTCAGCGACTGGCGCTGGGCCTACATGGCGATGTCCGGCCTGATGCTGCTGCCGATCCTGGCTACGCTGGTGTGCCGCGAGCCGGCCATCCCGGAAGCCACGGTGGAACGCCGCATCGATTTCATCGGCGCGTTCTGGCAGCCGATCAGCAGCTTCTTCTCGCACAACGGCCCGGCCGTGGCGCTGGCGCTGCTGCTGTTCGTCGGATTCTTCAAGTTCCCCGACCAGGTGATCGGCGTGATGGCCGGCCCGTTCTACCTCGATTCGGGCTTCACCAAGGCCGATATCGCCACCGTCTCCAAGCTGTTCGGCGTGTGGATGGGGGTGGCGGGCGCGTTCGCCGGCGGCGCGGCGGTGGCGGCCTTCGGCTTCCGGCGCATGCTGCTGGTGGCCGCGCTCGGCGTGGCGCTGTCCAACCTGGCGTTCCTGCTCATGGCCCAGCATCCCGGCCAGTTGTGGACGTTCTACGCCGCGCTGTCGGCCGACAACCTGTTCCAGGGCTTCGCCGGCGTGGTGCTGGTGGCCTTCATGTCCTCGCTGACCGACCGCAACTTCACCGCGACCCAGTACGGTCTGCTGGTATCGCTGGCCAACCTGCCGGGCAAGTTCGTCGGCGGGGTGTCGGGTTATATCGTCGAGGCCAGTTCGTACTCGACCTTCTTCATCCTCAGCGCGCTGACGGTTGTCCCGACCCTGCTGTTGCTGGCTTGGCTGTGGCGCCGGATCGTCGACCCGGTGGCGACGCCGGCTGCCCCGCCGGCGGATTGAAAGCTGGCACGGACTTGCCGATGATGCGCCCCGGGGGATCCTCGAGCACGCGTGTTGGGGAGTGAAATGACCGATCTGGTTCTGCGCGACATCGATCCGATGCTGGTCGACCGTATCCGGCGTATCTCGGTGGCGCGCGGCTGGACGCAGCACCAGACGGTGATCAACCTCATCGAGCAGGGATTGTTCGCCTGCGAGCACGAGGTCAACGGTGGCTTCGGGCACCCGGAAGTGGATGCGCTGGCCGACGCGATCGCCGCGCTGAAATTGCTGCCGACCGGCGGCAGCTTCTGAAGGCGTCAGGCGGGGTGGATGGCCCCGAGGATGCGCGGACCGCGCGCGCCACTGACCGATGGAAGGTTGCCCGGGCGCGCCGAAAGCGTCTGCGCCGCCAGCCAGGCAAAACCCATCGCCTCCATGTAATCCGGGTCCAGGCCATGGGCCTGGCTGGACTCCACGCCCACCTGCGGTAGACGCGCCGCCAGCGCGGCCATCAGTACCGGATTGCGCACCCCACCGCCGCACACCAGCACGCGCGCGGTGCCGGGCTGGTGGGTGAGCAATGCTTGGGCGACGGTCTCCACCGTCAGCGCCAGCAAGGTGGCCTGAAGGTCCGCAGCCGAAGTGCCTGCGGCGGCCGACGCGGCCAACGCCCATTCGAGGTGGAACTGCTCGCGCCCGGTGCTCTTGGGCGGGGGCAGGCGGAACCACGGATCGGCCAGCCATTGTGCCAACAGCTCCGGGCGCGCCTGGCCGCCGGCGGCGAACGCGCCATCGGCGTCGAACGGTTGACCGGTATGACGCTGGCACCAGCTGTCCATCAAGGCGTTGGCCGGGCCGGTATCGAAGCCGCGGACTTCCCCGGCATGCGGAATCAACGTGAGGTTCCCGATGCCGCCCAGGTTGAGCACGGCACGGTCCTCGTCAGCGCTGCCGAGCATCGCAACGTGGAAGGCCGGCATGAGGGGCGCGCCTTGTCCGCCGGCGGCGACGTCGCGGCGACGGAAATCGGCCACGGTGGTGATGCCGGTCAGTTCGGCGATGCGGTTGGCATCGCCCATCTGCCAGGTGAAGGCCGGCGTGGCCTGGGGTCGGTGGCGAACGGTCTGGCCGTGGGACCCGATCGCGCGAACCTGCGCGGCCGCGATGCCGTGCTGTCGGAGCAGCGCCTGGGCGGCTTCGGCGAAGGCGATTCCCACGCGGGCATCGAGGTCGCCCAGCTCGTCCAGCGAGCCGCTGTTGCCCCCTTCGCCCAGCGCCACGAGCGCGGCGCGCAGGGACGGCTCCCAAGGGTGTGTGTGGCCAGCCAGCAGCTGGCAGCGCGGGCCATCGGCGTCGCCCTCGGGGAAGGCCACCAGCGCGGCGTCGATGCCGTCCGCGCTGGTGCCGGACATCAGGCCGATGTAGAGGGGAGTGCCGTCGGAAAGCGCCGCCATGTGGATCTCTGCTGCGGAAAGCGGATAAAGATACGGCGCCCGGGAAGGGCGCCGTCAATGCGTGTCGCGGACAAGGGCGGCAATCAGCCCTTGCCCTTGCCTTTGGCCTGCGCCGGCTTGGTGTCGGCGTCGGCGTAGATCAGCTTCTCCATGCCCTCGATCCGGGCCATGGCCGGGGCGGTCTGCGCGCGGAAGGCAACCAGTTCGGCGCCACCCAGCGGGGTCGGCGGCGGCATGGTGACGGAGGCCGGGTTGCGCTGCTGGCCGTTGACGCGGAATTCGTAGTGCAGGTGCGGGCCGGTCGCAAGGCCGGTCATGCCAACGTAGCCGATCACCGTGCCCTGGCTGATGCGCTGGCCGGCGCGCACCTTGCCGAAGCGCGACATGTGGCCGTACAGGGTCGAGTAGCCCTTGCCGTGGTCGAGGATGATCACGTTGCCGTAGCCGCGCTGGGTACCCATGAACTTCACCTGCGCATCGCCGGCCGCCATGATCGGCGTGCCGGTCGGCGCGGCGTAGTCGATGCCCTTGTGGCCGCGGATGGTGCCCAGGATCGGATGCTTGCGCATGCCGTAGGTCGAGCTGATGCGGGTGTAGGTCACCGGCATGCGGATGAAGCTCTTCTTCAAGGGGCGGCCGGTGATGTCGAAGTACTCGGCCGGCTTGCCGCCGCGCTCGAAGCGGAAGCCCGTATAGGTCTTGCCGCCGGTGGTGAAGGTCGCTGCGAGGATCTTGCTGGTGTCGACGCGCTCGCCCTCGCGCCAGGTCTCGTCCATGACCACGCTGAAACGGTCGCCCGGCTGCAGGTCTTTGTCGAAGTCGATGTCGTACTTGAAGATGTCGTCGGTCATCGTCGCCACGGCCGAGGCCGGCAGGCCCGCCTTGCGGGCGGCGGCGTACAGCGAGCTGGTGATCTCGCCGCTGGTGACCACGGTGCGGACGGTGGTGGCGCGCTCGGTGACTTTCTCGCGCACGGTGTCGCCATCGAGCAGCAGTTCGACGCGATGGCTCCCGTCTCGGTCGAAGCGCAGGGCGCGCAGCTCGCCCGGCTGGGCCATGTCGAAGGCCAGCTCGGCGCCGGGGCGCAGGCGGGTCAACGCTTCACGGGTGCCGGGATGGTCCAGAACGCGCGCCAGCGTGGTGCTGGGAATGCCCAAGTCGCCGAACACGCCGCTCAGGGTCTGGCCGGGCTTGATGCGCATCAGCTCCCAGTTGCTGCCCGGAATTGCCTGTGGATTGCCGGCCCGCAAGGGCGGCAGCGGCAGGGCGAGCGTGGAATGGGTGACCAGCGGCGCGTCGATCGCGTTGGAGAAGCCCGGGACGATGGTCGCCAGCAGGGCGCCGATGGTGGTGAACAGCGTGGCGTGGATCCAGTGGCGTCGGGTCCAGCGCTGGTTGAAAGCGGCGGGAAGATGCTGCCTTAGCCTTTGGTGCAAGGCCGAGTCGTGTTGGACGTGAAGTCGTTCCTGGAAGCGCTGGCGGCGCGCACGGCCCTGCTCGGAATGCTGCATCTATCGGTTCCTCGGTGGCTCGAAGCACGAGCGCAAACGCCGGTACCATAGACACCCCTCAAAGCCGCGTCAAACCATTGAGCCTGTTCATGTTTTCGCTTGGCGCGGCATTAACTCGCGTTTAACATCGTTCACGTTTTTGACGGCCGCCATCCCCGCTGGAGTCCTGCTTTGTCCTCGATCGCTGAATCGCTCGCCCTGATCGGCCGTGGTGCCGACGAAATCCTGAAGATGGAAGAGCTGGAGGCCCGCCTCAAGACCGGCCGTCCGCTACGGATCAAGGCTGGCTTCGATCCTACTGCCCCGGACCTGCACTTGGGCCACACCGTGCTGCTCAACAAGATGCGGCAGTTCCAGGACCTCGGGCACCAGGTCATCTTCCTGATTGGCGACTTCACCGGAATGATCGGTGACCCGACCGGCAAGAACGTCACCCGCAAGCCGCTGACCCGCGAGGACGTGCTGGCCAACGCCCGCACCTACGAGCAGCAGGTATTCAAGGTGCTGGATCGTGAGCGCACCGAAGTGCGCTTCAACTCCGAGTGGTTCGGCCAGATGGCCGCGGCCGACATGATCCGCCTGGCCGGGCAACACACGGTGGCCCGCATGCTGGAGCGCGACGATTTCGCCAAGCGCTACGCTGCGCAGCAGTCCATCGCCATCCATGAATTCCTCTACCCATTGGTGCAGGGCTACGACTCGGTCGCGCTGAAATGCGACGTCGAGCTGGGCGGCACCGACCAGAAGTTCAACCTGCTGATGGGGCGGGGCCTGCAGGAACACTATGGCCAGCCGCCGCAGATCGTGCTGACCATGCCGTTGCTCGAGGGCCTGGATGGCGTCAACAAGATGTCCAAGTCGCTGGGCAACTACATCGGCATCAGCGAACCGGCCATCGACATCGTCACCAAGACCATGAAGATCGGTGACGAGCTGACCTGGCGCTGGATCGAGCTGCTGTCCTTCGATATCGGCGTGGACGAGGCACGTGCGCTGCGCGCGCAGGTGGAGAGTGGTCAGTTGAATCCGCGCGAGGTGAAGCTGCGGTTGGCGCGCGAACTGGCCACCCGCTTCCATGACGCTGCCGCCGCCGAGCAGGCCATCGCCGGCTGGCATGCGGTGGTGACCGGGCAGGGCGATACCAGCCTGTTGCCTTTGCAGGAAGTGGTCGTGCCGGCCGAGGGCCTGCGTATCGCGGCGTTGCTGACCGCGGCCGGCCTGACGCCCAGCAATTCGGAAGCCACGCGCAAGGTGAAGGAACGTGCGGTGCGGGTATCGGGCGAGGTGGTGGAAGACCCGCAGCTGCAGCTCGCGCCGGGATTCGAGGGTGTCATCCAGATCGGCAAGCGGAACTTCGCACGCGTACTGCTCGTGGCGGGTTGAGCGACTTCTTCGGCAACCGCGTAAAAAAATTTTCACAAACCTCTTCCCAAAGGGTGAGGGAAGGGCCATACTTTCCCTCCCCCGTCACGAGGGCTTCGCCGAAAGGCAAGGCGATCGGACGAAGGGTCAGCCTCCAGCTTCACACGGGGTTGACGAATCAAAAAAGTCCGCTATGATGGCGGGCTCGCTTCAGGGAAAAGCCTTCGGGCGCTGAAGCGGTCAACGGCTCGAAACGAGGTGTTGACGGAAGCAAAAAGCCCGCTATAATGGGCGGCTCGCTCGGACGGAAACGTCGGTAGCGAAAAGGGAAAGGCGCTGAGGCCGGCCCCGAAGTTCTTT
>Ga0310344_10000099_pt1 | contig 70765 bp, 71 predicted proteins | sample HC15DNA20200_MG_FD_203801 | JGI IMG/M metagenome (GOLD analysis project Ga0310344, IMG submission 203801) | Marine microbial communities from station ALOHA, North Pacific Subtropical Gyre - HC15-DNA-20-200_MG | ecosystem: Environmental > Aquatic > Marine > Oceanic | place: Pacific Ocean: North... | reverse complement strand
GCTGCTGTAATTACTACTTTAGTCACAAAAATCCATTCTTAGTCTTATCATTAAGTTTTTAAAATTTTGGAATGAAAGCTATCATTACAAAATTATAATAGGTAAAAATAGGTTCAAAATACAACAATCTGTGATATCAATGTCAAAGCCAAAAATCACCATGAATAACCTTGAAGATGTTACAAAGTCCTTAGAATCAAAAACATTACGCGTTTGCGTTATAGGTATAGGAAGAATTGGTCTTCCAACTGCGTTATCTTTTGCCAAATCAGGTTTGGAAACAATTGGTGTTGATATCAATAAACAATTGGTTGATGATATCAATTCTGGAAAATTTCCACTGAAAGATGAACCAGGTTATGAAGACATATTTCATTCTGTTATAAAAAATCAAAAATTTTCGGCAACCACAAATATTGAAGATGCAGTTCCTAATTCCGATCTCATTCTCTTATCTTTACCTACTCCTATGGATGAAAATAATATTCCAGATTACACTGCTTTACGAACTGTTGCGTCAAATCTAACTGAAATCTTATCACCACATTCGTTAGTAATTGTTGAAAGTACAATAGAACCTGGTTTCATAGAAGACGAAATGGTTTCATTAATATCAAAATCTGGTAGGTTGACTGTTGAAGAAAACTTTTTCATAGGTGTATGTCCAGAAAATGCAAATCCAGGTGAAATTTTACATGATTTCACTAATCTCCCACGACTTGTAGGCGGAATTAATCCTGATATTGCAAAAATTATCAAAGCAATCTATAACTTTGTTTTCTCAGTTGAATTAATTGAAATGCCAAATTGTAAAACTGCCAATGCTGTAAAATTAACTACTAACGTTTTCCGTGATATCAATATTGCATTTGTCAGCGAATTATCACTTATGTTTGAAAAATTAGGAATTGATACAAATAAAGTTCTTGAGGCTGCAAAGAAAAAATATAATTTCCAAATTCATTATCCTGGTGCTGGTGTTGGTGGTCCATGCCTTCCAATAAATTCTTATCAACTACTTAATACTGCAAAAAGAACTGGTTCAAACCTAAGTATTATTGAACATGGAAGAAAAATTAATGAACAAATGCCTAAACATGTTGTCAAGATAACTCTCGATGCTTTTAATGAATGTAAAATAAATATAGAAAATAGTAATATACTGATTCTTGGAGTTTCATACAAACCAAATGTAAAAGATATACAATTAACTCCTGCACAAGAAATCATTAAGAAATTACAAGAAAGAGGTGCTTCTGTTCGTATTTATGATCCATATTTTGTTTCAAAGGAAATTTTTGGAATACATACTGAAAGTAATGTTGATAATGTAATTGAAGATCTTGATGCATGTATTCTTGTAACTGCACATGATGAATTCAAGAAATTACCAATCTCATTGTTCAATAAAATGAAACATTCAATTTTAGTAGATACAAGAGGAGTTTTTGATCCATCACAAGCTGAATCTGAAAAATTAATTTTTAGAGGACTAGGTCGTGGAAAATAATCCTATAATTAATCCATCATCAATTGTAAATATTCTAACATTAAGATATGATCCAAATCTGTCACCTAATTTACCAATTAAAACGTGGAGTGATTTTAAACCAAATTCACAGTTTGCAGATATTAATTTCATTGAAAAGTCTATTTCAAATTACATAAAGCAAAAAATAGAAACTTTAGATGCTAAAACTGTTTCAATAGCATTAAGTGGTGGAGTTGATTCAACTCTAGTCTTATCATTAATTAGAAAAATAAAACCTGATCTTAACATACAAGCAGTATCAATCAAATTTGCAGATAGTGTTGATGAAACTAATGACGCATCAAAGATTGCTGAAACATTTGATGCTGAACATCACATAGTTCATCTTGAAAACTATCTCGCTGAATTACCACGCGCAATAAGTATGATCAAAATGCCATTTTGGGATTTACACTGGTATTATGTAGTAAAAAAAGCACAATCACTTTCAAAAGTTTTAATTTCTGGAGATGGAGGTGATGAACTTTTTGGTGGATACACATTCAGATATGAAAAATTCCTTTCACTTACGTCTGAAAATTCATCTCCAAAAGAAAAAACTCTTGCATATTTACAATGTCATGAAAGAGATAGAGTCACTGACCAAGAAAATATTTTTAATAATAAATTGAATTTTTCTTGGGATTTGATACATAATCATCTTTTACCGTATTTTGATAACAAATTATCAAGACTTGAACAGGTATTCTTAGCTGATTACAACGGAAAGCTTCTTTACAATTTTAATCCAGTAAATATTAACATTATAAAAAATTTCAATATGGAGCTACTTACTCCGATTTTGAATGATGAATTACTTGAAAATGGTCCTCATCTTATTCAATCCGAAAAATACAATCCAAAAAATAATTTAGGGAAATTACCATTTAGAGCAATTCTTAAAAAAAATAAACATGATCATTTGGTTGGAAATAAAAAACTTGGATTTAATGTTAATACAATTAACTTGTGGAAAAATTATGGGAAAAACCTATGTAAAGAATTCCTTACTGATTCAAGAATTGTAAAAGATGGTTGGATAAACAATGATTGGATAAAAAAATACATTGATTCTCCAGAATTAGATGTAAAATATGTAAACAAATTCTTTGGGCTATTAGCATTTGAAGTTTGGTATAGATTATTTATTACAAAAGAAATGAACAGTAATACTAATCTCAATTAATTTATTTCTTCATACTCTCAAAAAGTGTAACCAATTGTTTCACAGCTTCATCGTTAGAAAAATTATTCATAGTAAATTCTTTTCCAGAAGATGCTATTTGTTCCCATTTTTTATTATCAGGATCTGATAAATATTCCTGAAATTTCTCTTCACAATTTTTTTCATTAATAAAAATTGAATTTTCACCGTTAGTATATCCTAAATAATTTCCATTATTTTGTTTAGTTATTTCCATAAATGTTAAACATCCTGCAGCACTAGTTTCCCAATATTTTATCGTTGGATAGAATGTTGTAGCTGCAATTGCAGCACGAAATTTTGATAGAAGTTCAGGATAACTCAAATCAAGAAATTTTTTTGCTAATTCTCTTGTATGTGTTACATATTCTAAATTATTGCATAGTGTTCTTAATTTATAAAAATACCATCCAGAACGTTTGGGATTCAAAACTCTATTTGCAATTCTAGATTTTAGAGTATTTTTCCCGATAGCACCAGAATTTACAATTTTAAATTTCTCTCTATTTTTGAAATCAGAGTTTAAATTTTTGTAAACGTCTGGCTCAACGCCAAAAATTATGGTCTTATACTGCAATTCTTTTGGATAGAATTTATAGAAGTAATCTTCATGCATGAAATTGAAATAGTAATCAATTTTCCATTTTTCATGAAATTCAATTTGGTTGTATCTTTTGGCCCAGTGAGGATCCCCTGTTCTACAAATTACTGGAATTCCACTTTCCTTTATCCCGATTAATTTTTCTGGTGTTGCATCTGTATTATTATTTGCCAACAAAATGATATCTGTTTTTCCTTTCAATTTTTTACAATCAAATTCATTTTCAACTGGAAAAAAATCAACATCTAAATCATCATTTCGTCTTAATGCTTTCATAAAAAAATAATATGTGGTTTTATCAAAATGATTTTCATTAAAAAACGTATAATTTTTTTTATAAATTAGAGCAACTCTAGTCTTTTTCTCCACAATCATAACTATAAAAATATGATTAAATATATTCCGCAGTCAAGTTCCTCGAAAACATTTTAGGTCAATGTTTTATCCAACCAATATTGCAGAAAAATGTTGTCGCTGGATTAGGGGAAATTGGTGAACCAATTAGAAAATTATTTTCAAAAAAACTAACTACTGTAGGATATGATATTAATCCATCATTAATGGATGTAAAAAAATTTCAAAAATTTGAAAATATGGACACACTTTTTCTTCATGTTTGTATACCATTTTCTAAATCATTTTCAAAACAAACCAAAAATTTGGTAAAAATATTTAATCCAAAAATTATTGTTATACACAGTACCATTAGCCCTAATACAACCTCTACTTTACAAACGCAATTAAAAATTCCTGTTATCTATAGTGCGACACGTGGTGTTCATAAAAGAATGCTTACTGATTTAAAACGTTATACAAAATTTTTTGCTATTAATTCTGATGCACCAAAAAAGCAATTTGCTGTAAAGGAATTTAAAAAACTTATGAGAAGTTGTGGCGTAAAAACTAAACAAATGTCAAAACCAGAAACACTTGAACTAGGAAAAATTTTGTGTGATACATCATATTTGGGATGGCTCATAAATTATGCTCAACTATCTAACATAATTGCAAAACAGTATGATGTGAATTATGATGAGATGTGGAATTTCTCTGATGAGATTCATCAATTATTAGGCAATAGACCAAAAATGTATCCGGGTTTCATTGGGGGTCACTGTGTTATACCTAATTTGGATTTATTACATAATCAAACTCTTGATTTGATAAAGAAAATTAATTCAAATTATGCAAAAAAAATCAAAAATTCTAAGAATATCTATAAAAAATATACAAAATAATCTATTTCTGATTCACGTGTGGTTTTACAATATCTAAAAAGTTTCTAGTAACTTTTTCCCAATTGAATTCTTGTTTTACAAATTTGGCGCCTTCTTTTCCCATCTTTGTTGCAAACTCCGTATCTTTCAATAATTCACTTAACCTTTGAATTATCTCTTCGGCATTTCCTTCTTTAACTAGAAATCCTGTTTTTTTATCAATCATCATTTCTCCATCCCCCCCAACATCTGTTGCAATAACTGGCTTTTCCATTAGTTGTGCTTCTTTCAATGTAAGTGGTGCAAGATCCATTCCAGTAATCAATGCATAAATGTCAATGGCTTCTAAAAATTTTCTTATTTCCCCAGGATATTCTAATCTGCCTAACCACTTGAAATTTTCATATCTCTCTAATTTTGTTGTAATTTTCTCGCGATACTGACCATCTCCAACCCAATAGAAATGAACATTAGGCATTTTTTCTAGAACTTTTTCTAAAACAAGTAACTCTTTTGTTTTGCCCCACCAATTTGCATCTTGAACTAAACCTACATTTGGAGAAACTAATTTCATTTTTTCTGTATGATACCATCTTGAAGAATCAATACCTTCTAAAAACACTCCTGTATTTTGATCTGGATATTTTTCTTTTACAACATCCTCTAGGTATTTACATATTGGCAAAATAGCTGTTGCTTCTGAAAAAACTTTTTCAGAAATTCTATTTCTAGACCAAATAGCTAACCGAGTTTTAAGATTTTTACCCAAAGTTTTCATTCCCCAGAAATATTCCTCCCAATAATGACCTCGTAACAAAACAAACGTAGGTATACTTGATTTGATAGAATGTAATGCAAAATGTCCTTGCCTATCTGTAAAAATTGCATCTGGTTTGAATTCTTTTATAAGATATTGAAATTTTTTATCTCCATTAAACCAATCAGAAATTTTTTTGCTGGGGAATCCTTTACTATACTCTATATCATGAACTAATTTCACTTCAACATCTTGTCTTTCTAATTCATCTGCAAATTCTTTTAGATGAAAGTATTTGCCTAAACTTCCATATGCTATCAATAATTTCATCAATTATCGAAAATTTATCTAAGTATTAAATTTCGCTTCATATTATAATTTAGTGAGCTTGATATACAAGTATGAAATCATTTTTTTGTGGGAAAAAATCTAGGTTTTAGAGGATGGTTTTATTTTAGAATTGGTTGGAGTACATACTTTGCATTTATCTTTGCAGCAATAAACACTCTCACAGTAACTTACTATCTGGCAATTGACAATTATCCTGCCCTCAAAGAAATTTTCCCTTCATTTGAACAATATTTACTTATAATTGTGTCAATTGGAATTCCTATTCTAATTTTGACAGGATATTCACACTACAAAAAAACAAAAGCATTTCGTTCTGAAGTTGATATCTGGATAGAAAGTAATCCATATCAAGCAAGATGGTTAGTTAATTCTGAAATGACTTTGCAATTAAACTTAAAACTCACTCAATTTATTATTCGACTCTCTAATGGTGAAAAATTAAGTAATGAAGAATTGAAAGAGTTAATTGAACTACAGAAAAAATTCTCTGAACATGTATCTTCTCGAACAATAGATGATGGAAAAGATAAAGAAATGTTTCCAAAATAGGAAAATAAATGTCAAAAATTAAAATTGGAATTATAGGTGCAGGTGGTATTTCATCTGCGGTACATCTACCACTCTTGTCTTGTATAGAAGATGTGACAATTGAATTTCTGGCTGATACACGTAATCCCGCAACGTTAGCTGAATCATATGACACTATGCCTATACAAATTGATGATATTTCATCTCTGCCTGAATGTGATTTAGCTCTACTTGCAATTCCTGTTGGCGTTAAAGAAGATTATGTTAAAGAATTTTCAAAAAGGGATTGTTATATTTTTACAGAAAAACCATTTGCATTAAATCTTGACACACATCAATCTTTTTTGAATCTGACCAATAAAATTACGTGTAATTATATGAGACTCTATTACAATACAACACATCAAATCAAAGATATTATTTCTTCTAATTTACTTGGTCCAATTAAAGAAATGACAATTACAGAAGGTGGTATAATTGGAAAAACTGGGAGGGCAAAGAATTCTTATCAATCTGATCCAAAACTTAGCGGAGGTGGGTTTTTAGCAGAATCTGCATGTCATACATTCAGCCAACTTGATTTTCTTTTTAATGATATTACATTGGATAATGCAACTGTACGTTGGGAAGATGATTTTGACGTAGAATCTATTGCAACTTTAAATGTAAATGATAAAAATTCATTTAAAATTAATTATACGGGAACAATGATCAAGCATGTAGAACCATCTACCACTATAATCTTTGAAAATAATAAACTTCAATATAATCATCTAGATCCCGAATCAACATTTACTCTATCTTCATTAACATCTGATTCTGAATTATCTCTTGAAAAACAAAACTACTTTGCATCTAATTTTGCACAAGCATATTATTTAAAATGGAAAGATTTTCTTACAAAAATTTCTAATTCTGAGAAATTAAATGTAAATAAAGAGACTTCAATTATGACTACAAAACTAATCAATGACATAATTGAATCAGGTGGTAAAAAATGAAACTAGGATTAATTGGTGCAAATGGTAGTGTTGGTTCTGAACTTTGTTTCTTATTAAAAAATGATATAGATCTGAAACCAATAATACGGAATAAACTTGGTTCTGTATTTCTGAAACATCATGGTTTTGATTGTACAATCTCTGATGTTTCTGATGAAACTGATGCAAAACAATCTCTTTCTGATCTTGATGTGGTTGTCATATCATCATATGCAACTGATCCATTTTCTGGTTCTCAAACACGATCAAGTCAACAGATTAATGAAAATATTATAAAAAATTCAATTAAATTTTCAAAGGAAAATGCTATAATCATCTATTTTAGTACAATCCGAGCATTTTCACATGAAATTGATCCAAACACATCTAAATTTTGGACAAAACCTGGATATGACAAAGAAAAAAAACAGTTAGAAAAATTTCTTCTTTCTGAATCAAAGAAAAAAAATAAGAAAGCATTTGGATTTAGAATCGGTCATGTTTTTGGTAATAATCAATCGCGAACAAGAGATTTTAAAAAAATATTTTCAAAAGAATCAGTTACAGTTCAAGTTGATCCAGAAAAACAATCTAACATAGTTCATACTGTAACAATCAAAGATGCGATAATGAAGTGTTTACAATCCAATACTCTCCAATCAGGAATATTCTCTCTTGTAAACAATCCTCAATGGACATGGAAAGAAGTCATTGATTTCTATAAAGCCTCAAACACTAATGTTCAGTATAAACTATCAGCAACCAATCATACAGAAAATTCTCTAATTTGGAACATCCTAAAATCAAATAAAAAATTTCTTGCTCCTCTTCGATACTACATATCACCAAAATTCGATTCGAAAATAAATAAAAAATTAGCAACAAAAAGAATGATGGCCGCAATATCCAATCTTAAAACTGAAGAACCTTTCTATACGAGCGAATTTAACTATGAGGCTATTCCTGGCCCATTCTTAAATGAACTAGAAGAGACAAAAATTTTATTAAAAAACTACTCTCTTGATATTTTTAAATAAATTTACTTTTCTCTTATTTTCTGATAAATTATCACAATATGATATATATCAAATAATTTTAGTCTAAGGAAGAATGACCAAAACTAGAAAATCTATCTTAATTATTGGCATATTACTCGTTTTCACTTTAGGCTATTCTTTAGGAAATGAGAGTCTTCCATTTAATGATTCATTGAAATTAGCATACCAAGATATCTTTCAAAAACATAGTGAAAAAAATTTTGAAACTATTGATTCTATTTTTTATGAAACTGATATAGACTCACTAATCCAAATTGAATCAGAAGAGGATATAATTTCAAAAAGAGTTGATTTAATTAATTTTATTTGGAAAAATGATAAAATTGATACAACATTATCTCCCTTAATTGAAAAAAACTTTTACGATGGACGTTATGATGATCTAGATGAATTAAATCAAATAAATAAATATGAAATTAAAATGGAATCTGGCGTAAATTCTATTGCGTATCTCTTTCTACCTGAAAATCCAAATAATGAACTAGTAATTTATCAACAGGGACACTCTGGTGACTTTTTTAATGGTTATGAAACCATAAATCATCTTCTAAAAAATAATTATTCTGTAATTGCATTTTCATTACCATTACTAGGTCCAAACAATCAACCTTTAGTAGATATTCCTAACCTAGGAACAATTCAATTAAAAAATCATAATAATTTCAAATTTCTTGATTCTGATAAATTTTCGTCAATAAAGTATTTTGTTCATCCAATTTTTGTTAGTTTAAATGAAATTGAAAAAAATCATGAGTTTAAAAAATACCACATGATTGGAATATCTGGCGGTGCATGGGTTACTACATTATACTCAGCACTGGATGAAAGAATTGAAAAAAGTTTTGCCATTTCTGGACCATTGCCCAGATTTCTTACTGTAAATGTACCTGGAAATGAAGGTGATTATGAACTAAATCTACCATCTCTTTATGAAAATGCAAATATTCTGGAATTATTTATTATGAGTTCTTATGGAAATGATAGAGAACATCTAAAAATTCAAAATAAATATGATCCATGTTGTTATTACGGAATAACTTTTGAACTTTTTGAAAAAAATATTCAAGATAAAATGTCCAAATTAGATAATGGGACTTTTAAAATCTATTTGGACACAATAAATAAAAAACACACAATTTCTAATGAATCGATGAATCTAATACTGTCATCATTATCAAATAAATCATGAGCCAAAATATGAAGATCAAAACTTTTAACGATTTCATTTCCTCATTAAATGTCACACACCCAGAATTTGAAAAATTTTTAAAATTAGGGGATATGACTGCATTGTTTTATGAAGAATCTAAAAATCAGTTCATTAAATTGAATTATGAACGTGGTTTATTGTTATATTGTCTAATTACAAAATATCAACCAAAAAATGTACTGGAAATTGGAACTGCCTCTGGTTTTGGAACACTTTGTATGGCTTGGGCTATGGTTGAAAATAACATAAATGGAAAAATCTATACAATTGATCCTATCCCAATAACTGAAAAAACAAAACGAGTTTTTAATGATCAAAAAAATGAACCCAAAATTGAAAATATATCTGTAAAAGAGCTTTGGGAAAAAATAGCAAAAAAAGAATGGTTAGATAAAATTACTCCAATATCTGGTTATTCAGGAAAAATATTAGATGAATATTCCTTACCAAAATTTGATTTTGGTTATATTGATGGGGCACACTTTTTTGATGCAGTAAAACATGATTTCTATTCTTTTTTGAATCATACAAATAATGAATTTGGAATGTTGTTTGATGATTATGTTGATCGACCACATTATGGAATTAAAAAACTAATAGACTCTGATATCTCTAAAAATTTTGATGTGAGTTTGATAAAAACTGATACCGATCTACATCTAGAAAAAATCCTATCACTGCCTAAACATGATTATGGTATGTGCTGGTTACATAGTAATTCATTAAAACAATCACTAGGTAATGCATATCCAAAACCCATTAGAGAAGAATATATTAAAAAATATCTTAAATTTGAAAATAGACTTGCTAGACGCTATAAATTAAATAAAAAAATTCCTCTATTGAAAAATATTCGTTTTAAATTTTGGAATTAACGCATTTCGAATCAAATCTTCTAAACTAATTTATAGAATACTACAAAAATATTTTCAATGAATATCCTTTTCTTACTTGTTGATTCGTTTAATACTGAAAAATTTTACGGTGATAAAAAAACCTCTCTAACCCCTAATCTAAATAAATTAATTGAATCTGGTACTTTTTTCTCTCAAGCTGTCACATGTGCTCCTGTAACACTTCCGTCAATATCTAGCATATTTACAAGTAAATATCCATTTGAATCAACTACATTAGACAATAATTTGTTTAATCTAAATCAAAAATTACCTAATTTTATTGAAGAACTCCATTCAAATGGATTTAGCACACATGCACTTTTGCCAGAAGGAATAATGCATACTAACATACCAAAATTATTTCATAATTCAATTTTCACCTATGAATCATTTGCAACATTGTATGATGGTATAGGTGATGAGATAATTAGAAAATTGAATTCAGAATCAATGAAAGAACCGTGGTTTTATTATATTGAATTACAGGATTTACATGGACATGCTGAATTTATTATTAATGAAGGACCAAAACAATTCAAAGATAAAAAATTTGGCATAAATCAATATGATCGTATGTTATCTGCGTTTGATGCATGGATAGGAAAAATTATTGAAAACTTGGATCTTAATAATACATTGTTAATTATTACTGCTGATCATGGCTCATCTTTTGCATTATATTCTCAAAAAATCGAGGATTATGAAAAACATACTGATAAAATAAGAAAACATGAATCTGGATTAGCGTATAAATCTGCACATAAAATTATTACAAAACTTCCGGGAAAATTAAATCCAATTAGAAAAAAATTATCTGAGGCTTATACTGATAATAAACTTGAAAATTTACAACAAAAACTTGATAAAGAATTATCCAAAATTGAAAATTTAGATCTATTACCTTATGAAAAAAGACTTATGCGTGATTCTATAATTCGTGTTCCACAACCCTTTGACGAACACTTCAGAATCCCTTTACTGTTTGTTGGAAATGGAGTACCAAAAAATAAAAAAATCACTCAGCAGGTTAGAAGCATAGATATCTTCCCAACAATATTTGAATTATCAAAATTAAAAAATCTTCCAAATATAACTGGTCAGAGTTTACTTGATCTTTTCCATGAAAAAAAATTAGAAGAATCTCCTGCATACCTAGATAGTGCAGCATTACGAAAAGAGTCACAATATATGGATACAATTGGAATTCGAACTTCAAATATAAAATATTTTAGAGATAGAAATGAAATTGAAAAAGATGTATCTATGTTTGATCTAAAAATTGATGTTCATGAAGAAAATAATATCATTCAAGATAATAAAGATCTAATAACTAAGATGGAAAGTATTTTGGAATCTATAAAATCTGATAAAAATTTCAAATTTAAAAAAGTTCAAGATCTTTCTGATGATGAAGTGAAAAATGCAAAAGATCTATTGAAAGATCTAGGCTACGTCTGATTTTTTAAAATTAAGAAGTCCCTAAATGGTACATTTTTTGGATATTCTGATGAGACTTTTTTTCTCTTTAAAATGGTAAATTTATTTTCCAAATAGTTTATTTTTTCATCAAGTTGTTCAGTTACTACTGAATCAATTGCTTGACTCTCAAAAATTAATAAACCATCTTCTTTTAGAAGATTTTTAATTTTTCCAATATATTCACTAAAATTAAATTTTGTATTACCATCTATCGTTGAATCATTTGCAAATGAAAAAATCATGTCAAATTTTTTATCAAACTTGAACTCCTCAAATGACGAATTAACAAAATTTGCATTTTTAATATTTAGATAATTTTTAACATCATTACTTATTGCAATTAAATATGGATTAATTTCAACACCAAAAATTTTATCAACAAATTTTGAAACATAAATAGAAAAAAATCCACAATTACTTCCAATATCTAGAACCGATTTGTCCTTTGATAAATATTCTAAAATTTCGTATTCTTCAAAACGTTTTTCTGATGATCTCGAACCCGTAATTTTTATTTCATCTAATCCTTGATAGAAACCACCATCTTCTTTTGAAAAAATGAAATGTTCCCATTCTTTTTCCTGTCTATCTAAATGTCCTTGAAGTTTTGAGTGTAAACTATCTAAATCTGACATATGATTTCTTAATAGATCTTATATTATGAATGTTTTAAAATAATCTGTAAGACTTGAATTATACATATTCTAAAGGAGATTTATTTGAAACTTCTCAAAAATATCAAATGTCCCCTTTTCATGGTACTGATTTTTTAAATTCTTATAAAATTGATCGTAAAACAATTTTAAATCAACTTGATTCAAAAATTACAGAAAAAATTACACTTTCTGAATTAATTAAGACTCTACTTTCTTCTGAAAAATTTCTCTCAAATACATCAATAACAAAATTTACTACTGAAATACTACTGAGTACTTTTCTTAATAAATCCCAATTAACCTCAAATGATAAAATTATTCTGTCAAAATTAGTAAAAAGTTTTGAAATTAAAAAAAAAATATTTACTGAATATGATTTTAATAAAAATACTTTTTCTATAGATTACAAAAATCTTCGAAATTATATTCTATTCTCACTTTTATGTGGTAAAGAATTCAAAAATTCTAGAAATTTAAAATATCTTAATACAGCTTTGAAATTAAATGATATAATTTCCTCAAAAGTTATTCAAATTTCTGAAAATTCTAATCTACTTCTTGCATTTTATGCAATATCTCTTGAACTTTCATCTATCAACACTATCAAGGAATTATGATGAATATGTCTCTAGGAATAATATTAACTCCCGACAATCGTTCAAAAGCTTACATTCAAAAAATTTTAAAAAATAATTTAAAATTTGATTACGTACTATTCATGAATGATAATAGAATTGAAAAAAAATACTCGGATGAAATTATTAACACATCAAAAAAATTTGGTTTTGATATTTCTAAATCTGTAATTGATACTTTATCTGAAAACAAAATTAATTTTAAAGAATTCCCTTTTGTTGATATTAATAATCATGTATTAAAAAAATACATTGATTCAATCTCTATAGAAAATTTAATTTTTTCTGGTGGTGGAATATTAAAGGATGAAATTTTATCATGTAATGTAAATTTCATTCATTTTCATCCTGGAATAACACCTGAATATCGTGGTAGTACATGTTTCTATTATAGTATCTTGAACGATAATTATGCTGGCGTAACCGCATTTTTTATGGATCATACTTTAGATACAGGTGATATTATTTTTCAGAAAAAATTTGAGAAACCATCACATCAATATTTAGATGAGGTTTTTGATCCTTACATAAGATCTGAAACACTTGTTGAACTAATTAAAACAAATAAGTTAGCTTCTTCCAATTTCACTAAACAAAACATTACTGATGGTGAAACTTACTTCATAATACATCCTGTATTGAAACACATTGCAATTATGAACTGTATATCTAACGATTAATCCATCTAAGAAGTTCTTTTTGAAATTGTTTTTCTATTCCAATTCCAGTTCCTGAAATATTTTTTAATTCATTAGGATCATTTTTTAAATCATAAAACTCCCATTCATCATTATCTCTATTGTAAATTAATTTGTAATCTATATTTTTTATACAAAAAATATTTGATTCTTCTGGTGATGGATATGGTCCATGTAACGCACCTGTTTCAGAAAACGTATATTGATTATTTTCAATATTTTGTATATCTCCCATTAAGAATTTTAAAATACTTTTTCCTTCACATTCATTAGGAATTTTAATATTACATAATTCTAAAATTGTTGGAAAAATATCTATAGTTGCTAGTAATGCATCTGATGACTGGTTTTGTTTTATTTTTTCTCCTACAAAATGATAAAAAGTTCTAATAGTTTCTTCAAAAGTAAATGAGCCATAATTTCTTTCACCAAAACGTTCTCCAACTCCTGTACCATGATCTGTAAAAAATATGATTATTGTATTTTCTAAAATCCCTAATTCTTTAATTGTATCAAAAATTTTTTTTGCGTAAACGCCTGTTTCTTTAAACACATCATCATATAGTTGAAGATTTTTTTGTTTATTTTTATAGAATCTTTTATCATCCCATTCATATTTTTTCAGAACTTCTGATACAGTTACTGTATGGATTCTTGTAAATTGTAAAAATGTAAAAAATGGTGCGCCGTTAGCCTCTTCAAAGGTTTTTTTTATCAAATTTGGATGCTCTTCATTTAGATCTGTTTTATATTCATTGTATTCTTCTCTAATATCAAATCCTCTGGAAGACAAAATTTTATCATTGATTAATCCTCTTGATGTAAAATATCCATTATTGTGTAGTATCTCAGGTAAGAATTGAATATTAGATTTTAACCCTGCAACTTTGTAGTAACCATTTACACCATTTTCTTTTCCGTACATGCCTGTAAAAATAACATTGATTGAACCAAATGTATACGGAATTGCTGTACTAACATTATTCAATACTGTCCCTTTCTTCATCAATTCTACAAATTCTGGTGATTTGTGAATCCGATCATATCTTGCTCCATCTAATAAAACAAAAATTATGTTTGGTCTCATTTTATCTATCAAAATTAATTAATTCACCTAAACTATTATTCTCGATCATTTTTTCATATAACTCAAAATCATCGATTGTATCAAATTCTAACCATCCTCCATTGACAAATATTGGTTTTAATTCATTACCATCAGTAACTAATCCCTGAAGCAAATCTGTAAAATATGATTTTTTAAATTCAATTTTTGGGTTAAGTGGGTTCCCTCCCTTTTCTGACTTCTCCCTACATCTTTGATAAAAATCTAATAATTTTTTTGTTCCTTCTGAATTAAACTTCATTAAACCAATGTACTGACCTTGTATTTCGTTCAGATTGTTGGTCTTTTGTCCTATTTCTATTATGTTTCCTTTAGTGTCGATTTTCAAACTTTCTACATCGTCTAATGGATTTTCAAATCTCTTGTTCCAATACATCTCCCATTTTTTATCTATCACCACTCCAATTTTTTGTTCAGACTCAATTAATTTCTGTAAAGTATTTTTTTCATATATTATATCTGCATATGAAATAATTATATCTCCAACTAATTCTTCTTTTGCACAGAATAATGTTTCAACCATATTTGTTTCATTAAATTTTATATTCTTGTAATATTTTACTCCTGGAATATCTATCTTATCTGCTTTGTAACCTGTAACTACTACAATATCATTAACATCACATTCTCGCATTACATTAATTTGTCTTTGTAATAATGTCATTTTACCAAATTCAATCATAGACTTAGGTCTATCTTTGGTTAATGGCCTTAATCTTTTTCCTTCTCCTGCTGCTAAAATAATTCCTTTCATGATTTCCAGATTAACTGATTATACAAAACATTAATTATCTTAGATTGATACTCTTGTCCTTGATCCCTTTCAGGATGCCACATTACCCCAATAATTGGATATTTTTTATGAAAATATCCTTCAATTGTAGAATCTTCTTCTGATTCGGCAAAAATTTCTAATTCCTGTCCTACATCTTCTTTTTTAATTAGATTGTTATGGAAAGAATTCACTTCTAATTCTTCTCCAAGCATATCCTTAAAATTTGAATTTTTTACTTTGACATTATGATATTTTCCTACATGATTCAAATTATCACTTTTAACATTTTTTCCATTAAAAAATTCATTTATCAATTGCATTCCTCTACAAACTCCTAAAATTGGAATATTATTTTTTGTAGAGTAATCTATAATTCTAATCTCTGTTTTATCACGTTCAGGGAATTCTCCAATATTATCGCCACCAGAAAGAATTATTCCATCAAGATTAAGTGTGGAAATATACTCGTCAACATCTTTTAGTTTATTTGGAATTATAATGGGTAAAATTTCTAATTTTTGTAAAAAATCTATCCAATCATGGCTAATGGCATCTCTTTTTTCGTCAAACTTCTCAATATTCATAATCCTTGATGATATACCAATTCTTTTCAAATCCATCTTTTAGAATATGATTTTACTTTTATTATATTCTACTTAATGTACCCTAACGATTTTAGTAATTTCTTTTCATCGGAATAATCATTTTCTTGCATATATTCTAAGATGAGAATATCTTCTTTTTTACAATCCATTGATATTTTTTTACTTTCTTTTAATTTCTCAAATAAAGTTTCACCACAACCAATAGCAGCTGGTAGTCCCAACTCGGCACAACGAATAGCCATATGGGATGCCATGCCCCCGTATTTTGTTATCAAACCTGATGGATTTTTAGTAAAGATCCAATCAAATCCAGGATCTGCGTTATCAATCATAACTATCTTATTTTCTATTCTTTTCAAATTATCTAGATCTTTTAGAAATATATTTTCTGAAATTATTTTTTTGTTTGTAATAAAATTAGGTTTTGCAATATAGTCTTGAATAATTGTAAAATCATTTCTTGAAAATAATATCGAAGGTAGATGTACATATTGTTCAATCTGGTTTTGTATACGATATTTTTTAATTTGTTTCTTCCAAAATTTCTTTAATTCTTCCTTTTTCATAATTTTAAATTTAGATATATCATTAAGAGATAACATAGATAATTCAATTCTAGAAAATCCTAACTCTTTTCCTGCATCTGCAATTAATTCTAATATATCACTTAGTGTTCGGGTGAATTCAAATTTTGATTCTTCTCTTAAAGTCATTGTTTCTTTTACAAAATTAAAGAATTCTATATCTTGAAAAATCAATCCATTTTTTTTAAGAATTTCTTTAACATCCAAATTTGGTTGTTTTCTTTTTATTGGTTTTTTATTTTCTAAAATCATTAAATCATTAAAAAATTTTGGTGTCTTATCATATCTATTTATTGTGATATCATATGTTCCAGGTCTCAAATGGCCATATTTTTTTAAAAATTTTTCTTTTTTCAATTTATTAATTTTTAATTGATACAGATCATTTTGAAATTCAGTTACTGGTGTAGATATAGAATTCATAAATTTCTCAATATCATTTCTATTAATATCTGAAATATCAACTAGAGTATAAAGAAGAATTCTTGCAACAAAAGCTAATCTTGCTATTGCAGAAAAATGTATGGCGCCAAACTTTCTACATTTTTTTAATAAATCATCAGCTATTGATAATTTCACTTTGTAATTTTCTAGATTTTTCTCCCATTTTTCTCTACTCGCTTCTAAAACCTCTAATGATTTTTTTGTATCTCTTTGAATTTTTGGTGTAATTTTGATTAGACTATTTGTAAAAGTTAGAAGTATATCTGAGATTTGGTTTATTTCTTTTTTTGTAAATCCATGATCTAGTAACTCATTCATTCTTTTTTTAAAGGAAAAATCATAACATGTGAAAAGGATCTCAAATTCTACTTTATCATGTAGATATGGCTCTCTTTCCAATTTATACATGAAAAATTTAACTAATTTTTTCCGTAATTCTTTATTCATATCTGATGGTAGTAATGACTCAAAACTTGCTTTCACATTTACATATGCTCTTCCAGAAAATTTTTTCATTAATCCAACTCTTGGATTATGATAGCCTAATAATTCTCGACCATCGCTCCAACTATTTCTCATGATCAAAAAATCATAAATAGAATAATCTAGCCTATTGGGTCTATCTCCAATTATTTCTGCTGGATTCCAATCTGTCATATTAGAAAAAATTGTTTTCTTACATCTCGACAATTCTTCTTGATTATTTTTAATCTCTGTACTAACTCTATTTGATAATTTTGTATCTAGAAAATCTCTGATCATTGTTAGTGGTCTAACTTGAAAGATTACAATATCTCTATTTGTTATTGCAAATTCGATATCTAATTTATCATTTTTTGATAATTTTTCAATTTCTTTGACAGCAACTATTAATTTATGCCATTTTTTTGGAATATCTTTTTGTGAAATACCTCTGAAAATTTTCACTGTGTTTCCAATCATTCCACTAGTGATTGAATCAGTTTTTTTACCATCTTCATAATTAATTACATAATACGGTGAACCATTATTTGGGGTTCTAGTAAAAATAACACCACTTGTTTTTGAATTTGTTGTTTGTTTTTGAATTAAAATCTGATGTGGTTCAGAATCTTTCTCACTTATATTGTAAGATGAAATAACTTCATTAATCGCGTTTTTAATAGTATTTCTCTGTGTTACTTGTAAATCTAAAATTGTTTTATATTTTCCTGCATCAGATTTTTCTAATGAATCTTCACCTATTGTAGAACTTCTAACAACAATTTTTCCAGAAAATATGTTTTGTATTTTATTTAATATATCTGAATTTTCATTTTTCCATTCATGATGATTAAATACATACATTTTTTCAATTTTTGAATTTTTAACTTTTCTTTGAAAATAATTTAATGCATCTGCCTTTGATGAAAAAATATTTTTTCCTTTACTACTCATTTTCATTTTCTCTCAATTTTTTTGATAAATTTTTGATGTCCTAATTCTAATTATACATATAGTTAACAAAACTAATGAAAATATTATTGAAACACTTAGTACAATAGGCTCTGATAGAGATTCTCTTAAATTTATGTCCCATGGTAATTTCCAAATTGTTTCTGGTTCAAAATAAATCATTTTCCAAAAAACCAAATATGTAATTGTATGTGAAATTGTTGTTAAACACACAAAACCTATTTTGATTAAATCTGATCTTATATTTTCACAAAGCCTCCATATTCCATATGCCATTATTAGCATAATTGGAAACATTAATGGGAAAAAATATCGACTTACGTTATATGAATCTGTAATTAAACTGCAGAAAATGAATAATGTTGTAAACCAAACACCAGCTAAAAACTCTGTTTTTGAAAGCTTATGATGTTTGATTTTTTGAATAATAAACACAATTCCAACAAAAAAAAGAAATGCTAAAGGTATTGTTGAAAATGTATGCCCTATCTCTGCTGAGTATGGAATATTTTCTGAATCAAAAATATAGTAGTAGGTGTCTATTGTTGGTAATATTGTTGCACTAAAGGTAAAAATTGATGACATTATGCTATTTGGGCTAAATGAATTATTGATTGGTCCATGTGTTTGACTTCCTTCGAATTGTACAATTAATTGTCCTATTGGATCTGGATAGTAAAATGGAAATGTTCCAATCGTTATTGCTATGGTAATTAAAGTAAATAATACAGACGCAGCTAACGATCTCTTTGTAAAAAACTTGTATATTTTTCTTAAAGAAAGATCTCCTGTTCTACCTATGAAAATTATGAATATCAATAAAGGAAATATTTCAATCGTTAAAATTTTTGTATTTAATCCCATTGCAAATACAATTGCACTTATAACGAGATATTTTATCTTGAATTTTTCTTTCTCATTATATGCTTTTAATAATAGATATATTGATAATAGCATAAAAAAACCAACATAAATTTCAGAAGTTAAAATTCTTGCATGTAACATGAACAAACTTGATGTAATTAGAGTTGTTGAAAAAATAATTCCAACAAATCGATTGAACATCAATGAACCTATCTGAAATGCAAGAACTATAGTAATCCCGGCAAAAACCGGTGAAAAAAACCGACCAGCACTTAATTCATCTTGTGTTGGGGTATTTTCTCCACGAATTATCTGATTGTTGTGTATTGGTCTACATGGTTTCTGATCAGCATAATACACACGTTCTGCATCTGAAAATAATTCGTCTCCTAGTCCAACAAAAATCCCTTTAAAAATTCCTCCTGAAGCAAGCCATTGAACTTCTCCTGCACAATCCAAATCTATCATTGTGCATTCTCCTATCCCTGTGATGCATGGATTTAGTATGTCACCATTTTTTATAGAATCATAATACATAATACTGAATCCATGATGAAATACTTCATCAATGTAAATTCCTTGTTGATCCAAATTTACTGAATAAATTGAATAAGATACAACAAATAATATTAATGGAATTAGATATTTTTTGAATTTTTCATTCATTATGATTAATCAAATCACTCAATTTTAATGATATAAAACCTACTACTATGGCAAACCACATTGTAAAGAATCTTACAATTACTGCAATAGCTAAAGTAGTTTGTAATTCTAATTCGTACAATGTTAACAAACCTGCAAAACTTCCTTCAGTTACTCCTAATCCTCCAGGAGACATTGAAATTGAACCTAGTATGACGGATGCAGAATACATGTATAACAAATTAAAAAATTCAATAAAATTTATCCCTAATGCTTGTAAAATTAAAAGAATCCCTACTGCTTCAATAATACGAAAAACTATTGTTAATCCAGAACATGAACAAATGGTCTTAAGATCTGATGACTGTCTAATTATTTTATGTGATTCTTCAATATTATTTGAAAATTTTTGAAGTGGTCTTATTCTATTTAGAATTCTCAATGAAAAATCAAAACTTCTTTTTGAATAAAATAAATAAAATATTACAAATATGGTGATTGGTACAATAGTTAACACTATTCCTAATTCTAATCCTAGAAATGTTATTCCTAAGATTGCAACTGCCGTTGTTCCAATTATATCATAAAATCGTTCAAGAAAAACTATTGGTATGGTTTTTGTTGCAGCAATTCCACACTTATTTTTTAATAATACTGATTTAATCAGTTCTCCAGATTTTGCAGGACTAATTGCAAGAGTAAATCCTGCAAAAAATATCAAAAAATTTTTTTTGATAGGAATTTCAATTTGATGTTTTTTCAGTAGAACATTCCATCTTAAAAATAAAATTAACCAACTAGAAAAAATTACTAACAGAATTAGAGGAATTGTAGTGATTTGAAATTTTTCTAATCCATCATATAATACGTCAAAATCTGAAAAAAATAAAAATAATGAATAAACTGCCACTGAAATTAGAATTATTATGAAATATTTTCTACCTAAAAAATCACTCAATTGCATTGATTCTATAAAAAATAATCTGCTTATTTCAAATTTGTTATATTATGCTGATGATTGATTTGTATCACATTTATAGTTCAACAATTACGATTTACTGTGCCTGATGAACAACTGCTGGAATTAAAAGAAAAGGAAATACTGGTTACTGGTGGCTGTGGATTCATTGGCTCCGAAATTACAAAACAACTATCTTCCATTGGTGCTAATGTAACTATAATAGATAATCTATCATCTGGCAAAGAAGAATACATCAAGAATTTTTCCAATGTCAAACTAATCAAAACAGATCTCATGAATTCTGAATCTATCCCTGAATTAGTTAAAGAAAAAGATTATGTTATTGATCTTGCAGCATTACCTTTCATTCCTGATTCATATTATATCCCAAAAAAATTTTTTGAGATAAATGTTAATGCTACAATTGATTTAGCCTTAGCTATATCAAAAGAGAAAAAAATTAAACGATTTGTCCATATATCCTCTAGTGAAATCTATGGAAGTGCACGATATGTACCAATGGACGAGAATCACTCAACAACACCTCAATCCACATATGCAGTTAGTAAATTAGCTGCAGAGCGTGTAGTCTTTACAATGCATAAAGAACACAATATCCCTGCAGTAATTATTCGACCATTCAATTCATTTGGACCTAATATCACACAACCATATATCATTCCAGAGATAATTTCTCAAATTCTTTCAGGAAAAAAAGAGATAGTGTTAGGAAATTTACATAGTAAGAGAGATCTAACATTTGTATCTGATACTGCCCGCGCAATTTTACTATCACTTACATCTGAAGGTGTAATTGGAGAAACCATTAATGTTGGAAGTCAAAGATCAATGTCAATAAAGGAATTGGTAACGACCATTGCAAATTTAATGTCTAAAGATGTAACTATTAAAACAGATCCTTCACGATTTAGACCATTTGATGTAGATAATTTAGTATGTAATTATGATCGTGCAAATAGATTATTGGGATGGAGGCCTCAAATTAGTATATCTGATGGATTAAAACAGACTATAGATTGGGTAAAGAAAAATGGAATCTCATTTAATGTACCATTCAAAGGTTGGACAAGTTCATATCGAAATAATAATAATGAAAGTTGATTTAATTTGGATCTTTCAAAGAAATCTATCTTAGTTACTGGCGGAAATGGATTTTTAGGAAGTTTTGTAGTAGATGAATTAAAGAAAAAAGGGGCAAGTGATGTTTATTGTCCTTCTTCAAAAGAATGTGATCTTAGAATTAATGAAGAATGTAAAAAAGCGATACGAGGAATTGATGTAGTTTTTCATTTAGCAGGAAAAGGTGGAGGAATACAATTCATGCGTAACAATCCTGCAGATGTCTTTTATGACAATCTACTAATGAGTACTCACTTGATCCATGAATCAAAAAATGAAGGTGTTGAAAAATTTATTGCCTTAGGCACTGTATGTAGTTATCCAAAATTTGCTAAATTACCCTTTACTGAAGATAACATTTGGGAAGGATACCCTGAAGAAACAAATGCATCCTATGGACTATCAAAAAAAATGATGTTAGTACAATCACAAGCATACAAACAACAATATGATTTTAATTCAATAGTACTATTCCCCACAAATCTTTATGGACCATTAGATAATTTTGATCTTGAGAATTCACATGTAATTCCTGGATTGATAACAAAGATCAATTTGGCAAAGATTAACAATCAAAAATCAATATCATTATGGGGTGATGGAACGCCTACCCGAGATTTTCTATACGTCGAAGATGCTGCTAGAGGTATTGTTTTGGCTGGTGAAAAATATGATGGAGTTGAACCAGTTAATCTTGGTTCTGAAGATGAGATATCTATCAAAGAATTAGCTGACTTGTTATCTGATATAATGGAGTTTAATGGAAAGATCATATGGGATAAATCTAAACCCAATGGACAACCAAGAAGATGTGTAAGTAATCAAAAGGCAAAAGAAGAATTTGGTTTTGAACCAAAAATTAAGTTAAAAGAAGGTTTAGAAAAAACTGTAAAGTGGTATATTGAAAAAATTAATTAATATACCAAGCTCCGTTCTTCAACAATATGTCTACTGCACTGATAATTCTTACATGGAATGAAATAGATGGTGTAAAAAAAATTCTACCTCAGATTAACCGTTCTCGATTGGATGAAATTTTAGTTGTAGATGGAGGTTCTACCGATGGAACACTTGAATTTGTAAAAGAATGTGGATTTAATGTAATAATTCAATCAATAAAAGGTCATGGCGGTGCAATTCTTACCGGAGTACAAAATACTAAATCAGAAAATATCATAATTTTTGGACCTGATGGAAATCATGATGTTGATGAAATATACCAATTGATGGCAAAAATTGATGAAGGTTATGATCAAGTTGTCATATCACGATTTGGAAAAGAGTCTGTAAATCTCGATGCAGGTACAATTGATGCATTTGGAAATAGAATGTTTACATTCTTTGCAAATTTATTTTTTAATGGAAATTTAACAGATGCATTAAATGAGAGTAGAATAATTACTAGAATTGCTTTTAATGAGATTAAATTTGATGCAATGCAATTAGATTCTACATATCAAATGAGTATTAGAGGTCTTAAGAAAAAACAGAAATATTTTGAGATAATTGGAAATGAAGGTGCAAGAATCGGTGGAAAACGAAAAATGCGACCTTTTCACACGGGATGTTTATTGATAAAAAGAGTCTTAAAAGAAATTGTTAATAATTAATTTTTAATATTTTGAATAAAATCAATTATTACATTTACAATAAATTCACGTTCTTTTTCTTTAATTCCATGATGATTTCCAATCAAAAATGCATTTTCATGAATCAAATTTGAATTTTTAAGATTTTTTGCTTTCTTAAATTTAATGTATTCTGTCACTGGTTGTTTTGTAATATTCCCTGCCATGATAGGACGAGTTTCAATCCCATTTCTTTCCAATTCATTAACTAGCTCTTCTTTTGTAAAAAATTTATTTTTTAGAACTGTTATTGGATAGAATAAATACGATTTTCGAATTAATTTTTCTTCTGGTGTGATGAGAAGGGAAGAATATGGTTTTAATTTTCTATTCCAATATTTGGCATTTTTTATTCTCAATTTCACCAAAGATTCAAGTTTATCAATTTGATGTATTCCAAAAGCTCCTTGCAATTCAGTTGGTCGAAAATTATAGCCTGTGTTTACAAAAAGAAATCTTGAATCAATTTTTGAGAATTTTTTTTCTAATTGTTTTTTTGAATCTAGTTCTCGTGACCAACCAAATGCCTTCATAGATTTTGCAATTTCATATAATTTTTTATTATTAGTTACGACCATTCCTCCTTCCATAGTAGTAATATGATGTGATGCAAAGAAACTAAATGTAGATAGATCACCAAATGTGCCTACGTGTTTTCCATAATACTTTGCGCCATGTGCCTCACATGAATCTTCAATTAACCATAGATTATGTTCTTTAGCTATCTTTGAAATTTCTTTCATTGCACATGGATTTCCTAATAAGTGCACAACCATTAATGCTTTAGTTTTAGAAGTTATTGCACGTTCAATTTCAATAGGATCAATTGTATAATCATTCATTTTAACATCAACAAATTTTGGTATTGCATTCACATTGCAAATTGGATAAACGGTAGTTGCCCATGTAACTGCAGGAGTAATTATTTCATCCCCTGAACTAATATGATTTTTTAGTGAAGGATGGGATAGAATTGATAATGCAAGTAAATTTGCAGATGAACCTGAATTTACCATGGTTGCATGTTTAATTCCAACATAATTTGCAAATTTCTTTTCAAACTTTCTTACTTTTTCTCCTGATGTTGTTTTCATAGTTAAGAGAGATTCTAATGATTCCATAATTTCTTTTTGACCATAAGGTGGAATTGCTAAAGGAATATTTGATTTACCTGGGACAAATTTTTTTTCTTGCGAATTAATTTTCTGAAAATGTTTTTTTATTATACTTTCACATTTTTCAAGAGAATTATTTGTGATTTTGTTCATTTTGTATATCCTTCATTTACATTATTTATAAGAAATGAATTAAACAATATTACTCCCCACTTTTTGAATTTACTATTTTAAATATCTGGAATTTTTCATTATAGCCGTAATCATGAGAATTAATTTCTTCAATGAGAAAAGGATATTTTTCAAATTCAATCATGTTGCCTCTATTTGAAACTACAACATATTCTAATTTCTTAGCTTTAGAATCTATCAAAAACTCTTCAAAATTTCCATATTCATCTACATCTATTTTATTTATAATAATTGAATATTTTCCACTTTGATTTGCTTCTGGCAAATTTGGCCAATTAGTTAATAGATGTGCTGATTTAAGATGCCAATCTCCATGGAAACTATTCACAGTATCTGTTCTCATTAGAATTTCTTTTGATATAAAATAAGATGCACTTTCATATTCATAATTTGGTATCTGTAAATCAATGAATACTGTTGAGAAAATAAAAACAATACATATTGTACTTAAGAAAATTAAATTTTTTCTATTTATTTTATTGTATAGGATGTAAATTCCATATGTGCCTATAATAGAAAATATTGGAAGTAATCCAAAAAGATATCTTACTTCCATAATTCCTCTTCCATATGCATAAAATGCTGGAATAATAATAATTATTGAAAAAAGTATTATTGTTATTTTTTCATAATTTAGATTTCTATACTTTCTATTTTTTAATATAAAAAATACCCCAATTATACAAAAAATTACGAAGTATGGTACTAAAACTAATCCAAATAACGTTATCATATTAGTAATTGATAAAGATACAAAATCAAAAAATCTATTTTCAGTGTTATTATAATATTGGTCATCTATATCTGGTATATCTCCTATGACATGTTTAGAAACAAATGATGGCCCTGCAACTAATTGTGAAATTAACCCATCTTCTTCATTGGCTTCAGTCCTTAAAGCTGAAATTGGAAGTAATATGATTATTAAAACAAATATTGCAGAAGTTAATCGTATAATCTCTTTTTTATTACAATTTTTGATTGCATACATTAAAATAAAAAATGGTATGAATAATAGGGATTCAAATCGTACTAATGAACTAATTGCAACACAAGTAAATGTAAGAAAAATCATATTTTTTTGATTATTAAGAAATGAAACTAATGCAATTAGTAATAAGAAAATAAAAAATGGATAGTTAATTCCTAATAGTGATGATAAAAGAAATCTTGGTTCAAAAATAAATAAAATACATCCTAACAGTGCAAATTTTTCTTCAAAGAATCTTCTTAATAATATATACAAAGGAAAAACTATTGACGCAGAAATTATTGTACTTAAAGTACGTTGTATATTCATCATATTCAACGGTTCATCAAAATTAGAATTATTGAAGAAAATGGAAAGAAAATATTGCCAACCAGTATTTCCTGTGTTAAAACCATTAGGTAACTGACTTTCTTGAACTAATTTTGATGCATAAATGAATGCATCAAATCCATCATTTGCAATTGGAATATCAAATGGGACAAGAATTAATCTGATACCTAATCCTATCCCAAATATTATGAGTAATTTATAATAATTTAAAATTTCCATTTATCAAAATTATAATCTTCGAACTTAACATTATTCATCTCATTATCATCAGGCTTCCATGATATGTCTGCCAAAACAAGAATCTTTGATACTTTATTTGATGGGTTTACAATTGCTGCTGGAATTCCATTTGAAACTGTAACAAGTTTTGATTCTTCAGAATTAACTCTAATTTCATGATATTTTTTATCTTTTTCTTGTACCACAATTAGCATTTCACCTTCGATACAATAAAAATAACTTGTTCGATTTTTGTGTATATGAGGACCTTTAATTTCACCTGGAAAAACTGTATTGACATAAACCATTTCTGGATTTTTAATCATATTATCCCAATTTCGCCAGATAACTGTTAACTCACCATTTTTGTGAGAATCACTAACATCTTTGGTTTCATGCCTTTCTAACTCTAATACTGAAAAATTTTGTTCATCCATTTCAAAAAAACACCAATTTTTACCAATAAAAGTTTGGATTTAAAGATACTAAAGAAATTATACAATATTTTATTAGGTTTGGTAAATTCGTGATTATATGAAATTATTAGTTACTGGAGGTCTTGGATTTATTGGAAGCAATTTCATATTGAAATTATTAGATCAAAATAGTGATATATCAATTCTCAATATTGATGCACAATTAGATGGCTCAAATATAAAAAACCTCAAAAATTTAGAAAATTCTAACAATTACGAATTTGTAAAAGGAAATATTACAAATAAAAAATTCATGGAAACTCAAATTGAAAAATGTGACGCTGTAGTAAATTTTGCAGCAGAATCCTTTGTAGATCGAAGTATTAGTGATGCTAATCCCTTTTTGGTATCAAACATTAGAGGCGCATTTACAATTTTAGATATTATAACAAAACAAAACAAAAGAATGATCCAAATATCTACTGATGAAGTATTTGGTAGTCTATCTGAAGGAACTGCCACCGAAAACTCAAAATTTAATCCTTCTAGTCCATATGCAGCAACAAAAGCTTCGGCTGAATTAATAATTAATTCTTATTCTATTACATATGATTCTGATGTAATAGTAACTAGATGTACAAATAATTATGGCCCTAGACAGTTTGCCGAAAAATTAATACCTAAAACTATCATATTAGCATATCAAAATAAAAAAATTCCAATCTATGGGAATGGTAAAAATATACGAGATTGGATATATGTTGAAGATCATTGTGATGCTGTCTCGTTAGCACTTTTTAAGGGAAAACAAGGCGAATCTTATAACATCTCTTCTAATAATGAAATCGATAATCTCACAATAGTTAAAAAAATTCTTAAGATAATGGATAAAACAGAAGATCTAATTGAATTTGTGGAAGATAGACCTGGTCATGATTTTAGATATAGTATGAATTCTGAAAAAATTTCTAATGAACTAAATTGGAAAACTAAATTAAATTTTGATGAAGGATTAGAAAAAACTATTGAATGGTATTTAGATAATCCTGAAATTTTAAATAATATTTCTCAAACTGTTTTAAATCCAACGCCTTGGAAAAATAATCTGTAGTGATAAGTCTTGAAAGGAATTATTTTACATGGTGGTCATGGTACAAGACTTCGTCCATTAACTCACACTGGACCAAAACAACTTCTCCCAATTGCAAATAAAGCCATGTCTGAGTACTGTCTAAATGCAATTCGTGAATGTGGAATTATCGAAATTGCAATAATTATTGGAGGTACTGGACTTGATAAGGTGAAAGATTACTATGGTGATGGTACAAAATTTGGTGTAAAAATTACATACATCGAACAAGATACTCCTAAAGGAATTGCACATGCTATCAATCTCTGTAAAAATTTTATAGGTTCTGAAAAATTTCTTGTATTTTTAGGTGATAACATAATACAAAAACCAATCATACAAATTGTTAATAAATTTGAAAAATCTGATAGTGATGCACTAGTTTTACTATGTGAAGTCCCAAACCCAGAAAGATTTGGAATAGCTGATGTCAAAGATAATAAAATCATCAAAATAATGGAAAAACCAAAAAATCCTCCTACTAATCTGGCTGTCACCGGAATATATCTACTGACACCAAAAATTTTTGATGTATTTTCTAGATTAAAACCTTCATGGAGAAATGAGTTAGAAATCACTGATGCTTTGCAAATGTTGTTAGACGAAAAAAGTAAAATTAATTTTGAAATGATTACTGACTATTGGAAAGATACTGGTACTCCTGAAGATATAATTCACGCTAATGGTGAAGTATTAAAAAATCTTCAACCATATAATTTTGGAATCATTGACAATGATTCTGAAGTATCTGATCATGTAATGATTGGAAAAAATTCACAAATAATGAAAAATACAAAAATCATTGGACCTTGTATAATTGGTCAGTCATGTATTATAGGCCCTAATGTAGTTCTAGGTCCAAATGTAAGTATTGGAGATAACACTAAACTTACAGATTGTTCAATTTCAAATTCCATTATACTAAAAAATTGTGAGATTAATTCAGATATTAAAATTGGAAATAGTATCATTGCATCTAATTCTATAATAACACTCTCAAATCAAAATAATGAAAAAGTTTTCCTTCTTGGTGAAGGAACTAATATTCGAATGTAGTTTAGATTTTTCTAAAATTTCTAAAATTGGAAATAAATAAAATCATTTGTATTCCCAACACTAAAAAATAGAATTAATAATATTACACCAGTTAAAAATAATAACCATCTAAAGTTATTTAATTCAGATATTTGCCGTGCCAAATTTTTTCTCTTATATGCAATAATACTAAGTATTAAGAAAATCAACATAACAATCATCGTTGATTTGTGCTGGCTTAGAATGAAATCTATTGTATATTCAGTTTTTAAATCCCACAAAATAAATTTCTCCATGGAATATATCATCTGATCAAAATCTCTAACTCTAAATGGAATCCAAGTTAAAAATATAAAATATTGTGTAACTATTATCGAAATAAAAACTCCTATAGAACCTCTTATCTTTGGTAGATTATATTTTTCATAATATTTTTTTCCAAGTTTGAAAACAATTAGATATGTTCCGTGTAACATTCCCCAAACCATAAAATTTAATGATGCACCGTGCCATAATCCTCCTAAAACCATAACTATCATAAGATTTAACATTCCTCTTGGCATTGATTTTCGATTCCCACCTAATGGCACATAGAGGTAATCTCTAAGCCAACTTGAGAGTGAAATATGCCAACGTCGCCAAAAATCAACTGGGTTTGTTGCAAAATATGGTTTGTTAAAATTCATTGGAATTTTAAATCCTAAAATTAACGCAATACCTATTGCAATATCCGAATATCCTGAGAAATCACAAAATATCTGAATTCCAAATCCTATAGTTCCTAAAATAATTGTAAATGAATCTAATCCAATAGGATTTTCAAAAACTTGATCAACAAGAATTTTAACGTTATCAGCTATGAACATTTTCTTGAAAAATCCAAAAGCCATTAATGTTAATCCTAATTTGAAATTAGAATTGTTAAATACGATCTGTTTCAATCTAAAACCATTTTTGCTATTATCTAATTTTTCACGTAATTGTGGAAGGAAATTTTTAGCTCGTAAAATAGGTCCTGCAACTAATTGTGGGAAAAATGTAATAAAAATTGCATATTCCCTCAGTGATGATGCTGGTTTTATTTGACCTCTATAAACATCGACCATATATCCAATTGAATGAAATGTGTAAAACGAAATACCAATTGGTAGAATAAGATCTAATGATGGAATATGATTATCAAGATCAAACATTGTTCCTAAAACATTGAATTGCAAAATTGCAAAATCAGCATATTTAAAGAATCCAAGTAATCCTAGATTTCCTGCCAGAATAGTCATAAAAATTACTTTTTTTTGTTTTTGGGTTGGGGCGTTGTACATAATTTTACCTAAATAGAAATCCCACAATGTTGTGAAAATTAACAGAGTAATGTAGTAGTTACTTGAATAATAAAAAAAGAAATAACTTCCAAATATTATTAGAATATGTTGAAACTTCCTTTCTCTAATTAAAAACAGGGTAGTGACTATAATAATAAAAAAAATAATAAAATCTATGGTGTTAAATAACATTTCAAATCAACTCTCTAATCATTTTAGCAATATCATAACTATACTCTACTGAATCCTCATTCATGGATACATGATCGCCTGCATACCAAATCCCATCTTTTTCATATTTGTCATGTAGAAAATATACTGGAATCTCATAATTTTTACTCAATTCAAATAAAACATTTTTAAATTTTTCATTATCATTATCTAATTCATATAACTCCAAACAAATGGGATGTACTGGTGTTGAAAATAAAATAAAATTAATTCCATTAGATTTTGATTTTTTAATCATATTGTCTAATGCAATATAATTTGTACTCTCTCTCAATGATTCAATATTAATTCTATCTAAGTTTGGACATTGTAATCTTATATCTTCTTTAGACATTGGCGCATTGAGTATTTTATCTATTTCTCTAGGAGTATGAAAAAAGAATGGTGAATTTTCAAAATATTTTTTTTGATTTGGTTTTTCATCAAACAAAGAAAATTTTCCTTCATTTTGAAAAACTACGTCAGTAATTATAGAATAAACTCCATCAATACCTGAATTATTAATTGTTGTTATGCTTCCACTAATGCTTCTCCATGTCGATGTATGTGGGTCTTTTAAAAAACTATAATCTGTTTTATAGAAATCCATTGGTTCTAAAATTATGTCTTCAATTATTTCTTTAGGATGTACAAATATTCCTATTCCACTTCTCAATGGTGAATCTTCTTGCACTGTTAATTGTTCTCTGAAATCTCTATGTCCAACTCCATAAACAATAATCTCTGGTTTTGCTTCAAGAATACTGTCAAATGTCTTTATTCTTACATCTGGTCTATCAGCTGATTTCCCTATATTGTATATGTGTAAGTTTTCATTTTCTTCATAAAGATGATTGTTTACTAATGTTGCATTAATTCCGGTTATTTGACTTGAACCAATAATGAAAACTTCTTTTTTATTTTCTTTTTCAATATAATCATAGAACTCAATTTCTTCAATACTTAATGTTCTATAATTATCAAGCCAATTCATGGTATAGAAAAATGCAGTAACTGAAAATAGTACTACTATGATGACCATCAAGGGCAAATTCAAGTTATATTCATAACTTTGTGATTACTACTTATATTTTCTAATTTTTGTAAAATATCCATACAATAGGAAGAGGCATTGAGATGTAGATGAAACCACAAATGCTATTGCAATTCCTACCGATTCATAGACAGGTGCTAAAATCAGTATTCCTCCAATCATTGAAATTAAAGTGATAATTGAGCCTATAAGCACATGAGTACTCTTCTCTTTTCCTAAGAATTCAGATGTAAGTACTAATGATATAGAAAGTGGAATGACACCTACACTCATAATTCTAATTGATTCTGAAACATGAGTGTATTGAGGAAATATCTCTTCAATAAATGATGGAACAACAAATGTTCCTATAGCAAATAGTACTATTGAGCTCAAGATTGTATATGCTTTAATTTTTCTATTTGGTTTACCAGTTGAATCAAATGGAAGAATATACTTGAAGACTGTACTTGGAATTATCATTAGTATTACAATTACTTGTGAAGCTAATGCATAATTTCCAAGATAACCAAATCCTAGTATGGGAACGATCAAAAGTTTATCCGTATGTTCTCTAAAAACACCAGTTAGTATAATCAAATAATTATTTCTAATGAACTTAAATTTCTCTTTAAACAGAGTAAATGAAAACTTTGTTTTTTTGTATTCTTTTATAATTATAAATAAATAACATGCATATGATAATGCGAGTGCTGAAATAACACCCTCAATACCAAACAAAAAGTAAAACCCTAATCCTAAAAATAATGTGAGTCCTTTTTGTAAAAGTAATAATTTTGCATATCTATCAAATGATTTTTGTCCAAACTGAATTCCTATTGCCATTGATGAAATTATATAACCAAATGTAAGGAATAGGACATCAATTCTGTTAAAAATGGCATAAAGAACAATAGAGCTAATTATTCCTCCAATAAAAGACAATGAAAAAAGTGTTGAATGAAGTTGGACATTTTTTGCAGTATAAACTGTAAATGTATTGATTGTTCCTAAACATGAAATTCCATACGCTATACTTGCTAACCCGACAAAATAATGGACATTTCCATAATCTTCTGCACTAATCAAAGATGCTAAAATAAACCAAAATAGGCCGCTTAGACCAGTCCCAATTATATTTGCAGAACCGATTGTAAATAGATTCTTTAAACTCATTTATTATTCCAACTAATCAAATTTTATTTATATCCCATAGTGAATAAAATTTGTACATGAATAATCTTGAATTTAGATGTATTAATAATTTGATTAGCTTAGATACGAACAAGAATAAATAAACCAAAATATAGATGCAATCATGAATTTTTCAATTAATCTTCCTACACCATCTGAAAAATTATTATTATTAGCCACAGATTATGAAAAATTACAAACGTATCTGCCTAGACAGATTAAAAGCATAAAAATTATTGGGAAAAAAGATTCTGAAACCATAACTGAGGAAATATTGGTTTTTAAAACAATCGTTAAAAATGAAATAGTTCAGCAAACAAAACATGTTCTAATTGATAATTCTATACATTCGGATATTCTGTTGGGTCCTGCTAAAGGGACTAAAATAAAAACTGTTTATGAAAAGATCTCCACAGGAACTAAAGTTAGTATAGATATTGATCTTAAACTTAGTTTTAAAGCAATATTTTTGAAACCAATAGTCAAAAAAGTGTATGTTTCTATGTTAACTGGTGTATTATACAAAATGAATAATATAATATTGGAAGAATTAGATAATCAATAGTATTAACATGTCTAATTCTTCACAAATAATAAACTGGGAAAATGTTTTCAAACAATCATCTAAATTCAAAACTCAGAAACCTTTTAGATTTGGATTTGTAGAAGAATTTTTCTCTAAAGATTTTTATGAAAAATTATATGAAACATATCCTGCTATAGATGAAAAATGGATTGAATCATCTGATCATTCTAAATTCCAAATGAATAGATTTTGGAGTGACAATACAAAAGCTAACCAAATTGTAGAAGATAACTATGATTCATCATGGAGCAAAGAGTGGAATGAATTAAAAAATTATGCACACTCAGATGAATTTATTTCAAATTTTAGAAAATTTTCTGGAGTTGAAGTTGATAAAATCAAACATTTTCATCTCATACGATTAAAAAAAGGCGGTTTCCAATTGCCTCATATTCATAATGTTGGCCCTAGCACATTGGTACTAATGATATATTTTTCAAAAAACTGGATTGATGGTAGTCCGGGTGGAACATATATGGCAACAGAAGAAGATGAGTCAAAAATTATCTTTGAACCTTACAACTTGGATAATTCTATTGCACTTTTTCATGATGGACCAAATGCAGCTCATGGGACTAGATATATAACAAATGATGTGGATAGGCGAGCTTTACAAATTACTCTGGAAGGCTATTCTATCGAAAATGGGTGGTCAGGTGGAAAGAAAAAAACAGAGTTACGTGAAATTTGAGCAAATTCTCAGAAATACTAAATAATCAATTTCCTAGAAGAACTAAAATGGTTATTGAAAAAAAATTACTTGATATAGCAAATATTGATGAAGTAATTGAATCATTAATTTTATTCTTAAAAGAACAAGTTTACAATAATTTTAGAAAAAAAGGTGTAGTTATTGGTATAAGTGGAGGTATAGACTCTGCAGTGGCGGCTGCATTGTGCGTTAAATCCTTAGGGTCTGAGAACGTTTTGGGATTAATTCTTCCTGAAAAAGAATCAAATTCTCAAAGTCAAAATTTAGCTATACAATTATGTGAAAAATTAGGAATACAATACGTATTAGAAGATATCACATCAATTTTAGACTCATCATCTGTATATGAGATAAGAGAAAAAATAATACAAAAAATTTTCCCAAATTTTAATCAGTCATGTACATATCGAATAACTTTTTCAGAAAATTTTGATAACGATGGATTAAGTATACCATATTTAGAAATTAAAGATGAAAAAGAAGAAATTCATAAAATCAAAATTCCTCCAAATGATTATCTAACAATTACTGCTGCAACCAATATTAAACATAGAATTAGAATGAGTAGGTTATACTATCATGCTGAAAAAAATAATTTTTTGGTTTGTGGTACCACAAATAAAGCAGAATTTCAACAAGGATATTTTGTAAAATATGGTGATGGAGGAGTTGATATTGAACCCCTAGTCAATATTTTCAAAACACAAGTATACCAACTAGCAAACTCACTTGAGATTCCACGTGAAATAATACAAAGAAAAGCATCTCCCGATACCTGGAGCTTTGATGTAAGTGATGAAGAATTCTTCTTTAGTTTACCTTATGAGATTATTGATCTAATGATATATGCAAAAGAGAAATCAATTTCGCTAGATGAGATCTCTGTATCAATCAATCTTAAAGAAGATCAAGTTAAAAGAATATTAAAATCTCAAGAACGTAAATGGAATTATAGTAAAACTTCAAGAATTTTTCCACCAAGCTTCAATATGAAAAACAATCTATAGGAAATTTAGAAATTGACTGAATCTTCTGAACCTTTGGTTAGTATAGTTATCTTAAATTATAATGCAGGAAAGCTGCTTGATGATTGCCTACATTCTATTCATAAAACAGAAAAAGTAAATTTTGAAATAATTTTGGTTGATAATGCATCTACTGATAAAAGCTACAAAGAATATACACAAAAATTTCCTGATGTAAACCTAATAGAAAATAGTAAAAATCTTGGTTATTGTGAGGGTAATAATGTTGGAATTAGAGCCACAAAAGGAGAATTTGTTGTTGTACTAAACCCTGATACAATTGTAAATCCTACTTGGCTACATGAATTACTTCATGCTTATAAAAAAAATGGAGAAGGTATCTATCAACCAAAAATTCTTGCAACAACTGATCATGATATGCTATTAAGCTCTGGGCAATTCATTCAATTATTTGGATTTGGATATTCACGTGGCAAAGGTGAAACACATATTGAAGGTTCAAACAATATTGAAAAAATTGGTTATGCATCTGGCACATGCATTTTTACATCAAAAAAAATTATTGAAAAATTAAATCTCTTTGATCCATTTCTCTTCGCATATCATGATGACCTAGATTTATGTTGGAGAGCTTCAATGTTAGGTATTAATTCATTTTATGTTCCATCATCCGTAATTTTTCATCCAATTGAAGGATACAGTTTCAAGTGGAGTAAATTTAAATTCTATCTAATGGAAAGAAATAGACAATACTGCTTATTGACACATTTTTCAAAGTCAAGTTATTTCAAAATGCTTCCATCATTAATTCTTGTTGATTTTGCAGTTAGTTTATTCTATCTAAAAAAAGGAATGTTTGGTACAAAGATCCGAACATCATTAAATATATTAAAAAATCTAACAAAAATCTCAAAAAAATATCAAGAAATACAATCTACTAGAATTCTTTCTGACAAAGAAATTATAAAAATATTTCAAGACAAAATCCAAGTTCCGAAATGGGTTGTTAGTGAAGAAAGTAATGAAATTTTTAATAATTTCCTAAACAAACTCAGTAAAATAACAAGAAGTATAATGTGATTAATTCTTTTTCAAAGCAATGACCATAGCTATTGCAAAATCTTTTTCATGACTTACTGAAACGACAAATCTATAATCTAATTTTCTTTTTAAAATAATCTCAGGTTTTGAATTTTTATGTCCAGTTACAATTTCTTTGAACCCAATTTTTTCTTTTATTGATTTTTTTACTGCCTCTTTTATAGCAAATTTGCCTGCAAAATGTTCTGAATTATTCTTAAAAGATAGACAATATTTAATCTCTGAATCAGTAAAGATCTTCTCATAAAATTTTGTATTTTTTTCATATTCTTTTTTTCTAAATCTTTGAATATCCACAATATCTATCCCAACATTTGAAATTTCCATGATATCATACATAGTAATAGATTTATTTATTATACTATGAATTTTGATGGATTAAGAAAATTGAGTCTAAATGATGATGTAAAGAAAATCTTTTTTGAAACATTTCCACTCCTTAATGAACCTGATTTTGATTGGGAAAAAACACAAAATAATTTTGATGATTGGGATTCCTTTGCTCAATTAAATCTAATAACTCTTGCAGAAGCAAAATTTGAAATTACTTTTTCTGATGATGAAATCACCTCAATTATTAGTGCTAAAACTCTCTTAGAGGTTATAAAATCAAAAATATGAATACTATAGACAATTTTTTCCATAATTCGTGCAAAGCTAATCCGAATAAGTTGGCACTTGTTGATGATAATTCGAAATTTTCATATTCTGAATTAGAAAGTGAAGTCAAAAAATTTTCTTCATTTTTAAATCAATTCCCAAAAAAATCTGTAATTAGCTTATTGTTCGACAATACAAGCGAATTTGTTATCTCATATCTTGCCACAATTAATTCAGGTTGTATAGCTCATCTTATTCCTACTGGTATTTCAGAATCGAATCTAAATCAACAACTCTTATCTGCACAACCTGCATTAATTCTATCTTCGGATATACATTTTTCTAAAACTAAAAAAATAGAATTAAAAAATCTAGAAAAACTCAAATTCTCTGATGTTAAAGAAACATCTTCTGATATTCAAACACCATCATCCAATGATTATGCATATCTAATCTATACATCAGGAACAACATCCACTCCAAAAGGAGTTCCTATATCACATGCCAGTTGTGTTTTTAGTACAAAAAATATTGCCAATACTTTACAATATTCAAGCAATGATATTGATCTTCTACCTCTACCCATGTCTCATTCTTTTGGATTGGGATGTTTACATACATCACTATATGTTGGAAGTACATTGGTATTACAAAAAAATCCTAGTATCGAAAATATTTTGAATTCAATTAAAAAATATGAAATTACAACTTTAGCTGCAGTCCCTTCTACATTATCAAATATTATTTCTAATGGTTCAAACGATTCACTAAATCTACTGTCTAATCTTAGGTTGATTATAACAAATAGTACTTTTTTTCCACCACCAACTATCAGAAAATTAAAAACTTTTCTGAAAACAGGTATGGTTGCAACATATTATGGATTGACTGAGGCATCTCGTTCTACATTTATGATATTTAATGATGATAAAAAAATTGAGTCAGTAGGAAAACCTTCTGATGGTATTGAAATTAAAATCCATACTGAAAATAAAGATGATAATACTGGGGAAATTTGGATACATGGACCAAATGTTTTAGATAATTACTGGAAAAAAGAATATTCCGAAAATATATCTGACAATTGGCTAAAAACTGGTGATTTAGGTAAATTTGATGATGATGGGTTTCTCTATATTTTAGGTAGAGTTGATGATCTAATCAATATATCTGGTGAAAAAGTTTACCCACAAGAAATTGAAAGAATAGTGAAAGTTTTATCTGGAATTGATGAAGTTGTTGCTATTCCGATGAAGCATAAATCCTTTGGTGAAGTCGTAAAATTATTTGTTAAAAAATCTATAGATTCAGAAATTACTTCTAGCACAATTTTAACACATTGTATAAAAAATCTAGAAAGATTCAAAGTACCTGCAAAAATTGAATTTGTTGAAGATTTTCCACGTACCGACTATGGAAAAATTAAGCGATTCATGTTAAAGGAATAATTTTAGTGAATCATTATGGAACGTGATACTGTCTCTTCAATAAATGAAAAAGAAGTTATGGATTTTTATGGATTGAAAGGTACTTTTGGAAGACTCAAACTACGTTCAAAAATTCTTCGTTCTTGGATTCTTCACAAAAATGCATTTTCATCAATTAATTCTTCATGGGTGATTAGATTACAACGTTCTAGAGGAGTAAAAATTGGAGAAAATTGTCATTTCTCTCCTTATGTTCTTATTGATCTGATTTATCCAGGTATGATTCATATCGGAAATAATGTGACAATTGGTTCTAATACAATGATTTTTGCACATTACAATCCAACAGCAAATGTATTTCTAAAAGAAAATGGCTATCCTAGAGAAGTTAAAGATGTCACAATAAATGATGGAGCAGTAATTGGACCTGGAAGTATAATCACCATGGGAACAACAATAGGAAAAAATTCTATAATTGGTGCAGGAAGTGTAATCAGTGGTACAATCCCTGATCATTCAGTTGCTATTGGAAATCCTGGAAGAGTAATTAAAAAAATTAATTTATAAAATGAATCTATTAGGTATTGATTTTGAAGACTGGTATCATCCTGAATTAATTCAAAAATATGTTAAAAATCTTGAACATAATCCTACTATGTTCAAAGGTCTTGATAAAATCATTGACATGTTACGAAAAAATGAGACTAACGCCACATTTTTTGTTGTTGGGGAATTGGTTGAGAAAAATCCAGAGATCATAGACAAAATAATAGAAAATGATCATGAGATAGGATTTCACACAATGTATCATAATAAAATTGATTCATTAGGATTTAATGAAAAATTCCCTAATGAGCTTTCAAAGTTCTCAAAAATGACAAATCATAAATCTAAAGGTTTCCGTGCACCCACATTTTCATTAAATGAAAAAAGTTCTTGGATAATTGACTCTCTCGTAGAAAGTAATTATGTGTATGATAGTAGTATAGTGCCTGCCAAAACTGAACTATATGGGTTACCTAATGCAGAAATTAGGCCATATCATATCACAAAAAATTCTCTTGAAAAAAATGATCCTACTGGAAAATTAATTGAATTCCCATTATTAGTAACAAAATTTCTAGGCAAAAAATTACCTGCTGCAGGTGGATTTTATCTTAGAACTCTGCCTGAAAAAATAATTAAAAATGCTATTAAAAATTATGAAAAACAAAATATTCCTGCAACTTTCTACATTCATTCTTGGGAATTAACACCTGAATTTATGCCAAAAGTTAAGTTACCTGTAAAAGAAAATTTTGTCACATTCCATAATATTGAAAAAGCATTTAAAAAAATGAATAAACTAATTAATGAATTTGAATTTACATCTTTTTCAAATTTTTTATCAAAAACTCCTATTTTTGATTAGTTGCAAAAAATTCTAATGTTTTTTCAATTCCTTCATTAATTGTAATTTTTGGTTTCCATCCTAATTTTTTTAATTTAGAATTATTCACTACAAAATTTCCTACGTCTACTTTTTTAGTATAATTTGGGGTTTTTGGATAATCAATTTCACATTTAGTAACTTTTTGTAATGCTCCTGCAAATTTCTTAAACCACGTTTTATTCCCTGATGATATCCAATAAAGTTCTCCAGATTTTCCTTTCTTAATGATTATATTAATTCCGGAAATCACATCATCAACATAAATTAAATCTCTAAAGAATTCTCCTTTATTGTATATGCTAATTTTCTCTTTTTTGAATGCTTTATGAATTAAAAAATTCACCGCATTCTTAGTTGGTATAATTTGTTCTCGTGGTCCATATGAATTTGTTATTCGAAAAACATTTGTGTTTATTCCATAAAGATCATGATAGATTTTACATAGATGTTCACTTGCCAATCTATTTGTACCATATATCGTAGTTGGATTACATGGCGTATTTTCATTAACTGGAAGTTTTTTTGGTTTTCCCACAACAATAAATGTACTCCCAAGAATAAATTTACATGGAATTTTAAGTTGTTTAATTTTTTCTAACATGAATAATGTAGTTTTTATGTTTGAATCTACATCTTGAAGAGGTTTTTCAAATGATTTTGAGTGTGATGTATTACCCGCCAAATGTATTATTATTTCTGGTTTAAAATTTTCAATTATTTTTCCAACTTTTTGAAAATTAATCATATCAATTTTCTTAATAGTGATTTTTTTATTTAATGTTGAAATATTGGATTTTTTTGAAAGCGTTTTTGTTAGGATCATTATATCATGATTTTTTTTTGAGAGTGAATCTACTAAGTGGCTTCCAATAAAGCCAAGACCCCCAGTTATTAATAACCTCAATAACTTAATTCAAAATTCAGTAAGTTAAAAGTTCATTTACACATTACTACGAAAATATATTTCAGACCAAATCATAGTTTATGATAATGTCTAATTTTTTTGAAAATTTACGAATTTTTCTTAATTCAAGAAAAATTTTCAAAAATTGGTATATTTACCCTAAAGTCTATTACAAAATTATTAGTGATAAATTTCCGATTTTTGAAACAAATTCTGGTTTAAAGATCAAAATTAGAAAACATTCTACAGATCTAATGGCATTAACACATGTATGGTTAATTGGAGAATACAAATCAGAAAATTTTAATATTAAAGACACTGATATAATTATTGATATTGGCGGACACATTGGATTGTTTTCATTATATGCATCTCAATTTTGTAAAAATGGATTAATTTATTCATTTGAACCTGTTCCAGAGAATTATAATTTATTGATAGACAACATACAATCAAATGATCTAAACCAAATCAAACCATTCAATCTCGCAGTATCTAATTCTAACTCCAATGTAAAATTATACCTAAATGACGATGAGGCGGGTCATAGTATGTTCTCAAAATCATCTAAAACAATAACTGTGGATTCAATATCTCTACAACAAATATTTGATGACAATAATATTGAAAATTGTAATTTTCTTAAACTTGATTGTGAAGGAACTGAATATGAAATATTACAAAATTTACCGTTATCTTATTTTAACAAAATTGAAAAAATTGTAATTGAATATCATATGGCTGATTCTCATCCGGAACTATTAGAAAATTTAAAGAAATTATTAATCTCGCAGAATTATTCTCTTAAAACTAAAAAATTATTTTCTGATATAGGTTTTCTTTATGCATTAAAAAATTAATTCTTCTGAATAAAACCTAATCCCTTATTCTCAACTTTAATAACTGAATTCATAATTTCTTTATTCTTTATGAAATCATAAAACGCATCATTATCTAATATGTCATCCGAAATTATTATTCCATTGTTTTTAATGTTATTTATTGCACAATTAAATTCGAATGTCATATTCTTGTACGAGTGCAAACTATCATGAACAAAAATGTCAACATTTTCTATTTTTTTAAATTCATCTAATAATTTTTCATTAGATTTACCTAATACTAATTTCCATTTACTCCTTAAATTTTTTGGAATAATTGAACCAATCATCTCTTCACTCTGCCAAGGTCTAAAAACTGAATCTATAGAAGTAAGTTTCCCATATTCATTTCTATTCAAGGCTGAAAGAATATAAAAACTGCTTAATCCATATGCAACGCCTGTCTCAATCACATTTCTTGGTTTTGTAATTCTACATAAAATGTATAAAAATTTTCTCGAATCTGAACTGATTGAATAATCTATTGGATAAGGCATTTCTTTTGAGGGGTATTCCTTATCTTTTAGTTTGCTGAAAAATTCTTCTACCATATTATCTATTTCATTTAGTTCTGCTTCAAATTTTCTTATATTCACATCTGTATATTTTTGTTTAAAAAAATCATTAATGGATTCAAAATCAAAATCATATTCATGTTTTCTAAATTTTTCATCATCTTTTATTTCAGATTTCTCTTCAGCCAATTCCAGCATTAATCTAGGTTTGAAAATACTTTTTTTAATTATTTGAAAAATCAATGATAATTTACTCATTAACATCAGTCAACATTTCACATATTAGTTCATAACTACTAAATCAACAATCTTGACAATTATGAATGAATATTAATCATTTTAACTAGAGAAATATCAGAAAAACCATTAAAATGAAAATTGCCTTAACTTGTCCTGCATCTCTTCCTGCAACTCAATTTGGAGGAATTTTGTTCCTAAGTATTCATATTGCTAAAAATCTGTCAGATGCTGGCCACAATCTAACTATCTATACCTCTGATCTTGATTTTGCTAATAATGCTTCTACATTTAATAAAAAATTACCTTCTAAAGAAAAAATAGAAAATTATTCCATTAAACGTACTCACGTATGGTTTTCAACATTTCTTTTTTTCGTTAATCCTGGAATGTATAAACAAATGATGGATGATGAAATTGATATAATACATGCAATTGGAGTAAGAAGTTTTCAAGCATTTATTGCTGCAATTGTATCAAAACAGAAAAAAATTCCTTTAGTAATATCTGATCAAGGTGGGCTAACAACACATCCAGATTTAAAAAAATCTTCATTAATAAAAAAATTTTTAATTAAACTACAAGATCCTTTAATAAAATTTATCATCAAACAAGCAACAAAAGTAATTGTTGCTAATGAATATGAAAAAAATATCTTTAAAAATTTTTGTGATAACTCAAAAATATCTATAGTAAAAAATGGAATTGATCTTAATGAACTCTATTCCTCAAATACAAATTTTAGCCAAAAATATTCAATAAATAAAAAATTTATCTTATTTCTAGGTCGCTTTCATGAAGTAAAAGGAGTTGATACACTTCTAGATTCAATAAAACTAATAAAAAATAATATTCTTCTAAATGAAATCAAATTCATCATAATGGGTGTTGATTTTGGTTATCAAAGTAAAATCGAAAAAATGATTAAGGATTATGATTTATTTGAAAAAATAAGTCTTATTGAAAAACCTCCACGTCAAGATGTAATTTCTGCATATGATCAATGTGAATTTTTAGTTTTACCATCAAAATGGGAATTATCTCCACTTACCCCATTAGAAGGATTTGCATTTAAGAAAACATTAGTCAGTACCACAGCTCATGGAATTCCGTTTACCATAAAACACAATGAAAATTGTATCTTAGTTGAACCCCAAAACCCAAAAGAACTTTCTACTGCTATATTGGATTTATTAGAAAATGAAGAAAAACGCGAAAAACTAGGTAAATCTGGTTATGATCTAGTTCATAGAGAATGTAATTCTGAACAAATGACTAAAGAAACAATGAGAATCTATGAGCAACTCATAAAAGATAATTAATCAAAAAATAAACAAAATGAAAAAAAAACACATCGATGCATTTGAAAATAATTCAATTAAGGTTCCATTTGTAGTTCCGAATATAGAACCTTCAGATTGCATTGCTATAGAAACAGCATTAAAATCTAATCTGCTGACTGATGGACCCTCTCTAAGAAAATTTGAAAAGGCGTTCTCAAAATTTACTGGTTCAAAATATGCAATTGGTGTTTCTAATGCAACATCTGCATTGCATTTATCCCTAAAATCAATTGGAATTGGAACTGGGGATGAAGTAATAATTCCTAATATCACATTTGTTGCAACCGCAAATGCAGTACTGTATACTGGTGCTACTCCCGTTTTGGCAGATGTGAATCGTGATGATCTAAATATCTCTCCAGAATCAATTAAAGAAAATATTACCAAGAAAACTAAAGCTATACTCCCAGTTCATTTTGCAGGAAAATCATGTAATATGTCCCAAATTAAAAAATTAGCATATACCAATAATCTTCAAATCATTGAAGATTGTGCACATGCATTAGGTACAAAATTTAACAAGACTCATGTAGGTAATTTTGGTAAGACTGGATGTTTTAGTTTTTACCCAACAAAAAATCTTACAACTTTTGAAGGTGGCATGGTTATCACTAATTCAAAAGAAACTGCTTTACAAATACAAAATCTACGAAATCATGGAATAACTAAATCTCTCAAAGAAAGATTCTCTAAAGGTTACCCTTGGGATTTTGATATGTCCGAATTAGGTTATAATTATAGATTAGATGAAATTCGATCAGCGTTAGGTCTAAACCAATTAAAAAGATTACAACAAATGAATAAATCTAGACAAAATGCATGTGCATATTACAATTCTCATCTGAAAGATATTCCTGGTATTGAATTGTATATTGATTCTAAATTAAAAAATAATAGTTGTCATTTGTATGTAGTCAAAATTTTAAAAAATTTTGGAATGAATAGAAATACTCTGTTTAAACATCTATTAAAAAAAGGAATTCGAACCTCTGTACATTATAAACCGCTAAATAAATTTAGTTTTTACAAAAATAAACTGAAAATACACTCTACATTATCTAATTCTGAAAAATTATATTCACAAATATTGTCTCTACCACTATTCCCACAAATTACAAAACGTGAACTAGATCTAGTCATTCAAACTATAAAAAATATATAATAAAATGGACTCAAAAAATTTTAAAGTTCATGATGAGATCCTATTACTGGACTCTACCATAACTAAAAAAGAACTTAAAACTATTAACAAAAATTATAAAAAAATTATTACATTTGATATAATTTCAGATAGATTACTAACAGCTAACAAAATTTCTCATATCACTTCAGATGATTTTCTAAATATTTCTGAACTTAAACAATTAGATTCATTATGTTTAGATTTTTGTCAATGGTATGATCATAATAATGGTAATAATTTACTGTTACATGAAAATATTAACTTAGGTTCCTTGTTTAGAGTCGAATTCCATAATTTCTTAATACCAATCATCAAAAACTTTTTTCTTATAAACAAATTAAATTGTCTGTATCCTAATGCAACTTTTGTTTGTTCTGGTAATATTTTTAAAATTAGCCTTGAAATAGGCATGAATTCCACTTCTCTAAATAATAAATCTCATGATTTAGAATTAACATGGGATGAAATTCAATATAATATCACTGATTCTATATCTTTAAAAATTTCAAAGGAAAATCTAAACAAATTAAAAAATATCTCTAGTACTATCTCGAATATTGTACTCAAATCAAACTCAAAGAAAAATTCCAAAAATAAGATTGCACTAATTGAATTTGATGCAATAAAATATGAAAAAATATTTAATGAATCAAATGCAATTGAAGATATAGTATACCTGTATAATCGTCACAGACCTATATTTTATAATAAACAATCATTAAAAATTATCCGAAATTCTAATATCATTCCTTACTCTGAAAAACAAACAATAAAAAAACTTCATTCTAACATTCAAAATTCTTATGAGAAATTATTAACTAGTTTTGATGAATTTTTAAGTAATGATGACTTCTTTCAATCTTTTTTTACTATTGAAAAAACTTCATTCTGGAAATTTATTAAATCAAATTTTATTAATATTTATAAAAAAAAATTACTTGAATCTATACGTGAAATTGAATATGCAAAACTTTTCCTTAAAAATTATAATATAGATTCTGTTATAATTTTATCTGAAAGTGGTTTTACAGAACAAATTATAATTAATCTAGCAAAAAACTTATCCAAAAAAGTAATTCTCTTACAACACGGAATAATTATAGATAATCCGGATGCAGAAAAATATAATAAAATTCTTACTGGCGTTCTACCAATAAATTCTGATTATTTCTTTAACTGGGGAAATATATCTTCTAAAAACATAATCAATTCTACATCTATCAAAAAAATAAAATCAATTGGAAGTCCTAGTTTAGATAACATTTCTCTAAATGACAATCAAATCTCAACTAATTCGAAAAATATCTTACTACTTGCTACTGGTCCACGTAATCATCAATCTGTAGGTTATGATGCCAACATGTGGAAAAATTATGAATCCATCATCAAATCCATCTATGATTCTGTTTCTAAATACGATCTAAATCTAATAATTAAGCGACATCCTGATATGGCTGAAACTGATTTTTCTCCAGAATTATATTCTCATCTCAAAAATGCAAAAATCAAAAAAAATGATAAACTTCCAATTTTATTAAGGAATTCAAAAATTGTTTTATCACTTGGCATATCTTCTGGAATTTTAGAATCTCAAATTAATGATAATCCTGTGATTTCCATTCTAGTAGATTATGACATGTTTGGTACTACCGAATATATCTCAAATTCATGTTATGAAACTAACATAGAAAATCTTGATAAAATTCTTGATGAGTTAGTAAATAACCCCAATTCTTTCGATAATCTAGTCAGAAAGGGACGTGAAAATCTAAAGAAAAACATAGATAATATCGGATTTTCATCACGAATTCTATTTGAAAATATGAAAAAATTATGATATTGATTCGTAAGTCTTTTAATTCTATTAAAAAACAGTTTTTTTATGTTTAAGGATAAAATCATTCTCATTACGGGTGGAACTGGTTCTCTAGGAGTTGCACTAACAAAACGTTTGTTATCATTAGATGTGAAACAAATTAGAATTTTTAGTCGAAATGAGTTTAAACAAATATCAATGGAATCTGAAATCAAAGACGAACGTTTAAGATTTTTAATTGGAGATGTTAGAGATCAAAAACGATTAAAGAGAGCAATTGAAGATGTTGATATAGTATTTCATGCTGCTGCAATGAAACATGTACCTAAAGTTGAGTATAACCCTTTTGAATCCATAAAAACAAACGTAGAAGGTTCTCAAAATGTGATTGAAGCATGTTTAGAAAATAATGTCGAAAAAGCAATATGCATTGGTACTGATAAGGCTGTTTCACCGCTTAATACTTACGGTGCAACAAAGCTATTAATGGAAAAATTATTTGTTAATGCACAACAATATTCAAATCCAAAAAAACATCCAACAAAATTTATTGCTGTTAGATATGGAAATGTTTTTGGAAGTAGTGGTTCTGTAATTCCAAAATTTATACAACAATTAAAAAATAAAGAACATTTAACAATTACAGATGAAAAAATGACTAGATTTAGTATTACTATGGAACAAGCATTAGATTTTATTCTAAAAGCAACTGAATTAGGTAATGGCACTGAAATTTTTATTCCAAAATTGAAATCATATGATTTAACTCAAGTGAAAAATATCCTATTCGATCTATTTGAAAAAACAGACTCAAAAAATGTTGGTATTAGACCAGGTGAAAAATTACATGAAACACTGATAAATGTTGATGAAATGCGTTCTGCTTGGTTATACAATGATATCTATATGATACTAAAAGATGAATTTTCAAATGATTATATACAAAAGACATATCCAGGGATTTCTAAATTAAATATAACTAGTTCATATTCCTCAGATAATTCTGAAAAACTTGGTGATGATGAACTAAAAAAGACAATTCTTGATTCAAATATGAAAAATTAAAGATAAAAATTGTTTACTAAAAAAGATACTACTTTTGTAATTGCCGAAGCCGGTTCAAACTGGAAAACTAAAGATACTAAATCAAGTATTCAACGAGCAAAAAAAATGATTATTACAGCATCAAAATGTGGTGCCGATGCAATAAAATTTCAAACCTACAGTCCTGATGGTGTATATGTTAATGACGCAGGAAAAAGTGATTATCTTGCAAAAACAGGAATTAAAAAATCAATTAATCAGATTTTCAATGATTTTTCAATGCCTTATGAAATATTACCGATTCTCAGTGATTTTTGTAAAAAACACAAAATTCAATTCATGTCTACTCCTTTTTCATTAGATGATGCAAAAGCCGTAAATAAATTTGTAAAAATCCATAAGATTGCATCATATGAAATTAATCACATCCCATTATTGAAATTCATAGCTAAAACCAAAAAACCAGTGATAATTTCTACTGGTGCGTCAACATTGGATGAAATTGATTTTGCAATAAAAACTCTAAAAAAATTTGGTTCTAAAAACATCTGTGTTTTACAGTGTACTGCGTGTTATCCTGCTCCTATAAACTCCCTGAATCTATCTACAATCAGCCAATTAAATAAAAAATATAAAATTTCAATAGGATTATCTGATCATAGTATTGATCCAATTATTGCTCCATTAGTTGCAATAGGTTATGGTGCAAAGGTAATAGAGAAACATTTTACATTAAACAAGAATTTTGCAGGGCCTGATCATTCATTTGCACTAAATCCTGAGGAATTAAAAACAATGATTGAGTTTGTTCGTAAAGCTGACGGATCTAAAGGAACTGGTAAAAAAGAAATCTTAAGTGTTGAAAAAGAACTTTCTATATTTGCAAAACGCTCGTTGCAAGCAACAACAAAAATCAATAAAGGTGATAAATTAGAACTTGGAGTAAATTTTGAAATTCTTCGTCCTGGAAAGAGATCTAGAGGTATAGATCCAAGATTTATTTCAAAAGTGAACGGTAAGAAATCAAATTCTATAATTCTCAATGGAAATGGGATAAGATTTTCTGATATAGAAAATTAATCCGTTGCAATTTTTGAAAAGACTATCATATCCCACCATCTATCATTTCTAAATAAATAATCTCTCATACAAAATTCTTTTTTAAAATCAAATTTTTGAAAAAATGATATAGATTTTTTATTAAATTCTAAAACATCAGCCTCAATTCTATGTAATTTTTTCTTTCTAAATCCATAATCTAAAAGTAATTCCAAGCCTTGTGTACCAACTCCTTTTGATTGTAAACTTGCATCCCCAATAATTATTGCAACTTTTCCACTTTTTTCATTTGTATCTAGGTTTGTTAATCCACATATTCCGACAGGTTTCTTTTTACTATCAATGATTGTAAACATATCTTTTTTTGAATCTTTTTCAAACAATGAATTGAACCATCTATTTTGATCTTTCATGTTTAGAAATGTAAATTGAGTATTATTCTTCCAAATTTCTGTAGAATTTCTCCAATCTCTAAAATATTTTAGATCTGTTCTCAAAACTTTACGAAGTTGAATTTTAGAGGATCTCATAAAACCATCTCATATATTTCTGTTAACTGAATTAATAATTTTTTCAATTTCAGATTTCTTTAGGTTAGGATGTATCGGAAGTGTTACTATTTGTTTCCCAACACTTTCTGTTATAGGTAGAGAATTCTTTCTTTTGTACATCTTCATTAAATGAATTGGTTTGTAGTGGGTACCAGTTTCAATTCCATTCTTACGTAATTTTTCTCGAAACTTCTGACGATTTTTAACTAAAATCCAGTATAAGTGATACGAGCAATTATGATCAAACGGCATTTTTGCTTCAAGATTAATCTCTTCAAAGTATTTTTTTGCAATATTTTTTCTATTTTTATTTAATCTGTCTAATTTTTTTAATTGTTGTAAACCAATAACTGCTGAGAATTCATTCATATAATAATTCCAACCGATTTCTTTTACATCATAGTCAGTCTCTTTCCTATCTGTTATACCACACCATCTTCTTGAATTAAGAATTTTTTCAAATTTCTTATGATTTTTATGATTTAATGAAATTAATCCTCCCGTAGGCATTGCAAGATTTTTTACGGGATGAAAGCTAAAGCATACAGCTGAACCATGTGTACCAATTTTTCTATATTTTTTCCAAGTGGTTCCAACAGCATGTGCTGCATCTTCTATAATTTCTAATCCAAATGATTGTCCAATGCTACGTATTTCATCTAAGTTACATGGCATTCCTCCAAAATGGACTGGAATTATTGCAGTTGTTTTTTTTGAAACTGCTTGCTTAATTTTTTTTGGATCAATACAAAGTGTGGACAATTCAATATCTACAAAAACAGGAATACCCCCATTTTCAACAATGGAATGTGCAGTTGAAACAAAACTAAGAGAAGGTAATATCACTTCTTTATTTTTTATATCGAATAATGAAAGTGCCAAATTTAATGCTGCAGTCCCACTATTCACTGCTACACAACTCTTTGATTGTGTATATTTTTTAAATTCATTTTCAAATTTTAATACATTCCCTGAACCTGAACCTGATGCCCAGAAACCACTTTTCAGTGTCTTAACAACGGCATTAATCTCATTTTTGTCAATTACTGGATCAAATAATTTAATTTTTTTCATTATATTTTATCAGAAACTAATTTTGAATAAATAAAAGAATCATGCCATTTTCTCTCCCTCCAAAGCTTTTCTCTCATGATTCCTTCTTTTTGAAAATTCATTGATTCAAACAATTTCATATTTTCTGGAATAGTATCAAAAATTTCTACCCACAATCTATGCATATTCAATTCTCCAAACCCATAATTTGTTAAGATTGAAATTACTTCTTTTGCCTCTTTACTTGATTGCCATTTGGTCTTATACAATATGATTGATATTTCACAATGTCTATTCTTCCAATCGATATATGTTAATCCACATACTCCAATCAATTTTTTTTGTTTACTCGTCACTCCAAACATGATATTTTTTGGCGGATTATCTTTAGAAACAAACTCAAACCATTCTTTTTGATTAATCATATTGAGTAATCTATACTCTCTTGTATGTCTACGATTTATCTTATCATTTCTCCATTTCTTATGAATTTCTAAATCTTCAATCTCTAACGCACGTAAATTAACATATTTCCCTTCTATCATGTTTAAATCAGAATTTTTATGTACAAAAGCATTACCAAGCATGGTCCAATTGTACTTAGATTACAATAGGAAAGGTAAAAAATACTAATAATTCTATTAATTCATGAATTATGTATATTGTGCCCATAGAAAATACTCATTGAATGTTTTTAAAAAATTAAAAAAGAAATATAAAAATTTCATATTGGTAAATGGTAATGATAATCTTACATTATCAAAAATAAAAAAAATTAATCCACAATTCATATTCTTTCCTGATTGGTCTTGGATTGTTCCAAATGAAATCATAAAAAATTATCAGTGTATATGTATACATGAATCAAATCTACCAAAATTTAGGGGCGGAAGTCCATTGCAGAATCAAATCATACGTGGTATCAAAAAAACAAAATCTACAGCATTTTTGATGAATGATAAATTAGACGCTGGAAAAATACTACTAAAAAAAGATCTTTCATTAGATGGAACATTAGATGAAATTTTCCAAAGAATGGAAAAAAATAACTATGATCTAATAACAAAAATAATTCAAGGTAAATTCAAATTGTTATCTCAAAAAGGAAAACCCACTTTTTATAATAGGCGTAAACCTTCTCAAAGTGAACTTAAGAATTTGAATCATTCAAAATTGTATTTACATGATTTCATTCGAATGTTAGCTGATCCATATCCAAATGCATTCATAAAAATAGGAAAGAAGAAAATTGTCTTCAAATCATCTAAATTAGATGGTAAAAAACTGTCATTTGAAGGTGAAATTGAATGAAGATTCTTGTTCTTGCCGCTCATCCGGATGATGAAGTATTAGGAATGGGTGGAACAATAAAAAAATTCACAAAAAATAACCATACTGTAAAAATTGTAATCTTTGCAACAGGAATATCGTCAAGAAGATCATCCAATTTTAAAAATTCAACTAACTATGTTGTTAACAAAAAAATTAATTCAGAAATGAATAAACAAATTAAAAAATTAAAATCAGATGCACTCTCTGCATGTAAAAAATTAGGTGTTAGTGATGTTGAATTTCTGGACTTTCCAGATAATGAAATGGATTTAGTTTCTGAACTAGAAATTACAAAAAAAATCGAAAAAATAATTAAAGAATTTAATCCTGACCAAGTTTTTACACACTCTGGTTTTGATGTAAATGTTGATCATAGAAAAATATATTCTGCAACATTAACTGCAACTAGACCAAAACCAGGTATAAAAATTAAAAAAGTATACTCATTTGAAGTTCCTTCTTCTACTGAATGGTTTTTTCCGTCACAATTTTCTCCAAATGTATTTGTAAATATTGAAAAAGAACTGAAAATCAAAAAGGAAGCTCTTCAAAAGTATAAATCTGAAATAAATGATTTTCCACATCCTAGATCCATTGAAGCATTAGATGTAATTGCAAAAAAATGGGGTACAGTTTCTGGATTTAAAAGTGCTGAAGCATTCTATTTAGTTCGTGAACTAAATAACTAATTTCATTTAAATAATTCTCATAACTTTTATTCTGAGTCATTTCTAATTGATTTTTTTAAACCTTCATCTTCTTCATAGTCTTTATTCTTTTCAAAAATTTCAGGAGATGATTCATACAATTTAATTAAATCTTTTAATAAAATTGGTCTTTCTTTAATTCCTGAAACAATGTCTCTAACAACTTCTAAATCCTTAATTCTATCAATTGTTATTCTTATCCCTGAAAAATTTTGAGAATTTTTTATTTTTCCAATATTAAATTTATCAGGATTATTAAAAATGAATGGAGTTACATGTTCAAGTTCTGATGCGAGTTTTGCATTTTTCCACGCAATCTCTAGGGATTCAAATGAAAATATCTCAAAATCCATTCCATAAGGAAATGTTCTAGGTTTATTATTTGACATATAATCCACTTTCTCATTTTCAAACCTTGTTATACCTTCATCCAAAATTTCAGGTTCAATAAGTGGACAATCCGAAGTAACTCTTACAATAGTATCTATCCCAAACTTTTTTGCACACTGATAATATCTATCTAAAACATTTTCTGATTCTCCTCTAAAAATCTCTACATCATTATTAGTCAAATGATCGATTATTTTATCATCATCAGAATAATTTGTTGTTGCAATAATTATCTTATCATATCTTGTTGTAGATTTAATTTGGTTAATCACATAATCTAGTACCGTTAATTCATCCAATTTCATTAATACTTTACCTGGAAGTCTTGAAGAATTCATTCTAGCTTGAATAATTATTCCAATCAAATCTTATGATCTCCAATAATATCCTGAATTTGCTTTTCCATATCTAGGACAACATCTTTTCTTTCATCCTTTAAATTATTATTTTCGTATGGATCATCTTTAAGATTATACAGATTTACATTCTTGTTTTGATTTTCTTTATTCCTAAAGTACTTGAATTCTGACGTTCTTATTCCAATTACATCGTCAGACTTTCTAATTATTAATGGATTGGTTTCTAAAAATGCTGGGGATTCAATAATATCTTCTCCATCGATAAACTTCTTTAAACTAATTCCGTCAGTAGTTAATTCATTTGATATTCCTATAATATCTAGAATTGTAGGCGAAATATCGATATTCCTGACTTGTTGATCAATCTCCAAACCAGATCTAACATTATAACCTGAAAAAATTAAAGGAATTCTAATTTGATCTTCAAATAAAGTATGATTGACTGTAAATCTTCCTGCTAATAGATTTCTTTTTTCATTAGCGGTTAGATCTAGTTCTGAAATTATGTGCTCTTTCTTTTTTTGTTTTCTATTCTCTAATGCAAAAAATAATTTCTTTTTTATTGGATCTAAAAATTCAGGTAAGTTATTTGAAATTTTTGATATTCTTAATTGATTCAATCCATCTGCTTCTATTACTGATTTTCCATTCATAGAAAAAGATTTTACAAATGATCCATGATCTCCTGTTATCACTATTAGAGTATTTTCAAGTTCAACTTGCTCTATAATTTTTCCTAACCATGAATCTAATGCTGCTGCTTGTCTTTCATAATTTCCAATACCAAATTTTTCATTATCAAACTCTTTTGACACAACTATTGGTTGATGAAGATCATGTGGATGGATGAAAAAGAATCTTGGTTTCTCTCCTTTTTTTTGTAATTGTCTGATAATTTTTTTACCCAAACCATCATCCATATTGGTAAAAACATCATACAAATCGTCATCATTTCTAAAATTTGGAAATAAATCATCATTTTCTTGCAATGTTGGACGATAGCCATAATTTTCGTAGCCCTCTTTTTCAAGAATTGAAAAAATTGTTGTGATATTCTCATTCAGTTTGTTATTTTTTGGTGATCTTATTCCAGTTTTGAATGGATACATGGCTGTGAATAAACCTGTAGTAGAAAGTAAAGTTGCATCTGCTACACTTGTTGTATTAGAAAAAGTTACTCCATTTTTAATCAGCCTATCAATATTTGGTGTTTTAGTCTCCGTAGAAATTATTTTTCTATAGTTACATGAGTCAATAAGGATAAGAATTATGTCGGGTTTCATTGTATTCTATTTGAAAATTCATTTTTTAATATTGAGAATATTATCACATCAAATCTCTCGCCATTTTCATAAAGCAAGTAATCTCTTAATGTCCCTTCTTTTTGAAAACCCGCATTGATCAAACCTTTAATGGTTCCAGCATTATCTGCATGAGTTAGTACCACAATTCTGTGAAAATCCAATTTTTGAAATAGATTTTTCAAAACTAATTGCATTGCTTCAGAAAAATACCCTTGATTCCAGTATCTTGGAGATATGCCAAATTTCAATTCTGCAGATTTTCTACGTTCATCAATTTTTACAATACCAAAAGTGCCAATAATTTTTTCATCATTGATCTCAATGAACCAAAAATTTATCTCATTTGAATTTGATTCCATGATCAATCTCTCAAGATAATTCTTAGTCTCATCGATGTTCTTAAACGGTTCATATTCAAAGAATTTGAAAAATTCTGGCATTGTTGAATAATCATGCATATCATCTAATCCTTCTATTGAAATTGGTACAAGCTTAATTCTTTTTCCAATCAAAATTTCTTTTTCCATATTTTCATTCAACTCTGTGATCTTTAATTATTTTATTATGTTCAATGGCCAATTTTTCTAATTCCACTTTATTTTCACTCAGAAAGTTCATAACTCTCTCAATTGATATATCCACATCAACCAATCCACCATTATAGTAAAACTCATTTTTAAACTTCGAGTTGATTCCTAACCAGTCAAATTCAAAAGAATTTTTTTCAAGTATGGCGATAAATGAAGATATATCGTGTGATGAAACTTTTTTGTTTAATGAATTTTTTATCTCATCAGGTAATTTTTCAATATTATCAATTCTAGTTACTGATGGTAGAAATGAGTAAACTGTGTCTGAAAAAATAATTGATGGTTTTTCAAAAAAAGCAGCCTCTAATCCTGAGGATCCACTAATAGTCATAACAAGTGATGATTTTTTTATTATTTCTTCAGAGGAAACATCAGGATGCATAAGTATGACATTAGGTATTTCTTGAATCTCTTTGTATTCTGAAATCTCTCTCCATTCTCTACTTTTTTGTGCAGGTGTTTCCTTAACAATCAATCGAACATGTATTGGAAGTGCTTTGGCTATATGACGTATAATCTCAACCTGGTTCGTATAGAATGGTGCAGATATTAACAAATTTCTTTCCATATCTACACCTAATGGAAAATAAACAAACGATGTATCATTAGGTAGTTCTTTACTTAATTCTTTTTCCATATACTTTTCAGCAGATTTTTTTTTAAAAATAGAATTTAACATAAAAATTAATACACTAAATTTTGTTCGTCCAAAATAATTGTAATGTGTTTCAATATTTTCATTATTATTTTTAAATAAATAATTCAAACCAGCTTTAATTGTTTCTGTCTTTGATTTTCCATGTTCCTGTATATAATTCTCAATTGATTTTCTTGTTCCAGATGTTCTTAAGGTTTCTTGTAATTCTTTGAAGGTTTTTTCTTCAATTGTATTGTGTAGGTCTAAATCATTGAATTTAGTAGGAGATTCCGAAATCATTATTCTTCTTCCAATTTTAGTACTACTTAGCACCATGACTTTAATTCCTAAATTTTTACACATTTCGTAAAGTAGTTGTAAACTATGACGTGATGGTTCTTTTGCAATAAAAAAATCAGGTTTTATTTCATCTAAAACTGAATCAAAAAATTTTGCTTCTTGTTGTAATATTAATAAAATTTCTTCACGTGAAAATTTATGAAATTCAAAGAATCTATAAAATTGTCTTTCATTAATTGCTAATTTCCAAAGATTAAGATTATATTTTTCTTCAAAATGTTTCAAAAATTCTAAATCTATTTTTTCATTCTTCTGCTGAATATTTTCATGTAAATGCCAGGTTTTTTTGAATTTTACAATATTTTGCTCATCAAAAAATTTTTTCGGCTTATTTGTGATATCAACAATTGAATAGAAATTTGCATTATTCTCTTTTTGTAAGAAATATGACATACAAAAATGCGTAAAATCTGCACCAAACCAAAAAAGTATTTTATTTTCCATTCTAACTTCACATTTTTACATTTAAATTAAAATTTACTATGGATTTTCATATTTTAACTGAATTGTTGAACTTTTCTTGATTTTTAATGAAATCTGCCTGTTTATGAAAATTTATTTTACAAATATTTGGATTCTCCTCTAAAAATTCTATTATTTTTTTTGTTGTAGTTCGAATATCAATGAGCGAATATAGTTTTTTGAAAAATTCAAAATCTTCTTCATAATCTAATGTCAATCTGATATTTTTATTAATCTCTAATGATGATGTTTCTAAAAATCCAATTTTTAAACCAGCTTTTTCTATAAATTTAATTATTATATCTGTATTAATGCTCTTTTCTTTTGCTACTGAAAATAGTTTCTCAATAGAATCTCTTGTTAATACAAATGTAAACAAACCAGTTATCACATCTTTTTTACAAGTGATTATGTCATATTCATCATAATGAATTTCTTCTAAAGCTTTTTTTGCCAAATTAAAGTCATAACATAAATCGTCACCGTCAATTTGAACTGCATAATCAATCTGAAATTTATTAAAACAATCTCTCCATCTTTTAATTTTGTTTTCTAATTCTCCTCTGAAAATATCTATATGGTGTTTTCTAGCAATATATTCAAGTGAATCATCCGATGAATCACTAGATGTTGCAAGAATTACAGGTAAACCAATTAATTTGGCCCTTTCAATAACAATTTCAATAGATTTCAATTCATTATTAATTTCTAATAGAGCTTTGTTTGGTAATCTTGATGATGAACATCTTGCACTCACAATTGTATAATTTTTATAATTCATGAGTGATGATTTTATATGATTTTTAAATAAGCCTTACTGCTGATGTATATTGGAACTTAATAATTCATTAGAACTTTTAAAAAAAGCAAACTCACTTTATCCGGCATTAACAGGAACTTTTAGTAGAGCTGCAACATCTTTTCTTCAAGGTGTGTATCCTGTTTATGCTAAATCTGCCAATGGTGCATATTTTACTGATGTTGATGACAATACTTTTCTTGATCTTGTTTGTAGTTTTGGACCAATTTCACTAGGACATAATTATTCTAGAGTCAATAATGCAATAATTGAACAATTAAAGGATGGCATACTTTTTTCCTTACCACATCCAGTTGAATTAGATCTTGTAGAAACAATTTCCAAAGTTGTTCCAAATGCTGAAATGAGTAAATTCGAAAAATCAGGTTCTAATGCTGTAACTGGAGCGGTTCGTGCTGCTAGGGCTATTACAAATAGGGAAATGATTGCTTATTGTGGAAGTGGAGGCGTTTGGCATGACTGGCAAGCTGCAATGGTTAGTAGAGATGGCGGCGTACCTGAATACAATAAAAATTTGATAAAAATTTTTGAATATAATGATGCAGATGGTTTAGAACAAATTATTGAAGATTATCCTGATCAAATCGCAGCAATAGTTCTAGAACCTACAGTATTTACCAAACCTTCGAAAGATTTCTTGGAACGCGTGAGAAAAATTGCAGATTCTTCAAACTCACTCCTAATTCTTGATGAGATAGTTACTGGATTTCGATTCTCATTAGGAGGAGCACAAAAATATTTTGATATTAAAGGTGATTTAGTCTGTTTTGGTAAATCGATGGGAAATGGTCTTCCAATATCTGCCATCACTGGTCCTTCTGAGTTCATGAAAATTTTTGATAAGATCTGGGTTTCTTCAACAAATAATATGGAAACAATTTCTCTAGCAGGATCTTTGGCTACAATTAATGAAATGAAAGAAAAAAATACTATTGATTCGTGTTGGCAAAATGGAAATTTGTTGATGAATGGTTGGAATTCAATTACTGAGAAATATGGAATTAATTCAAAATTGGAAGGATATGATGTAAGAATGAATCTAAAATGTTATGATAATAACAATAATGAATCTCTACCTATGAAATGTCTATTGTTACAAGAGCTATTGAAAAAAGGTATATTCCTTGCACCATTAGGACCGGTTTACATATCTTATTCACATAAAAAAGATGAAATAAAAAATACACTTGCAAAATTAGAAGAAGTATGTGAGTTATTATCTAAAAAAATCAAAAATGATAATTTTGTTGATCATCTTGAAGGAGAACTACCAAAAAAAATATGGGATATGAAAATTCCACCAACAAAAAAAAATAATTAAACTAAGATTTCTCGTAATTTTTTCATTGCTGGAATCTCTGATTCCCAAACTCGTTTTTTACCATCGCCTAATACATTATCAACCATCCTTAAATCTCGTACCAATCTATTCAATCCACTTGGTTCTAGTGATGAGGCTTGATCTGAACCATACATTGTTCTATCCAATGTTATATGTCTCTCAATTGATGACACCCCTAATGCTGCTGCAATTACACATACTAAATATCCTGATTTTTCATGACCGCTATAACCCACTTTACATCTAAATTGTTTTTTTAATTTATTAATTACGTTAAGATTTGCTTCATGTTCAGGCATAGGATAAGCACTATGTGAATGAACTAATTCGAATTTACATTTATGTTTTTGAAAAATCTTTACAGCTTTCTCAATCTGTTTCATTGTACTCATTCCAGTTGAGATAAATGTGTGTTTTTTTTCTTCAGCTATCTTGTTAAGTAATTTTTCATTTACAAGCATAGCTGATGCCACTTTATTATATTTGGTCTTAAAAACTCTCATTGATACTTGACTATCAACATCCCAACATGATACGTACCATGTTATTTTTTTCTTTTTACAATAAGAATCAATTATCTTATATTGTTTTAAAGAAAATTCAAGACCCTTTTTCTGTTCTTTTGTAGTAGTGCCCCATGGACTCTCTCGTGGTGAATCTAAAACTTTTTTTGAATAAACTTTCTCGATAGTTCTTTTTTGAAATTTTACTGCATCACAACCCGCTTCAACTGCAACATCAATCAGTTTCTTTGCAATATCCAAATCACCATTGTGGTTGATTCCAATTTCTGCTGTAATGAATACCATGATTATTTTTTTTGCTAAAATCTAATAAACCTATTTCATGATTGATCTTTACTAGTTATTTTGAAGAAAGACCATTTGCAGACCATCCTCCATCCACGTAAATATCCTGACCTGTAACATATGAAGATGCATCAGATGCAAGAAAAATACATGTTCCTAAAAGATCTTCAGGTTTACCCCATCTATCCAACATTGTTCTTGCCTTTCTTAATTCAAAAGTCTTTTTATTTTCAAAACTCTTTTTTGTCATTTTTGTTTTAATATAACCTGGTCCTAAATTATTGACTCTAATTCCATATTTTCCCCAATCTCTAGCCAAAGACTTTCCAAGTAATTTCAACCCACCTTTCGAAGCTACATATGCTGGATTATCAGGAAACCCAAATTCAGCATTCAGACTTGTGATATTAATAATTGAACCTTTTCTTTTCTTTTTCATATAACTGAGAACTTCTAAACTAATCTGAAATGAACCAGTGAGATTTACATCTATTGTTTTCTTCCATGAATCTAAAGAATATTTCTCAGCATTTTCTGGTAGGGTAATTCCCGCATTATTAATTAAAATATCAATTCTTTTATTTTCATCAAAAATTTCTTTACAGATATTTTCAATCTGTTTTGAGTTAACTATATCACAGACTTTATCGTGAATCCTTTTTTTCGTTTTAGTTGATTTTGAAAATTTTTTATCGATTCTATAGACTATTGCACCATTCTTTTCCATTCCTTTTGCTAAAATTTCTCCAATTCCTTGATTAGAACCTGTAATAATCACTACTTTATTTCTAATTGAAAATAAATTATCAACCATGTACCTTGTGAAATTATTTAATATAATAATACTTATGATGAATCATACGTCTGCGACTATTTTCACAGCAAGTCTTTTGTATGCAAATTCTTGTAGTAAATCATATCATGACTAATTTTATTGATGAAATTAATACCATTTTTGATGAAAATATTCTGGTATCGAGCAAGACAAAAGAATTATCTCCAATTATAGATGAATGTGCAAAAAAAATCATAACATCTCTGAAAAATAGTGGTAAAGTAATATTATTTGGCAATGGAGGTAGCGCAGCTGATGCACAACATATGGCTGCCGAACTTATTGGTAGATTTAAGATTGAACGCTCAGGAATACCTGCAATCTCATTAACTACTGATACATCCATTATTACTTCAATTGGGAATGATTATGATTTTGAAAATATCTTTTCTCGTCAAATTGAATCACTTGGAAACAAAGATGATGTCATTATTGCAATTTCTACTAGTGGAAATTCAAAGAATGTAATTAATGGTGTCAAATCTGCAAAAGATCAAGGAATATTTGTAATTGGATTGTCAGGAAAATCTAATAGTAAATTAAAAGACATGGCTGATGTCACAATTAATGCTCCTTCTGATGATACTGCACGAATTCAAGAAAGCCATAGAATAATAATTCATTGTCTTTGTCAACTTATTGAAAAATCTATGATTAATTCTTAAGATTCCATCACTTTCGCAATAATCTTTCCTACTGTCAATTCTGTATTTTGTATAGCGTCAAGAAAGTTCCCTGGACGAAAAAAACTTTGTCTTAAATTCATAAATTCTATTTTATTCTTTTTTCCACTCTCTAATGCAAATTCTTTTACGATCGATGATAAACCTCCTATCTCGATATGATCTTCCACCACAATAATTTTTTCAAACTTGGAAAATATCTCTTCTAATCCTTTTTTGTCCATTGGCTTAAGAAATCTCATATTGTAAATTGCATGTGAAACTGACTTTTCAGATAATTTTTTTGATGCTTTCAAACAAATATCTAGCATTGTACCATATGATAAAATTGCAATTTTCTCACCACTAACAATACAATCATTTTTACCCCATACAAATGGCTCCCGTTCAATCTCCATAGACTCAAAATTTGAATCTCTGATGTACAGTGGTCCTTCTAACTTTGAGATGCTGTCAAGAATCTTTAGTGTTTCTAATCTATCTGATGGTGTTACTACTGTCATGTTTGGAACAAGTCTCATCAGTGCAATATCTTCTATTGCTTGATGAGTTGGACCATTTGCTGTTCCATTTGCAGTTGCTGAAAGTCCATTAAATGTTCCCACAAGCACTGATGGTAATCTTGGATAACCAAGGTCTGTACGAATAAACTCAAAAGCACGCATTGTAAGAAATGTTGACATTCCATGCATAATAGGTAAAAAACCTAATTTAGCTAAACCTGCTCCAATTCCAATTAAATTCTGTTCAGAAATTCCTACATCAATAAAATTTTGATTTAATTTCTCAGGCACATTTCTTAATGAAACTCGATTCTCAGCGGTTAAAATAACAATTTTTTTATTTTCTTCAACCAATGACAAAATCTTTGATTCGTATAACTCCATTTACTTTTCTTTCTCCGTTATCTTCTGAGAATCTAATATTTTGTTAAATTCGTCTAATTCTGTTTTATCAAAATCTCCAAACCAGTATTTTGGATTATCTTCTATCAATGGAATTCCTTTTCCTCTAATACTATTTGCAATCAATACTTTGGGTTTTTCTGAAGAATCTGTAAAGATTTGTTCTAATTGACTAGAAATTTCACGTAGATTATGACCATCACATGAATGAGTAATCCATCCAAATGATGAAAACTTGTCTTTGATTGAATCTAGTGGAATTAACTCTTCTGTTTGTAAATTTGCTTGTCTACGGTTTCTATCTATAATTACAATAAGATTCTTGAGATTGTATGCATTAGCAATTAAAACTGATTCCCATATGGAACCTTCATTAAGTTCTCCATCTCCTACAATTACAATTATTTTGTTACTAATTTTTTTTAATCGTGATGCAAATGCCATTCCAATACCTATTGCAAGACCATGTCCCATAGAACCACTATGAAATTCAATTCCAGAAACATTTGGATTTGGATGCCAGTAAAGATCATCATTATTTGTTAAATAATTATCTAGTCTATCTTTTGAAATTATATTAACTTCTGCTAAAACTGCATACAATCCGGAAACCGCGTGACCTTTACTTAGAATTAAAATATCCCTGTCATCTTGTTTTTCTTTAATTTTTGTGATATCAAAAATATTGTTGTATAAATATGCGATAACATCTATGCATGAAAATGCTGAACCAATAAAGCATCCCCCATTTTTTGCCATTTTGAGAACATTTTTTTTGCAAGAAATAACAAAATTGGTGAATTCACCCTCATGAAAATCATTATCTTTCATAATGTATCCCGCCTCAACAATCATATTATATTTACCCAATCTTCCTCTGTATGGAAAAAAATCAAGATTTAAGGAAATTCTATAGAAAAGTGTATTCAAAGGGAGAGAAAATGCATTTTACCCCCTTTGTAGTTCGTGGCACTCCTACCTCTGACAGTCTAGAAATAATCAAAGAAATTTCATGGAAAAATAAATCCGTGTTAGATGTAGGATGTGGTACAGGCTTATTTGCATATCGTGTTGCAAAAAAAGGTGCAAAAGTTCTTGGAATTGACTATGCTGATGAAGCTATTGATATTGCAAACAAAACACACGTTCACAAGAATCTAGAATTTAAAAAAATCAATGCATCACATGTTAAAGGAAAATATGATGTAATTGTCTCTATTGGTACACTTGAACATATGGATAAGCCATTCAATATGCTAAAAAATCTAAAAAAACATCTTAACAAAAATGGAAAAATAATTGTAACAACTCCAAATTGGACAAATCCTAGAGGATATATTCTGATGACATTAAAGATGTTGTTTGATTCTCCAATTACACTAGCTGATCTTCATTATTTAACACCACTAAATCATCAAGAATGGGCTCAGAAATTAGAAATGAAATTAAAATTTAGAACTATTGAAAAACCTTGGGCACATGGTGATGTATTACTTTCTGATTTTAAACGTAGATTACCAAATGTCTTAAGAGATTCAAAACTACCAAACAATCAAAAAAGAATTAATGAACTCATAAAATGGTTAGAAAAATATGTTATACCTCTAGATAATTCAATGAAACATAGCGGTGCTGTTGGATTGTATGTCTATTCTATGAAAAGATGATGATTCAGAAATAACACCTATTTATGTAAATTTTTGTTATATTTTATGAAAATCTCTAATTCTCCAATTATACATCCTGTGCTTTTTTCAATATTTTTTATTTTATTTTTATATTCATATAATGTTGATGAATTAATTCCTAAAGATCTTTTTATTCCATTATTGTTGTGTATATCATTTTCAGGAATTATAATGATAATATCTTTAAAATTTTCTAAAAATAGTAATAAAATTTCTCTCTATTTGACTATACTAATAATCCTGTTTTTTTCCTACGGACATGTGTATATGGCATTAGGTAGTATTGAGACTGATGAAAATAATATTATAAAACATAGATATCTTATCCCAATCTTTGGTATTGTTTATGCAGTATGTGTTTTAGCAATTAAATTCAAAATTAAGACTGGAAATCCCATTCTAATCACAAACGGTATTGCAGCTACACTTGTACTTCTGACTTTATCAAATATTGGAATGTCATATGCAGACGATATTGATTCTGAACTTCTAAAACTTCATAATGAAAATATTATCTTTAAGACTGAGTTGAAACCTGATATCTATTACATTATTTTAGATGAATATGGGGGTAAAGACTCTCTACTTAATTATTTTAATTTTGATAATCATGAGTTTTTGGAATTTTTAGAATCTGAAGATTTCTATGTCGTTGAAAATAGTTTCTCAAATTATCCATTCACAAATCTTTCTACTGGTTCTTCTATGAATATGAAATATGTGAATTATCTTGAAGAAACATTGTATGATAGTAGTTCAGCTAAACCTATGCTTGAAATGTTTCAAGAAAATCATGTAATGAGTGTATTTCAAGAGAATGATTATGAAACAATCTATATCTACGGTGGTGTTAGAGACAGAATTCGAATAGCTGATCATAATGTCTGTGAAAAATTCTTTACATCTGATTTTGTTAATTTAATTTTAAAAACCTCTGGTCTAACTATAATTCAAAAAAATCTAGTATCTCATGATTGGAGGGAAATCAGACTATGTGCATTAGACGAAATATCTGATGCACGAGAAAATCACAATGGGCCAATTTTTGTTTTTGCTCATTTACGATTACCTCATGATCCTTTTTCGTTTGGACCCAATGGTGAGAAAGTTAGTAATGAATCATTTGAGTTAACTCTTGAATCTGATGGAACAAAAGAAGCCTACATAAACCAACTTCAATTTACAAATAAAAAAATCAAAGAAGTGATACATGAAATTAAATCTCAATCCAAACAACCACCAATCATCATATTACAATCTGATCATGGTGTGAGATTTGGATTAGATTGGGAAAAGTTAGAAAATTCTGATGAGGATCTAATTCGTGGATATGATAACATTAATGCATTTTATTTTCCAGAAGAAAGATATGATAAATTATCTGATAATTTGACTCCTGTTAACACATTTAGAGTTGTATTTAATGAATTTTTTAATACTGAACTTGAAATCTTGCCTGATAAAATCTACATTAGTCCTTCAGAAAAACAATATCAATTTAAAGAAATAACTGATATTGTCAATCAAATCAAAATAGACTAATCATCCCATCTCTAATTATCATTGTCTATATGTCCTAATTTCACTCGTTGTTCTTTTACCTTTAGTATTTCATTACCAAATTATCTCGAAGTAAGTTTTTCTTTTATTCGATTCCAATAGATCTTAAATGTCATTCCTATGCCTACAAAAGCACTAATTAAAATATAGATTATTGCACTTCCACTTCCTGGATCAATATACGCATATGCTTGTGGTAAAAAGACGTAAGGAATTACAGTTCCAATCCCAAGTAGTAGAATCAAAAATGTATATTTCTGCAATTTAAAAACTTGAACGGTTTTATGCATATAACTATTTGGACGTAAACAATTATCTTTTTTCATTTACAACTGTAACAATTGAAAATAAAATAACTGCAGTCATTAGAAGAACTGCTCCTAAAACTACACATCCAATTCCAATCAATGATACATTTGTAATAATTTGTGCACTTTCAGCGTAAATCTGAACTGTCCATCCAATAAAACCTAAACCTATTATTAAAAAAATAATTCCTGGAATCCCATAAAATTTTAGAGGGTTACGAATTGATGTAAATTTGATTGTACTTAGTATAACTGATGTTCCATGTGAAACTGGATCATGCGTTGATGTATCTCCTTCATATTTTACTTTTATTGGGACTTCTGCAATCTTTAATCCAATATTATTTGCTTTTATCAAAATTTCAGTTGACACTCCCATCCCATTATCTGATGGTATAATTCCTTGTAGTGCTTTGATGCCATATGCTCTAAAACCACTTTGAGAATCAGTAAGATCCTCTTTAATTGATAAATTTGTTACTTTTGTAATTATTTTTATTCCAACTTTTCTGTAATTTGGCATTTCTTCAGATCTAGCGTCAAGAAATCTTGAACCAATTACTAAATCTGCATTGTTATTCATAATTGGTTCGGTTACTACTTGAATGTCTTCTATTCTGTGTTGTCCATCTGCATCAAAAGTAACAAAAATATCTGATTTCAATTCTCTTGCTTTAAGAAATAATGAATTTATTGCTGCACCGTAACCTCTATTCTTTGGATGTGAAATTACGATTGCTCCTAATTTTTCAGATATTTCTCTTGTCAAATCAGTTGAGCCATCATCACAAACAATAATGGAATCTGCATGTTTTTTTAATTTGGTAATTATTCCGGCAATATTTTTTTCTTCGTTATATGCAGGAATGCCTATTACAACTTTCATTAATTTCATTCCTGAATATAGATATAAAATTTAACTGATAAATTCTTCTATTCTCTCAATTTACTCTTAATGAAATCTATAGAATTAACTGGAGATGGATCTATTTTCTGTAATATTGATGCATAAATTGAAGCATAATCTAATAGATAAACCAAATTTGTAATTTTTGATAAAATGCTACCGCTTACTGAATTCACTACATGGAATTCCGTATTATTTGATTTAAAAAATCCTTCCAAAATATTCCATCTTTCAATTGTTCTAATATGATCATCTTTTCCTCTAAGTAATACAGGACTGACATTTGATTTTTTCTCCCAGGCAACAATTCCATTGTGACATGTCTCAATAACGTTTTCTGTCATCGCATGCATCTTGGTGTTTTCTTGTAATGAATTCTTGTATCTTGTAGCTGCCGCCTGTAATCCATGAGGATAAATTATACATGCAATTTGTTTCGTAAATTCAGCTAATTGTAATGCTCTATTCTGCTTATTCAAATTATGCGAAGATATCTCTTCTCTTGTTTTTGCTAATGAAATTAATGCTTCATGAACATCTCTTTCACTTATCGGTAAAATTGGTTCTAAAATATTCAGGATTGAAAAAAGGAAACTAGAATACGATGCTCTTGGAGAATGAGCCATAGAAATTTTTTGAAAAAATATATCATTATCATGACAAAACGATTCTACAGATCCTCCTGATGAGAAACTTGCAATCTTAGCTGAAGTTTTTTTTGCATTCTGTAATATCTCTAATGATTCTTTAGTAATACCTGAAACACTGGTTACAACTACTAATGTCTTAGAATCAACTGTTTTTGGGAGTGAAAATCCTTTAACATTGCTTATGTGAATATTTTCTTTTGATAGTATTGCTGCAATAGTATCTCCAATTGAACCTGAACCTCCCATTCCGGCAAATACAATATGATCTATATTGTCATATTGAATTTTTTCAAATTTCTTTTCAAATGCTTCAGATGCAATTTCTGGCCATCTATCGTAAGTTTTGAACATACCTCTTGCATCAATCTTTTCTAAATCATTTAATTCCATTATATGCTTTGAATTAGATTATTGTAAAATACTTAACTACCAATTAAAATGCCAAAAAATAATTACTACTATTTTTTTTAACACATATTGAGCCTAAAAACTGTAGAATGGAAAGACAATTCTGTTGTCATGATTGATCAGACTAAACTGCCAAATATTCTCGAATATGTGACATATACTGATTATAATCAAGTTGCTGATGCAATTCGTACTTTAGTTGTTAGAGGTGCACCTGCAATTGGTGTATCAGGTGCATTTGGTCTTGCATTAGCTGCATTACAGAGTAATGCTACTCAAAAAAATGAATTAATCGCCTACTTAGAAAATGCTAAAAAAATTCTATTTGAAACTAGACCTACTGCTGTAAATCTCGCTTGGGGATTAGATAAAATTATGCAAGTTGCAAATAATGCTGAAACAGTTGATCAAATTAGAACTGATGTTGTTGAGCATGCTAAAAAAATGGCAGAAGAAGATATAAAAATAAACATGTCAATGGGCAAAAATGGATCCAATCTATTTGATGATAATGATACTATAATGACACATTGTAATGCTGGTGCACTAGCAACTGTTGGTTATGGTACTGCATTAGGAGTTATTCGTGCAACAAAAGATAGTGGAAAAAATATTAAAGTTATTGCAACTGAAACTAGACCAATTCAACAAGGTTCTCGACTAACTGCATTTGAATTAAAACATGATGGAATTGATGTTAGTTTAATTCCTGATACCGCAGTTGGTTATTCTTTGGCAAATGGTTTAGTAAACAAAATTGTTGTTGGTGCTGACAGAATACTCCGAACAGGTCATGTTTACAACAAAATTGGAACGTATCAGGTTGCAACTATGGCAAAACAACATAATGTTCCATTTTATGTTGCTGCACCATTATCCACATTTGATCTGAAGAGTAATCCTGAAGATGTAATAATAGAACAAAGAAAAGCCTCTGAAGTAACTGGAATTGGTGATAAAAAAACTGCTCCTGATGGAATTAATGTAATAAATCCTGCATTTGATATGACTCCACCTGAATTGATTGCTGGCATAATTACTGAAAACGGTGTTGCAAAACCCCCATTTGAAGAATCTATAAAAAAATTATTCCAAGCTAATTAACACCAAGTTTTTATTCATTTCAAATATTTTCATTTCATGAGTTCTGTTAACATAGATCAAGTTCGTGATTCACTAAAACAATGTATGGATCCTGAAGTACCCCTAAGTATTGTTGATATGGGCTTGATTTATGGAATTGATGTAACTGAAAATAATGATGTAAATATCAAAATGACCATGACAACAAAGGGGTGTCCTTTACATGAAACTATGGTTGACGATGTAAAAAGATATGCCAAAAAAGTTTCTGGAGTAAATAATGTTGATGTTGAAATCGTTTGGGATCCTCCTTGGACTATGGATAAAATGTCTGATGAAGCTAAAGCTATGATGAAAACAATGGGTTCTCAAAATACTCCTGCTCCTATCAATTATGAAACTGCTGTACCACAAGGTGTTGGAAATTTAGTAAAACAAGAAGATGGTTCTCTAGTTCTTGCAAATGAACATGAACAAGGATTTATGGTTAATCAAGCAATCATAGACTTTTGGAAATCCTGTAACGGACAAAGAAAGGTCACAGAATTAGTAGATTTATTTGCACAACAAACTGGACTACAAAGAACCCAAGTTGAAAAAGAAGTACTGCAACTGCTAAAACAGCTTCATGAAGGTGGTTTGATAGTAATACCAAACCAAAATGATGCTCCAAATGTAGAATTCAAAGGTAGAAACTAATTTTATACTATAATCTTGTGATAAAATTATGAAAAGCTATTATCAGCATCTAAAGTCTACTAAAGAATTTGGTGAGACACAAAATCTTATTAAAAAACCCATCTTACGAAGTTCTGGAATATTTCCTGTTGTAAAAAATGAATATTATACTAGTTCTGTTCACTTTCTTGGATATTGGTTATTAAAACGCAATATTTCTGAAGTTGCATTATTAATTACATTACGAAGCTCTGATGGAAATATTCTAGTTCGCAAAATTGAATCAATTAATATTGCAAAAGCATTTGCAGTACATCTAGACGAACTTTTATCCAAAATAAATTATGATGTGGAAAAAACTTTTGTTGGTTCAATCGAGATTGAGTTTAATACAACTCAAGATATGGTTTTTCCTTATCCTGCGTTAGTTTTAGAATATCATAATGAAAAATTTAACACATGTGTTCATACCCTAGGTAGAATTTACAATGATTTTGAAGACATGAAAGAAAATAATGAATTTCAGGTACCTGAAACTGGTTTTGATATTCATGAAACAGATGATCTCCAATCATTCCTCTCATTCGTAAATGGATCATTAGATAATTCTGATGGTTATATAGAATACACTGTTACAAATTCAAAGTCTGACAAACTTAGTGGAAATTTTCATTTAGGAAAAATAAATCCATTCGAAACAAAACTAATCTTTCTTAACAAATACATCCCTGAATTATCAAAATTCCTGAGTAACAAATCTGGTTCTATATCCCTGAAACATAATTTTCAAGGATTCTATCCTCGACTCTTAGTTGGAAATACACAAAAATCTTTTCCTTCTGTAAGTTTCACTCATTCATACTATGATTGCACTTCATGCACAAGTGATTCTGATTATTGGAATCGACACAATGATCATCATTTCGATTCCTCTGCGTATGTACCTATTTTCAATCAAAAAAATCAATTCACAAATTTAATAATTTATCCAAATCTGTCTCCATCTGATCTAACACTTCAAATTGATATTCATGACAAAAACGGTTCAAAATTATTTTCTAATGAAAAATTTCTTGAAATAAAGGCAAATGAAAATAAACTATTAAAAATTAATTTTAATGAAATCATTTCAAATCTAAATACATCAAATAGTAATCTAGCAGCACATGTTATAACAAATTCCAAAAATAACAAAATTCCTTCAAGGATAAAATTTGGATTAGATGTAGGAATATCTGGTCAAAATTCTAAACTTCCTTGTAACATATGTTTTAACACACGTATGGGTAACCCACTATTGGAAAATAAACCTGGTTCTTTTCACT
>Ga0310344_10000098_pt1 | contig 70824 bp, 56 predicted proteins | sample HC15DNA20200_MG_FD_203801 | JGI IMG/M metagenome (GOLD analysis project Ga0310344, IMG submission 203801) | Marine microbial communities from station ALOHA, North Pacific Subtropical Gyre - HC15-DNA-20-200_MG | ecosystem: Environmental > Aquatic > Marine > Oceanic | place: Pacific Ocean: North... | reverse complement strand
ACTGCCTGCAGGATGCTGATCAGCAACCCACTTGCAAGCGCTATGTCCCATTGAGTAGTAGCTCATAAGAGACTTGGCATCGACGGATGTTTTTACGCCATTAATCAAATCGATGACAGGAATACCTTTGCCACGAATTTCATTGATTTGTTTAACGTTTCCGTCATTTGAGATGGCTGCCATGACGAGTGCATCAGCACCATTAGCGATACAGTCTTCGATCTGAGCAATCTGTTTTTCAAGCTGAGTGTAACCGCCAGCTTCCATCAGAGTAATTTTTTGCCCAAGGCGTTTGCCTTCTTCAATAATTCCATACGCTGCGCCGACCCAGTAAGAGTCTTTCAGGTGTGGAAAAGAAACGCAGATGTGGTGTTTTTTATCTGCTTTGTCTAAGGCAGTATATGTAACAATTTCGAGACCGGCGGCTTGAGCGATTTTCCAGCAAGCGTCGTCACCGTTTGTACAGGAAGGATTGTAGACCTGGATGTCTTGTGACCATCCGCCTGCTGAAGCCTTATCTGGCGTTAATGCTGCAAGTGCAAGCGCTAAGCCAAAGGCAAGTGCTATTGATAATTTCCCTAATTTCATTTGAACTCCCTCGATTCAGAAAAACATAGAAACCAAAGCGCCTCATTATTTATTCAGACTTTTTAAATTTTAGATTTTTAATTCGACGCTTCCCGTATTGAAACAAGATGGCTGAAGTTTGTCGAGCTGAAATTTGCACAATTAAACGATTTTTATAAACTATTTATGGGCTGAGATGATTATAAAGCTATTTTAAGTTCTCTCGTACCAATTATAAAAACAAAAACTTTAAATGCTTCAAAAGCCATATACTTTTTGTGTTTAAACCTTAAGTTTTCGTATAAGGGCGTATGGTTTGTGAATACATATGATGCAAGGTATTGTTATAAATAGTAAAAAAGTTGTGGGGAATATTTTCAGGGCGTTTTAGATTTTAGTAAAGTTTCTAATTGTTAAGTAGAAAAAAACCAAATTTTTTTCGAAATTTTTGAATAAGCCCACTGTTGTAAAAATAGCGCAAAAAGTATTACAGCAGTCATCATTGATCGAGAAAAAACCTCAATACGATAGGCACATTACTTTAGAATGTTGCAATCGAACCGATATATGGAAAAACCATATAACTTTTTACGATGTCTATCACACTTTTTTAAGTGTCATCCGTCACTTGATTGGGCGTCGCGGATTAACTTTCTTAAGCGGTTTGGGCTTAACGGTAGCTCGTCAATTGTGATGCCTAATGGCTTGAGAGCATCTTCAATTGCGGACGTAAGTGCAGGTGGAGTGCCCATGCGGCCACCTTCCCCCCCCCCTTTTATACCATATTCTGTAAACGGTGAGGGCGTTACAACATGGCCGACTTTCATGTTAGGAGGTGACTCGAGTGTTGAAGGTAGGAGGTAATCGGTAAAAAGGGCATTTTGCAATTGACCGTTTTCATCATAGTGATAGTGTTCCAGAAGTGTGCTACCAATTCCATTTACAACGCCTCCTCGGACATGCCCTTTTAATGTCATAGGATTGATCATAGTTCCACAGTCATGAACGGCAGCATAGTCTAGAAAAGATACCTCCCCTGTCTCGATGTCAACTTCGACCACAGGAATATGGCACATATGTCCCATAATAGGATAAAAAATTCCCATATGTGAATTGTCTTCAGCAGGAAGAGTTGTCACAGGATGATCATAAACGTGGCTGGTATCCAGGCCACTGGTCAAATCAATGTCTTTTGGGAGGTCTAAACGGAAATAGTGGGCAGTGTTTGCAAGTTCTGCAATGGTAAGGCGTTTTTCAGGCGCCCCCTTTAATGACACTGCGCCATCACGAAATTCTAAATCTGCTACGTCGGCCTCCATCAGATGTCCAGCTATGCGGAGTAGTTTTTCCTTTAGGGTGTGCGCTGCTCCTACAAGAGCACCGGTCATCATGACCGTAAAGCGGCTGCCGCTAGGGCCGGCTGAGTTAAACCCATGATCAGAATCAGAGTAGGTTACCTCTATATCTGAAGGGTCAATAGTTAATTGTTCAGCTAATACCTGGACTGCCACTGTTTCCGGGCTATTGCCCCAGAATGGAGAGTTCAAAGTTATGTATGCTTTTCCTGTGGGGTCAATTTTTAAGGACACTGAATCTGGCGAACTTGTCCACTCTCCGCCATTTGGCTCTAGATTCCACATCCAAAATTCGGTAGTGCTCCAAACACTTCGTTCTTGGCAGGAAGCCACACCAATTCCAACATAGCGACCTTCTTTCCTCAATTCTACTTGCTTTTCTCGCCACGAATCATAACTTGAAAGTTTTAGAGCTTCGTCAAGAACAGCTGGATAATTACCACTGTCATACATATTGCCAGTGGGAATTAAGTATGGAAATTGGTCGGGCTGGATAAAATTTTTGCGTCTGATTTCAACGACGTCTAAATCAAGTTCTTGAGCAGTAGCATCAACAAGACGTTCAATTACAAAATTTGCTACTTCTGATCCAAATCCCCTATATGCGCCCTGCTGGCATTTGTTTGTAAACACGGCTTCAAGATCTACTTGAACACTGTTAATTGTGTACGGACCAACTACCTGAGATAGAGCATTACCATGGGTGCCGACACCGAATTGTAAATACGCACCGAAATCGTCAATTATTCGAGTCTTTAAACTCAATAAGGTTCCGTCATTCTTTACAGCTAAGCTTGCATAATACACTCGATCAGAAGCATGGGAGTCACTGCCGGTAGTATTATCAATGCGATCTTCCATAAATTTTACTGGTCGGCCAACTGCCCGAGCCAAGGTTGCCGCAAGAACACATTGTTTATGGCTAAAAAGTTTTGCTCCAAAGCTACCACCGGCAAGGGTCGGTATGATATTCAATTTGTGGCCCGGAACACCCAGGCTTTGCGCTATCATCCAGCCACAGAAATTGTACATTGATGTGTTAGCTTGAATCGTAAACTTCCCGGTGCCAGAATCAAAGGTCGCTACAGCACCGTGGGTTTCAATTGGTGTTCCACCGGAACGAGGCCATCGGAACCTTCTTTCAATTATTCTATCTGCTTTCGCAAAATCGTCTTCCACAGGACCAAATGTTAATGTTCTAGAAATAGCAACATTATTTTCGCCTCTGTAAGGGTGAAGTACAGCATCTCCTGTGGAATTCCTCGCTTCTTCGAGGTCGACGACAACCGGTAAAGTTTCATATTCTACTTCTATGAGGTCACAGGCATCTTCAGCAATATATCTCGTTTCCGCTACCACGGCCGCTACTGCCTCTCCAACGTGAAGGACCTTGTCTTTGGCGATACAATATTGATGAACCGGGGGATTAGCCCAACTGGGTAACGGACCTGTTTCCTTTTCTGCTTCAGCTCCAGTCATTACGCACAGGACTCCAGGTAGAGACTCGGCTTTTGATTTATTAATTTTTATTATTCGAGCGTGCGCATGGGGACTTCGGAGAATCGCTGAATGACACATACCTGGAAGGTTAACATCATCAGCATATATTCCCCGGCCGACAAGGAGCCTTGGGTCCTCAACTCTTTTCATATCTTTGCCGATCCACTTATATGAGTCTCGTGGTTTTTCGGTCTGTCGACTTTCAGGTATATGAGCTTTTAAAGGCATTAGGCTTCACTCCGCATGTTTTTTGCTGCTAATTCCACAGCCTCAACAATAGTTTGATAACCGGTACATCTGCACAAGTTTCCGGATAATGCTTCACGAATATCGTCGGACGATGCGTCAGGTTTTTCCTCTAAGAGTTCAAATGCAGTCATAAGCATCCCAGGTGTGCAAAATCCACACTGTAGTCCATGTTTTTCCCAAAAAGCCGATTGCAGAGGGTGCATATTATCGGGGGTACCTAGGCTTTCAATCGTCTTAATGTCGGTTCCATCAGCCATTACAGCAAAGGTAAGGCATGATCGCGCTGACTTTCCATCAATTAATACTGTGCAAGCCCCACAAACACCATGCTCGCAACCAACATGTGTGCCGGTAAGCCGCAAATGGTCGCGTAAAAAATCACTGAGCAAAAGACGCGGCTCAACCTCATGGTTACACTCTTTACCGTTTACTGTGATGGACACCTGTTCTTTTTTCACTGTCTCACTTCCTTCCCCGGCATTGCTCATACGCTTCTTCAAGTGCTCTCTTCGTCAGTGTAAATGCAAGGTCTTTTCGATATTCAGAATCTGCATGAAAATCTGACGGGGGGTCGATAAAAGTCCTAGCTTCATTTGCTGCTAAATTAATGCTTTCACTATTCGCGGGTGAATTTTTAATAACTTCTTCCGCGGTAGTTAATCTGGTTGCTTTTTCGCCTACTCCTGAAGCCACGATTCGAGCTTCAGAACAGGTTTCATTTTCAATTTTAATTGAAGCTGCAACACAGACTATTGCAAAATCCCCTTTTCGCGCACTTACCTCCTGAAAAGAAAATCCCTGACCTAATTTTGCTTTTGGAATACGTATTTCAGTTAGTAGCTCATTTTGATTTGCTGATGTCTCATACAGGCCAATAAAAAAGTCATCAGCCGCAACCTTCCTTTCGCCATTACTGTTGCGAAGGATCATTTTAGCTTCTGAAGCTATCGCTACCGCAGGATTCTCCGAAGCTGGATCAGCATGGCATACATTACCTCCGACGGTACCTCTATTGCGCACTGCCTTATGAGCAATGTAACCGTACGCAGCTGCCATCAATGGGCAGTTCTCTCTCACCAAATCTGAAGACGCAGCCGTCGAATGCCGGGTTAAGGCTCCTATGGCAAGTTCATTATCTTCCAGTCTGATGTAATCGAGATCTGATATGTGATTAATATCAACTAGATATTCAGGTTTGACCAACCTGAGGTTCATCATAGCGATAAGGCTTTGTCCGCCCGCAAGAATCTTTGCGTCAGAATGCTCGTTTAAAGCTGCGAGCACTTCGTCAACCGTTTTTGCGCGAATGTAGTTGAATGATGCTGGTTTCACCGCTTTCCCCGTTATCTTGGCGACACAAAAGTGTGTCGTCTATTATTCATTTTAATTCTGTTCGGACCTATTGCCCGTGTCTTATTATTGTTGTTACAGCTAAGTTTTACATTAGGAACGTTTCCAGTCAATAAATCCTAAAATATATTGATAAATTTTTTAACTTGAGCGTCGGCATTGACGGGAAACCTTAGGTAAGAATAATCTGTTTTCTAAGTTGGCTTCTACTTGGAGGTAGGTACCTATTATGGCACAAACGCTTTTTACAAATATCCGACTGTTTGATGGCCTTTCAAAGACGGCTTTTTCTGGTCAGGTTCTGGTTGACGGGAACAGAATTCATAGCGTTGGTAAGGGAAACAAAAAATTAAAACATAGTGGTGCCAAAGTCATTGATGGGGAAGGCGCAACTCTTATGCCTGGTTTAATTAATGCCCACTGCCATATGAGCTATACAGGCCCACAAGCGATGGGCACGATCCCGGTTGAAGAGCATATGTTAATTACAATGCGTCAGGCTAAAACAATTATAGATCATGGTTTTACAGCTGCTGTGGGCGCAGGAGCTGCAAAACCAAGATTAGACATTGTGGCACGCAATGAAATAAATGCAGGATTAAGCCCAGGGCCCAGATATCTGGCGGCCACGCCCGAAATTACGGTATCCGGCGGTCTGGGCGACATTCGTCAGATGCATATGTTTAATAATGATCTTTCACTTTATGCGGATGGGCCAGAGGAAATAAGGAAAGTATGCCGAACGCTAATTCGAGAGGGCGTTGATATTGTCAAATTGATGCTGTCCGGCGATCACTTAATTTCTACAGCTTGTGATGCAGATCAGAGTGCCATGGAAGAGGATGAGATAGAAGCTGGTACTAAGGTAGCACATCAACGTGGCAGGCGCATTGCTGCCCACGCAAGAAATCCAGAGTCAATTAAGCGCTGCATTAAGTATGGTATCCAATTAGTATATCACGGAACGCTCGCAGATAATGAGTCGTTAGATCTTTTAGAAAAAAATAAGGATAATTTTTGGGTGGTACCAGCGTTAGGTTTCACTCATGCGACAGCTTATGAGGCCGGAGAATATGGGATATCCCCTGAAACTGCCGAAGGCTGGGGGTTTGTGAGAGAGTTGGAAATTGGAGCGGAAACGTTCAAGAAAATGCATAGGCGAGGAATTAAGGTGCTTCCATTTGGAGACTATGGCTTTCCCTGGACGCCTCATGGGTCAGAGACGAGGGATTTTGAACATTTTACTAACTATCTCGGGTTTAAACCCTATGAGATTCTTCGCGCGGCTACAGCCTTTGGCGCTGAGGCTTTCGGTTCTCCGAAGGAATTAGGTCGAATTTTACCTGGCTATCTTGCAGATTTGATAATGATTGATGGTGATCCGTTGTCCGACCTGACTTTGTTTCAAAATGCAGATAATATACTGATGATTATGAAAGATGGTATTTATCACAAGCGCCCAAGAGCTCGGCGCGTTCTCGCGCGACAAGTTGCCGCTGAGTAGGTGAAACAAAGTTAATGGAGATATCCGGATCTCAGTTACTCGAACGTGCGGAAGCAATGATCCCGGTCCTGCAGGAGCGTGCAAGCGAAGCAGAGGCTTTGAGGAGGATTCCTGATGAGACTATTTCTGATTTAATCGAAGCTGGTCTTATAAGAGCTACACTTCCTGCACGTTTTGGTGGTGCAGAGGTTAACTATCGAACTGCAATGGAAATTGTTGCATTAATTGCTCGTGGTTGCGGGTCAACTGCTTGGGTATTTTGTAATCTAGCTAGCTGTACATTTAAGCTTGCTTTATGGCCACTTCAAGCTCAAGAGGAATTCTGGCTTGCTAACCCAGATTCATTGTTCACGGGCAATTTAATTTTTCCATGTGGGAAAGCTGAGAGAGTTGATGGTGGTTACAAGCTCAATGGGCGTTGGCCATTCGGCAGCGGGATTGATCATGCTTGTGCTAATTTTTTTGGTGCTATGGTGGGATCAAAAGAATCAAGTGAATTTCGTATTTTTTTAATACCAAGGGGTCAGTACTCAATTATCGATACGTGGCACACATCTGGTCTAAGGGGCACGGGTAGCAAAGACGTTTCGGTGAAAGACCAGTTTGTTCCAGAGTATCTAACAATTAATGCGATGGACACGAGGAACGGAGATGCTCCAGGGAATCAGGTAAATAATAGTACCGTATATAGACTCCCCCTTTTCTCTATGTTTTTCACTTGGGTTGGAGCCACAGTACTTGGGATAGCAGAAGCGGCGGTGGACAATTATGTCGAAGCCACTCGCAGTCGAGTAGCGAGTTACTCAGGTCAAAAACTTGCAGATTATGGAACAGTTCACGTTAAGGTTGCTGAAGCCCGGGCAGCTGTTGCCTCTGCACGTAGAATTTATCTCGGCAATTGCGATGAAGCTACAGAAATCGGTGATTCTGGTCGTCTACCTAATGCTGAAGAACGTGCCCGGTATCGGTCCGAAGGGGCGTATGCAGCGAAGCTTTGTTGCCAGGCTGTGGATTTGATAACTTCCGCTAGTGGCGGCGGTGGTATTTATGACAAGAACCCTCTATCTCGAGCTTTTCGTGATATCCACGCCGGTACTGCCCATATTACTCAGACTTGGGATCCGAATGCTGTTACCTACGGTAGGATTGCGCTCGGACTAAATACGGACAATCCTCTACTGTAGGTTTTTCTTAAAAAGTATTATGGTTATACAATTAATCTTTTTGACCAACTTTTCGATGTTGTTTGTTGACAAGAAATAAACTCACAAACATGAGGGCTAGCGCTGCCCATATCCAACCACTGTGTTGCTCCTCAAAAATTAAAATTGCCCATCCAATACCTGCTAAGGGTGATATGTAGTTGTAGCTTGCAAAAAATACGGGTCCGGCGATGTGAATAATTTCAAATAGGAGATACCAAAAAATTACATTTAAGACTGTTACTCCTATTAATGCCAAACCTCCGTCATCAAGGCCTGATCTAAAAAACCACCAACTATCTGTAACTGCCATTACCGGTAGTAGGAATATTGCCGCTCCGATTAGAAGGCCGCATGCAAGTGGAATTGAATGGGACTGTGGCGGCCTCATTATGGATACAAGAATATTGGAAAATCCGTAACATACAGGCGCAATAAGGGCGATTAGCACCCATATCACCATGTTCGGTTCAGGTAAGCTAGTTTTTGGCAGGATGACTAAAAGCACACCAGCAAGGCCAATACATAGCCCACCGAAGCGGAGTACATTAAAACGATCAACTCGAAATGCAAGGGCAAATCCAAAAGTCAAGGCTGGTACTAGCGCTTGACCAAGGCCAACTACACCGGCGGGTAAGCGTGCTGCTACATAATTTAACGCGAGGAAAGGAAGAGCAAATTCAAATAATGCAGTTACACCATAGAGTTTTAGATATGAAAATCGAAGACTCAGATAATGACCCGTGATAAATGACAGAACTAAAAGTATCAGACCAGCACCGAGACTTTGCCAGAATACATAAGCTACAACGGGTATGCCAGAAGTGATAGCAATCTTATTGCAAGAAAAACTCAGACCCCATGTTACGCCACATATAAACAGCAACATTATGGGAAAACTTTTATTATCAATTATATTAGAGCTAAACCTATTCATATTTGCCATCTATTTTGTCTGTTCATAAAGTAGTCCATGTTTTAGGCGAATAAAAGGTCGCTGAGGTTGAAGAAATTTTAAATACTTTGCTTATAAAGCATATTTCTACTGTTGATTAGGTCAAACTGAGACCAAATAATGCTAGAGTAGATTGTGAAAAGACTATCATTCCTGATAATGCTATCATTGCTTAACAATAGAGACAGATGAACAATGGGTGAAAAAATTGAAATACCAGGCTACTGTGCACTTTGTACATCTCGATGTGGATGTATATCAGTAGTTGAAGATGATGTTTTAACAGCCGTTCTACCTGATCCTTCTCATCCAACAGGCAAAGCACTCTGCGGTAAGGGGCGAGCTGCCCCAGAATTAGTTCACCATTCGGAGCGTTTACTTTACCCGCAAAAGAGAACCCAACCTAAGGGTAGTGATGATCCCGGTTGGGAGCGTATTAGTTGGGATGAAGCTCTGGATAGTATTTCTGCCGAAATGACCCGGATATCTAGAGAAAACGGTCCAGAATCTGTTGCGTTCGGTATCACTACCCCATCGGGTACAGGGCTGCAGGACGCTTATCCTTGGGTTGAACGTTTGCGCAATGTGTTCGGTAGTCCAAATGCAGTTTTTGGAACGGAAATCTGTAATTTTCACCGTGATAATGTCTACTCCTATACATTTGGAGTTGATACACCAATGGCAGATTTTGCTAATACAGATTGCATTGTTTTGTGGGGTCATAATCCGAGTGCAACCTGGCTTGCTTTTGGTAATAAGGTTGCTGAAGCAAAAGCTCGTGGTGCTAAGTTAATTGTTGTAGATCCGAGGAGGGAGGGTCTGGCAGTTAAGGCTGATCAATGGCTCCGAGTTAGACCAGGTAGTGACGGTGCTTTAGCACTTGGTTTAGCAAATATTCTTATAAGTGAAGACCTCTATGATCCGATATTCCTGAAGCAATGGTCAAATGGTCCGTTCCTAGTTAGGGAAGATAACGGCTCTCTACTTACCGAATGTGACATTTCAATAAATGGAGATAAATCAAAAATAGTTTGTTGGGATGAGGTGGCATCTCGGCCGGTTTTGTTTGATCCAGTTTTGCGTGATTTTGAGACAAATAGTTCCCGCTTAGCACTAAGAGGAAAGTATGACTTAAGGGGAATAGGGGATGAGGTTTTTAGATGTCGTCCTTCCTTTGAATGTTATGCAGAGATCTGTAATAAATTTACAACCAGAATAGTATCAGAGATAACATGGATTTCTGAAGATGATATTATGAATACAGCCAAGCTCATGGCTGGTTCAGGGGCGATCGCCTGTTACACTTGGTCTGGTGTGGGACAGCATACAAACGCTAGTCAAACGTCACGAGCTATAGCGTTGTTATACGCCTTGACGGGGAGTTTTGATGCACCTGGTGGCAATGTCGTGTTTGACAGTATATCTGTGAATGATGTTACTGGTGCCGATTTAATTTCGCTCGAACAAAAAGAACTCGCCATTGGCCTAAAAAATAGACCAGCTGGGCCTAATGCCCATGGGTGGATAACTAGCGAAGAACTATATACGGCTGTAATTGATAAGCGCCCCTATAGTGTTAGGGGGATGGTCAATTTTGGTACGAATATTTTATTTTCTCACGCAGATGTTGACAGGGGCTTAAAGGCTCTAAGAGCGTTAGAATTTAATGTTCACATAGATATGTTTATGACGCCATCGGCCGAACTTGCTGATATTGTGCTGCCGGTAAATACCCCTTGGGAGAGAGAAGGCTTGTGTACGAACTTTGGAGTAACCCCCGATGCAGTATCCTATGCTCAGCTCAGGCCACAGGTTGTTCAGTCACGAGGTGATTCAAAAAGCGATCTTTGGATAGTATTTGAACTTGCCAAACGATTGGGCTATCGGGATAGTTTTTGGGACGGAGATATTGATAAGGGTTTTGCAGATATGCTTATGCCTTCGGGTGTAAATATTGAAAAATTGAGAAACAACCCAGGCGGGATAAGTTTGCCTTATAAAACACGTTATAGAAAATATGCGGATAAAGATGACGGAAAGCGATCAGGTTTTAATACGCCATCGACGCTAATCGAAATATTTTCTCAAACATTAAATCGATTAGGTTACGACGCCTTTCCTAATTATGTCGAACCGCAACTTGGCCCTTTAAGCCAGCCTGATTTGTGGAATAATTATCCCTTAGTTTTAACTTCTGCAAAATCTACCCACTATTGCCATAGTCAACATCGGGCCCTTCCTTCTCTTAGAAAAAAAGAACCTGACCCGTCACTTGACATTCATCCAAATACTGCAGAACAAAGAAAGATCTCTGATGGGGACTGGATAAAAATTTCCAGTCCCCAAGGCCAGATTTTTGCTAGAGCAAGGTTTAAAAAATATTTACATGAGCGAGTAGTAAGTGCAACTGCTGGATGGTGGCAAGAATGTTCAGGTCTAGCATTGCCGAGATTGAAAGGGTTGGATGGTTTGAGCGCGAATTTTAACGTGTTAATTGGTAATGATGCAGAGGATCCGATAAGCGGCTCTGTTTCCCATCGTTCATATCTTTGTGAGGTTAGCCCGTTAACGACTGCAGAACGCGAACAATCAGGTCTATAACTAGGTTGGGAATACCGCATTATCGTTGGATAATTAGCCAACTATTTTGAAGGCACTTATGCTAGTTATAGAACGGTTGCGACCAAGATATTGAAGAGCGCGTTCTACCTCAGTCAGCCAGTCAATCAGAAAATTTATTGCGGGCCAAAGGCTCCGCTAAACTTCCTCCATCAAACTCCAGAGTAACAATTAACTCAACGGAATGATTTGAGGCAAGACCATGGCATCCAATAGCAGCTCTGGTCGGCATTCCACGGTTTCCGAATACTTCAACTAGGAAATCAACCGCACCATTTATTACGCGAGGTTGATCACAAAATCCATCTGCCGAGTTTACATAACCTACCATGTGTAAGAAGGTTTTTATTCTATCCAAATTTCCTAGGGCATATTTCATAATGCCCAAATAACAAATCATCGTATGACGTGCGGCCAAATAACCTTCTTCCGTATCGAGATCTTTTCCTAGAATTCCCGGTAGAAAAGGCTTTCCATCTTTCGAGGGTGTGCAGCCTGAAAGAAATAAAATATTTCCTACGGCATGATGGGAAACATATTTTGCTCCTGATTTATTGGCCCTGTATAGGCTTTCAAGGTCTGGTAGTTCTACACCCATTTCTACGAGTTTCTCTTCAATGCTCATTTCAATTTCTCCTAGGATCTGATCAAATCTGCTGCAAATATATTAATATTTGCGTTATATTAATATTTGCGTGGGAATTTTCGATGTAGGTCGCATATCCGTTTAGAAATTTAATAATTTGGTTCTTATTACTTATAGGCTTTGTAAATAGGGTAAATCAAAATTGTAGAATCTAGCACAATTGTTAAATGTTATGTTATCCTTTATTTCTCGGTCGAGATGCCCAAAGACTTCGTCAATTACATCACTAGTGTTTGGATATGTGCAACGTGCATGCGGAAAATCAGAGCCCCACATAATTGTTTGAGGATCAACAACATCCAGTACCTTGTCGAGATAGGGATCATCGATTAAACCGTGATAAATTTGGTTCATATATTCGCTAACAGGCTTTTTTATTTCAGGAATTTTCATGGCAGGGCCAAAATCATCCTGTATTTGTTGGACACGGAATAACCAATATGGAAGCCAGGAAATTTCATACTCTGAGCACACAAGTTTAAGTTTAGGGAATCTATCGAAAATTTTTCCAAAAATAAATTCATTGGCTATGACGGGGCCCGCTTCTGAAAATACGCCGAGAGTACTCCGAGGTACATTTATTCTATCTTTCCCATGAAGGGTAAATAGATCTACCTCATTTCCTGTAATTATATGTAGGGTGACTGGTTGATCTAACTCCTCTGCTCGAGCCCAAAACGGGTCGTACACTTTATCCTGATAGGGTGCCCAATCCCGCCGAGCGTCAGCATTTATAATAACGCTTTTTAAACCCATTTTTGCTGTTCGTTCGAGTTCCCTACAAGCCCAATCGATATCAGCCATATGTATCATGGAAGTTCCAAACAAGCGCTTTGGTGAATAGCTGCAGTAGTCGGCTAACCAGTCGTTAATTACAACGCAGCAATCTTGCACTAGGGCATCATTTTGCGTACGCATAGCGTATAGCATCCACGTGGCATTAACGACTTCCGCCACAACTCCGTCGGTATCCATACAAGCAACACGTGCTGCCGGGTCAGTGCCGGCATTCAAAAGCTTTTTCTGAAGTTCTTCGTCTCCCTCTACCACTTCGTCGATTCTACAGTATTCAATGCCCGTGTAAAAGAAGTCCGCTTTTTCTCCGTCTAGTTCGTCTACCATACGAGGTACTGCGTCACCGTATTTATTTTCGAGTGGTTTGGTCCACAGGTCGGCAGGTTCAAGAATATGAGAATCAGCAGATATAACTTTATTTTTAGGCATTAGGTTCTCCAACAAACAAATATTATAGTGGGTAAGGGATTCAACATTACTGAGTAAATTTGATATGTATCCAGATCCTAATAGAGTAGGCCGGAATTTAAAAGATGTTAGAAATAATATTTAAATTTTCCAAATGATTGGATGTGATTTATTAGCTTATAAAGTGAGTGGAGTAGCATTTTTTACAAAATCATTCCTCGCTGCAAGAGTTTGCAGTATATGCAATGCAATTTACTATTGTCGGTATTTTTAGGAGGGTTCAATGACTGCCAAGTTTGGTTATCTTCTTCCAACACGCGAATATATCATGCGAAATATCAGAGAAACAAAGCCTTTAATAACTCTTGCAAAAAGGGCGGATGCACTTGGTTATAACTCTATATGGGTCGGAGACTCGCTTTTTGCCAGGCCAAGACATGAACCACTTACATTTCTTTCAAGTTTAACAGGTCATGTCCAGCAAGCGTCAATCGGAACCGCTGTCTTGCTGCCCGCGCTTCGTAACCCAGTTCTTCTAGCACACCAAGTTGCAACTTTAGATAGGCTTAGTGAAGGGCGATTGATTCTTGGAGTTGGCATTGCAGCTGATGTAGAAAATGTTCGGGAGGAATTTATGGTTGCTGGGATCCCATTTGAGAAACGTGGCGCCAGAATGGTTGAAAGTATTAAATTATGCCAAGCTTTATGGTCGGGTAAGACTATTTCTTGGAATGGTTTTTGGAAGATTAAGGGCTTAAATTTGGGTTTGACGCCTCACACCTCTGGAGGCCCATCAGTATGGATTGGAGGGTCAGGACCTCTGACATTGCAGCGAGCGGGTTCAGTATTTGATGGCTGGTTTCCAACAGGCCCTAACTCTGAAAGCTTTAGCAAAGGATGGGAAGAGGTGACAAGAACAGCAAAACTTGAGGGGAGAGACCCCGAGGCGTTGACAGGTGCTGTTTATCTAACGATATCTGTGGATGACGATGAGGGTAAAGCAAATGGGCGCATAGATGCTTATCTGGAGGAATACTACAAACAGCCTGCAGCTTTAATGCGCAAAACTCAGGCTTGCTTTGGCGGATCAATTGAAAATGCAATGGGCTGGATTAATGATTATATTAATAGAGGTGCAACGCACATTGTCTTACGTTTTGCTGGTGATCCAAATCAGCATTTGGAATATTTCTCACCGATGGCTGTCACTACTGAGCTTAAAAAAATGTGAGGTGTTTTTCCATGATATGCTTATTAGAGATAATTTGACTGTCTGTATACAACTCGACCACAACTTGAAGTAGTTACTATTACAAGAGCTGGCATAAGAACTTAATAGTTTAGTATTTCCTTGCAACAATTTACAATGTTCGCGCTGGTTAAACCGTAGCCTTCCCGAACCTTTGGTGTTGGACCTACTACCGCAAATTCGTCAGGCATCCCTATTATCCGCATTGGTGTTGGATTCTCTACCGATAGTAGTTCAGCAACTGCGCTGCCAAGTCCACCCGTGATTCGATGCTCCTCTGCTGTAACTATTCCTTTAGTCTCACTTGCAGCCGTTAATACTGATTCCCTATCTAATGGCTTGATTGTATGCATATTCAAGACCCGAGCACCTATACCTTTCTTGCTCAAATGTTGGGCAGCATTTATCGCTGGGCTAACCAAGCATCCGCAAGCGATAATAGTGATGTCATTGCCTTTATGCAGACACTCAGCCTTACCAATTTGAAAGCCTGCTTCGGTATTTGATACTGGATCCTCAGGGATACGCCCACCAAGCCGTATATAGACCGGTCCGTCTATATTCTGTGTCTGAAAAACGGCTGCCCATGACTGCCGGGCGTCTGCAGGTACAATAGCGGTAATATTTGGAAATGCACGCATGAGCGCCAAATCCTCCAGAGCGTGATGTGTTCCACCTGAAACACCAAGTGAAACCCCGCTTGCGGCTGCGCCAATAACCACACGTTGGTTGGCATATGCAACGTCATTACGCAGCTGTTCCATCGATCTTGCTGAGATAAATGGAGCATACCCACATACAAATGGACGCATGCCGGTGGTGGCAAGACCGCTTGCAATGCCCATTGCGTTTTGTTCTGCAATGCCTACATCTACGAAGCGCTCAGGAAATCTTTCTATAAAATCTGCAAGGCCCATCAAATCCACGGAATCTGCCGAAATGGCAGTAATTAAGGGATCAATTTCCGCAAGGTGCGCCAATGCCAGACCAAATGCCAATCGAGATTGATTTTGGGTTCGTGACGAAATTTCGGCCGACATATTGATCATGAGGGTTGTCCAAGTTCGGACATAGCTTTTTGATACGAATCTTCATCAATTGCATTTTGATGCCAAAGATGTGTTCCCTCTGTAAAACTTACTCCTTTTCCTTTAATGGTATGTGCAAGCATAAGCGAAGGTTTGTCGGAGGCATAAGGAATGGCATCAAGAGCTTCGACAATTTCAACCATGTTATGGCCGTTCAATTCCCTTACAGCCCAACCGAACGAGCTCCATTTCCCTAGGAGTGGTTCCAGATTCATTATTTCATTCACATTTCCGCTTTGTTGGATTTTATTATAATCAATTATTGCAGATAGGTTTCGTAACTTTAGTTGGCTAGCAGCCATTGCTGCTTCCCAGTTAGAGCCTTCTTGTAATTCACCGTCACCTAACATTACAACGGTATTAGCATTAATATTTTGCATTCGCTGGCCTAGTGCCATGCCAACACCTATTGAGAGTCCGTGACCGAGACCACCAGTGCTCATTTCGACACCGGCAAGCTTAATATCTGGATGCATCCCCATTAGTGACTTATAACCATAGAAGTCATCTAAAAGTTCCTCTGAAAAAAATCCTGCTTGGGCCAAAACAGCTGCAAGCGCAGCGTTTGCATGACCTTTGGATAGAACAAAACGATCTCTATTTTTCCAGTTGGGCTCTTTAGGACGAATATTGAGATGATAAAAATAAAGAGCCGCCAACAAATCTGCAGCTGACGTAGATCCTCCCACATGCCCCGACCCTGCTGATCGAAGAGCCCGCCAAATATTACGTCTGATAGTGATGGATTCTTTTTCCAACATAGTTAGTAGTGTTTTTCTATCGGAAGCATTTGCAGACATGATTACAGCATCTCCAGCGTTATCTGACCTCTCGCTAATTGAATGAGGTTGTGGGTGCGAGTACCAGAAATATATGAAAACAAGTTAAAGCCAACCCAGTATGAAATTTTTCGTAAATACAAACAACGGGTAACTACTTGGGCGCGGGCTTTATTTTATTCAATTTAAAGTCAGGGTGTAAATAATATGTTTGGCAATTTTGGACTAAGGCAGAAAATATATTAATAATCTGCCTTAATCCTCAGAATCATGTTATGCCGCCTGGTCTTCAAGTAGTACAGAAGAATTAATAGAAATTTTTCTAGGTCTTTTCTCTTCGGGTATTTCCCGTGCTAATTCAATTGTTAACAGACCGTCAGTAAGGCTGGCATTTTCAACCTTGATGTGATCAGCAAGCTGAAAGCTTCTTTCAAATTTACGTTGTGCAATACCCTGGTATAGCAAGTTTTGTTTACCTTCTTGTTTATGCACTTCTGAGACACTTTTGATGGTCAAAGTATTTTCTTTTTGAACAATCTCAATATCCGTAGGTTTGAAACCAGCTAGCGCCATTATAACGGAGTAATGATTTTCGTTGTTCTGCTCAATGTTATATGGCGGGTACGAAAGATCTCTATTTGAATATTGGGCTGCAGAATCTAGTAGATGGCTTAGCCTATCAAAACCCACGGCTGTTCGAAAAAGTGGCGAAAAGTCAAAAGTAGTTGTACGCATAGTTAGATATCCTCCTTTGAGCAATATCGGCAAGGCGTTCTAGGAGCCTAGACGTGCCCCACTGGCCCCGCCTGTTAACAAGAGCAACCCCAAAGTTGGCAGCTGCTTATCAAGTAGATGGTAGTTAAAAATTAAGAGTCAATAGCATGATTATTAAGTACATGGGATTGCAATTATAATTTATTAAAAAGTAGGGCAGATTTCTAAAGTATACTAAAGTGAACTAAATTAATTGCATTTACGTATCATTCTTGATCCTGACGCAGCTACGGGGAGGGTCTTTTTTGGTAAACTGTATAATGGTTTTTGGACGTTTGCGAGTACCAGTAAAATCTATTACTCAAATAGTTTTGGGTTATTGTTATGAATAAAATTTTTATTGTAATTATAGCTATATTTTTAGGAAGCTGTTCTATGGTTGGGATACGATCAGGCTATGAGCAACCCTCCTATGAAGTGGTTGAAAAAATTTCTGATCAATCAGAAATCCGGTATTATGAATCGCGACTTGCTGCTGAAACGATAGTAGAATCAGGCGATTATGGCTCCGGGAAGAATGCAGCATTCCGATTGCTGTTTGATTATATTTCAGGCAATAACCTCATGCAGAATAAAATCGATATGACGGCTCCAGTAGAAAGCATCAGGGTGTTTGAAAAAGTTGAAATGACTGCTCCGGTTGAAACAGCGGTCAATAATGCCAATACTCTGCGTATGCGGTTTTTTCTTCCCATTAAGTATAATTCTGACAATGTGCCTGAACCAATCGATTCAAAAGTTCGGGTGGTTAGGGTTCCTGAACAGTTTTTTGCTGTGTTACGTTTCAGCGGATTTGCAAGTGAAGAGGCGGTTGATGATAAGAACTCTGAGTTACTGAAGTTGCTCGAAAATAATGCATGGGAGGTCTCTGGGCCCTCAAGCGTTTTTGGTTATGATCCCCCATGGACACTTCCATTCTTTCGTCGTAACGAAGTTCTTTTGCCCGTTTTTTTGTCTAGTGGTGAGAATTAAAAAAGTTGCTCGTTGGGTAAGCATACTCTTATTAATCATTCAGAAATGGATTATTATTACATAAAAGAATAGAGTTCACTGAGTGAAATTGTAACCTGAATCCATTAATAGGGATAATGATCAATGCATTTTTATGAGTTACGGCAATATGAAATATTTCCTGGCAAAATGGACGAATGGATAGCATTAATGGAGAATGAGATCATCCCTTTCCAACAGTCAAGAGGAATGGTTGTAACGGGTAGCTTTAGAGTGGAGGAGGAGAAAAACTTATACGTGTGGATGCGTTTCTTTAAAAATGAGGAACAATGCAAAGAGCTTTATGCTGCCGTATACGAAAGCGACACCTGGAAAAATAAGTTTTCTCCAAAAATTGATGTATTGCTCAACCGAGAAACTATTAAAGTATCTCGACTGATTTCTACATCACCTTCTTGGGAGGTTAATGTCGATTAATTAATACGGAAGTGATCAAGTCGAGGCAGATAAGCCCCCATCAATATTTATTGCGGCTCCTGTTATATATGTAGCCCGGTCAGACACCAAAAATGTAGCAAGATCTGCATATTCCTCGGCCTCTCCTACACGGCCAAGAGGTACAGGGGTTGCTAATTTTTCATAGAACAAATTTATATCCTTTTCATCACAGCGTCTCACCCACTGCTCGCTTTTCAGCAGTCCTATACAGATAGTATTAACACGAATATTTGATACTGCGTATTCGTGTGCCAAAGATTTTGTTAAATTTATTCCTGCCGCACGAGTTACCGTTGTGGGCAAAGCCTTAGCAGGCGGTGTCTTTCCACCAATAATAGTTGCGTTCACGATTGACCCGCCACCTCTTTCCCGCATAATGGGCACAACTAACCTACAGGCACGAACAGCAGCCATAACTTTTAAGTCGATGTCTGCTTGCCATGTTTGGTCAGAAACGTCTTCTAGCCCTGCAGCAGCAGACTGGCCAGCGTTGTTAATTAAAATATCAATACCACCAAAAATTTTATGAGTGTCAGAGACGAGCTTTTTGATATCTGGTGCTTTGGATACGTCTGCTTGGATAGGTATAACTTTAGCATTGGTTTCATCAATTATTTTTTCTGCAACACTTTCCAGATGATCTTTCCGTCGAGCACAAATCACCACATGGCATCCCTCATAAGCCAACCGTAATGCAGTCGCACGCCCCAAACCGTCACTACCGCCAGTAATTATCGCAACCTTGCCTTCCAAGCCTAATTCAAACACCTTACACCCCCTTCATATTTACCTTTAAAATTGAAATTAAAAGTCCACCTTTTTAACAGATACTCTTAATGCTTCCAGAGGATGCAGAGATTTTAAAATCGTCGCGCCCACGCCCTGAAGGCTGTTGTGTTATTTAAGGGCATTTTATTCCCAGTGAGCGAAGTTTTTTATTAACTGTTAAAACTTTCTATATGATTACTCCCAAACACATATTTTCGTATGGAAAAAATATTCCGATAAAGTTTCCCAGATCCTCCAAACTCTTTTGGAAAATCCCTACATTGTTTATGCGATTAGTAACACCAAGAGGATTTAAATATTTAAGCGGGCTCCGGTATTAAATCTATTTTATGGTCAATGTTAATTATATTTTCTGCAAAACTTACTTGGAAATATTATTAACGACTTCACCCATTTTTTTCTCTAGCCTTTCCTTGCTTCGAAGTTCACACTCCCAAACTACGATTAGTTTCCAACCGAGTGCAATCAAATTTATGTCAGATTGGGTATCTCGTTCTTTGTTCCTTAAAAGTTTTTTGCTCCAGTAATCGGTTCTGGACTTGGGTATATGCCCGTCCCGACATGAATGTTGGTGCCAAAAACACCCTCGGACTTGGATCGCCGTTTTGTATTTACGGAGAACAATATCGGGGGTTCCGGGTAAAGTTTTTATATGTAAACTGTATCTAAAACCCCTGGCATGCAGGTACTTCCTGACCTTTAGTTCAGGTTTAGTGTCCTTATAGGTTATGCGCGCCATTACCTCCGAACGCTTGGTCTTTGAAAACACATCCGCCATGAGTGTCCTCATAAAATGGTTTGGCCTGATTTTTTATAATTTTTATACTATTATAAATTATAACATAATAGTGATGCTGCCCCAATATGAACCTGATTAACAAATTAACTTTTATTGACCTATTTGCTGGATGTGGAGGTCTGTCGTTAGGATTGGAAAAAGCAGGTTTTTTCCCTCTTTATGTGAATGAGTTAAATAAGGACGCTATTGAAACTTATTTGATTAACAGAGAAGAAGAACATCCTCATTTGCGTGAGACATATAATTCTAGAGACATTAAAGAAGTAATTTCTGACCTAGACTTTTTTGATAATTTTCTAGACAGACTCCAAGAAGATTTTGGTCGAGATTTTTGGGAAGACAGTGTGGATGTTGTTGCTGGTGGCCCTCCATGTCAGGGTTTTTCTGGTATCGGTATCCGAAGGTCTTATTCAGTTGATAAAGTGCAATTGCCTTCAAATCATCTCTTTCAAGACATGGCATTTTTTGTTCATAAAATTCGCCCCAAGATTTTTCTGTTTGAGAATGTTGAAGGGTTGCTGAGGGCCAGGTGGACTAAAGAAGGTCAAAAGGGCGAAATCTTCAAAGATGTATTGAAAACCTTCTCGGATATCCCAGGCTATTCAATCAAATATAAATTGGTTTATGCAAAAGATTATGGTGTCCCACAAAACAGACCCCGTGTTCTTGTAGTTGGCAAGAGGAGCGATATTCAGGGCAAATTCATTGACGAAGAAGATGCGGTTCTGGCGAATTACTTGCCGTTCCCAACTTCAGATTATCCAGACATCCATGATATTTTTTCTGACTTAATTGACAGAAAATTTGAGTATGGTGGAGTAACGGCGTTTTATCCATCCCCACCCAAAAACAAATGGCAAGAACAAATCAGAACATTACCTAACGGCAAAAAGATTTTGGCAAAAGGTGATAAATTATCTGAACATCAATACAGCAAACACTCCGACACTGTTGTTGAGAGGTTCTCGCACATGATTGCTAATAATGGTGAGATACCGCAACACCTCAGGACAAAGAAATTTGCTCAAAGGTTGCTTCCAAAAAAATGGGGTAACAAAGGTCCAACGATTACTGCCTGTTCATTACCAGATGATTTTGTTCACTATAGCCAGGCTCGCTCATTAACTGTAAGGGAGTGGGCCAGGCTGCAAACCTTTCCCGATTGGTATCAATTTGCTGGAAAGCGAACAACAGGGGGATTGAGGCGCGCTGGAAATCCAAGAGAGTCCATTTTTGAACGCGAAGTGCCAAAATACACTCAAATAGGTAATGCAGTTCCTGTCAAACTTGCATTTGAAGTAGGCAAGCATTTAGCAAAAATTTTGAAAAAACCAGATTTTTAAACAAATTCAAAACGTGCATTATCTCTGCTATCATTGGAAAAACCAATGGTAGGCAATGCTCAGTCAAGCAAATATTTGCGTAGTTGATACCCTGCGTTCTTTTAAAGAAGTGCAGGTGCCTGTCTGTTTTCTCGTGCCCACTAAAACGGGCATAGAAAAATCAATAATGGATGCGACAAAGTCAGTTAGAGATTTTTTACTAGAAAAGGGTGTCCATAACTTTTCGACACAAGGGCAAGGAATAGAATCCAAGATTCTTATTCCTACTATTTTGGTTTCTGGCGGTGAGTTTGTTGATACCAAAACATCGCTTTACAGACCGGAAATCAAGAGTGGTGACCCAAGGGTTTGGATATATAAATTAGGTGATTATGCTGAGCCTGGGGATTTATTGGCGATTACAGTTAATGAAGAAAAATTAGTTGTAGTGAATTGTAGTAAAAGTAATGTTCAACAACTGGTTAATAGGTCACATGCCAATTTTAACCATTTGTTTTATGGCACTGTTGTTGGACTGTCCACCGATGCAGATGAACTGCTGTCGATGATGAGGAATATTGCAAATCGGGGTTATGTTACAACCTTAAGGGCAGGTGACACGGGTGTTGGATATACCCTAGAGACCCTTCTTGGGATTGCCGCCAATAGTTCAAAGGCACCTGATTTTCGAGGCATTGAAATAAAATCAGGTCGAAGCAGGTCTCAGCGCTCTGGTCGAACTACTGTGTTTTCTCAGGTACCTAATTGGAAGATGAGCAGGTTAAAAGGGTCTAGGGACATCCTTTACACTAGGGGGAGATATCATGAAACCAAGCACAGAATGCAACTTTTTCATGAATTATCTGCAAGTAAAATAAATTCATACAACATGAAGTTAGATTTAGATTTCAATCAGAATTTATTACATCAAGTCTGCAAAGAACATGACGGGGTTACCATTGATGTTTCATGGGAACTGGAGGTGTTAAAGAAGAGGTTGTCGGAGAAGCATAAAGAAACGTTTTGGGTTAGCGCAGAGACTAAAGGCAAAAGTGGGAGTGAGTTTGAAGAGTTCTTATACTCTAGTGTCAAACACACAGGCGCTGCTGACGTAACTGTTTTTCCAACTTTGTTGGAGACTGGTGTTGTTACACTTGACTACACGATTAAAGAAACAAAGCCAGGAACTGCCAAAGACCAGGGATATCTATTTAAAATTGCATCAAAGAATTTAGACCTTCTATTCTCAAGAGTGGAAACATATTCCCTTATTTAATTTTAAGAAATTATAAATAATGTAGTGGTGAAAATAACTACAAATTGAGTTAGCAAACCCATTGATTTGACCTTTTACTGTGTCAAAACTGAAGTTCTCTGAGAACAGATTGATACCCTAAACTAGTAACTATCTGATTATATTTACTAAGAAATGGCGCACCCGACAGGATTCGAACCTGTGACCTCTGCCTTCGGAGGGCAGCACTCTATCCAGCTGAGCTACGGGTGCCTTAGCTGTTTTTCGGATCTGATTAAACATGCGATTAAGCGGACAATAAAGAAATCTCTTTATAAATAATTTGTTTATTCAATTACATATAGAATGTGACGGGGTTATAGAATTATAATGATTAGCTTATAGTCGACAGGATAATAACTCACTTACACGATAATGAGGGAATGATAGATATCATGACCAACCGTACAAATCTCATGTTTAATAATAACAAACTAAAACTCGGAGTTTTTTCACCGAACTGTTCAGGGGGAATGGCTGTAACCAAGGTACCAGAAAGATGGGATGCCAGTTGGCACAATAACCTGAAACTTTCTACCATGCTTGATGAGGCGGGTATCGAATTTATTTTACCAATTGCTCGCTGGATAGGGTATGGGGGGGAAACAGATTTTCAGGGGACGAATCTTGAAACAGTTACTTGGAGTACAGGATTATTGACTGCTACGAAGAGAATTACTGTTTTTGCGACTGCCCATGCATCTTTCCACCATCCAATTGTCGCAGCAAAAATGTTTGCTACGATGGATCAGATATCCGAAGGCAGATTTGGACTAAACATAGTATGTGGCTGGAATAAGCATGAGTACGAAATGTTTAATATAGAATTACCCGACTCTCACGATGTTCGTTATAACTACGGACAGGAATGGTATGATTTGGTTCAAAAAATTTGGTCAAGTGACGAGGAATTTGACTGGAGGGGGGAGTATTTTGACTTAAAACATGTGTACGGGAAACCTAAACCATTCAAAGGTGAATTTCCTCCTATAATGAATGCAGGCTCTTCGGACCAAGGGAAGCATTTTGCTGCTCGAAATGCGGATTATTTATTTACTGTATTGGTCGATTTGGAGAGTGGTAGGAAAAATGTAACAGGGATCAAAGAACTAGCACGGCAATATAATAGGGATATTGGTGTATTCACCACGTCCTATGTGGTTTGTAGGCCAAGTCAGAAGGAGGCTGAGGAATATCATGATTATTATGCGAATGAGATGGCTGATTGGCCCGCCGTTGACCGGTTAATGGAACTTCAGGGGTTGCACGCTAAAAGTTTCCCGCCAGAATCATTTAAATTATTTCGAAACCGCTTTGCAGCAGGCCATGGTGTGTATCCATTGGTTGGTGATCCAGATCACATCACAGACGAATTAGTTCGTATTCATGAGGCTGGATTTGTGGGTACTACCATAACCTTTGTAAATTATTTGGATGAGTTTCCTTACTTTCGTGACGAGGTACTGCCAAGACTCGAACAAAAGGGATTAAGAAAGCAGCTACGTTAGTAGACCAATAGACATAAATCTAATTTATAGAGCTAGGTTAAGTTTAGTCCTTAAGTGGCTTTAGCCAGATATCCAGAAAATTATTCAGCCAAATTCTCATGCGGCGATTGTTATCAGGAGCTTCCGCACGCTGCAGTTCTGCAGGTTGGGCTCCAGATAAACTAAGTTGTGGAGCTCCGAGCTCTGAGGTAATCCACCTCTCCATTGTCGGAAGGTTCATTTCCGGATGAAACTGGACTGCATAGGCATTTTCACCGTATTGGAAAGCTTGATTATAAAAAGCTTTCCCTCCCGTAGCGAGAAGATGCGCTCCATCCGGTAAATCAAAACCCTCTCGGTGCCAATGATATACCTTAAGGCTTTCCGGAAATAGATGGTTGCCGGTGCAAGTGGCATAAACTTCATGGTAGCCGATTTCTCGAACGTCTTCTGGGTGTGTCCATACTTTGGCTCCAAGACAATGTGCGATTATTTGAGCGCCGAGGCATATGCCAAGGATAGGCGCGTTATTTTGAAGTTGTTCGGATACCCACGTAATTTCATCATTAAGAAAATCCATTTCGTCGGCATCACTTACAAACATTGGACCGCCAAAAACTACTGAAGCTGCGTATTCTTTAAGTTTACCTTTATATAACTCAGGTAAAGAATCCCCAAGGAGAGGACAGCAAATATCAGTCTTGTAACCTATCATTCTAAGTGCTTGCCCAACTTCACCAGGATCCGCCAGTGCCGAGTGGGTTATAAATACTATTTTTTCGTTTTTCATTCGTTTAAGTATTTCAATAAAAGTAGTTTGTATAAGCCACAATGGCATATCCCAGATATTATAACCCCATTATGAACACAGAGCTGATTACGACAACTAGCAAAATATATTTGCTTATATAGTTTGTAAAACCCAAGGAACGAATTTGAGGTAACATTGGGTGGTCTAAACTTTACGCTGTTGTTTTTGGCAGTCTTGGTGATAGCATCTTAAGTAGTGGAGCATTTGACATACTAGGAGCTATGGGTAAATGGATTTGCATCTATTTTTAGTAGTACTCGGTCTATTCGTTCTACTATTTATTGCCAGTCTTTTATTGCCGGTAGCGCGGCGTTTAAATTTTCCATTCACTGTCATGCTTGCGGCTGTAGGCGTTATTTTAGGAGTTATGGTATTATTAATTCCCGATAAGAGCGGTGGTGGTATAGCGGGGGATTTCTTATACGCTATTGAAAATTTAAATATCACTTCAGAAGCAGTTTTTTTTCTATTTCTTCCTGCCCTAATTTTTGAATCTGCAATGAGTATAAATGTTCGCCATTTAATCAAGGACCTGAGACCCATATTGATGCTCGCAGTAATTGGACTTCTGATTTCAACGTTTGCAATTGGTTTTGCGGTGGAAGCAATTTCGGGTATCGGTTTTGTGGCTTGTCTTTTGCTAGGAGCAATCGTTTCTGCTACCGATCCAGTGGCAGTCGTAGCCATATTTAAAGATTTAGGAGCACCTAAAAGACTAACTATTTTGGTTGAGGGTGAAAGTTTATTTAATGATGCTACTGCGATTGTACTTTTTACCATTCTTGCTGCCGTGATGGTGGCGGGTGCAGACGCATCAGCGGGTTCTGCAGCAATTAACTTCATAAAAGTATTTTTTGGGGGTATTGCAGTTGGCCTAGTGGCATCGCGCGCTATGGCGGGTTTGATTGGCAAAATGCGTAATATGCCTCTTGTTGAAGTTACCTTAACGGTAGTACTTGCTTATATATCGTTTCTTGTGGCGGAACACTATTTACATGTATCCGGTGTTATGGCTGTAGTAACAGCTGGTTTAGTCATGGGCTCGTATGGCCGAACAAAGGTATCACCTAAAACATGGCATTTGCTTCATGAAACATGGGAACAATTAGGATTTTGGGCTAATTCCTTAATTTTCTTTCTAGTGGGAATTCTAGTGCCACGGGTACTAAAAGAGTTTACAGTTGAACAAGCGGTTTGGTTAATAGTTCTTGTTTTTGTCGCATTTGCTGCACGTGCTGCAGTTTTGTTTGGCATCTTACCTGTGATGATACGTTTAAGGCTGAGTCATGGAGTAAGCAGGGCATATAAAACTATTATGTTTTGGGGTGGATTGCGAGGTGCAGTTTCACTGGCCCTAGCTTTAGTTATATTTGAAACCAATGGGGTAGACCAGGAAATCAAGAATTTTATCATTGTTTTGGTCACCTGTTTTGTTTTGATTACCTTATTTGTAAATGCCACAACAATTCGATTCGTAATATTGATGTTTGGATTAGATAAACTTTCTCCGGCTGATGCAGCAGTGAGGGATAGAGTCATGTTTTTATCGCTCGATCGTATTGAGAAAGAAATCCAAGAAGTTTCGGAAGCTCAGCAGGTTAATCCTGAGATCGCTCGCGATATTTCTAATGATTATACTAACCGCTTAATGATTTTAGAAAGGCGCATGAAAGCGGATGATGAACTAGGCGCCCAGGAGAGAGTTAGGATAGGCCTTACCACATTAGTTAATAGAGAACGTGAAATATATTTGAAGCGTTTCTCAGACGGAGTTGCATCTGACAATATAACTCGAGCCCTGTTGGCTTCTACAGATACCTTGGAAGATGCTATAAAAATAGAGGGCTTAAAAGGTTATAACGAAGCTGTTTCCCAAAAACTAGGTTTTGGATTGAGTTTTCGCCTATCTATGTATTTACAACGAAACTTTGGATTCACTTCAGCACTTACGGGTCAGTTGGCCGAACGTTTTGAGGTGCTAATTGCGACGCAAAGTGGTTTGCACGAACTTAGTGCGGTCACTGCCGATAGCATGGAGAGTTTGATCGGAACTGAGGCAGCAATGTCTTTGAGCAAGGCATTAGAAGCAAGATTAGAAGCTACTGACAAGGCATTAGATGCGCTTAGGTTACAATATCCCGAATATTTTGATTCCGTACAAAGATATTATCTTGGCAGAGTGGCGACGCGTTTAGAGGATATAGAATATCGTCGGATGCTTTCTGAACAATTTATTAGTCCAGAGGTTTACAGCGATCTTATTCAGGACTTAGATAATCGGGTACGTAAGTTTCAAATTATGCCTAAACTAGACTTGGGATTGAAGCCGGAAGTAATGTTGGCCAGAGTGCCATTTTTTTCAGAATTGGATCAAAACATTTTAAAGGAAATTAGCACTTTACTACATCCACGATTGGCTCTGCCAGACGAAAAAATTGTAAGAAAAGGGGAGGCTGGCGATACTATGTATTTTGTTTCTACAGGTGCAGTGGAGGTTAATATTGGGAAAGAACCAATTCGATTAGGTAGCGGTGACTTTTTTGGCGAAATTGCCCTTTTGAAAGATATCCCACGAGTAGCTGATGTGACGGCCATTGCTTATTGTCAGTTACTAATGCTCAATGCTAGAGAGTTTAAAAGTCTTATGGAAAGATTGCCCAAACTGAGGGATACCATAGATAGAGTTGCAGCCGAGAGGCTTGGTGAGGAAAGTTAATTGAGTAGTTCTTTTAGTCGCAGGTGAAGTATTAATGATGAAGTCTGAAGTAGTGAACGTATAGTAATTACGCAAACTTTAGTTTTGCGGATATAGTTATCACTTTCAATAATGCCATTGGCTATCAATCTTCAGCATTTTAGAGCAATAGTAAAAACATTTTATATATTACTCTCGATTAATTTAATAACTTGGACATTTTTTGTTTTTTGTTTCTTTTTTGGTAAAGTCATCTGTTATTTGAGAACAAATTAAATATATTTAAGGTAAAATAATGAAAATTGATGCGCCTATGATTGTTCATAGGGAGAGAGTTCGTCCAGAGTGGATCGATTATAATGGTCATATGAATGTTGCATTTTATCTCATGGCTGCAGACCATGCTATGGATGCATTTAGTGATTATGTTGGGCTAGGGCAGAACTATATGAAGGATACTAACAAATCTACATTTGCACTTGATACGCGGATTATATATTTACGCGAATTGATGGTAGATTCACCAATTCGTGTTTCAGCTCAGTTGATAGCTTACGATTTAAAACGAATACATGTTAGTTTATCGTTAATTCATGATAAAGAGAACTGGGTATCTGCCCTTAATGAATGGGTTTTGGTTCACGTTGACTTAAGTGTACGCCGAGCGACAGAAATGCCTAGTGGTACATTGGCGAAATTAGAGGATATAATGGTAGCTCACAATAATTTGGAGAGACCCAAAGCTCTAATTAAGTCTTTTGGTTTACTATAGGAATGTGGTTAATAGGATTGTGCTAGTAAAGTAATGGGTTTAATCCTTATAAAGTCATTATTATTATTTGTAAAAGCTTGAAGCGATGAATTTTTGGTTAATTAAAGCAATATTTTTGACAGTTCTACTGGTGGTAGGCATGTGCTTTATCGTGGGGCCAGTGAGTGCCGCATGCACTGATACACCAGCGCCTGGTGTTAATTGGCACCGTTGTTATCTTGATAATCGTAATTTTAAGAACGTTGATCTAACTGGTGCAGTTTTAAGGGGGGCATTTTTTGCCCGAAGTGATTTGTCTGAGTCAATTTTCACAGAAATTGATGGAAGGCGATCAAAATTTGTAGCCGCATCTCTTAATAATGTAATATTCCATCGGGCTCGCCTCGTGGGTGCAGACTTTACTAATTCAGAGTTAATAAATGCATCTTTCAAAGAGGCTGATCTTCGCCGAGCAAAGTTTTTTCGAGCAAACTTGAAAGGTGCAGACTTCAGTAAGGCTATTCTTAATAAAACAGATTTTCTCAAGGCTAATTTGAGTGGAGCCATTTGGATAGATGGTAAAACAGTTTGTTCTGAAGGTTCAATTGGTCAGTGTAATTAAGTCTTCAATAAGCGAATGGTTTTAAGTGCCAAATGGTTATCGTTGGTGGATAATAATTTGATATGCTGGTTTTCAACCTTTCTAGATTTAAGTTTAATATTAATCCTTTATGAGTGATCCATTTGATTTATCCTTTTCAAAGGAACCGGAAACACGTGACCCGGTTCCTTTGAAGGCTGGATATATGGAAGCATTGAATTCCGAGCAACGAACTGCCGTTGAAGCGACGGACGGTCCAGTTTTAGTTTTGGCGGGTGCCGGTACAGGAAAAACAAGAGTCTTAACTACTCGCCTTGCTCATTTGTTGCACCAAGGCAGAGCTCACCCAAGTGAAATTTTGGCTGTAACTTTCACAAATAAAGCAGCACGTGAGATGATTGAACGTGTGTCTATGCTAATAAATAGACCTGCTGAAGGATTATGGCTCGGAACATTTCATGCCATGGGCGCCAGAATATTAAGACGACATGCTGAGATGGTTGGATTGAGGTCAGATTTCACAATACTCGATAGCGATGATCAAACCCGTCTCTTAAAGCAGCTTCTCCGGGAAGCAAACATAGATGAGAAGCGATGGCCAGCTAGAACTTTATCCCTAATAATTCAACGTTGGAAAGATAGAGGAGTGAGACCGGATCAGGTTTCCTCCGAAATAGGTGAGGGTATAATCAAGGAGAATAACACTAAACATTTTCAACATATGGATGGTGATTCTAATGCATATGAGTTTGCCAATCTAAAAGCACCGGAGCTATATAAAAAATATCAAGAAAGATTGAAATCACTGAATGCCGCTGACTTTGGTGATCTTCTACTACATAATTTAACAATCTTCACTACGGCACCAGAAGTTTTAGGGGAATATGAAAAACGTTTCAAATTTATTTTAGTTGATGAGTACCAAGACACAAACGTAGCACAATATTTATGGTTACGATTATTAGCGAGAGCTCGCCATAATATTTGCTGTGTCGGAGATGATGATCAATCAATTTATAGCTGGCGGGGGGCACAAGTAGGGAACATATTAAGATTTGAAGAAGACTTTGAAGGTGCCAAAATAGTTCGACTAGAACGTAATTATCGATCAACTGGTCATATATTAGGAGCTGCATCTGATCTTATTTCGCATAATAAAGAGCGATTAGGAAAAACATTGTGGACGGAGATTGGTGAGGGGGAGAAGATATGTATTACTGGATGTTGGGATAGTGATGAGGAGGCACGGTTAGTAGGCGAAAAGATTGAAGATCTGCAGCGTAGGGGAGAGGATCTGGATCAGATGGCTATTCTTGTGCGAGCTGGATTTCAGACAAGATCTTTTGAGGAAAGGTTTCTCTCTATTGACCTGCCATACAGAGTTATAGGGGGACTGAGATTTTATGAACGTCAAGAAATCCGGGATGCAGTGGCCTATCTAAGGATAATTATTAATAGTGATGATGATCTTGCATTTGAGCGGATAGTCAATCTCCCGCGGCGGGGTATAGGGGGAGTTACACTAAGGTATCTTCATGATGTAGCACGATCATCCAATTGTTCCCTTTACCAAGCAGCTGATAAGTTAATTGATACTGATGAAATAAACACCAGACAACATAGTGTTTTAAAAGGGTTCTTAGATAAAATTAAAGCGTGGAAATGCTTAATACCACAAATGCCCCATAATGATGTTTTAGAAGTGATACTGGAGGAGTCAGGTTATATACAAATGTGGAAGAAAGATAAAAACCCACAGGCACCCGGACGCTTAGAAAACTTGGACGAGTTGGTAAATGCGCTTCAAGAATTTGAATCCATAGGGGATTTTTTAGAGCATGTTAGTCTTGTTATGGAGCGTGATGTACGCACGGATCAACACATGGTTAATTTGATGACCCTGCATGGAGCGAAAGGTTTAGAGTTTGATAGTGTGTTCTTGCCAGGGTGGGAAGAAGATTTATTTCCACATAAACGTTCTTTGGATGAAAGCGGTGGTTTAGAGGAAGAGAGAAGATTAGCTTATGTGGGTCTGACACGTGCACGTAAAAGAATTCATATTTTTAGTGCTTTACGTAGAAAAGTCCATAATCAATGGCAGGATTCCTACCCGTCACGATTTTTAAACGAACTATCTTCCCAGTATACGGAAATAGAAAATGTTTCGGGATATCCAAGAGATAATGTTCCAGGGGAGATTTCAGCCAGTATTGAAAACCATCATTTTGAACAAAGTCATTCTAGATATCTTGATAGTGGAGCTGAGCATTCATTGAAGGTTCAAAAAGGAAAGCAGTCTAACGATCTCATATTCACAGTTGGTATGAGAATATTTCACCAGAAATTTGGTTATGGAAATATTCAATCGATAGAGGGTAATAAACTGACGGTTGCATTTGAAAAAGCTGGCGAAAAGAAGGTGATAGACCAATATGTTCAAAGAGTCTGAAAATGGAGAACTTTGGCAAGTTAAGATTAGGATTCCTGATACCTATAGAGAGAATTTTGAAAATAAACTTGACGATTATTCAGAGGCACTTTTTTTTTCTCTGTGTGAGGATGATAAAGGATCAGAAATAAATGACCTTATCCAAAAATGGGACTTAACAGTGTATGGTCATGGTTTGAAAAATCAAAAAGACCTGACGTCGATGCTTTCTTTTCTGGCCAACCAGAATAATTTTTCTATTCCTAGTATAAAAATATCTTCAGTTCCTACCAGGGATTGGTTAAATTTTAGCGCAAAAAATTTCCCACTAATTTTTGCAGAGAGATTTGTTGTACATCCGAAGAATTTACGACCACCAAGGGGAAGAACTGCTCTCTGTATAAATGCTGGCAGCGCATTTGGTTCTGGAAGTCATGAGTCAACGCGGGGATGCCTATTGGCATTGGATGCTTTGGTGGGAAAAGTATGTGTGTGTCGAGCTTTAGATGTGGGTTCAGGATCCGGTATTCTAGCTGTAGCTATAGCTAAGTCATGGTGTCATCCCAGAAAAGGAAATGTGGATGTATTGGCAGTTGACAATGATTCGAACGCTATAGCTTCTACTATATTAGCTATTAAAGAAAATAATGTATCAGATCGTGTAAGGGCTATTTTAAGCGAGGGCCTCGCATCTGAAGAAGTAGGTTCCGGAGGGCCATATGATCTTATTTGCGCAAATATTCTAGCTCAACCACTTAAAGATATGGCTGCGGATATAGTTCAAAACTTATCACCAAATGGAACAGCTGTTTTATCAGGTTTGTTATCAAAACAAGAAGATGAAATTAAAAAGGTCTACACTAGATTTGGACTAATAAATTTCGATCTATTTAAGCTAGATCAATGGTCCACACTGGTATTTACTCGTTAAAATTAACTTAAGTTTATAGATTGGGGGAGTGGTCGAGTGCATTTTAATGATGACGATTCTGTTCTTGAAGAATTGCTATTAAAAATGAACTGCTCAACGGAGTTATCTGAGGTTAAGGATCTAATACTCGGAATGGCAGCTGCGCCATATCCTTTTGACGATATGCAATGGCAAGATAATTTAGAGTCGTGTCTGGGTAAAAGTATCGATGCATCACTTCAAGAGAAGTTTCTGGAGTTACGAAAGATTCTAGTGCTGCAAAGTGATGGTATTGGTGAAAGAGATATGGCAGTAAAACGAATAATGGATCTTCGTAAATATCTAACGCGACTTAATTTGTCAGGGTTTATAATTCCTCTTTCTGATGAATATCAGGGTGAGTATTTGGCCAGCCATTCGAAAAGATTAGCATGGATTACAGGATTTACAGGTTCCGCTGGTATGGCGGTGATTTTGACTGATAATGCGGCAATATTTACTGATGGTCGCTATACGCTTCAAGTTAAAGAGCAAGTAGACAGTTCTATTTTTACTAAGCATCATATTGCCGAGACTTCACCATACACTTGGTTGCAAGAAAATTTAAAGTTAGGTATGAACATTGGTTTTGATCCGTGGCTTCATAGCGTCGACCAGCGATCAAGATTAGAGGAGGCTTGCAACCAATCAGGTTGTAATTTAGTGCCCTGTAAGAGCAATCCAATTGATGAGATCTGGCTTAATCAGTCCCCTGCGCCCATTGGGCCTATAGTTCCTTATGAATATAGGTTTTCTGGTAGGAAGTCAGCTGATAAAAGATTAGCTGTATCTAAGTTAGTTAAAGCTGCGGGGGCAAATGTAGCTTTTCTTAACGCACCCGACTCAATTGCTTGGTTGTTGAACGTTCGTGGTGGAGATGTGAAATATTCACCACTTCCTCACTCATTTGCATTACTCTGGGGGGATGGAAAATTAACATGGTTTGTCGATAATCGTAAATTGACACCCAATTTGTCGGAACATCTCGGATCTGATGTAACATGTATATCTATTCAACTACTGGGTAAAATTCTCGATAGTTTAGATAAAAATGTGAGTATTCAAATTGATACTTCGCAGGTACCGGACTGGGTTTATCAACGTTTACATAAAGTAGGTGCCAACATTATTAAAGCTCCTGACCCCTGTTTGATTCCTAAAGCTTGTAAAAATAAGGTAGAAATAGAAGGTATTCAAAATGCTCATATACGTGACGGAGTTGCCTTAACCAGATTTCTTCATTGGCTTTCTGCAGTGGGTGTTGCCGATCACATAAGTGAATTACAGGCTGCTGAAAAACTTGCTACCTTTCGTGAAGGCGCTACCTTTTATAAGGGACCAAGCTTCGATACAATATCAGGTTCTGCCGGTAACGGTGCAATCGTTCACTACAGTGTTAGTCCAGAAAGCGATAAAATCTTAAAATCTGGTACGTTGTATTTAGTGGATTCCGGTGGTCAGTATCTTGATGGCACGACTGATGTAACACGAACTGTCGCAATCGGAACGCCGACGGCAGAACATCAAGATCGCTTTACACGCGTATTAAAAGGTCATATAGCACTTGCTGGAGCTCGATTTCCGTTTGGAACTACCGGTGCACAATTAGATTTTTTAGCCAGGCAGCATTTGTATTATGTTGGCCTTGATTACGATCATGGCACCGGTCATGGTGTTGGTGCGTACTTGAATGTACACGAGGGACCACAGCGTATTTCCAAACACTCTGGGCAGGTAGAACTACAGCCTGGTATGGTCATTTCGAATGAACCAGGATATTACAAAACAGGCGAATACGGAATAAGAATCGAAAATTTGATTAGCGTTGTTAATGTTTCGAATAAAGAGACATCAGAACAAGATGTATTAGCGTTTGAAACTTTAACGATGGCTCCAATTGATATTTCACTCATTGATCTAAACATAATGACTAAGGAAGAATGTAGTTGGCTCAACACCTATCATAAATCAGTCAGGGATAAGCTTACGCCCAAGCTTTGTAATTGGCCGGAAGTTGTTGACTGGTTGTTTGCGGCTACTTTGCCTATAAATATAGAATGAATGATTAGATCACTTGCATTTTTTTGGGTAAACTATTATCCCTTGGGCGTCTGATGCTAGAAATTAATAGCGCTAAATGTGGGCCTGTAGCTCAGCTGGTTAGAGCCGGCCGCTCATAACGGTCTGGTCGCAGGTTCGAGTCCTGCCGGGCCCACCACCACTTCTTGTGATAAGACCTTACAGGATTACAAATTGCTTAAAAGATTCACATTTTTTGAATATTATATTAACCACACTAGTAATTTTTGTGACTTGAACTTCCGTTTTACTTGAATCAGAGGGTCGGCTATATCATGCTCAAAGTATGAACGTAGATGGCAAGCAATATCGTACTATTTGGTTGGCTGACGATGGTTGGGCAGTTGAAATTATAGATCAGACTAAACTACCACATATGTTTGATATTCGTCGTCTTGAATCGATGGAATGTGCTGCCGATGCTATAAAACATATGTTAGTCAGAGGTGCGCCGCTCATAGGGGCAACAGCTGCGTATGGCATTGCTCTCGCCACCCGGTTTAATCCTGAGGATAGTAACCTTCACAAAGCATACGATCTGCTTATCAAAGCCCGCCCTACAGCGATCAATTTACGCTGGGCTTTATTAGAGATGCTAGAAGTTCTTATTCCATTGCCGGTTGAACATCGAATCGAAGCCGCCTACAAACACGCTAAAGTAATCTGTGATCAAGACGCAGAAAATTGCCGGTTGATTGGCAACAATGGGTCTCATTTGATTGAAAAGATTTTTCAACTTAATGAAAAAAAAGAACCTGTAAATATATTAACTCATTGTAATGCCGGCTGGCTTGCCGCCGTTGATTGGGGTACTGCTCTCGCACCAATCTATATCGCTCATGATAGGGGCATTGATATACACGTTTGGATTGATGAGACTAGACCGCGTAATCAGGGAGCTTCGTTGACAGCTTGGGAATTAAATAACCATGGAGTGCCGTGTACTCTGATTGTGGATAATGCTGGTGGTCATTTAATGCAGCATGGAATGGTAGATCTATGCATCACTGGTAGTGATCGTACAACCATTAATGGGGACGTTTGTAATAAAATTGGAACATATCTAAAAGCGTTAGCTGCCGATGATTGTGATGTTCCCTTCTATGTTGCCCTTCCCGAGAGTACCATTGATTGGAAAGTTGAAGATGGATTAGCAGACATTCCCATAGAACAGCGAGACGGGGAAGAAGTACTTAAGGTTTTTGGAATTGACGATGCTGGTATTCTCAACCATGTTAGAATTGCACCGGAAAATTGTCGAGCAGCAAATTTTGCATTTGATGTAACTCCTTCCCATTTAATTACTGGACTTATTACAGAACGTGGTTTGTGCGATGCATCAAAGTCGGGCTTACTTGAGCTTTATCCTGAGAGAAACTAGTCAAGGCTAATTTTGGGTTATATGAGTATAAAGAATTATATAAACATGCGATCGAATATGACTCTAACTGAAAGATTAATTTTTTAGTTCAATGGAAAGTTTGTGGTGTGAAAAAAGTGCTAATTCAATAGTCGATCAATACGTAGATCTGGTTGGCCGAGACTTAGCTCTCTGTTTGTATATGACCCGTTTAGTGGGTTGCGATCGTCGTCTAGTATTGCATGGCGGAGGGAACTCTTCAGTTAAGGCCAAAGCCAAGGATCATCTTGGTAATGAGCAAAATATTATCTATATTAAGGCTAGTGGCAGTGATATGGCCACAGCTAACCCGACAGACTTTTCCTCCCTTAAATTAATTGAATTGCGTCAATTGAGAGGCGCGCGAAATCTTGTAGAAAATAAATTACGAGGATTGCATAGATCCTGTTTAGTAGATGGAACAGATAAAGATCCATCAATTGAAACACTGATGCATGCTTTCTTTCCTCACAAATTTGTCATACATTGTCATGCAAACGCCATTCTTAGTATTACCAACCAAATAGATGCTAGTGATAGAATAGCGAGCCTCTTTAAGGACAGTCTGACGCTGATTCCTTATGTGAAACCGGGCTTGTCTCTGGCTGAGTTAGCTATTACTGAGTTTGAGAATAATACTAATGTAAAGGGATTAATTTTATCAAATCATGGGCTGGTATGTTTCAGCGATAGTCCCAAGATCGCTTATGAAAATATGATCAATTTGGTTAGTTTGGCAGAAACATATGTTTCGACCCATCGCCCTAGATTGCGTGAGTATAATGAGAAACAAAAATATCCGATGGTTGGTACTATTGCCCCCGTTGTTAGAGGTGCATATCGTCGAGCAGCAATAAAATATGCTAAGAGCGTTAGCCAAAGCTCAGTTCCTAGCCACGTAGTACTTAGCTTCAGAGCAAATTCGCAAATCTTAGACTATATGGATGGATCAGAACTTCAACGTTACGCCTGTCAGGGGGTTCCAACACCGGATCACGCAATATTCATAAAAAATAAACCAATTATACTCACCTTTGCAGAAAGTATAGATAAATTTTCTGGATCCATCGATCAATTATTTTGTAATTATATCCGTCAATATCTCTCTTATGTTGATCGTTATGCAGATAAGAATTTTAACGTTGATGGGATAGTGGATCCACTCCCTCGAGTAGCCTTGGTGCCTGGCATAGGCCTTTTTGGTCTGGGTACAAGTGTTCAAGAAGCTGATATTGTAGCAGATATCGCTGAAGCTAATGTTGATATTATAACGGGTGCTGAAGCAGTTGGCCAATATTGCCCATTAAATGAATCGCATATATTTGATGTTGAATTTTGGTTATTAGAGCGACAAAAGTTTGCGCCAATTAGCAGGCCATTGTCGGGGCAAGTAGCTGTTATTACTGGTGGTGCTGGAACTATAGGCAGGGAGATAGCTATCACATTTGCGGAAGCTGGTGCGACTATAGCTGTACTTGATATAGACCGAGAAAAAGCAATTCAGATTGCTTCTGAATTGTCAAATCGAGCTTTGGGATTACTTTGTGATGTTACAAACGATGAGTCAGTTAAAAGAGCGTTCGAGAAGATTTTGGAAGTTTTTGGTGGAGTAGATATTTTAATTTCTAATGCTGGTGCTGCTTGGCAGGGACGAATTGGTGAGGTTTCAGATAGTGATTTGCGGAAAAGTTTTGAATTAAATTTTTTTGCCCACCAAAGGGTAGCACAGAATGCCGTTAGCATTATGTTGCGTCAAGCGAGTGGTGGATGTTTATTATTTAACACGTCAAAGCAGGCGATAAATCCAGGAAAAGATTTTGGGCCTTATGGCCTTCCCAAGGCTGCAACATTATTTCTTGTTAGACAGTATGCTTTAGATTACGGACATGAGGGTATACGCTCAAATGCAGTAAATGCCGATAGAATCAGAAGTGGTTTGTTAACCGATGAAATGATACGAGAGCGTGCAGCCGCTCGAAATATAAGTACAGAGGACTATATTTCAGGTAATCTTTTAAAAGTCGAAATTACAGCACAAGATGTTGCTAAAGCTTTTTTAGATCAGGCATTGGCATTAAAGACTACAGGAGATGTGAGAACTGTAGATGGTGGTAACATGGCTGCAATTTTACGGTGAGGTTGTATCATTGCCAGTTTTCAGAGAATCTTGGAATAAATTAGTTTCAAACTTAAGTATATATATGGTCTTAATCAAATAAATTTAAGCTAAGGAAATGGTATGGCTGATCTCGATGATATTAAAGATGGTAAAGATTGGGGAATTGAAACACCCGCTAGAAACGAAGCCTTTTTTTTAAAGGGATCTGGGGGATTAGAATGGGGCATGAAAAGCCGTCTGGCACGCATATTTAATCCGAAAAGTGGTCGCACAGTTATGTTGGCGTTTGATCATGGTTATTTTCAAGGTCCAACTACGGGCTTAGAAAGAATTGATTTAAGCATTTTACCACTTATACCTCATGCTGATGTGCTTATGTGCACTAGGGGAATTTTGCGTAGTGTTATTCCGCCAGACTGCGGAAAGCCAATAGCTCTTAGATGTAGTGGAGGAAACTCAATTTTGAAAGAACTTTCAAATGAGTTAGTAGCAGTAGATATTGACGATGCAATACGGGTTGATGCTGCGGCTATGGCAGCACAAATCTATATTGGTGCTGAATACGAACACCAATCAATCTCCAACCTCATTCGTCTTATAGATAATGGAACTAAGTATGGGATCCCGACTCTGGCAGTTACAGGGGTTGGAAAGGATATGGTGCGTGACGCACGATATTTTGGATTGGCATCGAGAATTGCTGCAGAACTAGGTGCAAACTATGTCAAAACTTATTTCGTAGAGGATGGGTTTGAACGTGTAACTGCTGGTTGCCCAGTGCCAATAGTAATCGCTGGCGGAAAAAAATTGCCAGAATTAGATGCGTTGACTATGGCTTACAAGGCAATAGATCAGGGGGCATCTGGAGTAGACATGGGAAGAAATATATTTCAGGCGAAGTCACCAACTGCAATGATACGTTCAGTTGCATCTGTAGTTCATGAAAATGAAAAACCTGAGCGGGCTTTTGATATGTATAAAACTTTAATTAGCGAAGGATCAAATTAAGTTAACAAAGTTCAACCCATTAGAAGCTTGGTAGAACAAACCTATCCTACCAAGCGCAACATTTGATCAATTTAAACATGGCCGTAGGCGAGCATTGCCTCAGCTACTTTTACAAATCCGGCTATATTTGAACCTTTTAGGTAGTTCACGTAACCATTTGCCTCGCTCCCGTGCTGAACACAGGAGTCGTGTATGTCTTTCATCATATCTTCAAGCAGTTTACGTAAATTATCCTCGTCCCATGCGATTCTAGCACTATTTTGACTCATTTCTAGGCCAGAAACGCCAACGCCTCCGGCATTTACCGCTTTTGCTGGTCCAAAAAGTACCTGTGCATCTTGAAAAGCATCCACTGCACCTTGTTCACATGGCATATTCGCGCCTTCAGCTACCGCTTTAATTCCATTCTTAAGTAATACTTTTGCTTCTTCAGCATTTACCTCATTTTGCGTTGCACAGGGTGCGGCGCAATCACCTTCAACCCCCCAAGGGCGCTGATCTACGTGGAATGTAATATCGTTGAATTCTTTAGCCGCTTCAGAAATTCTGCCTCGACGTTTCCCCTTTAATTCCTTTACCCAGTCTATTTGTTCCTGGGACAAGCCGTTTTCCGCGTGGATAAAACCACCTGAGTCAGATAATGTAAGAGGTAACCCACCTAATTGGAGTACTTTTTCAGCTGCATGTGTCGCGACATTACCAGAACCTGAAATCAGTACTCGCTTTCCATCCATACTATCTCCTGATTGCTCTAGCATGTTTCGTAGAAAGAACATAGCTCCATAACCTGTTGCTTCCGTACGCATTTTTGATCCACCAAACTCCAAGCCTTTGCCCGTTAGCACACCTACAAAGCGATTTGTAATTCGTTTGTACTGTCCAAACATATAGCCAATTTCTCTGCCTCCTACTCCAATGTCTCCAGCTGGTACATCAGTATCCTCACCTATGTGTCGATATAATTCTGTAATAAAAGACTGACAAAATCGCATAACCTCATTATCCGATTTACCTTTAGGGTTGAAGTTTGCTCCTCCCTTGCCACCACCCATGGGAAGTCCGGTCAGGCTATTTTTAAAAGTTTGTTCATAACCTAGAAACTTGAGAATGCTTAAGTTAACGCTGGGGTGAAACCTTATGCCACCTTTATATGGGCCTATCGCACTATTAAATTGTACCCGGAACCCGCGGTTTGTCCTGACGTTTCCATTGTCATCGGTCCAAGGAACTCTAAACATGATGACACGCTCTGGTTCCGCCATCCGTTCTAAAATCTGACTTTCATGATATTCTGGTTTGTCGGCAATATAGGGAAATATTGTTGCAGCTGCTTCGTATACAGCTTGATGGAATTCTGGTTCACCTGGATTTCGCTTTTTAACACCTTCCATATAGCGTTCCAGATACTCATGTGTTTTTTCGGATCCAGTGTGACTTTTGGACATATAATTCCTCCAGAGTGGAAAATAAATAAAGGTAGAGTGTTCCTCGGCTCGAACATTTATTGTTAGAAAGATAGCAATAATTACTGGTTGTTGTTGCTACTGAGTATAGGTTTAAAAACCCATAAGTAAACAAAACTAGGCAGTATATTAATACCAATCTTTATTATTCTTACAGTAGTTTTCTAATATATTTTGGAAGAGCAAAGGCTGCTATGTGAGTTTCGGGCGTGTAGTAATCACATTTGATAAGGGCTTTCTTAAATCTTTCCTCGATTACTTCTAGAGGGGTAGATCTAAGGTTTATATCATTTGTAGCCCATCCAATGGCTAGTGGCCCTCCAATATAACTAGGAACATTTGTTAGATAACAACGAGAATCAGAAAACAAAGTTCTCCAAATTGAAATACTTCTTTGTAGTTCTTTTCCTTGGGTGAAGGGCACGCCATTTTGAGTTATTAAAACGCTAGAATCGCTCATTACGCGTTTGCAATTTGAATAGAATTCTTTACTAAATAAAATCTCACCCGCACCAATTGGGTCTGGGGAATCAACAATAATTAAGTCGAATTTCTCCACACATTCTTTCACGAAAATGGCTCCGTCTGATATAACAATATTTAGTCTGGGGTCAGAGAAAGCGTTGCCACAGATTTTCTCTAAATACTTTTGGGATATCGTAATGACCGATTCATCAATATCTACTAAAGTTACTGATTCTATGGAAAAGTGTTTAAATAATTCTTTTATACAACCCCCGTCTCCACCGCCAATCACGAGGATCTTTTTTGCTGCCCCATGTGCTAAAATTGGCACATGAACTAACATTTCATGATATGTAAATTCATCGTTCTCTGTTGTTTGAACTACTCCGTCAATGGCCAGCACCCTGCCCATAGTTGCATTTTCAAATAGCATTATATGTTGATGCGGTGATTGTAATTCATATATTACGTTGTTTACTTTATAAGTTGCTGTGAAATCTGTGGGTTCAAGGCGTTCCGACCAATTTTTCATTATTTTTAGCCTCGCAAAGCCTTTGAAATTTTAAAATATTTAGGAAGAAATGCTTTTCTCAAAGCATCGACGGCCGCTTGTGGATTGGTATTTCCACATGTAAAAATGTCAAACGCTGCAAATTTTTTTTCAGGCCAAGTGTGAACGCTAACATGAGATTCAGCTAAAACTGCTACACCCGAAATTCCGTCGTTGGTTTCAAATTTGTGTAAGTGCATATGTAATAACGTGGCGTTAGCTGCAATGATACTCTGCTGTAGTGCAGTTTCGACATGTTTCACATCGTTTATATTTATTGGCTCCCACATATCAATTAGCATATGGATCCCTAAATAGGTTTTATTTTTTTCTTCAACCAAATAATCGGAATGATTCATTGGATCGGCAACGTACGAGTTTTTATTTGTATAAGGTTCTATCGCAAGATATTTTTTCATTATTGATCCGTGTGTATAGCGTTTATTTGGACGATGTTCTATTTATGGACAGGGATATGCAGATCTATTTCTACAATTGTAACAAAATACTAGTTAAATTTTAATGACGGAAGTGCCGCATTCCCGTGAATACCATTGCTAGATTGTTTTCATCAGCTGCATTTATAACATCTTGATCACGCATTGAACCACCTGGTTGAATTATTGCGGTTGCACCAGCGTTAGCTGCGGCTAGAAGTCCGTCTGCAAATGGAAAAAAAGCATCTGACGCGACTACTGACCCTATGGTGGAAGATTGACTTTGACCGGCTGCTTCTGATGCTTCGGCAGCTTTTAGTGCAGCTATTCGAGAGGAGTCCACCCTACTCATTTGCCCGGCACCAATCCCCACAGTTGCAACATCCTTTACATAAACTATTGCATTAGATTTAACATGTTTGCAGACGCGAAATGCAAATAAGAGATCTCTTGTCTCAGAACTAGTTGGGGCACGCTTTGACACGGTTTTTAAGTCATGTTCTGTAATTTGCCCGTTATCACGCTGTTGCAACAAGTAGCCACCGGCAATTTGCCTTAGTGTGAGACCTTCAGATGCAGGATTCGGCATACTGCCGGTCACCAGTAATCGTAGGTTGGTTTTCTCTGACAAAATTTTCCTCGCATCAGCATCGGCATCAGGTGCTATAATTACTTCAGCAAATAATTTGACTATTTCCTGTGCTACTGATCCGTCCAACTTATGATTGGCTGCAATTACACCACCAAAAGCGCTAATAGGGTCGCAAGCTAGAGCTTTAATGTAGGCTTCTTTTAAACTAGAACCTAGGGCAACCCCGCAGGGATTAGCATGCTTGATGATAGCAATTGCAGGTAATGAAAACTCGCTCACTAATTCGAATGCTGAGTCAGTATCGTTTACGTTATTGTAACTAAGTTCTTTCCCTTGGATTTGCGTAGCACTAGTTGCACCAACACGTTGGTCTATTGCTACACTATAAAATGCTGCCTTGAGATGCGGATTCTCACCATAACGTAAAATCTGCTGTTGTTGCATTGCGATAGTTTTTCGTTTTGGAAATTTTTCTTCCTGGTATGCGGTGAACCAATCAGATATGACTGAATCATAAGTTGCAGTATGACAAAAAGCTTTAGCTGCAAGTAATTTCCGATAACTTGCTGAAGTAGCTCCATTTAGTTCTGTCATTTCCTTTATAAAATCTTCGTAGTCATCGTTTTCAACCAATACGGCAACATCCTCGTGATTTTTTGCTGCAGCACGAATAAGCGTCGGCCCACCAATATCAATGTTTTCTATACATTCCTGAAAGTCACCGCCTAATGTTACTGTTTGTTCAAATGGATACAAATTAACAACTACAAGGTCGATTGTTCCAATTTGGTGTTGGATTAAGGCTTCTTTGTGGGATGTATTATTTCTCTTTGCAAGAATTCCACCATGTATTTTAGGGTGTAAAGTTTTTACTCTTCCATCCAGCATTTCGTCTAGGCCAGTAAATTCTGATACATCTTTCACGTTGATATTTAGTTCCCTTAGAGTTTTTGCAGTGCCGCCAGTAGATAGGATTTCAATCTCAAAACTTGAGAGGAGTTCTGCTAGTTGCGGAAGACCCTCTTTTTCTGAAACTGATATGAGAGCTCGGCGAATCTTTACATGGTCAGTCATTGTAGTCCTTTCAATGAACGTTTTTGTCTCAAAATTTTTTCTGAATCTTACTCTTATCGGTAGTGTTTTGGGCACAGTGCGAGCTATCATCAAATTCTGGAATTATATCTTTCATTCTACTAATAATTTCATTTTGATCGTTTTCATTTGTCGCCTCACATAAGGATTTGATTTGTTTTTGTAGAGTAGGAAGATCAGAAGGTCTGGGTGCTGCTTGTTGAAGACCTGCTACAGTCGTTTGGGACAGTGGTTCATTTTTGTGAAATAATTCCTCCTTCAATTTTTCCCCTGCCCGAAGGCCAGTGTATTTGATGTCTATATCTTTACCGGGAGTTAGCCCAGCGAGTCGGATCATTTGATTAGCCAGATCTTTGATTAAGACTGGATCCCCCATATCCAATACAAATATTTCACCACCTTTCCCGCGGGCACCGAGGGCTGAGGCGTGTAACACTAATTGGACCGCTTCCCGTGTAGTCATAAAATATCGACGCACATCTGGATCAGTAACTGTTACTGGACCGCCGTCGGCAATCTGTTGTTGAAATAATGGTACTACTGATCCTGAGGAAGCTAAGACATTACCAAAACGAACAGTCACTAATCGTGTGCAATCTTCCTGTTTAACACTCAAGGAAAGGCCAAGGGTTTGGCAGTAATTTTCTGCGATACGTTTGCTGGCTCCCATTATGCTGGAAGGATTAACAGCCTTATCACTGGAGATAAGAACCATAACCGAAACTCCGTGTGAAACACAGCTATCTGCAACATTAACGGTTCCCATAATATTAGTTAGAACCCCCTCTCGCGGATTTAGTTCCACTATATGTACATGCTTAAGAGCAGCTGCATGAAAAACTAATTCTGGTTTCATATTATGAAAAGTCGTGTTGATGCATGTTTTGTCTCGTACATCGCCTAGAACCATCGTACGGCAAAGGTCCGGAAAACTTTTAGATAGTTCGAGATCAATTGAATAAAGGTTATATTCTGAGTTATCAATTAACGTAAGGTGACTAGGGTTATGAACAGCAATTTGTCGACATAATTCTGCTCCAATTGATCCGCCAGCACCAGTTACACAGACTCTTTTGGCGCAAATAAGATTGGCCATTTCTTGGTTGTCGAGACTAGTCTGTGGTCTACCCAATAGGTCTTCAATAGCTAGTGGTTTGATATTAATTTTTGTTGCTTCTTCGGTTTGGAAGTCAGTCATTCGTGGAAGACGTGATAAAGGCAACGCTAATCCTTCTGCAGCCGATAGAACATCGCGTAATTGATCTGGGTCAAACTTATCAGAAGTCAGTATTAGTCGTTGCGGTTGGGTGCCACGTTTTTTAAGAATACGAACAATACTAGTAAGATTCTGAGTTGGCCCGTATACTCGTATGCCATGAATATGACGACCAATTTTTCCTAAGTCGTCATCAATTAATCCAACCACTCTATAGTTTGCAGCACTACCGCCTAGACTGGCTCTCATGAAAAGCTCGGCTTCGTCACCTGCCCCTAATAACAAAACTGGTACCCGGTGCTCATTGCTTGCTCTCTGAAAAAAGCCACTTAGACCTCTTTCCATAAGAGTGCGATACAAAATTCTTGGACCTCCAAGAAGGCTCACTAATACAAGTAAATTAATAGGTAATGCTGAACGAGGATATGCTTCTAGACGCGTAGCGACAAAGAGAAGGGCGACAAAAATCAAGATAGTTATGCTTACTGCCCATGTGATTTTTGCTATGTCTCGTGATGAAGTATAACGCCAAAAACCCCTATAAACCCGCATGCGCCAAAAAACTATTGCAGAAATTATGCAAAAGGCTACTAAACCTTCCACAAAGAAGTTGCTTGATTCGTGCCAAAAATTCTCCAAACCGCGACGGAGAAGCAAAGCAATCGCAAAGGAAGCGGCCGCCATAAGTACATCAAAGGCAGCGACGGCATAGGTTCTATTTATCTGTATTTTATTTTTCATTGTTGAGTCTAGGTTTACAAAACCGAAGATAACACAAAAGAGAAACTGTTAGCAGTATTCCAACCGATAAGGCATACCACCCATGTACAGATGATTGAAGTGCAATAAAAGCAAGGCATACCAAAAGAGCATTAACACCAGTGATTACGAATACGACCTGGCCGTGACTGCGTCCTGTTTTTACAGCATATTGATAATAATGTTGTTGATGTGCATGCCAAATGCGTTCCCCGCGAGATAATCTTCTAATTAAAGTAAAGCTAGAATCTGCAATAAAGTACATTACTAAGATTATAGCCGGTTGCCACATTCCATTACTACTGAGCAATATTAATAACCATCCCATAAAATATCCGATGGGTATACTGCCGGCATCACCTAAAAAGATTCGGGCGGGTTGCCAGTTCCAAGGTAAAAACCCTATCGCAGCGGCTGCTAGAATGAGTGCATATGTATCTACATACGCTATTTCGGGCACCAGAATGAATGTACCAAATATTCCCAGTGCTGCTGTTGTAGTCTGACTGCACGCTATTCCGTCTATTCCATCCATGAAATTGAAAAGATTTAAAAACCAAAGCCAAATAATTCCAGTTACAGCAAGATCAAGTTCTGTTTGCAAAACATCATGAAAAATCCCATGTTCTTGAGGCAGTGATATAATTCCCATAGTCACTGCGATTCCTTGAAAAAAAAGACGGAGAAAAGGATGAAGGCTGTTATATATATCATCAAAAAAAGAAACTATTGCTAGCATAGTGCCTGCAATCAGTAGTAACCATAGCTTGTCAGCGGGAGCGTAGTCTTTTTCAAATATCCACACTAATAACCAACCTATAATGACTATAGCAATAACTGCTAGACCACCACCCCGCGGAGTGGGTCTGGTATGACTAGATCGCTCATTAGGTTGGTCTAAAATCGCGAGTTTGTGAAGAACCCGCAATATAAACTTTGTAGCTATCCAGCATAAAATACAGGTAGAAACACCAATTAAAAGCGCACTACCCCAACTCATATAATATCTTTCCAATTAAAGATTCTGATTAGTTTGCAGCATATTCGATTCATACGTTACCCTATCAGAACACATAGAGGAATTCTCTTTGGTGTGGAGACTAAAAAATTGTGTATTCAAAAAGCACCTATTCTATAAGTTATAACGATTACGAGTGCTAGAATACAATAATCAGATTTTGTCTAATATAGAAAGAACGACCGGCATTGTGCCAAAATACTGGGTATTTCCCTAAATTTTCTGTTTACTATAATACAAGAATACGAGCTTAAAAAAGTAGTGATCCAGTCTATGCGGCGTTGATCAGGTGTTACAGGTTATCCTAATGCGTAAGTTTGAGATACAGTGATTAGAATGTTAAATGACAGGCTTTCTGTTAGAAACAAGTTAAAAAATTGTCTTTTGTAATGCGAACCTTAAATCAATTTATGACAGGACGTTATGGTATATTAACGTTAATTATCGCGTCGTTGATTGGTGCGGGAATACCATTGCTGGCATTTAGTCCGACAGTTTGTGCCATAGTTCTAGGCCTGTCCATCTTAGCAATACTTATAATGCCGGGACGAACCGGTTTATTTAAGGACCTAGTTAACGGGATTAATACACCTGTAGGTATTTCTACATTGCTTACGCTAGTTTTATGGTTACCCGGAGTTCTAGAGTCCTTGGATACATCCCGTTCGTTATCTGTATGGGGAAGGATGTTAGTGTTTATTTCGCTATCAGCACTAATATACCATTTTCTGGTGCATACTTCTGTGGATCGATGCCTACGCTCTTTGATTATTGTAAGTATCTTTTGTCTATTAATTGCTTTCCTAGGCATTCACGTGGCCACACCAATTTATGGGATTTTTCGTGGTTACGGTTTAGAGACTGTTAATCCAGAAAAGATTTTAAAATATTATGGATCTGTTCTAGCTTGCTTAGTACCAGTTGTATTGTGGTCTGGCTTTCGTTTGGGTGGGTCGTGGCGTATTTTAAGTCTCATTCATTCGGCTGCTGCTGTTGTCATTATATTTACTGTTGATAGCTTTGCTGGCCTTTTAGGTCTTGCGTCGGGACTGGTATTAGGATTCGCCGTTTTGCTATGCCAGCAAAGAAATTTATTAAACGGTTACGCCATTATAATTTTTCTAGGAATCCTTTTCTTTGCAGCAATAGGGTTTTTTGCTTGGGTAATTATTTATCTACCAAACGTACCAGGGTCGGAGAATATTATCGGCGACGTTTATTATGGGCGTGTAGACACCATAATTTCGACATCTATAGTGGATGCTCACCGCCAATACATATGGGCTTTTGGCCTTCAAAAGGGTCTAGAGGCTCCGTATTTTGGGCATGGTATTGATATTAGCAATTTTTTGCCGGGCGCATCTGTATTGATTGAAAAGTTTAATCAGACTTTCATTCCCTCGCACCCGCACAGTTGGCTGTTAGAAATATTTCTAGAAACTGGCGCAATTGGGGTGATATCGTTAATAGTATCTCTTGGTTGCCTCATTAGTCTTTGGTTGCGGATTGGCAGAACCTCGCCGCGTGACGCAGCATGTGGTATTTCTTTAGTGGCTGCTTTTTGGTCTTCTTCTATGTTCAATTTTTCTATTTGGGCAGCTTGGTGGCAAGGGGTCTTTCTTATTTTAACCGCTATTGTATTAGCCGCTTCAAGGCGAGAGATTTAATCCTTCCCAATATAGAGATTAATGGCAGAGCAGCCCAGATGGAAAATATTGGTTCAATAGGTAGTCGGTATTTGGGAGAGGCTACAGGGCCATGAATAATTAAAATGTAGAGGATCCATAAAATGAATAATATATGAATTATTTGTGTTTCTCTGCTATTTCTGTTGCAGACGCCCTGACTGACTCCTATTAATTGGAGTATACGAGCCAAGATAACAAGAATCAGGGTAATCATTAAAATATTTGCATAAGTTGGGTGGTCGTTATGGAAGAGGAATGTAAACACTTTACCAATTTTACTTTCCCCTTTGGTGTCAAAAAATCCTGTGCGAGGTAAGTTACGGACGGGTGGTGATAGCAGTACTGCTGGTGAAAATATATTTATAGCACCTCCAATTAACCAAGATTTCGTAGCTTGAGCTATGCCAATTTCCGAGATACTGCTCCAAGCTGTACTTGACATTAAATTTGATCTTTCATAAGGGTTTTGGTGGTCATAAGTGCCAGTGTGGTCCTTAAATTTAGAATCCATCAATTTTGCACCTTCCGCATGCGGTGTGCCGTCAGCCGCTTCTAAGACAAGTGGTGCCACCCATAGCAACAAATGAGTGCCAGTTTGACTGGTTAGTTGAACGCTGTTGTAAAGGATCATATTGCGGGCAAGTATTGGAGCTTGCAGAGCTATAGATAGGCTTAGAATAATAGCCATATGACCTAATTGAGAAAGCTTGAATCTTCTTAGGATTATGGTCGCAGTGGGCAAAAGCACAATAATCGCTAACATTCCAGGTAAAAGCATAGCACGAGTTGAAATGCCGAGGGCAAGCGACAATCCTAACAATAATGCCCATCTGTAATTAGGTTGATAAAGCCACCTAATCGAGGCATAAAACATTAAACAAACGAAGAAAAAGAAAAGGGAGTCTGTTAGTATCAGTCCCCCAATTATTACTTGGCTTGGGTTAAAAGCAGCTAATAAACCTGCAGGTAAAAATAATCTTGTATTTATTTGTTTGGCTGTCATTGCAATCAAAACGCATGCTAGAGAGTCCAATAGACCCTGCGTCAAGATAGGGAATAACGGTAGTTGATCACCTGTTATAAACTGATGAATAGCAAGCCATATAATGTACAGAGGCATGCGTTCTGTTTCGGGAAGTAAAGCTCCGCTGGCACCCACTTCTTTCAATAAATCACCATGCCGGATAAAGTTATTTGCTAACTCGAGATAAAGAAAAGAATCCTCTGCAAAAAGCCCCTCTGACCCCATACTGAAATATACGGTCAGCACATATGTAAGCCGCACAATAATTGCGGCAATTAAGATTACCCATAATGACTTTATCTGGGACAAGCTCTAAACACCGAATGTATAAGATGACATCATAATTTATATCCTTTCCAACATGATAAGAAGACGAAATGCCATCAGTCGACCGACTAGTTTTAAAAGATGGTCTTCCACACGCAAAAATAGATTTAGAAAGGTAACAGGCATCAGACTCCAGTTTCTATATCCACCTGATAACGGGTATGCAAACAGACTTAAATATTGCACTTTGCTTAATTTTAGTTCCGGGTATCTTTGCGAAAACTCGTTATATCTACGACAAAAAAGTATCGTGGGAAGTGCTTGGTTCCCATCATATGGACTCCGGTTTGTAACTTTAATAACTTCAGCGAAAGGATCTTGTTGCATATTAACGGGTTCCGAATGCATAAAACGATAGAATAACCAGCTTATGGGAGTGATTGCTGGTTCTATCATAATTATACGGCCGCGCGGTTTCAGGATACGAATTGCTTCAGAGAAAAAAAGAGACGTATTTTCTAAATGATGAAGCGCATCAAGCATTATAATATTATCAAAACTAGCGTCTTTAAATGGAAGCGCCTGTGCGTCAGCTGTAACGTTTAGCCACGGAGCAACTTGGATGTCTGTAATTGTGATATCTAGATTGTATTTGTTAAGATGACCGCTGCCTGCGCCTATTTCAAGAGAACTTCCAGATTTTAGAAGTTTTAGCATACGGGCGTAATAGTCGGCATAGATACCACGTAAAATTGCCTTGTTTTGCCATGTGTTTCGATTGACTTCCAGGCGTTTTCTAATTGGTATTGAACTTGGCATTATAGAGCTTTTAGTTTACGAAAGGCGAATAGTACCATACGGAATAGCAGAATACCGTGGCGAAAGCGTGAGATTTGGGTGCTACCATAGGTTCTTTCCGCATAACGAATCGGAATCTCAATTACTTTTAAATTAAGTTTTGAAGCTCCAAAAATTAAGTCGAAATCACCAAATGGGTCGAAGTTACCAAAGTAGCTACGGTTTTTAGAAATCTGTAAGTAGTGTTTTTTTGTTAATACTTTTGTTCCACATAGCGTGTCAGTAAAGCGCTGATTGAGTAACCATGAAAATACGACAGAAAAACAATGATTTGCGATTAAGTTCAAGGGTCTCATTGCTTTTTTTTCCATGGGATACACCAATCTTGTCCCATTAATAAATTCACCTTTGCCCTTCACTAACGCAGTATAAAATTTAGGAAGTTCTTCGGGTGGTACAGTTAAGTCCGCATCCAAAATCATCAATACCTCCCCCCCAGCTTCTTGAAAACCTTTACGAACAGCATCCCCCTTGCCATTACCCTCTTGAATCAAAAGTTTGATATTATATTCAGGGTGAAGCCTAATAACTCGCTCAATCTCGTCTTTTGTGCCGTCACTACTATGGCCCTCAACAAATATTATTTCGATGTCATTGCAGATTTCGGGCAATCTTTTAACAGCGGGCAAAATGTTACCCTGCTCATTCCGACACGGAATAATGATCGAAACTGACGGGGAGTTAAGTCCAATACTCTTAAGTGACCTAGCGACTGCGTAATGTCGAACACAGAGTCGTCTAATCATAGGTAGAGTAGCTATTGATTTATTAATAAGTGGACCCAATCCAAGAAGATATTTTGGTATTAGTTGCCGCCAATCTTGTTTGATCAAATCAAAGTCTGTAAGCACTAATAGGTCTATAATGTCATCGGGTCCTAGACGGTTTAATGGTGTCTGTCGCATTTTTAGACCGAAGGTTTCGGCTATCGCAATAATAGGTGTCCACAACCAAGAAAAATAGGAAATAATAAGCCGAGTATCGCCAGAGCATAGAGCATGAAGGCTGGACAAAGTTGTTTCGACGTCTGACAGAAGGCCTATAGTATCTGAAAGAATTATTATATCAAAAGGGCCTTCTCCTTCTATACTCTTTATGGTCGATGACTTTTCGATATCGCCGGCGAGAAATTTCAGGTTTGGATATTGTTCTGTAGGATATTTTCTACGTGCGACGTCTATCATTTTTGGACTGATATCTATACCTACACCAAAAGCTGGTTGTAGTTTGGCCAGCAGTATGCCAGTTCCACAGCCAATATCTAATATTCTTAAATTCGGTGGAATAAGGAACTGCGCGAAACGGTGGTCATCCTCATGGAAATAAGAATTTCGTTTTATCCAATTGTCACGATTTTCGGCAATTCGGTCATAAAAATTTAATATATCTTGTTTTCGATTGTCATCGGTGTTCACAGGTATAATTTCTGAAGATGTAGAAAAATTTTCAGATTTTCTTTTCACGATGACGTAATCCCAGTTTGGTTATCATTGGGGTATGATCGTTGCTTGCGTTCATGCACCAACCAAAGTAATCCACCCAGTGAGCTGACAGTTAAAAGCGATAATCCAAAAAGTATTGAAAGTGCGAGTGATTCGCTCGGGCCGATGTCAGCATACTGTAAAGCCGCTATCATGGTACCTTCACGAACGCCCCATCCAGCGAGGGAAATTGGTAGAGTTGACATCAATATTACCACAGGAATTAAAGCTAAGGCCGCAGATAGAGAAAGATTTACATCGATACCCTGAGCTAGAAGATATACAGCAACGACTGCAAGTAAATGCATAATTAAGGAAAGCATTGTGACCATTAAACTAATTTTTAGCACGAAGCCCGTTTTTCTAGTTTCCTGTGCTGCCTTGGCTAGCTTTGAAAGAAGTTCAAACTTATGCCATTTGTTAATATAATGAGGAACAAAAGAAAGGCCGATTATAATTGATATTACAACGATGCAAATTACTAAAATCAGACCAATGCCAATGCGAGCTTCATGGTCAGTTACATAGTTAAATGTCAAAGGTAACAGAATAGTTATTAAAATCAGTACGCCTACTAGACCGGCGAGTCGATCAAGGATAACGCTTGAAGCACTTGGCCCTAATGTTGGCCCCTTTTTAGTTAACAACCAAACTCTTACAGCATCTCCACCAACGCCGGCAGGCAGAGCTTGACCAAAAAACTGACTGATTAGGTATATACGAAATGCAGGGCTAATTTGAAGTGGGATGCGAAGTGCGTGTAAATAAATAAGCCATCTAGCTGTCGCTAAAAAAAACAATAAAAGTAAAACACAAAGTGCAAAAATTCCCCACTCAACATTAAAACCTGCTAAATACATGGCGCTCTTTTCTAGATCTATTTCACTGAACAAATACCAAGCAAGTCCACCTGTTATAGCAAGCTTTAGTATAATTGAAATAAGGCGCCGTACTGTTGACCGTGTATACTGTTTTTCTATTTTTTTGACCATGGAATTTGCTTGATTGTATTTCTTTTAGAGTTTAATGGGATCGAACATGCTATAATACTTATTGTCAACAAAGGGTAGATCGGAAATCTTGGCTGGTCTAGAAGTGAAAATGGGGCAATGGTTCGTAGTGTATTGTCGGCCTGGTTTGGAAACACGAGCTCTGACCAACTTAAAGCGTCAGGAGTATAATGTTTGGTTACCATTGTATCGAAAAACACGTCGCCATGCACGGAAAACTGAAAAGGTTCTTCGTCCGTTGTTTCCACGTTATCTGTTTATAAACTTTGATCTTTCTTCGCAGCCTTGGCGGCCGATCCTTTCTACTTCTGGAGTTTATACTATCGTTTCCAATTCTGAAGGTCCAATTGCTATTAGCGACGATGTAATTTCAGGTCTTTTAAATAGAGCGGATGCCGAAGGAATTTTTGAAGTTAACCTTAATATGCCGAAGCCAGGAGACTTGGTGAGAATTGAATCTGGCCCCATGGCCGATCTCGAAGGTATTTTCCAAGCTAAACATGATTCTGATCGTGTTATGCTTCTTTTGAAACTCATGGGAAGAGAAGTTCGAGTATCAGTTGAAGCAAATGAAGTAGAACGACTCTAGCATTATTTATGAGCTTATAAAATCACGAAAGCGTCGTGCTATGTCATATGGTGCAATTGTTGGTCTTCCAAGTTTAGTTATTGAACCTGGTTTTATTTTCAAGTGAATTAGGCACGGCTTATCAGCCGACATCCCATCTTTGAAAGCGTTGGCGAACGTATCAAGTGTATCACAAATATAACTCGTCCTGTATCCACAGGATTGTGCGGTCTTTGCAAAGGAAACATTGTGTGAAACAGTAGGTTGCCCGCCAGTTGAATCGTGGACACCGTTATCTAGAATTAAGTGCATTAAATTATTTGGCGCGTAGGCACCTATCGTACCTAGAGTACCCAGTTTCATCAGAGAAGATCCATCGCCGTCAATAATGATCACCGGTCGATCCGTGTTCAAAGCAACACCTAGACCTAATGCGCCCGCACAACCCATTGAGCCAACTTGATAAAAATGTTGTTTGCGGTCAGAAATTGTAAATAACTCACGACCTGTCTTTCCTGTAGTTGCTATTATTGCAGTGTTTGTGTCAACATTAGAAAGCAAATTATAGAGTGCGTCATATCGTGAAGGTGGCATGCCCCCAGTAATTCGACTTTCAAATTTCCCAGTCTGCTTTATGGCCAGTTCATGTTTAAATAATGCCTGTGACTCAACGGCTCCTTTCTCCATTATTAATGCAAAGGGTAGATTGTTGTTTATCATGCTGGAATTAACGGTGTTTAAAATGACTGGCACATCTTGCGCTTCTTGTGGAAAGATAGCATGGGGTACTTTTATAACGTCTAACATTTGTGTTGTTATTCTGCCCATTAAATTATGTTGTGGTTCATCAGAGAGTCCTGGTTGTCCACGCCAGGTAATAATCAACAATGTTGGTATACCAAATGGGGCATTTAAAGAAGTTAGTGGGTTAATCATATTTCCTAGGCCTGAGTTTTGGCACATAACGACGCTCTTTTTGCCTGCAAGCCATGCACCTGCAGCGATTGCTACAGCTTCACCCTCGTGCGTAGCGCCGACATAACGAAGGCTTTTGTCTGAAATAACTCCGTTAATTAAAGGTGTCAAAAACGAGCAAGGTACGCCACAATAAAAATCAAATCCCAGAGCGTTTGTTTGATAGAGAAATGAACGTCCTGTAATCATATGCGATATCAATAAAAGTTATAGAACATGATTTGATATATTTAAATAAGGTTGCGAGCGTTTGCTAGATCAAAAGCGTCATCTACATCAAGCCAATGCCCTGTTATATACAAGGCTTCCACCTGCTCTCCGTTTTTTATAATTCGATTTATCAAATTTGGTATATCAGCTTGGACAAGTTCATTTTCTCTTCTCATTTTTTTTAGCTCAGATTTAAATAGCTTTGTGCCTTTTTCGGTTAGTTTTATTAACCCTATGAACTCTCCATTCGGTTCAGGAAATTTTTTACTGTTGTTTGAAAAAATATTTTTTATGAATACTGGTTCTTCTTCTAAATAATCACCAGTAAAAGTTTTTGTACATTCCACTAAATCAATATTACGTTGTTGTCTTCTTTGATGAGAATTCTGCCAGCGGGCATCTATTACAGTGCAGATGTCACTTGAAGTAGCAAGCAAGTTTTCGAGTATATAGGGGCGGAAAAGAATATCCCCATAAGAAAAAATACAAGGCCCATCTAGCTCCTCTAATGCACAAGTTAAGGATGCAGCTTCGCCAGTTGTTGCGTATTTATCGTTATCATATGTCCTAATGTTGGCGAGATTTATCGTATCTTTTTGATAACCACGCACAACACAAATATCGGTTATATTCGCATCGTTTAAGCTGCTAACTAGTCGCCTAAGAAGCGGCTGCCCACGAATGTCGAGCATGCATTTAGGTAAAGATTCTGTTAATTGGCCGAGGTCTGTGCCACGTGACGCTGCGATTATAATTCCTTTGTAGGCATTGTTTTTAGGTTGAAGGTATCTTGCTTCAGCGGCCATTAATTCGCTTTGTCCAACGAGTTGGAATACATCTTTAACACTAGTTATGTGTTCTTCGACAGACTGAAGAGATTCTTCCTCTTTTATAAGTTTACTTGTAATGCGCATGGCATTTAAGGCTGCCCGAAGATTATGGTTTGCCCAAATAATTAGGGAAACATTGGCTTTGCTAAATACATTCGTAGGTGTGGTGTAGTACATCGTTGGAACGATTACTAGAGGGCCACGACCTGCCCATTCCTTACTAAAGGCAATGATCTCTTCGGCAGAATCTTTCTTTGAATGAATTAGTATACCGTCGGCTCCCGCATTTCGATAAGCTTCTGCTCTTTTCAGGGCTTCATCAAGACCCCAGCCAGATACTAGGGCTTCGACGCGAGCTATGAGCTGAAAATTAGGATCTTGCTGACTATCTTTTCCTGCTTTTACGCGACCAGAAAACTCATCGATATCAGCAAGTGGTTGTCCTTCACCAATAAAGGAATTTGTTTTTGGGAAGAGCTTATCCTCTATACAAACACCAGCGACACCGCGCTGACAAAGTTTAGTAACTAATCTGCGAACATTATTAAAATTTCCGTAACCGGTATCGCCATCAACTAGAATGGGTAGGTTGGTGGCATCAACCATAAATTCTAACTGTTCTAAAATTTGTGTCCACGAGGCTTCATTATTGTCTCGTACGCCTAGCGCAGCTGACATGGAAAGACCTGACGCCCAGACTCCTGAAAATCCTGCTTCTTCCACTACTTTTGCGGAGAGCCCATTATGAGCTTCCATAATAAAATTTAATTTTGGTTGTTCTAATAAATTCTTCAAGACTAAAGACTTTGATGAAAATTCATTACTTGGCATTAGATTCTCAATATTTGTTTACCATTGGGAGGTATTTCGACACTTAAATGTTCTAATTTGAACCGTATCACCTTCAGCCCAAGTATAAAATGGTATAGGGGAAATATACGTTGGAAATTTCGTGTGTTCAATTAATGAACAAACTACTTGCATTTATGTTCATTTTATGAACATAAATGTTTTTAAGCCTTGTTCATTTTATGAACAATTGAGATTTGGTGTATTTACCATCCATTTCTTCTATGAATGGTAACAAGAGCAGGTGCAACACAAAATTTATGCACCTGAGCGGGCGGTAGCGTGCAAAAATATGTAATTGTGCATGACACCCCTTAAGTTTTTATTTTTCAGTGCAATCAATGAAACGGTTTTTCAGGAATACTCTTCATGAGTCGTAAGTCTCGAGATGATGAAATAATCCGTGATATGTTAGTTCGTGTCGGAGAGTCAGAGCATATTAACCAACGCACCCTATCAAAGGAGCTAGGTATTGCTCTTGGTATGACAAATGCCTATCTAAAAAGGTGCGTAAGAAAGGGTTTAATTAAAATTAGTGAGATCCCTCCAAACCGGTATGCATATTATTTGACCCCGCAAGGTTTTACAGAAAAAACCCGCCTTACAGCTGAATTTCTTTCTGATTCGCTGATCTTTTTTCGTCGAGCACGAAGCCAGTATCTTGAAATCTATGGACAGTGCTTAAATTTAGGTTGGAATAAATTGGTGTTGGCTGGTGCTAGCGAATTATCTGAAATTGCTATACTTGCTGCCAGAGAACACAACGTAGATATACAAGGGGTGATTGTAAAAAACGAAGAGAACAGTAGTTGTTATGGTTTGCCAGTTTTGAAGGGTATAACGGCTTCAAACATGCCTGATGCGGTTATAATAACCGAGCTAAGCAAACCTCAGGAGGAATATGACAATCTTATAAAACTTGTGTCAGCTAAAAGAGTGTTTGCGCCTCCAATACTTAATATAGATAGATGGTCGCAAAATCCAAAATGATTGTGTCATCGCGCATAACTAGTATCTCTCCTCTGCTGTCCTCTATCAATTTGATTTCGCCACCAATTAACACAGAGTGTAAGACCCTGCTCAAATTCTGTTTTTGGCGTCCAACCACAGAGCTTGTTCAATTTGTCCGAGTCTGCAACAAGTGTGGTGACTTCGGACAGTTTGGGGCGAACTCGCATGCTATCACTGATTACAGGTTTTTCATGCTTCGTTATTCTGTTAAGATGCTCAATAACTTCTATAATCTTTATTTCCGATCCTGTCCCGGCATTGTACACCGTGCCAAATTCAACTTCTTGAGCAGTGGCAAGTGCGATGAAAGCTTTAACTGTGTCTTCTACATAGGTAAAGTCTCGCGTTGTGTTAAGCGAACCCAGTCTGATTTTTTTACACTCTGGATCAAGCATTTGCCTTATTGCAGTCGGAATAATAGCTCGTTCGCTTTGCCTTGGGCCGTAAGTGTTAAAGGGTCGTAAGATAACAGCCGGGATATTATGAGAACGAGCATAAGCTTCAACCATCTGATCTGCGCCTATCTTGGAGGCGGAATAGGGGGATTGGCCATGAAGAGGATGATCTTCATTGATTGGTTTCTTAAGGGCTGAGCCATAAACTTCACTAGTGGAGGTATGTACTATTTTTCCTATTGTACCAATGCGAGATGCCTCTAGTAAATTGAGAGTACCATGAATATTTACATCGACGTAGGACTGCGCTGCAACGTATGAATAAGGAATCCCTATTAATGCAGCCAAATGAAAGACGATTTCATTGCCTTCTGTAAATTTCCTCATAAGGACGCTATCTCGTACATCTCCCATTTTAATATCAAGTTCATTACGGATTTCTGGAGAAAGGTCGTCGAGCCAGCCACAATGGCCAAAGGAGTTATAGAGCACAAGTGCTGTTACATTTGCTCCATCTTTCACCAAAGCTTCAGCTAGGTGTGAGCCAATGAAACCGTCCGCACCGGTAAGGAAAATATGTTTTCCACAAAATCTATTACTATTTTCGGACATCATTGGGCTCTTATCACATTCATATCAGGTCGTCCACAATTCGAATCGTGATCTATAAAAGTATTTAATAAAATCTAACACACGCGAAGGTTTATAGCTTGTCAATTTCTTTGTTCGAATGCACCAATGTATAAGAATCCAATACCTATATTTGTAGGTTGGGACAGCCGCGAAGATATCGCATATCAGGTTTGTAGACATTCCTTGGTCAGCCGTACATCTATCCCACTTGATATAATTGCATTACGGCAAGAAGAATTACGGAGATTAGGATGTTACACACGCGCCCTTGATCCACTTGCTTCTACTGAATTTACTTATACTAGATTTTTAGTGCCGTATCTCATGGATTATGAGGGTTGGGCTATATTTTGTGATTCTGACTTTTTATGGTTAAGTGATATTAAAGAGTTAATGGACCTTGCAGATGATAAATATGCGTTGATGTGCGTCCACCATGACTATAGGCCACCAGAGGCTGTCAAAATGGATGGTCGTGCTCAGACGGTTTATCCTCGCAAGAATTGGTCATCTTTAGTTTTATATAACTGTGGTCATCCTAAAAACCGTTTTCTGAGTCCAAACATAGTTAATACAGAGTCGGGCGCATTCTTACATCGTTTTCAATGGCTAGACGACGAAGATATTGCTCCAATTCCAGAGTCTTATAATTGGTTAGATGGTTGGAGTAAGATACCCGAAAACAATAGGCTTCCTAAGGCAGTTCATTATACTAGAGGTGGTCCATGGTTTGAAAGTTGGCAGGATGTATCATTTGCAGCGGAGTGGGTTGACGAAGAAAAAAAATTTCACGGTGCTGGTGGTGTTAATCCTTGGAATGTTTTAGATTTTTGGTTTCAAGAGGCTAATCAAGAAAATTGGTTTGTAAATAATCCAACGTTTGATGCTCAAATAAGGGAGCGCTTTGGGTCTTTGCATTCACAAGCTATCGCTGGTGACTTGAAAGCTTGGCGAAAAACGGCTCATGGAGCTCTAGCTGAGATTATACTGCTAGACCAATTTTCACGAAATATCTATCGTAATGATAGTAGAGCTTTCGCGTATGATGACATGGCCCGTGATGCACACCACAAGGCTATGGCTCTTCGATATGATAGATACCTTTCACTGAACCAAAGGCATTTTCTTTATCTTCCCCTTCAGCATAGTGAGGCCAAGGAGGATCAGGTGCTTTCCATTTCCTTATATCGAACACTTGGAGATGCAGAAATATATCAGTTCGCTATTCGTCATAAAGAAATTATAGACCGCTTTGGCCGCTTTCCACATCGCAATCAAATTCTTGGTAGAAAAAGTACAAAGGAAGAAAAATCATTTTTAACCGAGTCTCTCTCGGCGTTTTAGGCTGACTTTAGTCCACAAAATCGTTTTGGGTAAAATTAAAGGCGATATCAAATGGAACAAATTCTTGCCTTGTGTGGTTGGATTTTTTACCCCGAATTATACTTTGATAGAAAAAAATGAATAATTCCTTGTCGACTATATTTGTACTCCCGGGGTCTGAAACACGATATGTCCATCTTGAGATCTTCAAGTTACTTAAACGACATCATCGGACGATTATCCATTTGTATTGCAATACAGTTCAAGATGTCCAATTCTATACAAAATATAGGAACCTTGGAATCATTGATACTATTACCAGAGTTAGCTCCCTTTATGATTACTTAGATGCCAAGAAGCTAGATGATGAATCTGTATTCCAGCAAGCAAGGAAGTATGAAAAGTACTATGGGTGTACTTATAACCATTTGGCAGTGTCTGATAGACATTTAGGACGGGGTTACGCCTTGGGTGGTTTTGCACATCCTCGTTCGCGCTATTCAGAGAGCTCTAGCTATGTCCAAGTTGTAAACGCTTACAATGAGGTGTTTAAGTTTTGGGAAGCAGAGTTTTTGAAGTGGGCACCCGATTTATTTGTTGGTGGAGGTAAAATAATTGCAACAATCTCTCGAGCGCACAAAGTGCCCTATCGTTTTATGGCAGGATCCCGATATCGCAACCTATTCTTTTGGGCGGAGGATGAATATTTTTCAGTAGATAAGCTATCTCAGGTTTTTAGTAAAGATGTGGAAGTTAACATGGCTGAAATTGAAAGGCCATATTATGCTCATATGACAAACCGTAAACGATTTCTTAAAAGTGCAGGTTTCTTAGGTTTGAGTCATTCTATTTTTTATACCATTATGCGTCGGGCTTACTGGCGATTGAAGGGTTATGAGAAGGGGCGGGGTTATTATTTATTTGATGAGCTAGCACTATTTGTTCGACGTTGGTTAGATGGAAAAAAAATGAGCGGTAGAAATGTTAAACGGCTAGATGACTTAAAAAAAACAAAGTTTGTTTACTACCCGCTTCATACTGAACCTGAAACTGCACTGCAGACCCTGTCACCAGAGTATTTTTATCAACTTTCATGTATTGCTGCTCTTTCCCGGGATTTGCCGGCCGGGGTACTTTTGGTTGTTAAGGAAACTTTGGCAGCTACAGGCCGTAGGCCAAGAGATTTTTATGAACAGATCAGAGAGTTTAAGAACGTAGAATTTTTAAATATAGAGGAGCTTGGTTTGGAAGTTGTCCGTAATGCAGCAGCAGTAGCAACTATTACTGGGACTGGCGGTTTTGAAGCAGCAGTTATGGGTAAGCCAGTTATTTCGTTTGGACGACATAATTTATATAATATACTAGAGCATGTTAGGGTGATCACTGACGAGGCTGAATTAAAGAATGAACTCGCATCAGTACTCTCAAATAATTTTAATAAAGAAAAAGCCAAATTGGATGGTGCTCGCTACCTTGCTGCAGTAAAGGCTATATCATTTGATATGGGAGAATTTAGTACTATTAACGGAAAAAATTTTACACCTAACAATATACAAGAAGCCTATAAAGGATTGCTTGATGGGCTGTAATTCGAAGCATGATAAACGATATAAATCATAACGAAACATTTATAGCTTCTAATGATTTATCAGAAGCCCCGGTCCGTATCATTACCCGGCTTGATATCAAGGGGCCTAATGTAATTAAAGGGGTGCATCTTGAAGGTCTTAGAGTAGTAGGGCAGCCGGGTGACATGGCACAAAAATATTATAATCAAGGGGCAGACGAAATTATTTATATGGATGTTGTAGCATCTTTATATGGGCGAAATAACATATTATCTGTTGTTGAACAGGCGGCGCGTGAGATCTTTATCCCGCTCACTGTGGGCGGCGGCATTAGAAACAGTGATGATATAGTTTCTGCTTTGCGAAGTGGGGCTGATAAAGTGGCAATCAATACTGCAGCTTTGAACCGGCCCAATTTCTTGTTAGAAGCAGCAAGAACATTTGGCCGACAGTGTATTGTACTTTCTGTAGAAGCAAAGCGTCGTGGAACTGGGACTTGGGAGGCACTGACAGATAACGGTCGCGAGAAAACAGGGGTAGATGTAATTGAGTGGGTTAAAGAAGCGGCAGCGCTCGGCGCAGGGGAAATTCTTCTAACTTCTGTTGATATGGAAGGAACCAATAAAGGTTTTGATATAGATTTAATCCAAAAGGTCCGTCAAACTGTATCAGTCCCAGTAATTGCTTGCGGTGGAGCAGGCGATATTTCTCATATAGAGAAATTACTTAAAGCGACCTATTGCGATGCTGTATCTTGTGCGTCGTTATTTCATTTTAACACTCTTCCAGTACAAAATGTGAAACGAGCCTTGGCAGCATCCGGCTGGTCTGTACGATTATGATTGCCGTAGTTGACTATGGATTTGGTAACCTTTACAGCCTATCTCATGCCTTATCCCATCTTGGCATAAGTCACACTGTAACAAAAAGCGCTGGTGACTTATATGCTGCAGACTCAATTGTACTACCTGGAGTAGGTGCGTTTGGAGATGCCATGGTAGCACTTAATCAGCGCGATATGCTTAGTCCATTATATGATGCCGTATCTCGAAATGCCCCAATTCTAGGAATTTGTCTTGGCATGCAGGTTCTGGCAAGTATGAGTGAAGAGTTCGGAAATTGTAATGGACTTAATATTATACCTGGTTCAGTTAGACCGTTGCCTCCAATACTTTCTAGAGATGTACAGGGTATGAGAGTTCCTAATGTAGGTTGGCGGATTATACAACAGACAGCAAAGAGTCATTTATTCAACAACATTTCTCAAGGGAGTATGACCTATTTCGTCCACTCGTATGGATTTTTTCCAGATGATACAAAAGCAGTTGTAGCCACAACTAATTTTAATGGATTAGCAGTACCAGCGATTATTCAACATAAAAATATTGTAGGATGTCAATTCCATCCTGAGAAAAGTGGTCCTACAGGTTTAAAAATTCTACAAAATTTCTTTTTAGAAAAGAAAATAGATGGCTAAATAAAGGTGTATTTGGGGGGGTGATTAAGTGGTAGAAAAAGATGATAGAGATAGGCCTATGTGCGAAGGGCAACTAGAAGTAAAATATGGATTGCCCCCCGAAGTTCAATTTTGCAAGCAATGTGTTATCTCTAATCAACGACCTTCTTCAGCCGTTGAATTTCAGCACCGACAGAACAGTAAAAAGGCAACAATTAGATTTAGTGATGATGGTGTTTGTGATGCCTGTAGTTATGCAAAAATAAAAAATCTTGAAGTAGATTGGAATGCACGGGAGAGTGAGCTACGGAAATTATGTGATAAGTTCCGGTCACGTAATGGATCTTACGATTGTCTTGTTCCGGGATCAGGCGGAAAAGATTCGATATATGCTTCGCATATATTAAAAACTAAATATAATATGCATCCTTTGACAGTCACGTGGGCACCCCATCTTTATACCGATGTTGGGTGGAGAAATTTTCAAAATTGGCTCCATATTGGAGGGTTTGATAATTATTTATTTACGCCTGACGGAGAGGTGCATCGGACTTTAACACGACTTGCTTATATTAATCTTCTTCATCCATTTCAGCCTTTCATTTTGGGACAAAAGAATTATGCACCAAAGATGGCACTAAAAACTAATTTACCTCTGGTTTTCTATGGTGAAAATGAAGCGGAATATGGTAATGCAATTTCTGAAAATGACGGAGCACAGCGCAATCAAAACTATTTTTCACAAGTCAAGAAACAAGATGCAGTATTGGGAGGAGTGGCCATTTCAGATCTGGCAGAATACGGGATCAAAATTGGTCAAGTTGAACCCTATCTCCCCGCAGATCCAGATGATTTAAGAAGAGCTAACATTGAGGTTCATTATCTTGGATATTATCTCCATTGGACGCCGCAAAACAATTATTACTATTCTGTTGAGAACACTGAATTTGAGGCAAATACAGAGCGTACTGAAGGCACCTATTCAAAATATAATTCGATAGATGACAAGACGGATCCTTTTCATTATTGGACCACATTAGTAAAGTTTGGGATTGGACGGGCAACTTACGATGCTGCACAGGAGATACGAAATGGACATATTACCCGTGATGAGGGGGTGGCCTTGGTACATCGCTATGATCAGGAATTTCCAAAGAAATATTTCGCAGAATTTCTTAAATACTTAAAGTTATCTGAAGAAAAATTTTTTGATATCGCAAATTCTTTTCGTTCGCCACATTTGTGGAAGCAAGAAAAAGGTACTTGGATACTCCGCCATGAAGTGCGTTAGTTTCTTAGATATAAAAATAGATAAATAGATGGATTCCTCTTCTGTTGGTGTAATTGTTGCACGTGGGGCATCGAAGCGAGTTCCACGTAAGGTAATACGTCCTTTGCTTGGCGTGCCACTTTTAGTTTGGGCTGCCAGAGCGGCTCAACAAAGTAACCTTGATCAGATAATTTTGTCGACTGAAGATGAAGAGATAGCTGAGATAGCAAGAGAATGGGGGATTAATGTTCCATTTCTACGGCCTAAATCTTTATCATATGACTACGTTAGTCCAGATGAGGTCATTGTGCATGCTCTTGATACCTTGATTGAACAATCTTCAAAGAAATATGAATATGTGGCACTTATTCAACCTACTGCACCATTTATTGTGCCTGAATCAATTAATGAATGCCTTAAGCAAATAAAGTCGACTAATAGTTCGTGTTGTTTTTTAGCTCGTTACGCTAGTGAACTTCCAGAATGGATGTTTTATGAAACTGCTGACAATTCAATTAAGTTAATGTTGGATGGGAACCTATCAGGAGACAGACAGCACACCCAATTGATAAAGCGCCCTATTATTCCAGCTGGTGCGGTTTGGGTTATGCGGGATGCAATTCTTCGACGAGAAAATAAAATTTATGTAGATCCCATGAGTGCTGTGGTGATACCACGAGAGCAAGCTGTAGATATAGATGAAGAATTTGATTTCATAGTGGCGGAGGCAATGGCTTATCATTATGAGTTAATTCCGCCTCAACTTAAGAAAGATCCTAAATTCCCAAGTTAAAGATAATTATGAGAAAAAAAAATAATAAGTTTTTATTAGGTGATATTCTGACATGTGGGCCTAACCTATCTGTTCGAGAGGCTCTTGCACGTATTGATCGTGCGTCACCTAACCTATTTCAAGTTGTAGTTAATAGGAATCGTGAAGTCATTGGGTCTATAACTGATGGTGATATCAGACGTGCGATGCTGGCAGGCGTTGATCTAGATGCTGCAGTGCATGAGTGTATGAATCATTCTCCTCGAGTTGTAACTGAAAGTGCAGTTAGGGAAAATAATGCTATTATTGATCGATCATTTTTTCTTCCTGTGGTTAATTCAGGTGGTAAGTTAGTTGATATTCTGACGCGCCATCGGCACATTGATGGTATCGGGTCTGCACTTGTAATGGCAGGTGGATTTGGAAAGCGTTTAGGAGAGCGTACAAGAGAGCTACCCAAGCCATTGATAGAGGTCGCTAACAAACCGATATTAGAACATGTACTTAGTCAGATTGAGATAGCTGGTATATCTGACATATATATTGCAGTTCATTATCTTTCTGATCAGATAATTGATTATGTAAAGGGTCGTCAAAGTCAGGCGCGTATCCATTTTATTAAAGAACCTGAGCCTTTAGGTACTGCAGGGGCTTTGAGTCAGTTACCTGCGGGGATTGATGCCCCAGTACTGTTAATAAATGGAGATGTCATAACAGAGGTGGATTTGAAAGCTTTTGCTGATTTTCATCTTCGTCATGGTTACGATGGGACTGTTGGGGCAGCTTCTTATAGCGTCGATGTTCCCTATGGTGTTTTGCGACACGATGACAAAGGTTTGTTTACAGGTGTTGATGAGAAGCCAACATATCAGCATCTGGTAGCCGGTGGAATTTATCTGTTGTCATCACGTGTGATTGGATTTGTACCTCGCAATCGATCAATAGATATGCCTGAGGTACTCGAAACAGCAAAAGATGCAGGTTTTCGTATTGGTATTTTCCCGGTACATGAATATTGGAGAGATATAGGCCATCCTGATGATTTGCAATCTGCAATAAATGAATTGCCACGGGTTCCTGTATCACCAGCTCCCAAGATCAAGGTAGAGTAAATCTTGAGATCGCTTTTCGATAGATTTTAAAAAGTTTATCTATTTATGAATATTTCATTATTACATTTTAGCGGTTAGCAGAAAATGCGACAGTTACTTTTATTAATGACACGGAAAGAGAAAATCAAACTTCCCATTGTATTAGGTGTATTATTAGCCATCGCAGGTGTGGAGGTAATTGGAGTAGCGGCGATTGCTGCATTTATTGCTCTTGTTAGTGATCCTAGCGCCATGAGTAGTAACCGCATGTTAGCTTGGTTCTCAAATTTTGTTGGTGAGACAGACTATCGGCCCTTTCTGTTGGTGGCAGGCCTTTCCTTATTCTTAGTTATAGTATTTCGAAATATATTTAACGCCTTTGCGGTTTGGGTGCGACTTTCGTTTCTACATACTATGCGGAAGGCTTTAGCTACGCGTCTTTTAGCAAGTTATATGGCGCAGCCTTTTAGTTTTTTCTATTCTGCAAATAGCGCAGCCTTAATGAAAAATATTACATATGAAGTAAATCAGCTTATTACTAGTTACCTATATTCTTGGTTGATGATCATTGCTGATACTATACTACTAATAGCTATTCTTGGTGTTTTATTTTTCAACAATCCGCTAGTCACGCTAGGAACTTTGGGGTTATTAGGAGGGCTTACAGCAGGTATTCTTGTACTTTCACGGCGACGTTTATATCGATTAGGTCAGTCTAATCGAAAATTTAATGAGCAATTGTTTAAAGTGACTGGTGAAGCTATTGGAGGCATAAAAGAAATAAAGATTCTTGGTCGGGAACAATTCTTCACAAATCGATTTTTTAAATCTTCCAGTGATTTTGCAAGAAATACTATTATCTATCAGATGTTTGTAGAGATACCAAGATTTGGTTTAGAAATCATTGTTGTTGGTGGATTGCTTGTAATAGCACTTGTAATGACGCAAGGAAATTCTACTACAGCAGAAATTACTACGACACTGACGTTATTTGTCGCAGCATTTTATAGATTAATGCCGTCCCTTCATAGAATGTTCTCTAGCTTTAGTGGGTTGCAGTTTAACAAGGCAATTTTGAATGATTTAAGTGCATCAATGCTTTCTAGTGACGACCAACGTCTACAAGAAAATAAAACTGATGTTGTCGGAATGCCATTTAAGAAAGAAATAGTTCTTAAACACGTTCGATTCACATATGTTGGAGCAAAGGTTGAAACTCTTAAGGATATTAGTTTATGTATTCCGAAGAACTCATCCGTCGCATTTGTTGGATCAACTGGTGTAGGAAAAACTACTCTTGTTGATATTGCGTTAGGGCTTTTGGAACCATCAAAAGGAGAGTTATTTGTAGATGGAACGCTAATCGATGAGAACAATGTTCGTTCATGGCGTAAAAATATTGGTTACGTCCCACAAGTTATATATCTCGCTGATGATACTATTCGTCAGAATATAGCCTTTGGTATCCCTGAACAGGATATAGATAATATTAAGGTTCAGCATGCGCTAGATATAGCCCATCTGGCCGATTTTATTAATAGTCTGCCGGATGGTTTAGACACGGTTATAGGAGAGCGGGGTATTCGCTTGTCTGGCGGCCAACGTCAGAGAATTGGCATAGCGCGCGCTTTATATGAAGGAGCAACGGTCTTGGTACTAGATGAAGCAACAAGTTCTTTAGATGGAATTACTGAGGCGGTAATAGAGGATGCTATTAAGGAGTTACACGGAACTGTTACCATAATTACCATTGCACATAGACTTACTACAATACGTCACTGCGATAATATTTGTATATTAGAGAATGGGAAGATTTCCGCTTCTGGAAAATATGTAAATCTCTTGAAAGAGAATGAAACTTTTCAGCAAATGGCAAGAGCGAATGGATAAGTATATTTTTCTCTACATTAGAAATGCGGCAAGGTCTAGAGTGTGGCAGAAATAGTTCTTACGAGCCGTGACGATTGGCAATTATATTGTCAACAGCGTATTGAGGGTAGTCATCAAATTTTAGCACTTACTCCGAACGCGCAATCTGAAGCACTAAATCATATGTTTCCATTAATTGATACAATGAAGCGATATAATGATTGCGCAGAAGCTAGAACAGTTGCAAAGGTTATGTCTGCAAGAACGTTAGCCTTAGAAACAGTAGGAGCACTTTCGGATCTAGAGCGAGAAGTGCTAGTGGATCAGATTAATAGAGTTGCATACGGTGCTTGGCGTTTATGGTTAACCCTTGGTTCAGATGGTCCATGGATTGTTGTAGAAGATGGTAAATTTAAACTCCAGATAAATCGAGAAAAGGCGTACTTAAGCATACTAAATCATTTTCTAACTCCAAAAATGCGTGGTGAGATGGATTCAGCCCTTATCAAACCTCCACCATTAAAGTGGTTGTATAAAGTTTTGCGTCAATTGGCTCTCTGCAAAAATTCTAACGTACAGATGAAAATTGCTATGGGTACTGCAAAAAAAAATTTCGGTTTACATGAAATTCTTGACCGCCAAAGCTGTAATATTCGCAATCTCCATATCAGTAATCCCACCAGAGGATGGCGCGAATATCTAAAGTTGATACGGGAAATATTCAGAAATACTAAGCCAAATGGAAGCGTTCAAGTATCCTTAGTAGGGATAAAAGATTCCAATTTAAGAAGTCTCGCAGATGACATAGTAGTAGCCATGGTAGATCCAGTGATTAAACCAGCCTTAGCCATATACAGAAACTTACTGGCATACAAATTGGCGTGGTTACCGGCCCTGCAGGCTGATGCAAATTCAATTATCGATAGATTTAGGCCAGATATATATACGGCAGCTGAGATATCTAGCCTGAGTAACTATGTTGTAGCCGAAGCATGTGGTATACATAATGTGCCACGATTCGTAATGAGTCGTAATTCACATTCCATGTCAGATAGTGTGCTCGCAAATGATAGTTGCATAGGCTATTTTAAAGCGCGCTATCCAAAATCATTTTTTGATATAGCTTTTGTTACCTCACCAGCAGCAGCAACTGTTGCTGAGGCGGCTCTACCAGCTCATTTAAAAAAGAAAATACGCCCTATTATAGCACGGCCAGTTAGGCCAATATCTTCTTCTAAACCAAAAGATATTAAAACTATACTATTGGCAGATACCTATGCAGCATGGTGGTTTCCGCATTCATATGTATTTCTTACAGGAGATGCATTCCTATCAGCAGCTCAGATTTTAGCAAAAGAAATCGCCAAAATTAAAAATACTCATCTTGTGATAAGGGCAAAAAACAAACCAGAATGTGACCTTCGTGCCTTAGAAAAATTAGTGAACCCCCATCCCAATTGTGAAATTAAAATTAGAGATGAGTCATTTGAATCGGATCTAGATAAAGCAGATTTATTAGTCAGTTTTCATTCTACCACTATCGAGCAAGCAATTTTTTATAGAAAACCTGTTTTGCTTTGGGGAAATACATTACGTTATGCCTTCCTTCCAGCAAGAGATAAGAGACCGACTAATAATGACCGCGGGGTGCTATATCGGGTTTCTAAAGGTGACGATTTATCTGAAATGATAAAGGCAATTCTTGAATCACACCATTGTTCTCCTCTTAGTGATCGAGAATTAGAGCCATATTGTTGGCCTACCGATACTCCTGGGATTAATGATATAGCAAGAGAGTTTTTGGAAGATTTTTCTAAACCTAAGAGCGTTGACAACAGGGGAAAATAAAATGGCACGGGCTAGATCTGATATGCAATATCAACGGGTAGGTATTATAGGAATTGGCGCTGCTGGTTTGCAACATGCGCGTGCAGTCATTAATTGTGGCCATAATGTTGATGCTGTTGCAGTAGAACGCTCTACTTCAAATAATATAAAGTATATAAAAGATATTGCACCTGACGCACGTATTATAGTGGGGCACCAGGCGTTAATTGAAGATGATAGTCTGGACGCTTTTGTAGTTGCTTTACCATGGGATATTATTCCGAAAGTACTGCCTAATTTGCTGGCGAGTAATAAACCAATGCTCATTGAAAAGCCTATTGGTTTGACAGTAATTGAGATAGAAGCTGCTCTATCAAAAAATCACATGGGAATAGATAATAAGCTCATCGGATTTAATAGACGATTCTATGATGTTGTAAGCCGGTTAAAAACTCGCTTAGATGAGGGGGGACTTAAGTCAGCTCATATAACAATATCTGAAGACATAGGTCGTCAAAAAAGTGCTCATGGAGATGCTATAGTACCGCACTTAATATCGTTTTCTTCATCCCATACATTAGATCTTGCCTTGTATTTGCTGGGCACGCTTAGCATCGTTAAGTTATATGGTTGGAAGGAAAAATCTCCGTTCGTATCTATAAATGGACTACTGGAGACAGACCAAGGGCTGCCAACTCACCTGTCCTTAAATGCGAGTGACCCCAGTTCTGCGGGGCTGAGATTTATATTTTCTGATTCAACAACTTGGGTACTGTCCCCTTTAGAGATGCTGTCTGTTTTTGATCGATATGAAATTGTTGAAATATCACAGAATTCAAAGATCCGAAGATATATGCCCCATGTCTCTGAGATAGTTAATGAGCCAGTTGATTACAAACCAGGCTTCATGGCTCAGATGGATGCTTTTTTAAGTGGGAATTTTGGTCCTGGTGCCAGTGTACAGGATGCTCTGAATACGCAAAAATTCATTGAAGCAATACAAAGCTCAGCTAACGTTAATACGTGTGAAGGGTGAATAGGTTATGATAGATACCCCGAAACAAGACACATCACCATTGTATATGGACCCGCATTTAACACACAGAAAGGCGCAAGAGAAAAAACATTTTTCTAATATAAAATCTGAGAGCCCGATGGAAAGTTTGTTGACGATTGAGCTTAATATAACAGAGCTATGTAATAGAACTTGTGTATTTTGTCCTCGTGTAGATCCAGA
>Ga0310344_10000097_pt1 | contig 71055 bp, 58 predicted proteins | sample HC15DNA20200_MG_FD_203801 | JGI IMG/M metagenome (GOLD analysis project Ga0310344, IMG submission 203801) | Marine microbial communities from station ALOHA, North Pacific Subtropical Gyre - HC15-DNA-20-200_MG | ecosystem: Environmental > Aquatic > Marine > Oceanic | place: Pacific Ocean: North... | reverse complement strand
CTAACGTGTTATAAGCGACACCATTGGGTAATAGCTCTTCAATTTGTGCAATCGTCCTTTGACGACCATACCCATCAGTAAAACGAAAATCGTCAACTCTTTTTTGCTGTACAGGCATATTATTAACTTTCAATATTCCATTACTGACTTGAATCTTATCCCCAGGCAAACCAACAATTCGTTTAATGTAATCCGTGTCATTATCCCGTGGCAATCTAAACACTGCCACATCACCTCTCTCTGGCGTAGACCCTAATATTCTGCCAGAAAACAGGTCCAAACTCCAAGGCAGCGAAAACTTGCTATAGCCATAGGAGTATTTTGACACAAATAAATAATCGCCAACAAGTAGGGTAGGGATCATGGAACCGGAGGGAATATTGAACGGTTCAAGCGCGACCGTGCGTACAACCATGGCAGCAATAACGGCATAAGCGACAGTGCGGATGGTATCCCACAGACCACTCTTTTTTCTCTTCTTGGTTTTATTATCTTTCCCTGTCTTAGTCATACTTTTATTATTTCCACCCATTTTTATTAATCAAATCACATAACATAATTTTATTGTTTACCGTTATAATTTTATCCGACTTCAAGACTCCTAGCACTAATGATCACGATAGCCTGCGCTAAAGGTGGTTCATCAGTTAAGGATAGGTCAATCTGTGTCGCCATGCCTGAAGGCGTAATAGAAACCAACCGATTAGCCGCCCCGCCATATAAATGCATAGTAGGTTTTCCAGAAGGTAAATTAATTACCTCCATGTCCCGCCAAAAGACGCCCAACCTGAAGCCTGTACCTAACGCCTTGGCACAAGCCTCCTTAGCAGCAAAACGGCGGGCATAACTTTCAACAGTCGTCACCCGGCGTTCAGATTTAATGCGTTCCCTATCCGTGAATATTCGAGATTTAAAGCGATCCCCAAACCGTTCGATAGCACGCTCTATACGTCTAATATCAACAAGGTCACTACCCAAACCGATAATCATAATTAATGATTCAAATACGCTAACAATATATATCTATTATAGACAACATCGTACCAAGCTGGTTTAGCAAAACGTCTATTACACCGCATGAAAAACTCCTTGTTTACTCATACACCCCACAAGTTTTATCACCATCAGTAAAACTAAAAACTCCAGAATAATATAATTAAAATATCTTTTAATGGTGATTAATTTTTTTATGCAACTATCGCATATTTGTTTTCATATTATTTGTCACCACTCAATCTTGGAATTGATAAATCATCACATTTTTGTTCCGTCTTAGAGAACCCTTCTACAGCTTCATTATTTTCTGATTTTATACCTTTAGACGTACGCTGTTCTGCCAGAACCTTTTGTCTTCGAATTCTCATAGTACGTCTATGGTTCTGATAGTTCGCAATCACTCTCCGAATAGGAAAGTAGAATGCTACCCAGGCAAATAGCGCGGTAGGAATTCCTCCTATGATCATGGGAATACCGATTAAATCAAATTGATCAAATACAAAAGTTACGCTCAGATCTGTAAAACTTAGCTCCGGCATCTCTCGACCGAGCAATTTACTACCAATCCAAAGCACGCCAAACCAAATTCCAGGAAATGTCCATGGATTACCAACAGCAGTACCAATTGCTGATGCAAATAAACTCCCACGCAAACTCCACGCTAACACAGCCCCCAAAATAAAGTGAAATCCCATAAATGGTGTAAATGAAACAGCGGCTCCACATGCAAAGCCACACGCTATAGAATATGGTGTGCCAGGTAATCGTTTAATGCGAAACGCGTAATAACGACCTGCACGTCTCCAACCCATTCGAGGCCAGAGATACTCTAATACTCGGAACACTAATGCTCTTCTGTGCCGGCGCCTAAACAGGCTCATGATCACCCTCTAAAAAATTCAATGATGAAACCAACATAGTAAATATTTTAGAAATGCCGTATGCATTTTTTTTCGTTAAATTCTCCCGAGAGGGTGTATTTTTATTTCGACCCTGAACCTACTGCTTGTCTTAAAATTAGGGTATCGTGCAAGCAACTAATACACAATTGAAGTAAAGTAGTTTAAAAGGTTTTTTCTATTGAAAATTCATTTAAATTCTAGCTCTTTCTACGTTACTGATGCACGGCATCGCTCTAAGTGCAGCCATAATATCTGTTAAATGCTGTACATCTTCAACTTCGACGTCTACCACAAAATCAAAAAACTCCGCTGTTCTTCTTGTAATTTTTAAATTACTAATATTACCCTTGCATTTAGCAATAGCCATCGCAAACTCACCCAAAGACCCTGCCTCATTGGTAACGATTAAATTTAATCGCCCCACATGAACACAATCATCGCCGTCAGAATTGTCCCAAGATAAATCCAACCATCGCTCTGGTGTATCATTGAAACTTACTAACGTGTCACAATCAATTGTGTGAACCTTAACTCCAACACCAGTAGAAATAATACCTACTATCCTGTCTCCCGGCAATGGACAACAACAGTCAGCAAGATGTACGGCAACTCCTGGCATCAACCCCCTAATTGGTATTGAAGTGCTACCTAATTTGGGTTGTTCCAATCGACCTCGCATTAAAGAAAGTGCCCTCGAAGCAACCCCTGGCCGACGACGTGTGGAAAAACATGAATCTCTAAATTCCTTTCCTGTCAGATTTCCCTGACCAAGCAAAACCATTAACTCTTCCGCAGTTTTACATTTTAATCTTGGTAGCACTTGCTCAATTACCAGCAGAGAGAATTCCTCCCCTTCCTCACGAAACGCCTTCTCAGCAATTGCCTGTCCTAAAGAGTAGTATTCCTTTCTTTGCTTGGACCGTATGAATCTCCTAACACTCGCTCGCGCCTTTCCAGTTACTAAAAACTGTTCCCAAGTGGGAGAGGGAGCGGGAACGGTCGAGCGAATAATCTCAACTTGATCACCATTTGAAAGTAAAGTTCTAAGAGGCGTCATTCGACCATTAACTTTTGCACCTACACAAGTATCACCAATATCTGAGTGTACAGCATATGCAAAGTCTACTGGCGTCGCACCACTAGGCAAAGTTATGAGACTTCCATGTGGTGTAAAACAAAATACCTGATCACCAAACATTTCGAGTTTCGTGTGCTCGAGAAACTCTTCTGGACCTGATGCATTATCTAAAATATCTAATAACTCTCTTAGCCATCTATATTTTTTTCCCTCACTTCCACTAGCTGCCTGTTTGAAAACCCAATGTGCTGCCACGCCGAGTTCAGCCTCTTCATGCATTTCTCTCGTACGAATTTGAATCTCAACTCGTTGCCTTTCAGGACCCATCACACTAGTGTGCAATGACTGATAACCATTTCTTTTTGGGGTACTAATATAGTCTTTAAATCTTCCGGGTATCATTGAATACTCGCTATGTACGTGACCTAAAGCACTGTAACAATCCTCTGTACTCTCTACTATAATACGAAACGCGATGATGTCGGAAAGCTTCTCGAAAGCAATGTTTTTAGTCTCCATTTTTCGCCAAATGGAATACAAACGCTTATCTCGGCCCTCAACCGAAGCGCGCAATCGATGACTAGCAAGCATTTCCCGTAAAGCAACCAAAATTCGTGGTACAGTATCCCCACTATCTTTCCTCAGAAATTCTAAACGCCTTTGAACTGACTTTCTCGCCTCCGGATTTATCTCTGAGAATGCCAGATCTTGAAGCTCTTCTTTAATGCTCTCTAACCCGATACGCTCGGCAAGAGGTGCATAAATATCCATAGTTTCATGAGCAATTCTCCTGCGTTTATCTGCATTTTCTATGAAACTTATCGTTCTCATATTATGTAACCGGTCAGCTAATTTGACTAAAAGAACACGAATGTCCTTCGACATAGCGAGAACAAATTTTCGAAAATTCTCAGCCTGCTTAGTTTGATCAGATTGGAGTTCTAGTTTACTCAACTTGGTAACACCGTCCACAAGTTGTGCGATCGGAGAACCAAAGTGGCCTTCAATCTCTTCAAGAGAGGCCAGAGTATCTTCAACAGTATCGTGCAATAGTGCAGTTACAATAGTATCACAATCAAGCTTTAGGCTAGTCAGAATCCCAGCTACTTCAAGAGGGTGAGAAAAATATGGATCACCATTAGCTCGCGTCTGAGCACCGTGGGCCTTTAGCGAAAATACATAGGCACGATTCAGTATTTCTTCATCCACTATAGGATTGTATGCCTTAATTCGCTCTACCAGTTCGTATTGACGAATCACCTTAATAGTACACGAGCGCTATCCCGATAAAAACTGAGAGCACGACCAATACAATAGTCGCTTGGTCGCACCATTCAGCTAAAGCTTCTCCGACGGTATTTGGCGCTCAGGCCTCCTTGTCGTCGCTGCTATCCGCTAATTCAGTGTCCAAAGAAGTGTCATCTGGCTTAAACACGGCGTCGGCGCCAACGGCAGCGGCTTCTACGTCATCGCCATCAGGAGCCTGAGAGGTTGTAACACCAGCCCAAGCTTGCTCTGCAGAAATTACTGCCGGATTATCTTCTTCTGGTTCATCTATGTCCGGCCCAATATCTGCCCCGTGTTCAACTTCGTACTTGAGTGCTTCAAGCTCTATAGTTTCGTCCGCTATTTCACGTAATGCAACAACTGGGTTCTTATCGTCATCACGCTCAACTGTCAAAGCTGCGCCTGAATGAATATTTCTCGCTCGTCTAGCTGCCAGCAATACAAGCTCAAACCGGTTTGGTACTTTATCAACACAATCTTCCACAGTCACACGTGCCATAAATTTGTACACTCCAAGTAATCTAAGTAAAGTTATATACTAACGCGACGCAAACTAACCCCTTGCTGTTAACCATGCAAGTAAGAAAATGGCCAGTTTGAGCCTATTTTAAAGCAAATAATTATTTACATATCTCAATTTCCTGATCTGAAGGCATTTTACTTATAAGCTCATTTATATGCTGGCCCGTTAATGGATGCCTCCAATTTGCGCTAATTTCTGAAAGAGGTAACAACACAAACGCTCTTTCAGTTAATCGAGGATGAGGTATTTCGAGTTCAGGACAGCAGTCAATGGCTAACTCTTTACGTATTTCACCCTTAAAATCGATCAAATCAAGATCTAATACTCTGGCTTCATTCCTTTCTGTTCGAACACGACCGAAATGAATCTCTGTACGTATTAAAATTGACATTAATTCCAAAGAGGACAAATCATAATGTACTTGAACCACACCATTTACGTACCATGGTTGCTCAGACCTAGGTATAGGCGCTGTACGATACCAATTGGATCTCTTTTGTACAGTAACGCCTTTTAAGTGCAAAAACTCTAGTGATGCTTCAAGACACTTTTTTGGCGAACCATAAACCTTTGTTGAAAGATTAGCACCAAGGGCGATGAAAATCATACCACATACACAATTCTGTCAATAACCCGAAATTCTCATTACAAATCACAAAGTATCACAACAGCTTTTGAATGCACCATTTCGGAACAATTCAGACAATAAAAAAGTATTGTTACTTTTTAAATAATAAAAAATACTTATATAAATATGTTTTAATATTGGCTTTCCTGATTATATCCGAAAGCGATATGATGTATCAAAGGATAATAAACATTGGCGCCGATTACATCAGATACTCTCATTACCCCATGCCACGACTGTAGAAAATGCCCCCGATTGGTGGAATTTCGGAGAACTAACAGAAAACTCGAACCCCTTTGGCACAATGCACCAGTTGAGAGTATTGGGCCATTAACTGCTCGCTTATTGGTTATAGGACTAGCCCCAGGAAAAAAAGGTGCTAATCGAACTGGCCGACCATTCACAGGAGACTACGCAGGTCAATTACTGTTTCCAACTCTAATTAAATTTGGTTTTGCTTTGGGAACATATGCGCCTACTCAGACTGGAAATTTAAAGCTAAAAGACTGTAGGATCACCAATGCTGTCCGCTGCGTGCCTCCCCAAAACAAGCCTATTGGAGCAGAAATTTCATCTTGTTTGCCTTTTTTAAAAAGCGAAATTGATGCCATGAAAAATCTCCGCGTTGTCCTCGTGCTCGGTGGGATCGCACATTACGCCGTCATCCGGGCGTTCAAAATGAAAACTAGCAAACACAAATTTAACCATGGATCTCAACATAAAGTTGATGCAAAAATTACTCTTTTTGACAGCTACCATTGCTCACGATTGAATACAAATACTGGTCGTTTAACAGATGATATGTTTTCTAAAGTATTCAAGGATCTAAGAAAGTCATTAAATGACGACAAGTCTTTAAAACAATAGCGTGTAAAAAAGCTGAATTGGCCGGCCATTCTAAGTAATTGAGAACTACCTACGTCCATTTCGTTATTCCATACTTCCTCGACGCAACCGTCCTCTGTCACGCTTCCACTCCCTTTCTTTTTCAGCCAATCTTTTATCATACTTACGTTTGCCAGTAGCGAGGGCTAATTCAATCTTCACTCGTCCTTTGTCGTTAAAATAAATAGACAACGGTACCAAAGCCATGCCTCCACGTCGCACGCTCCCAATAAGTTTATTGATTTCACGCTTACTTAGAAGAAGTTTCCTCTCGCGCAATGGAGAATGATTATAATAACTACCTGACCCATAGGTGGCTATATTAGTATTTAATAAGAATATTTCTCCGCCTTTTTCCACAGCGTATGACTGACCCATACTAGCACTACCACAACGCAATGACTTCACCTCGGTACCAGTCAATACGATGCCTGCCTCGAAGGTTTCACCAATTTGATAATTATGTCGCGCCTTACGATTTTGCGCGATAATTTTGCGGCCGTGATTTTCTTTCGCCGCCATCTAACCACCCGATTAAGCTGCAGCGTCCTTAAGCATATCAAGTGACTGCAATACTTCTTTTATACGATGCTTATTTTCAATTGAAGGCGGGCATAATGGCAATCTCATTTCCTCCCTACACTTACCCATTAAATGAGCGGCATACTTTACAGGTATAGGATTAGATTCGCAAAATAGAACGTCGTGAAGCGGCATAAGTTTGGAGTGCAGCTCCAAAGCTTTGACCGCATTTTCATTGTGCCACGCATCAAAAAAATCGGCACACAGCCTTGGTGCAATATTCGCCGTCACCGAAATACATCCCTGCCCTCCTTGCGCCAAAAATCCGATAGCCGTTGCATCCTCTCCCGATAATTGCGAGAATTCGCCATCAATGATCGCTCTAATCAGAGTAGGCCGAGCAAGATCAGCAGTCGCGTCCTTAACCCCTACAATATTTGGTAATTTTGCTAAACGAGCCATTGTTGCAACAGTCATATCCACCACACTACGACCAGGTATATTATAAATTATTTGTGGAATATCTACAGCGTCCTGCACTGCTTTGAAATGTTGATACATACCTTCCTGAGTTGGTTTATTATAGTAGGGCATAACTAATAGCGCGGCATCCGCACCTACTTGCTTAGCATGACGAGTTAATTCTATAGCCTCTGCTGTGCTGTTAGAACCAGTACCTGCGATTATAGGCACTCGTTTATTAGCAACCGCAATACATAACTCTGTAACCCTCATATGTTCTTCGTGACTTAGCGTTGGGGATTCACCAGTTGTCCCGCAAGGAACCAATCCCCTGGAGCCTTCAGAAATTTGCCATTCGACAATTTCACTAAATGCTTGTTCGTCGACCCCGCCATCGCACATCGGTGTTATTAGGGCTGTGAAGTAACCTTCCAACATTTTCTCTCTCCGCACTCAATTCGATAGGAGCCTATCAAGCATAGGTTGCCCTTTACAAAACAACAAGACCTAGACCCATACCCTTGCAGGAATATCTACAGTGCGCCTACAATTGTGTAAACTAATGACTTTTACCCCTCACTTATAGAGTATTAGCTAGTGCGCAACTTGATGGTAGCAATAATCGTTCCTATAGTAATTTTCTATACCAGTATAGAAGGGGTTGATGCACGAACAAAACCACCACTCCCTCCTCCTATATCTGGCAACGATGTTAAAATATACATATCGGCTTTTCACAAAGCCAAACAGGGTCATTGGTCTATTGCTCACCGAATTGCGTCAAAAGCTGATGAGTCACTAGGAGCTAAAATATTAAAGTGGATGGACTACTCTCGACCCTATAACTACTCCTCATTTGAAACCATAGAAAAATTCATAAAAATAAACCCTCACTGGCCTCGCCAGAAACAACTTCTAACCAATGCTGAAACAAGTATGTCAAAAGGTGTCCAAGATCGAACCATTAAAAACTGGTTTCGTTGGAAGGATCCAGTCAGCAAAAACGGTCGACTGAGCCTCGCAAAATTATTAGCCAAGGAGGAAATGCATGATCAAGCCGGAAAACTTATCAAATTCTCTTGGGTAAACGATAATTTTACCAGAAAAGAACTAAAAGAGATCTACAATTTATATAACCCTTTTCTTGACGACCAATATCACGAATTGCGTATTGACAGATTACTTTGGGATAATCGGCAGAGTGATGCTAAATACATGTTTCATTATGTAACAAAGGGTCAACAATTATTGGCGACTGCGCGTATCGCTTTAAGAAATTTTGCCGGTGGAGTTGATAAAGCAATTGCTGAGGTTCCTGATAATTTAAAGAGCTCGCCAGGTTTGATGTACGAACGTCTGCGGTGGCGTCGACTTAAAGGGCGACATGACAGCGCAAGGGAAATATTATTATCTTCTCCTAAATCTTTAGGAATACCGCATTTGTGGTGGCGCGAACGTAAAATTCAAGTACGCAAGTCACTCAATGAAGGAAGCATAACCTTAGCCTATCGACTAGCAAGTGAACATAAACAAATTGGTAGCGCAAGTTTTGCTGAAGCAGAATGGTTAGCTGGTTGGATTGCCCTTCGGTTTTTGAATGAAACTGAACTTGCTCTGAAACATTTTACGACACTTTACGACACTGTATTTATGCCTATAAGCAAAGCTCGGGCAGCTTATTGGGCAGGACGCACTTTAGAAGCAATTGACGATAAAGAAGGAGCGCAAGTATGGTACACAAAAGCCTCCAAATATACTGGAACCTATTACGGACAACTGGCTTCCGCTCGTCTTCCAAAGAATCAAAAATTCGCTATTATTGATCGACACATAAAAACAAAATCTACAATAGAGGGACACGAATTGTTTGCTGCAATTCGATTGTTAACGTATTTAGGGAAAGATCGTTTGGCAGATATTTTTGCTAAAAAATTGGCAGCAATTTCAAAGGTAGAAGCAGATTATCGATCAATTTCTCGTTTTGCCCATTCATTAAATCGACCGGGAATGGCTATTCGTTCCGCTAAATTTGCAACCAGAAACGGTTATATCCTAAATACAGACCTATTCCCTTTGGTCAACATACCTTTCGCGTATAACAACAATGAGCTTGAACATGCACTAGTTCTTGCGCTTATTCGCCAAGAAAGCTTATTTGATAGATCAGCAACAAGCCATGCTGGAGCAATGGGTCTAATGCAACTGATGCCAGCAACTGCAAAAGGCGTATCAAAAAGCATCAGAATACCATATGCCAAATACAAACTGCGCAATCCCTCTTTTAACATACAAGTCGGAAGTACCTATTTAAAAGATTTAATAAGGAAATATGATGGATCATACGTCTTGGCACTTGCAGCGTATAATGCTGGCCCAAGCAACGTCGCAAAGTGGATACGAAAAAATGGGGATCCTCGCAATGATTCAAATGTAGATCTCATTGATTGGATTGAGTTGATAACTATTTCTGAAACAAGAAATTATGTTCAACGTGTTTTAGAAGGTATTCAAGTTTATCGATCGCAACTGGAGATAACGCTCCCCATTCATGGACTTGAATATGATTTATCCAGAGGAATATTGCATGACACCCTTTTTAAGAGATGTGTTAAACCTAGAGATAAATTTCTTGCAAGACCTGTTGTAGATCTAATTTCACATTGCTTATGACTGGTACTAACCATGATAAATAAAGACCACAAAAATAAAAAAGATTGCAATTCAGAGATCAAGGAACCTTTGCCTACTTTCACCGACGTATGTGCTGCTGAAAAACGTCTGGCAGGTAACATCATAAAAACACCCCTAATAGAGTCTCAATTGCTTAACCAACAAATTGGAGGCCGGCTTCTTGTAAAGTCAGAACCATTGCAAAATACTGGCTCATTTAAATTTCGTGGTGCGTTCAATCGTTTAGTCCAACTCGATCCGGCCATCCAGTCACGTGGTGTCGTTGCGTACTCCTCTGGAAACCATGGTCAAGCAGTGGCGGCAGCTGCACAACTATTGCATATCAGTGCCACAATTGTCATGCCACAGGATGCTCCCCAAATAAAAATTCTTGGGACTGAACGCCAGGGAGCAAAAATAATTAAATATGACAGAAACTCAGAAAATAGAGAAGAGATTGCTAATAATATTGCTCAGAAAAATGGTGCCACATTAGTTCGGCCATATGAAGATTTTGACGTAATCGCAGGTCAAGGCACAATCGGCCTTGAAATTGCTACAGACTGCCAGATGCTTGGTATTTATCCAGACCTTTTAATAGTGCCAACTGGTGGCGGTGGTTTAATGGCGGGTTGCGCATTAGCTATGAAAACAGCTTTGCCAAACACTAAGTTGTTCACAGCCGAACCGAAAAACTATGACGACCATGCCCGCTCATTCACAAAGGGCAAAAGAGAGGCTGTGCACGATCTAAAAGTTAAATCGCTTTGTGATGCCTTGCTTGCAGAAAAACCTGGCATTAACACATTTGCCATAAATAAGGACCGGGTTAAGGGTGGATTAACAGCAAGTGATGAAGAAGTGATGCTTGCAATGTCTGTAGCTTTTCAGCATCTCAAGTTGGTCATTGAACCAGGTGGCGCTGTAGCTCTTGCCTCAATTTTGAGTAGAAAAATTGAAGTCATGGGTAAGACTGTGGTTGTAATTGCATCGGGTGGTAATGTGGATAGCAATATTTTTAAACAGGCTTTGAGCCAAACAGAATAACTATGCGTTACACTTTTTATATGTTTATCGTAACCGTTTTTTTGGGTGTTAATTCCTCAATTATTTATGCAGAGAATTTACCTTCTGATATAGAATATCACATTGTACAGCAAGCTGAGCTAGGCAAACGCCACAAAATATTAGCAGCTAATTATATAGACAAGAGACGGCTCTCTTCCAATTGGCACCTAGAAGCTGCTGTGGTTTCTGCCGTAGAAGAGTTTCCTGAACATTTTTCAAAAATTATGAGGGTAGCATATTCGGTCGCACCTGATTCTCGTGCTAACCTAAATAAATTAATGGAAAAAACATTTCCTGGTTTTGCGCAAGATTTAATAATTGAAAAACCTATTCTTCTCCCCGAGAAAAAGGCGAAGATCTCAAAGAAGCAATCAAAAATCGAATATACTAACCATACGAGTCTGACTACAGAACGACCAAAAGATTGGCCTATCTTACCTAATGAAGGCGGACTAGACGGTTATGCTAACAAAGATCCATTAGAAGATATAAACAAGATATTTTTCTATACGAATGGTGCTCTAGATTTTGTAATATTTGAACCGTTAGCAAAAGTTTACCGTTTCGTTACCCCTAAATTCGCACGTCAATCAATGAGATCTGCATTTTCAAATTTATCCCTGCCCGTAGTTGTCATAAACAAGCTGCTACAATTTCAAATTCAAAATGCCACTGAAACTTTCTCTCGTTTTGCCATTAACAGTACCATTGGGGTATTCGGTCTTTTCGATATTGCGTCAATATGGGGATTAGAGGAACACAATTCAGACTTTGGCACCACCCTCCATCATTATGGAGTTGAAGACGGTATATATCTAGTTTTACCATTATTCGGCCCCACCACCGTCCGAGACGCAATTGGAATTGGTTTTGATAGTATTTTTGATCCGCGAACTTGGCTCTTAAAAACCAATTTTCGCTTAGGTCTTTATGTCACTCAGGGAGTTGTCCACAGAGAACAAATTATTGAACCAGTCAATTTTTTAGTTAAAAACAGCAAAGACCCATATTCTGCTGTACGTGCTTGGACATTCCAACAACGCAATTTAGAATTATCCGAGCATTGATGATCATTTTATAAGCTTTTTATTATCCAATGTTATCCATTATTCTTCAGAATTTCTATGCCACCCGGATAACAAAAGGATGAACTAGGAGAATAAAAACCAAATGTTACCTCCAGAGGATCTAGGGGTCTTAACTTATAGCAAGAATGGTTGGGATCTAAAAATTCCAGAGCAAGAACTTCAAATGAATCAACTATACTCCCAACATATGCATAACGGCCACTTTCTAGCTGGCCATTGTTCATAGTAATGTAACGAAGGTGACCGCGCACTTGATCAGATATTTTTTCACCGACTTTTAAAGTACTTCGAATAATGGCCGTACCATTTTCTGAATACGTGGTCGCCACAAGAATACTATTGTTGATTTTGAGCTCAGTTTTGCCTTCCTCTGCTGGGATACCGCTTTCTTTAGCATAGGTACGCATACGATCGTTAGAATTGAGATAATGCGTCCAATATCGCCCCGGCGTATTCTCGTCAACATGCAGCCCATTTAAATCGAGACCCATATAAGTAAGACTGTAAGCTCCAAAATGCGAGGTTTGCGTATCGCGATCAACTACATACTGGTTTATGAAAATTGCCTGATTATTTGCTGGCTCAAGGCCTTTTGGCAACATACTTGCTGCACCAGAAGGGTCGGCTGGCACCCAGCAGAAATAAAGCATACGAGCATTTGTCACTAGTTGTGGTGGGTAAATCTTTTCAGTCATACTTGTATCTTTCTAAATATTGAACTCTAGAGTAGGCCATAATGCTTTCACGATAATTAAGCGAAAAAGTATGGGGAAATATCCTGCTGGTTTTCATCTATAACAAGACGCCTATTTGTAGGAGGGTAAGCCCTACTGCGACATTCTATACGGTCACATAACCTACAATTAATCCCAATTTTAATCGGGTTATCCTGCGTCACACTTGAATTTCTATCAGCATATATCAAATTTTCTGCATAAGAAGCTTCACAGCCAATCGAAAGAATAAACTTATTTAATTTAGTTGTATGACTTGAGCATTGCTGATTAATCAGACGGGAAATGGTAAAATATGTTGAACCATCAGGCATCTGTATAAATTCTGACCGAATATTACCCGATGACAAAAACGTATTATTGACTCCCCATTCCGGGCAGAGGCCACCAGATCTAGCAAAATAAAAACCATTGTTGCTAAAACTATCTAAGATGTTTCCAGAACAATCAACTCGAACGAAAAAAAACCCCACACCCCTGTTGCCAGGTCGATGCAGATTAGTAAGACGTCGGCATATCTGATTATAAGTTGAAACAAATCTATTAGCCAAAAGATCAATGTCATATCGCAAAGCCTTAGCAGCTTGTAAAAAACTGTCATATGGCATAATAACTGCGCCTGCCATGTAATTTGCTAACTTAATGCGTAATAGGCGACGAGAATCGACATTTTCAAAATCTGCTTGCTCAACCAAGTCATCAAGTACACTACTGTAATCCAATAGAGCAATCTGATATGCTAGTTGATGTAATCGGTCTCCAGGAGATAGTAACTCTGAGAGCATAAGCCTTCTTCCATGCCGATCGTAACGACTTAGCGTCCCCTCCATCACGTCTAGAGGAAGAACTCGAATCTTAACACCGTGAGCATTTGATAGATGGGATCGAAGATTTTCATAAAGTGAATCTGCATCAAGTTCAGAGTTTTGCCAAAGAAGTTCTGCGGTTTCTTCAAGATCAGGAAAATAATTGTCGCAAGATTGAACCCAATTCTGAACTTCCTCATTTGCAACATTTAAAGCAGTTAATTTTTCTAACTTATTACCTTTAGATATTCCTTCACCCAAGGTTAAGGTGTTATCAATCAATTCCTTATAAGCTCTGAATAATGAAAAAATGGCCTCTCCACCCAAAGGACATGCAGCAGAGATATCTCTGATATCCTGTTGGGTAATACCCTGCCGGGAAAAAAAGGGATCACTAAATACTTCTGTAAGTAGCGCTACTACGCGCGCTTCATCGTCAACAGCAAACCTTTGCAAATCTACTTCAAAGGTTTGCCCTAACTTTAACAATAACTGAACAGTTACAGGCCTTTGGTTTCTCTCAATGAGATTTAAATAACTTGCAGATATTCCCAACTGACTCGCCATTTCAGTTTGCGTCAGTTTCTTATCCATTCGCATCCGACGCAGCCGGGGGCCGACCATGACCTTTCTTTCCATTGAAAATAACCTTTTCAGTTAACCAATATTTAAAATCAAACTAAATTTTAGCGCTAATATAATACCTATAATTTAAATAGATATTTACAAAATTTACAAAATTACTAAATGATAATAAACCATTATATACATAAATACATTTTTTAATTCAATAAGTTATAGACAAATCACTTCAAAAATATAACATTCCGAGCAATTAGCAGAAAAATTAAAAATCTATTTTCTTGGTTTAAAATATGAGTATTGAGCACGCCACGACGTTACCTTCGGGAATACAAATAGTAAATGAACTAGAACCTGGTTTTGAGAATATTCTAACGGCTAGTGCACTAGAGTTTGTAGCATCACTGGTGCGAGCTTTTTCTACCGCTCGAGAGGAGTTGTTAGCTCAACGGCACGAACTGCAAAAACGTCTCGAAAGAGGAGATACTCTCCAATTTTTGCCCACAACTAAAAATATTCGCTCCGATGACTGGAAAATTAGCAGCATACCGCAAGACTTACTAGACCGAAGAGTAGAAATTACTGGTCCAGTTGAACGAAAAATGGTGATAAATGCCTTAAATAGTGGTGCACGCGTTTTCATGGCTGACTTCGAGGACTCCGCGTCACCTACTTGGAACCTTATGATCCAAGGCCAAATCAACCTTTACGAAGCAACACGACGGACGATATCGTTTACAGATCCACATACTGGTAAAAATTATTGCCTGAATGATTCTGTTGCAACACTAATAGTCCGCCCACGTGGTTGGCACTTGGATGAAGTTCATATTTTAGTTGATAACAAACCTGCTCCTGCAGCCCTAGTGGATTTTGGTCTCTATTTTTTTCACAATGCAAATGAGCTATTAACTGCAGGCACCGGGCCTTATTTTTATTTACCCAAACTTGAAAACCATTTAGAGGCGCGCCTCTGGAACAATGTTTTCATCGCCGCTCAAGATATGCTCGGGTTACCGAGGGGAACGATTAAATCAACCGTTTTAATAGAAACGATTACCGCTGCATTTGAAATGGATGAAATCTTATACGAAATGCGTGAACACATCGTCGGACTTAATTGCGGAAGGTGGGATTATATCTTCAGTTTTATAAAAAAATTCCGCAACGCCCAAAATATGATTTTACCAGACAGAGCACAGGTTTCGATGTCTCAACCTCTCATGAAAGCCTACAGTAAGTTACTTATTCAAACATGTCATCGACGCGGAGCCCATGCAATGGGGGGAATGGCTGCACAAATACCAATAAAAAATAATGAAAAAGCAAATCAAGAAGCTACTGATAAAGTACGTAATGACAAAATACGAGAAGCAAGTGATGGACATGATGGAACCTGGGTAGCCCATCCGGGTCAGGTTTCGGTAGCAATGGAAGTTTTTGACCAACACATGCCAAATAAAAATCAGTTAGATCGCACCTTGGACAATGTCGTAATAACAGCTCAAGATTTACTAGATGTACCGAAGGGGGAAATAACAGAAGAAGGTCTTCGATCAAATATAAACGTAGGAATCCAATATATTGAATCTTGGTTGCGTGGACAAGGTTGTGTACCCCTATACAACTTAATGGAGGATGCTGCTACAGCAGAAATTAGCCGTGCTCAAATATGGCAGTGGCTGAAACATGAAGCTAAACTTGCTGATGGCCGATCGATAAACCAAGAATTATTTAACACGTTAGTCACTGATGAAAAAAACAAAATAGAAACTGAACTAGGACTAGAACGATACGACAGCGGTCAATTTAAAGAAGCGATCTTACTATTTAAAAGACTTTGTACCGAAAACGAATTTGAAGAATTTTTGACACTGCCCGCATACAAATTGCTTAATGAAATTAACTGAATGTGGCCTGAATCCTAGGAGAAAACCACGTGGAAAACATAACATTTAAATCACTTATTCCAGAAGCACCAGAGAACCGCTACAGAGGTATTCTACGTCCCTATAGTCCTGAAAAGGTAGCGCAATTGCGCGGATCCATTGCAATCAAGCATTCTTTGGCTGAGCATGCCGCCAATAGGTTGTGGGATCTAATTACAAATGACGAATATGTGGCAGCATTAGGAGCCATGACAGGTGGGCAAGCTGTACAAATGGTTCGCGCCGGCCTAAAAGCAATTTATCTTTCCGGTTGGCAAGTTGCAGCAGATGCTAATGTCGCAGGACAAACCTATCCTGATCAGAGCCTTTATCCTGCAGACAGTGGGCCCGCGCTGGCTCGCCGTATTAATAAAGCCTTACAACGAGCAGACCAAGTTCAACATATGGAAAAGTTTGAGGGCATACCCTCGAAAATCGAGTGGTTTGCACCCATTGTCGCTGACGCTGAAGCAGGGTTTGGCGGTCCACTTAATGCATTTGAAATTATGAAAGGATACATTGAATCTGGAGTTGGTGGAGTACATTTTGAAGATCAATTAGCATCCGAAAAAAAATGTGGCCATATGGGTGGGAAAGTATTGATCCCGGTCGACGCGCATATACGTAATTTGAATGCAGCACGCTTAGCAGCCGATGTTAGTGGCGTTTCCACAGTAATTGTATGTCGTACAGACGCTGATAGTGCACAGCTCCTCACCAGTGATATTGATGATCGTGACAAACCATTTATAACTGGTGAACGAACAGCTGAGGGATTCTATAGATTGCGTAAAGGCGAAGGCATGGAACGTTGCATAGCAAGAAGTTTGGCATATGCTCCTTACGCAGATTTAATTTGGATGGAAACATCTAAACCAAATCTTCAACAAGCTAAAACGTTTGCTGACGCAATTCACAAAGTTTATCCGGACAAACTATTATCATATAACTGTTCTCCATCTTTTAACTGGGAAGCGAACCTAGACAAATCAGAAATTGCCCGTTTTCAACGAGAGCTAGGCTCCATGGGCTACAAATTTCAATTTGTGACCTTAGCAGGATTCCATAGCCTTAATCATAGTATGTTTGAATTGTCTCAGAATTATCGTGATCGAGGCATGGCAGCCTACTCAGAATTACAGCAAGCTGAATTTTTATCAGAAGATACAGGTTATACGGCGACCCGGCATCAGCGCGAAGCGGGAACTACTTATTTTGACGCCGTCAGCATCGCGATTACTGGGGGCGAATCTTCAACCACCGCAATGGCTGACTCCACTGAAACTGGTCAATTCAATATTCCAAAGAAAACCCCAAAAGCTGCCTAAAATATTACAAGCTCTATTTAGCAATTTAAAAATGTAATTTAATCAAATTCTAGAAGCGTATTAATGCTCTTTTTGAATTTATCAATTTATTGATGAGCACATAGTATAACTCGCCAAGGGATTCGTAATATGTCAGATACAAATTCTGGAACGGTTGCTTGTAACTGTGGAAAGTGCCAAATAACCTTAGCAGATGATCGTGCGACACAATATTTCCGTTGTGGTTGTGAAGATTGCCGTCAGGGTGCCGAATGGGGGGCATCAAAGGGGGGATTGGTGCCAGATCATTTACCTCACCTTTACTATATTCCTGCTGATATAATCTCCATCAAAGGAAAGGAGTTTATGAATACTTATAAGCTACGTGAGGATGGAAGATCTATTCGTTTGTATTGTAACCAATGTTGGTCCTTGATGGCAGTGGACCACCCCGCTTATCAAAGTAATGTCTTTTTGATATTCCCAAAACATTGCAATACTGATTGTGACCTATCAGTAACGTTAACAGCTATAATATTTATGAAAGATTATCTTAAAAACTATCAACCTCCAGCCGAAGACGATGTTCCGCTATTTTACTCTTTTGAATATGACCAAGAAATGAATAGGTTTTTCTCTCTGCCAATTGTTTCAACTACATTTAAGCAACGCACTAATGCGCTTGACGGCATAAACTTTACGTCATTAATCGACTCTCTTGGGCCACCAAAGATATTAGATCTAGAAAAAGGGAAAAGGTTGATATGATTGATCACTCACATCAGCAGGAATTCGCCTGAGAAAGCAAAAGATAACTTTTAACAAGTGGCATATATACAGTTTAGTCAGTTTTTTCAATATATGGAAAATATAGGATCATTAGGTTTTTCTATAATTTGTTCCTAACCTAGGAGGTAACTCATTTAGAATTATTAGCTGACCATTTTTCGGGGCACTTTAGGAACGCCATAACCTCTTCAATTTCCAGCTGCGATGCCCTCCCCTCCTCTTTGGCTACATCTAAGAGTGTGTCCAAGTCACAAAGTATACTTAAACTCACACCCAGTTTACTTAACTTTATTTCAGCGGACTCCGTCATACGGGAAAATATAACCGATACATTACTAACCTCAGCACCCTCTCCACGAAGAGCCTGAATAAAATGACCAATACTTTTGGCTGTCGTTATTAAGTCCTCCACGAGTAAAACCTTAGAACCGGATACCTTTGCACCTTCGATTTGGCTACCTGTTCCATGCTCCTTAGGTTGAGGTCGAATATACGCCATAGGCAATTCCAAACGATCAGCCACCATAGTCGCAAAAGGAACCCCAGCTGTTACACCGCCAGCTATAACATCCGGTTTATACTTCACAATATCCTTTGAAATTGCATCCGCAATTTCTGTTCTTGCCTCAACATTACCGAGAATTTTTCTACAATTAATATAGAAGGGGGCAACAAGACCAGACGTTAGTAGAAATGGAGAAGAAGGTCGAATCATGAAGGCGCCAGCATCTAGCAAGGCTCTAGAAATAATATAAGAAACATTGTTTGTCACAAGAATACTGAATAAGCTACGAAGATGATCAAAGCAACCGATAAACGTGCATTACTTTTTTGCGCCCTTGATCACGGGATACATGAAAAAGTTTATAAAACAGCAGAAAGTATAGCGGAATTTGTTGACGGCCTGAAATTGGGCCTAGAATACTTTACCGCCTTAGGGCCTAGAGGTGTAGAACAATTCAGTGAACTAGGGCTACCTATATTCCTCGATTTAAAGTTGCATGATATTCCAAACACGATAATTGGTGCAGTTAGAAGTTTAGTGCCCCTAAACCCATATTATTTAACATTACATGCTAGCGGAGGAGAACAGATGCTCTATGCAGCCAGCCAAACGGCACATGAAGAGGCATCAAAATTATCCTTACCTACTCCAAAACTGCTCGCGGTTACAATTCTTACAAGCTTAGATAGTACAGATTTATTAAGGCAAGGTATAAGCAGACAGGTTACAGATCAAACATTGCGACTTGCAGAACTTTCCCAACAGGCGGGAATGGATGGAATCGTATGCAGCCCCCATGAAATAAAATCTATACGCAATAACTGTGGTAATCACTTTGATATAGTGGTACCTGGAATTCGCCAAACAAGTGATTCAACTCATGATCAAAAGCGAGTCATGGCTCCTAGCCAGGCTGTAGAAGCTGGGGCAGATGTACTAGTGGTTGGTCGACCAATTACAAGTGCTCCTAATCCTGTATCTGTAGCAAAGGATATAGTTGCGCAACTAGGAGCTTGCACCAAAAACTAAAATTATATTTAAAACACCATCTATTTTACATGCTCAAAATCTACGCCCACAGCTTCAGCTATTGTCTCAAAACCATCATTCTCTAGATGTAATGCCAAACCAGATATGATATCCTGAATTAATCGTGGCCCTTGATAAACAAAGCCCGTATATATTTGTATTAAAGAAGCTCCTGCCTTTAGACGCGCGTAAGCGTCATCCGCAGAAGCTATTCCTCCAACCCCAATCAGTGGCAAACTGCCATCGCATATTTGATACACATTACGAATCAGTGTGAGCGCACTTTGGCGTAGCGGTTCTCCACTGAGCCCACCAGCCTCATGTCTGGTCGAAGATCGTAGGTTATTTGGCCTATTTGTAGTGGTGTTCCCCAAAATAAACCCAGAAATACCCCCGTCAACTGCAGTTTCCACGCTTTTATGAAGAGTGTCCCCAGTCAAGTCCGGGGATAATTTAAGCAAAATGGGCACTTGAATGCCTTTCGTTCTCACTGAATCCAAAACAGGAATTAACATGGCTTCTAATGACTGACTATCCTGCAATGACCGCAACCCTGGAGTGTTCGGTGATGAAACATTTACTGCGATATAATCAGCAAATGGGAGCAACTTTTCTATGCATAATGTGTAATCACCAATCTGATCTAAGCGATCTCGATTGAGGCCAATATTGACACCAAGTGGACGCGTACTGTTTTGCTCTCGAGAACTTCTTAGATTCTCCACAAATGCTTCAAGCCCTTCCCCATTGAATCCCAAACGATTGATTAATGCCTTATCCCGTCTTAATCGAAACAGCCGAGGTTTTGGATTCCCGGCCTGTGGAAAAAATGTTACAGTTCCCGCTTCAACAAATCCGAAGCCTAAACCATATAATCCGTTCAATGCTACTGCATTTTTATCAAATCCAGCAGCCAGCCCTATAGGGGATTCAAATTCCTTCCCCCAAAGGTTTAGGTGCATTGAAGGTGGTATGCTCAAACGTGCAGGTGGAAGTATATCGTACTGCAACAGTTTTATCGTGGCATGATGTGCTGCTTCGGCCGGGAAACAACGCAAAAGTGTGGAGCCTATATCTATTAAGCAATTCACCATTTCATTACCGGAAGCATCAATTATTTTAAATTATAGTTACTCTGGACATCGAGTAAGCAATTTACCATCTGCGTCAAACAATAGAGAAGAAGGTGAGTCAATGATATCCCCCTTATCACCCAACTCACTAGCTAGTGAGGGTGAGATTAGAATATGGTCAAGTTCAAGGGTCGACCTAATGATACAAAGACGAACCTCTTCACTGTTTAAGCACCATGAAGTTGCAACGGCTGCTTGAATCACTGCTCTATCGTCAGATAACACGATAGGTAATCTAACGCGTTCAGTGAATGTAGAGGTGCAAGAATTCATATACATGGCATAAAGATCTATAGATTTGATAACTTCATAACTAACAAAATCTGCCAGACCGATACCAAGGGCATTACCGTGAGTTTCATGAGTTAAGCCTAACACCGCTAACTTATGAATGAGTGGCTGTTTCTTGTTTTCTCGTCCACGGATATCGCTACGTCCTATTACTCCCGTATCCATACCTGTTCCAGATATATTTTTTCCAATATTTTCAACAACCAAAACATCGATTTTATCAAATGGCAGCTTTGGCGTGTTACTTTTTGCTACTGGTAATAAACGAGCATCAGCACTGAGAATATTTTCAGGTTCTATTCCCTCTATGACAATAGGGTGTTTGTTTGAGTTCTCAACAATTCCAATTGCATAAGCAATTGGGGCAGCGTCAATGGCTATGCTTGCCCACTCAGGTAATACCTCGAGATAACCGAGAGCGCCTAGTCTATGAATTAACCTCGCACCCTCCGCTTTCCCTAACCCGATCGCAATCATTTTAGTCAAACCGCTTTCAATCTCGCGATCAAAAGAAGTATGTGATTTTATACGATTCACCACTAACACTGCATCTGCTGTATTTGCATTTCTATCAAACCATACCGGCACACCACGCGATGTCGTGCCAATACGATCAACGTCCATAGAGGATCTAATGGGACAGCCCATTGTGTCTGGCGTGTAACCGAGTTCGGCGAGTAATGCCGTCTGATGCTCTGCCTTGGCTCCTCCGTGACTTCCCATAGCAGGAACAATAAACGGCTCGAAGCCTCTTTCCTTTAGCCACTTTACAGCTGTCGCAATTACTAATGGTTTGCTCTGGATACCACGACTTCCACAGGTAATAGCAACACTTGAACCCTTCACCAATTTAGAAAAACGCTGTGATTGCTCAAGCGCCATTTGTGTGGTCATTATAATATCGTCAAGTTCCTGAGCCACTGGATGCCTTAGCTCAGCTGTAACTACCTCTGGCAATTTCTCATTTTCAAAGTGTTTCAATCGAATTTTAGGAAATATCAGTTTACCTATATTTTTTTTATCAATCCCCATGTTGGCGACCGGCAACTGACTCTGCAAGAGTACAAAGAATTTCAAACATCATAGTAGCTCCAACCAATGCAGTGTTGCCCGTATTGTCAAATGGCGGCGACACCTCTACAACATCTCCACCTATGAGATTGAGGCCACGAGTACTCCGAAGCATCTGCTGAGCTTCAAAACATGAATAACCGCCTATCTCAGGCGTACCCGTTCCAGGAGCATAAACGGGATCTAATCCGTCAACGTCAAAACTAATGTAAGTTGGGCCTGTTCCAACGATTTCTCTCGCTTCCTGCATCACTCGCTCCCAACCAATCTTATAAAATTCCTCAATTGTTACCACTCGCATTCCGCTTTCATAAGCAAAATCCATGTCCTTTGAATCATAAGTAGAACCCCGAATACCAATTTGAATCACTCGCTTTGGATCCAATAATTCCTCTTCAACTGCTCGGCGAAATGGAGTTCCATGGGTAAGAGTTGACCCACCGAAATAACTATCCCAAGTGTCTGAATGGGCATCAAAATGGATCATGCCTAGAGGTTTATCGCGTCCGATGGCACGCATAATAGGTAATGTAATAAGATGGTCACCCCCCGCGCTTAGAGGAACAGCCCCAGCTTTATTAAGCTTGAAGAAAAAGTCTTCTATTCTCTCAACAGTATCCTCAACATCAATTGGATTTACACTTGTGTCTCCAACGTCAGCGATACGACAAAGCTCGTATGGACAAATGCCAAGTGAATGGTGCGTGCGTCTTATAAGACTAGACATGTTTCGTATTTCACGTGGCCCATGTCGTGCACCTGCTCTGTTCGTTGTACCCCCATCCCACGGCACACCAACAAGAGCGATATCTACCTGACTAAAATCTGTAACAAATGGCAACCTCATAAAAGTCGGGATGCCACCAAAACGGGGCATCTTCATACCGTCAATGGGCTCATAGAAGCGTGTTTTTTCAACCATTATATATTTATCCCACCCACTTCTTACCGAAGTTGAAATTGGTAATTTTGTATATCACCAATTAAGTACAACAGAGCTTACACAGTCTGTCACAGAAATTGATAAAATTGCCTAATAAAATAAATACATTATCCACACTAAACCAACTTATTCGGCAACTTCCGACGACTAAAATATGCGTCTAAGTTATCAAGAGCTTGAAATCCCATACCTGTTCTCGCTTCTATTGTAGCACTTCCAATGTGAGGCAGAAGAAAAGTATTCTTTAGGAGAGCATACCCAGGGTTAACTTTATTAGGTTCTCCTTGATAAACATCCAACCCAGCTGACTTAATGTGACCAGACTTGAGTGCTTCAATCAATGCTTCGTCATCTACTAAATCTCCTCGTGCCGTATTAACTATAATAGCCCCCTTAGGCAATAAAGCTATACGTTTAGAATTCAAAAAATTTCTAGAGGAATCATTCAAAGGACAATGCAGGCTAAGGATATCCGAAGATTGAAGTAATTCTTCAGAGTTTTCATGCCATATGGCTCCAGCCTCCATATTCACATCTAATCTACTTCTATTATGGTAATGTATTTCAAGTCCAAAAGCCACTGCGCGCTGAGCTACAGCACGACCGATACGCCCCATTCCCAAAATTCCTAGTCTCTTTCCTCCAAGTGCACTACCAACCATATATAATGCGTGCCACCCTGGCCAACTGCCACTTCTCATAACAGCCTCTCCTTCACTAGCCCGGCGCGAGGCGCCCAATAATAGCAATAAGGTTATATCAGCGACAGCATCAGTTAACGCGTCGGGTGCATTGGTAACTACGATACCCCGTTCTTTAGCTGCCGAAAGATCCACATGATCATATCCTGCAGTAAAGCATGCTATAATTTTTACTGTCGCCGGAAGAGTAAAAATGGTCTCTCGATTAATAATTTCGTTAACAATTAATAGTCCATCGACTCCCTGAGCTGCTTTTACTATCTCATTCCCATTCAACACAAAGTCTGCATTATTAAATTTCGCATTATATGATTTGGATGCTCTTTCCGTGACAAGTGGTGGCATCTTTCGGGTTACAAAAAGAGTAGGTTTCTTTTTCATATTTGTACTCTCATAATGTTTTTTAATTTGTTATTTCATAATTAATATTATGGATGGCTCCCACAGATTATAAATGTGCCGAAACAAGGTCTAACAATAAAGAACAAATAAAAAATTAATACGCGTCAATTAGGAGCAAAACAGTGGAATTTGGTTATAGTAGAAAATCTCAGGAATTTTTAAAACGTATATCTGAATTTATGATAAAAAATGTTTACCCTAATGAAGAACGTATATTACATCAAATTTCATCAGGTGATCGTTGGGCATCCATACGAGCCCCTCGCTCAATTGTATAGTACTGATGACATAAGTACTCAATTTGAGCCTTCAATTAAGATACTTGAAGTGCTAAATCATCTTTACACCAGAAGACTTGCGGGAACAGCCATTGAAAGTGGTTAACAGCCCATATTATCGGATTTCAGAGCTAGTGATACTAGCTCTAATTATACCATTCACGATAGCCTATTTTAGGCTATCACCTTACCTACTCATATTTCTGTGGGTTATATTTTTTTACTGCGCTGGCATCTATTATATCTGTGAAAGAAAGCAATTCAAAAAAACTACTACCATAATTGTAACTAAGCAAAAATTAATTTTTATTTTTGTAAGGTGGGTTTGTTTATCGGGCTTGCTTTATACCTTTACCGCTACTCTCTTTCCCGACAAATTGTTTAGTATTCAAAATTCATCTCCAGATCTCATGTGGAAACTATTAATTCTCTATCCCGTTGTTTCAGCTTTTCCACAAGAGTTCATATTTTGTAGATTCTTTTTTTCCAGATACCAACCCCTCTTTAGAAATAAGACCCTTATGGTAACAATGAGTGCTCTCACATTTTGTATAGCCCACATACTTTTTATTAATTGGGTTGCTCCAGTTCTAGGTCTGGTAGCGGGCGTTATTTTTGCTTTGACCTACCAGAAAACCAAATCTTTACTACTAGTATCTATCGAACACGGCCTTTATGGCGACGCACTGTTCTTTTTTGGATTAGGGTGGTTTTTCTGGGGGGGTGCGACGATCTAACCATTGCTTAATCAATCTGGTGTTTAACCTATTAATAATCTGTGGGAGCACCACATCGCCTACGTGTTCTTAAATTCGACGTTTTAGGGTCTCAACTATACCTTCCTAATTCTAAAACTACAGCTAAATAACATTTAACCCTTAAATGACTTTAGCAACTAACAAGAATAGAGTGTATAACATACTTAAAGGAAGAACTATTTAATTTGATAGGTGTTGCCCATAGCAGAGCATGGAGAAGACATGACCAATATCTCCATATTACCAAAGGATGATAAAACCAATGGCTGGAGTCGAATACTACCAAGTCGTGATATTGCAGAAGCGTTAAACACTGAATTAAACGTTGATTACGTAATAATTGGAGCAGGATTTGCTGGCTTAGCAGCAGCCAGACGTCTGGCAGAAAATCAGCCCAACTCTCACATTGCCCTGTTAGAAGCGCACGAAGTGGGGGAGGGAGCTTCTGGACGGAATTCAGGATTTGCAATAGATTTACCACATAATGTGGAAAGTTCCCTTCAAGAACTCGATGGTTCCCAGAGATTTATTCGGCTCAGTCGCGCTGCCATTGATTATCTTCAACTAAATATTACAAAACAAAAAATAACTTGTAACTGGAGTCAACGTGGCAAATACCACGCTGCTGTAAGCGACAAAGGTAGTGCTGAAATATTGCAACCCTATGCCCAAGAGCTAGACGCACTTGGCGAAACCTACCGTTGGGTAAATAGAGAACAACTTCTAAAAGAGATAGGCACAGACTATTTTCATTCAGCCCTTTATACTCCAGGAGGGTATTTAATGAACCCGGCAGCCTTAACTCGTGGTTTGGCAGATTCGCTACCCCCTAATGTAACTCTTTTTGAACACACACCAGTACTAAGTATAGAACATACAAACGGTATAAAACTGACTACACCAGAAGGAAATATTTCTGCTCACACAGCAATTCTCGCAGTAAATGGGTTCGCAAGTCAATTTGGATTTTTATCTGAGTCGCTCATGGTCCTGGCAGCATATGCGAGTCTTACGCGCCCACTCACCTCCGATGAACGAACAGCACTTGGAGGGGTAGATGATTGGGGTCTAACACCAGTAAATTCTATTAGTGGTGTTACTATGCGATTAACTCAGGATAACCGAATTTTGATGCGCCAGTGCTTCCGTTACGCGCCCAACTTTCGAAGACCTAAACGCGAGACGTTTAAGGCCCGAGCAACGCACCAACAGCTTTTTAAGAAGCGCTTTCCTATTCTGCCTGATGTTCATATGGAACATACTTGGCGAGGGTTTGTTTGCATGTCTAGGAATCATGCCCCAGGATTTGGTCGTCTTGGACCGAACGTTTTCGGCGCGGTTTGCCAGAATGCTGTGGGGGTTACAAAAGGAACTATTAGTGGTCTTCTCGCTGCAGATATGGCTTGCGGGGAGGATAATTCACTAATTTCTGATATGGAGAGTTTAGGCAGTCCACAGCGCTTGCCCCCCCGGCCATTTCTAGATTTAGGTGTACGAGCTCGCTTCGCTATAGAAATGTGGCGAGGACGCAACGAGAGGTAATTATTTATTCGGCAGTAATAAATAACTTTTTATTTTTATAGGTAACCACCATAAAGGTAGACACGTTTCGTGATTATCACTTAAGGCAACGGGGTATCCACAACAAATTTATCTATTACGTTTTTTGTTATTCGCGAAACATTGTTGTCGTATCCATTATGAGATAGAGACCCACACCAAGCCATGGAACCTACAGAAAAAACAGCACCGTTATTTGGTGTCTTATAATAAATCATATCCGCTCGTATTTTAGGATTAGTCTCACCCGTTCCCGTTAGAAGTTGTCCTCTGGAGCTATAGGTTATTTCCTCCGTAACCGGAACAAATATATCTGAATGACCCTCAGAATGGGCTAGTAAATATGCTCGGTGCGGTGTTCCTAATTCAAGATCTGCGCGATCCAGTTCCAACCCAGCAGCCCCTCCACCTATTAGTCCAAAATTACCAATTACTTCATCACTCCCAACACCTTCAAAAATCCATTGGCACTCATCAAGTTCGCTGTCAGGAGCCCTCCTATAATAAGACGACTGAGTCAATCCGAAGGAAGTAAAAGTTACACCAAGTAAGTTTGACATTGGTCTTCCTCGGATACGCCAAGCCCCACCATGTTTACCGTCGAAAGCGTTACAATACTCCCCTGGTGCATTGGTCCAAGCTCGAGAGCCCTGATCGCCTTTACGTACTTCAATTATATTAGGATTGTGCGGATGAAATGCCGTTACCCAATAAAATCCATTTGCAGCAAGATAAAGCCACCGTCCACCTTGCAGTTGATACTCTTGAAAAGCATCCATCATTCTTTCAGACGTGTATTCTGGGTGATGCGCTGTCAATACAACGCGGTATTTGCTGAGAAGTTCAACACCCTCACGATGAACGTCATGCTCAGTATGAATATCCACCTCATAACCCATTTCCTCTAGCCAATCAACCAGATGTAGATCAGCATTAAACTGCCACACGGAAGGCGATAATACATGAGAGTATTTAGGTCGCATATTTAATATTGGTCGAAGGGCAGACGAAATATTTACACCCCACCCGTCACGGTATGTGGAATAAGTACCAAGACCATATCCTTCCTTTTGGTTAAGTAGTAGATCACTTGGCTGGAGCATTGGCACTCGAGCTGTCAATAACTGGGCTACGGAAGAAGTTACTCCTAAGTTGTCATTTGCATATGCCAAATAACTGACTGTGGACATAATTAAAGCTATTTTAGACCCGGATTCAGAAGCAGATGGCCTTACAAAGAATGGAATATAGTCCTCTGTTTCAGGTGAAGACAGGCCTCCAATTCTTAGACGCGCTGAATAAACCCCACTTTTCAAGTCACTAGGAACAATAAATGCAAATGATTCCTCCCAACGCGCATCATCAATGGATTCATCATGAAAATGGATTCCGCCATACTCCTCTTTATTATGACGATAACTCATATAATCGGAAGTCCAGTTGAAACCCGGCATTGCCCTCACCGGCATGTTAATACAGTGGCCGTGCAATGAAAACAGACCAGAATCAATGATCTGTGTAGCCGAAGCATTATCGTCAATATTGGCAGTAAAGTCCCATGCTGCAATGATATTTTTACGCAAGGGAAGAGACAGATGATTAATTCCTGAACCAGATAAAATGAAGTTTATCTCCGATACATCTAGTGCTAACCCAACTATTTTTGGACGGTCAATTTTTCCATTAAACTTATGATTATGAACCGGAAGAACACACGGTTCTGATAAACTGGGAAAGTGTGAACCAAATATTTTACGACCCGAATACGACTCTAATACGCTAGCACCTAATAATAACGGGCTTTGATTAGAAGAGGGAGAGCCTGGTGTTATTGATGTTGTAGTTGTCATTTCGGTATCTTCAACTGGCCAAATCATGCTCATGCCGAACCCACCATTTGAATGAGTCACGTGAGGATGTTGAGAAAGACATACCTGACCAGCCTCGGCATTATATGAGACACTAACCCGATACCAAACATTGCGAAAAAGTGGTTTTTCAGTATTTACTGTCTCTATTCCTTTTCCGATTCTGCCAATACGAAAACAAAGTTGAGACTTTTCATTTATCCAAAGGCCATAACCCGTTTTTTCCTTTTCATTCCATTTGGTAATAATCCCCTGCATGCCGTGATCTGGTAGGGTTGGATAGATATAGCAACACAAGGTGAAACTATCGACATCAAACTGAGTTTGATGTGGCACCAAAATATAACTACCAGCATATATTGGCTGATGCGTACCACTATATTCAGTATTTGTATCAGATTGGATAAGTTCCTCTTTGAAACCAGGGCCGTCTGGGCTTGTATCCCCGTGTATCAGCCGAACAATGTCCGCTTGATATTTTTCTTCGTTTTCAGAGTGAACGTAAAAAGTAATTTTATCTCCAGGACGAACTGATAAACGGTCAGCATACCCTGTTACCCGTAACATATTTTTCTGCGTATCGGTCATATTATAAATTACCAATTCACATCAATTTTATATTCCATCATTAACTCTTTTAGACGTTTCAGAAATATGGCGTGTTCAGCATCCCCTCTAGTGGGGTATTTCTCATCCGTAAATACTACTTCACCACCGCGAGACACAGGCAACAAACCAATTGTGTATTCCTTGTCTTTTTCTGTCTCTACTATCACCTGTTTCCCTGCAGTTGGTGAGACTCGGAGCTTATCTACAATCCTTGCCAATACCCTACTATAGATTGGTGCAGGCTCACCCGGTTGTGTTGGACGATAAAGGGGATTGTTTTTATGCTCGGAAACAAGTTCTTTTCGCTGGTGTTCATCGAGAAGGTGCGGGAGTATGTACATACGTGTGTTGTAATCATCTACCGCAGTAAATGCATAATCTTCTTGTAGAGCTGTTTTAATAACCATCTTTTTCCTTATTCTATCTACAACTGCAATAAAACTTATTCTCTAAACGCACTATAACTATTGCTATACTAACAACCTTCAACCAAAAGTGCTAAGAGAGAGCATCGCAGCCAGAAAGTTCTTTTCCTTACCCGCAACTACCATATTTAACTTACTATTATTAATCTCTATTCCTCAGTCCTTTCAACACATTATTAAGCCCGCCCCCTCGAGATTACACCGAAATTTGCACTTAATCTTTGCGATTTATAAACACCAAATGTTAAACGACTAAATAGTCACAAAAAAACCATCTTTTGACCCTTATCTAAACATATTTACCTGCAATGCTTCCAGACTTGATAAAAAAGTAGGTGGTGAAATGTATATTACTAGAAAAAGCTCCCTAGCTAAATCTCCTATAGACTTGAATATGACAAATAGCCGAACGTTTTCGAAGTTCAGACAAGTTGAAGAAACTTTTCAACGAACAATCGAGCAATCTCAAATTACTTCTCATTTGATTTGGGTAGGAAATGGTTACACGACTGAGAACAACCAAAAATACATAATAAAACTAACAGTTTATTGGTCACGAAATAATCAAAATTATATTTACTTTAAGGAGAGAATACAATTTGACAATATCGAGAATCATTAAACTTTAACTGCACCCTATCCTTCGCGCTTCATCACTGTTCGTTTGTTTTCGCTTTCGCGAGCGTTCGCTTTTCCGTCTGCATTGATAAAAACGCCATATATATTAGCTGCAGCTTCTTTGCTGACCCATCCTTCTCGTACATCATCAGCAACATCGCTAATTGGCCGGTCAAGTGGTGAACCAAAACCACCACCACCCGCTGACACTGATACGATAGTTTCACCATTTGCTAAAGATACTTGAGCACAAGCATCTAATTGAGCAGGCTCTCCACTCGCAAAATACTTGTATTGCATTGCAGTCCCTCCGACACCTCCACCACAAGCCCCCTGGGCCGCATTTAACGTACCATTGCTGACGTAGCCAACCTCTATGTCACAACCATCCGGGCCATATTCTACGTGCATACCGGCACCACCCCGATAACACCCGGCACCGCCTGAATCCGGAATAAAGTGGCGCCCTTTTACAAATATGGGAAAAACCTGTTCATCTATCTCTATACTGTCCTGATAGCACATTCCCGCATTTCCAACATGGGCAATTGTAACCCATGCATCGGTAGCGTGTGATCCAGCACCTCCCCCAAAACCAAGAAATACTTGATTAACAAAAGGTTCTCCAGTCTCCCTATGTTTTCCAGATATGACCCCTGCACTGGGCGGTATGACTGACCCTGTCTCCGCCATCCCAGCACCTCTAGTTAATTCAGCAATGGCTCTCTGCACGCCATTAGCGACATGGTCTGCAACGTTTGTTGTAGCAACAGAGCAACTTGTCGGGTGTTTAGGAATACCTACAATACAGTTTTCTCTTAACAGTACTCGAACTCTTTTAAAACTACCCGCGTTAGCCGGTACAGTATGAGAAATTGAATTGAAAATACCAACCATAGCCGCAGCGCGTGAACACGCTTCACTTAGGTTTAGGCCACAAGGCAAACAATCAGGGTTATCCCGAAGATCAATCGTAATCAATTCTTTAACCGGGTCTATTTTCACATCAATTTTCACCTTGATTCCCTCTTCGGCTCCCGGAACTCCTGGAAAAGGGTCATGAGAACTATATACGGTAGTACAACCAGCCTCCAGCTTACGTATCTCTGATGACATGAGCTGTTCACTATAATCAAACCATTGCTTGGAAAATTTTTCTAATATTCCCCAACCCATCCCTTCACCAAGCTTGACCAGCTCCCTTTCCCCGATACGGGCAGCGCCCATTGCAGCAAGATAGTCACCCCACCATTGATCGGGAACGCGAATACGCATCCTGCACATCCTAATAATATCTTCATTATCCGAATAATTTTCTTGAACGCGAACAGCTGGAAAAATTAATGCACCTTCCTGATAAACATCGCGAGCTCCACCCATGTACGTGGTAGGCAAGGAATTTCCGCAATCTGCCTGATGAGCCTTGGCTAACACTGTAAAGCGGTGAACACCGTTATCATCTATTACAGGTACTAAAGTTGTATAGTCGGCCGGATGCGAACAGCCATGATAGGGGGAATTGTTAAGAAATGCGTCCCCCCGCTTTAAATTGGGGTGAAAATTTTTCATTGCTTTCGCCATCATGTCCGGACCAATCAAAACATGGATAGGCAGACTTTCTGCCGAACTTAAGAGTTGATTGTCAGCCGTAACAATGCAGCATGAAAAATCTCTTGCTGTGTTTAACACTCCAGAGCGACCCGTCCGGAACAAAGTGTTAGCCATTTTTCTGCAGATACTTTCCAATCGCTTATTAATTATGGCAAGCTGCACTCCATCCAAAATACTCGCCTTCATCATTTTTTTATTTTCCCACGCGTTTTTAACTACATTAATTTGCAACCTGTTGTCGCAATATAAATCGCTGGATTTTTCCACTAGGTGTTTTGGGAAGTGTTTTTACAAATATAACCTCTCGAGGATAAGCATGTGCCGACAATCGGGTACGTGTATATTTCTGCAAATCAGCTGCCAACTCAGGTGATCCAGTATAGCCTGGATTAAGTATTACAAAGGCCATAACAATCTCACCGCGCTCCTGGTCTGGTTTGCCGATCACCCCTGACTCGGCTACTGCCGGATGCTCAATAAGACAGCTCTCAACATCGAATGGGCCAATTCTATAACCTGCAGAGAGAATGATATCATCTGCCCTACCCATAAATGTCAGAATACCATCTAGCCCAAGCTCCGCATTATCTCCTGTAAGATAATAGGCCCCCTGCAACGTAGGGCCATTCTGACCCTGGTACCCTTGGAATGAATAAAGTGGAGACTGGGTAGTATCAATGGCCAACTTGCCTGAATTACCTGGTTCAACCTCTTCAAAATTATCATTAAGCACAACCATCCGAAACCCTGGCATTGCGAGACCCATTGACCCTGGCCTTCCCTTGTGGTGTAAACCGTGATGGTTACAAACTAACATACCCACTTCAGTTTGACCGTAATGATCACCTACCGCGCATTCAATGTTCGTTTCAATCCACCGGATTGCTTCTGGGTTGAGTGGCTCTCCGCCACTACACGCTGCCCGAAGTTTAATCCGATAGCTGCCGGGTAAATCATCTCCAGATGCCATTAGCATCCTGTATGCAGTAGGGGCCGACACCAATACAGTGATATTATATTTTTCAAGCATTTTGTAAGTGCTCTCTGCACTAAAACTTCCCTCATAGAAGTGAGTTGCGTTGCCAAGTAACAATGGTCCAACTACAGCATAAAACAAGCCGTATGCCCAACCAGGATCAGCCATATTCCAAAATTGGTCATTCTCACGAAGACCAATTCCGTATTTCATGTATACTATGAATGCCGGGATTGCCTTCAACGGGATTGGCACACCCTTAGACGTTCCGACTGTGCCCGAAGTAAACATTAGTAAGAACGGGTCATCGCCTGTCCGCATAACCGGGGCGAATTCTTCAGACTGCTCTGACAGTGAAAGTTGCAAATCAATATCTCCTGGTCTAATGATTTCATCTCGAGTACGGGTTACCATCATAACGTCAGGTAAATCAGCAATATCATTCAGTTTATCTCTGTTAACGCCATCAGTTATAACAAGGCTCGCCTCACTTTGTTGAAGGCGATATTCGATGGCTTTAGAGCCAAAAGCGGTAAAGAGTGGAACATATACTGCCCCTGCCCGCCATGTCCCCAGAGCGACTACAAATAGATCAGGAATGCGAGGCAGCATACAGGCCACACGGTCTCCTGGCTGAACACCCCGCGATTTAAGAAGATTAGAGAATTGCGCTGAACGGCGGCGTAGTTCATCAAACGTATGCGAAGAACTACTACCATCTGAGCCTTCCCAAAAGATTGCTACACGACCTGAACCGACATGACGATCGCAGCACTCGTAGCAGACGTTTAGTCCGTTCTCCAGATCACCCGCCAAAAGACTGGTAATGTCTTCTAACTGGAATGTATCAATAAAAGGTTTATATTCAGGAACCAATTCCGTTGGCTCTTTACTTTCATTCGGCATAGTAAATTCTCCCCATCAGCTCTCCTATTCTCCTTACTTATTACTCACCTTTCAATGCTTCCTTAAACAAAGCAAAGATTTATCATTCGAGAGACCGGTGATTGTTTTCGCTATTGGCTAAAATCCGTTCTGATAAAGGAGAATGGCGGAGGGAGCGGGATTCGAACCCGCGGTACGCGTAAACGCACACACGCTTTCCAAGCGTGCGCCTTAAACCACTCGGCCACCCCTCCTGTTTTTTAACATAGCAATTTTGTCAAGCTTCGCAAGTTAACAGAACAATATTGCATCCGTAGTATATAATATTTCTTTCTGTATGCTGTAGATGGTTCATAAAGATATAAGTTGTAAGATACAAACTGATGTTAATCTGCCGAATTACAACCTTTCTGTTGCTCACCCTGACACTCGGTGTGTTCGCTTTCGAGTTATATAATGCAATACTGAAAGATAGTTATACCTTCATTAAGGGAGGAGATTTTTGGTCTCGCATTCACACCAATAGTTTGGTTGGCTTTGGTTCACTGATAGAAAATAAATTATCTCCTTGGCTGTGGGGGAATATCATTCTCCCTATCCTGCTTGCACCCGCCTGGTCAATCCCCGCAGTTCCCACGATAATATTTGTAACCATATGCAAGCATGGAGACAAAAAAGCGAAGAGTAAATGGCGCCGTTAATTTAAGAAGGCGGGCGAGTCACTCGCGAAAACATAGTTTTTTCCGGCCGACCTGGTAAATCTAGTTTAGATTCAAGCGGTGACCCCTCAGATAAGATTTTTCCGCGTCGAATAACAAATAATCGAGGAGGCCTGAGCCGAATTGCCTCTACAGCGTCTGACGCCTGTAAAACCACCAAATCGGCATTACAGCCAACATTTAAACCATAACCTTCTAATCCAAGCGCTCTAGCAGGGTTTTCCGTCACAGCTTGAAAACAAGCTAATATTTCGGCACGGCCAGAAAGATGCCCTGCATGTACTGCCATATGCGCAGCATCGAGCACATCTCCAGTATTTAAAGAACCCCACGGATCCATGACTGAGTCCTGTCCAAACGATACATTTAGGCCCGCTGCCATCAATTCCTTTACCCTAGTCATGCCACGCCGTTTCGGATAGGTATCATGGCGTCCCATCAACATCATGTTAGCTGTCGGATTTGCAATAACCTGAATGTCAGCCTCCGCCATAAGAGGAATAAGCTTACTTACGTAGTAGTTATCCATCGAATGCATTGAGCTGATATGCGACCCCGCAACTCTGCCCTCAAGGCCGTTTCGAACAGTCTCTGATGCAAGCGTTTCAATATGCCGAGAATTTGGATCATCCGTCTCATCACAGTGCAAATCTACGCGAAGCAAACGTGATGCTGCAAGAGCGCAAAGCTGGCGAACAGACTCCGCACCTTCCTCCATAGTTCGCTCAAAATGAGGGATCCCGCCGACTACATCAACCCCCATATCCAATGCTTTAATTAAATTTGATTTTCCAACCGGCGAGCGCAGAAATCCATCTTGTGGAAAGGCCACAAGCTGCAAATCTATATACTCCTTAACCATGTCTCGCACTTCAAGGAGAGCCTCAACAGCGCCAAGTTTTGGATCTGTTGTATCTACATGACTACGAATAGCAAGTAATCCAAAGCCAACTGCCCAATCGCAATATTCCAGAGCACGTTCTATATACCAATCCCGCGTTAGGTTGGGTTTGAGATCACGCCAGAGTTCAATACCCTCCAATAATGTCCCGCTTTCGTTATAACGCGGAAAACCATATGTAAGCGTCGCATCCATATGAAAATGCGAATCCACGAATGGTGGTGTTACTAGATGTCCCTGAACATCAATTTCACGGGCACCTATCATTTCAAGATTTGGTTCCACCGCAAAAATGGTTCCATTACTTACGGCAATATCAATTCCAGTTGTTCCATCAGGTAAATTTGCGTTACGCAGAATTAGATCCATATTAAAACAATCCAATAATGTTTCCAACTTCGTCTACGTTTATGCTATTAGCAGCTGGCACTCTCGGCAAGCCTGGCATAGTCATGATATCCCCACACACTACAACTAAAAATTCAGCGCCTGCAGAAACTCGAACTTCCCGAACAGGGACAACATGCCCGGTTGGAGCACCCTTTAAATTTGGATCGGTAGAAAAACTGTATTGAGTTTTAGCAATACAAACTGGGAAATTACCAAAACCATTATTCTGCAAATCCTTAAATTGTGCTAGCACTTTCTTGTCTGCAATGATGTCATCAGCGCCATAGATTTCCTGCGCAACACACCTAACTTTATCCCACAAGGGAACTGCTTCACCATAGAGAGGTTTAAAATTTGCTGGCCTGGTATCTATGGTGGCAACGACTCGCTCCGCTAGATTTTTTGCGCCTGCGCCACCACTGGCCCAATGGTCGCTCTCAACCGCTTCCACTCCAAGTGCCTTGCACGTTTCCAATACCAGTGCACGCTCAGATTCACTATCCGCCGAAAACCGGTTTAACGCGACGACAACGGGCACGCCAAACTTGTTAATATTGTCCAAATGCCGTTCTAGATTTGTCATGCCAACTTTAAGAGCTTCCAAATTTTCCTCTCCCAATGCATCCTTTGCTACCCCGCCGTGCATCTTCAAAGCACGAATTGTTGCCACCAAAACCACGCAATCAGGTGAAATTCCTGCCTTCCGACATTTAATATCAAAAAACTTTTCGGCACCTAAATCAGCACCAAACCCTGCTTCAGTTACTACATAGTCAGAAATGTTCATTGCTGCACGAGTAGCAATCACTGAATTACAGCCGTGAGCAATATTAGCAAATGGTCCACCGTGTACTAAGGCTGGATTGTTTTCTAGGGTTTGGACTAGATTTGGAGCCAATGCGTCTTTCAAAAGTGCAGTCATTGCGCCTTCAGCCGCGATAGACGATGCGCGTACTGGTGTTCGGTCGCGTTTGTAACCAACTACAATATTTCCCAACCTTTCCCGCAAATCATCAAGATCCCGCGCAAGACAGAATATAGCCATAACTTCAGAAGCAACTGTGATATCAAAACCGTCTTCGCGCGGAAATCCGTTGGCCACACCCCCCAAAGATGAAACAATCGACCGCAGCGCCCGATCATTCATGTCCACCACCCTCCGCCAGCTAACCCGGCGTGGATCAATCTCAGCCTTATTTTCCCAATAAATATGATTATCAACCATGGCAGCAAGTAAATTATTGGCAGCACCAATCGCATGAAAGTCTCCTGTAAAATGAAGATTAATATCTTCCATAGGCACTACTTGTGCATATCCTCCTCCTGCCGCACCACCTTTAAGGCCAAAACAGGGTCCAAGACTAGGTTCACGAAGACAAATCAAGGTGTTCTTGCCAATTAAATTAAGACCGTCACCAAGTCCCACTGTAGTAGTAGTTTTTCCCTCACCAGCTGGTGTTGGCGTAATGGCGGTCACTAAGATAAGCTTACTATCAGCTTTATCTGGAAGAGATGAAATATAATCTAGAGATATTTTCGCTTTGTCATGCCCGTAAGGAACAAGATTTTTTGCTGCAATTCCTAGTCGCTTCTCTCCTACTTCTAGGATTGGCTGTTTTTCAGCAACACGAGCGATATCTATATCGCTTTTTGGTTGAGAATGTTGTGAGCCTGAAGACATCTAAATACCTCCCCAATATAGTTTTTTCCGCAGCCTAAACAGGCTGCATTGTTACTTTATTCTAATTTCTGCAGTGCCGTAAGGCCAACGGGCCTACCATCAAATTCATCCATAGCATCCAACAATGCGCGCCAAAGATAAACGGCGGAGGCTGTGTCGCTAAGTAAATCGAATACTGGGACGCCCCCAATACATCCACAAATTATAATGGCGTTTAAACGCGCCACATTGGTTTGCACCACACAGCCCGGGGCAACTGAGTCCGGCCGAATATCAACGGCACAGATTTTTGCAAATAATTCAGGCGCATGTTGGCCACTTAGAGTTAGCCAGAAGTTAGTTGAACTGCGAGGAACTTTGAAACAACCATCAGCCGTTTCCAATTCCCATGAACTGTCTATATTATCTATGAGACTTCCTTTTCCTGGAAGATCCCCTAAGATCAACACTTCACTGGGTGCCAAGCGAGCAATGCGAATTCCATCAGATTGAGTTTTAACGGTATTACTTTCTTCGGGAAGTTCTGCTCCCTGCGCCTGAAGCCAAGTCGCAATATTCCAACCCTTATAACCCGACCTAGCCAGAGCCGATAGGTCACAGATTCCTAAACTACGCGCCTGCTTTTCTTCCACTAAGGCATCAGAACTATATTCAGCATAAGTAAGAGCCGCTGCCATACCATTAACTTCCCCAAATACAGCTCCGGCACTTTCTAATTCTCTATACAAAAAACTACGGTATTGCAGGTCCTGCGGTGTACTAACCATAACTACATCTCCTGCCGTGCGCCGTCAGGATCATAGAACGGCAACTTGACCACAACAGCTTCTATGATCTCACCCTCGTCAATTTTAAATTGAACTACTGTTCCTGGATCCGATTGATCAGGAGCCACGTAAGCCAGACCAATTGTCTTACCCAAGGTGGCAGATTTGACCACTGAGGTTACACGCCCCGTAATTTCACCATTACGGACAACAAGGTGGCACTCTTTTGGTTGCTTTCCTAGAGTGCCTGTTATCTCAAAACCAACCAACTTTCTATTCAAACCATTTGACTCCTGAATAGAAACAGAACGCATGCCAACAAAATACGGCTTCTTCCTCGAAATCGCCCACGCCATATCGGCTTCATGAGGCGTCGTCAATCCATCCGTATCTTGGCCAATAATGATATGGCCTTTTTCCAAGCGTAATAGACGCTGTGCCTCAACACCAAAAGGCCGAATCTTTGCGTTAGCACCGGCTTCAATTAAAGCATCCCACAAAGCTTCCCCTTGGGTTGCCGGAACGTGTAATTCGTACCCTAACTCTCCGACAAACCCTACTCGTAGGAACAATGCTGAAATTCCGCTAACATGACCATGCCTGACACCCATATACGGGAAGGCCTCTGAAGAAAGATCAACATCATCACATAACTTTTGTAGCACCTCCCTACTTTTCGGGCCAGCAATATTTACTCCTGCAAACGATGCAGAAACATGGGTAATATCCACTTTTAGTCGCCACTGCGCATTATACCAAAGCATAGTTCTATAAACACCATCAACGCCTGACGTTGTCGCTGTGACATAAAAATGATCGTCGTGAAGACGGCAGGCCACCCCATCATCAACGATCACACCTGTATCATCAGTCATCAGAACATAACGCGAGCGACCAACGGGTTGTTTCAGATACGCGAACGTATACATTCTATTTAAAAATTCAGCAGCATCGGGGCCGCGAACGTCCAATCCTCCCAAAGTAGAAACATCTATTATGCCGACATTCTCGCGAACACTTCGGGCTTCAGCTGAAATGTTTTCAGATCGCAATTCCGACCTTCCATAATATTCCGGCCGCATCCATGCCCCGGCAGGCATCATTTTTGCGCCAAGCTCTAAGTGGCGGAAATGCATGGCCGTGTAACGCACTGGTTCAAAACTTCGCCCTGCCAAATGCCCCATGGTGAGAGGGCCGACCGGTGGTCGAGATGTGGTTGAACCTGTCTGATTTAGAGTTGATTTCTTTCTCCTAGCTGCGAGTCTTATAGCCGGCAAAGTAGCATGACGACCCTGCGATGGACCCATTCCATTAGTTGTGAACCTTTTTAACAACTGAATGTGTTCATAACCCTCTGTGAGAGCATTCTCTATATCCTTAATTTGCAAATCTTCATCAAAATCAACAAAATCTTTTCCCTTGGGGTGAGGTTTTATAGGCCAAACACCCGGCGTATCCTCTACAACGCGTTCTGTGTTATTTGAAACGTCCGATATAAAACCTGCTTGAGTTGCGGCTTTACGACCAGCAATTGTACCATCCTCTATTACATTTGCGAGAGCGCCTGTTCCCGCGACGGACCCCGCCACACATAAATGGGCTGGCAACTCGTGTACGCTATATCCACCGCTTTCCTCACAAAAACTTATGCGCGCGCCAGCCTGACACACAAGCGCGGAGGCGGGAGTATAGCTACCCGACATTGTGATTAAATCACAAGCAAAACTGTCATATTTTATAGAAAACTCGCCTCCAGTTCCAATTTTTACGATTTTTGCTGACTGCACACTGTTCCCGCCAGGGGCAGATACAGCTTCACTTATAGTTGCACCCGCAAGAACCGGAACGTGTCGAGAAAAAACCGCATTACTCATCTCTCCCATTGGAGGGTCAGTGCGCACATCAACCACACAAGCAACTTCAACTCCAACATCAAGCAAGTCTAATGCCACACCGTAACCGTCTTGATTTGAGGTTGCTACCACAGCCCGGTTTCCTGGCTTTACTCCATATAACCGCATCAGCCTCTGAGCTGCTGACCCAAGCATAATCCCAGGAATGTCGTTATTATGAAAAACAAGTGGCTGCTCATATGTTCCGCTAGCCACTATCAACTCACCTGCTCTTAATTTGTAAAGACGATTTTTGTGGATCAAGGGAAGCCAGTTATCTGAATACCAACCTGTACACATGGTATCAACCATTACTTTTATTCGCTTGTCATCATGAATTTTTTTCAACAATTCAGCTTTAGTCTCGTCACCTAATTTTCCTGCAACATCAAAACGAGCGTAGCTAAGCGCACCTCCAAGCTCTTGGTTTTCATCTACCAAAAGAACTTTTGCCCCAGCTTTTGAAGCTTCAAGCGCAGCCGTTAAACCAGCTGGGCCAGCCCCAATTACGGTTACATCAGTAAACAGATATTTTTTGTCGTAATAACCATGCGACGCATCCATGGAGACAGTGCCAAGGCCAGCGATATTACGTATGAGTTTTGCCCAAAGCGGCCACGCCCAACGAGGTTTATAGAAAGCTTTGTAATAAAACCCCACTGGCAAAAAACGAGATAAATATTGCAATACGGCCAGACGATCATTTTCTAAAGAACCCCAATAATTTTGACCTGTGACTTCAAGTCCTGGCTCAATCAATGCCCTATCCGCCAACCGGTTAGGCTTATCCCTAATCTGAACCATAGTATTTGAATCATGCCCAGCCATAGTTAATATTCCACGGGGACGATGATATTTAAAAGAGCGCGAAAGTGTTAAAACGCCATTAGCGAAAAGTGCGCTCGCAATCGTATCACCTTTTAACCCGGAATATTTCTTTCCTTCAAAGCTAAACTCGATCAGGTCAGAGCGATCAATTTGGTTGCCCATAGGTTTATCAAGGCGTTCCACTATCACCCACTTTCTAATTTAGAAACTGAATCACTAGGCTTCTCAGGACGAGAGAATTCCATACGATCCTTATATATTTCACTAGAATCATAAGTTCTGAGAATTTCATCCTTTACGGTATCTCTCTCCGCAATAAACCAATAGGCAGTCGCCGTGTGGCACCACCATTCTTTCACTACACCCGCTTTATTCTCTTCCAAAAATATAAAATCAGCCCACTCTCCGTCACTGCAGCTATTCGGATCAGGTTGCACAGTGACCTCACCGCCATGGGTAAACTCCTGAATATTGCGCAAACCATTTAGTGGGCATAGCAATTGCTTCATAATATTTTCCTAATGGCCAACAGAAGCCGCTCCCTTTTCGCCTACTAGATCAAATTGATTAAATCGGCTCAGACGAAACGGCGCGATCATGTCGGGCACCCGACCTGTTGCAACCATCTCTGCCATTCGTTTGCCGCATACAGGTGTCGCTTTGAACCCCCACGTTCCCCAGCCTGCGTCGATAAGATAATTCTCTATTCCCGTTTCACCCATTATTGGCGCGAAGTCTGGCGTCATATCTGTCATCCCTGCCCATTGCCGCATCACCTGCACTTCTGATAGATGCGGCAACAATTCCAGAACATGGTTCATTAACCCTTCAATAAAATCGAGTGATGAACTAGTTTGATATCTGGGGTAAGGGTCTGTAGAGCCACCCATGACTAACTCGCCACGATCACTCTGAGAAATATAAACGTGCAAACTTCCCGAGACTATTATGGGATCCAGAAATGGCTTTAAAGGTTGCGAAACACAGGCTTGCAGGGGGATTGTTCGAATTGGAAGTTTTACCCCAGCCAATCTGGAAACTTCAGAACTAGCGCCAGCAACGGCCTGAACTACTTTTCCGCACGATACTCTGCCTCTATCCGTAATCACCCCAGTTGCGCGGCCATCGGTAATTTCAATACCAGTAACTTCTGTCTCCTGATGTATCTCAACACCCAGTTCAGCCGCACGTCCAGCATACCCCCAAGCTACTGCATCGTGCCTAGCTATAGCACCAGGTGGGTGATAAAGAGCACCCAGTATTGGATACCGGACATCTTCAGAGAGATTGAGCTGCGGTATAAGCTTAACTAAATCTTCCCGATAAACTAATTCGGAGTCGACACCTAAATGTTTATTTACTTCCGCCCGCCACCGAGAGGTACGCATCGCAGAATCTGTATGCGCTAGAGTAAAATGTCCACGCTCCGAATAAAGGATATTATAGTCAAGCTCTTGACTAAGTTGCTTATAAAGTGAGACAGATTCTTCGTAGAAAGCCACTCCCTCCGGTGTAAGATAGTTAGATCGGATGATGGCAGTGTTACGCCCTGTATTTCCACCTCCTATATAACTTTTTTCAAAAACTGCTACATTTGTGATCCCGTGATAACGAGCTAAATTATAGGCAGTGGCCAAACCGTGGCCGCCCCCACCAATGATGCAAACATCATAAGTGGATTTCTGCTCTGGCCGTGAAGCGAGAAACCGCTTTGCTGGATAACCGGATGAAAGGCCGTATTTGATCAAACCCAATGGCATAAATTAAAGCAATTTTTGTTAAGTTAAATTAATCGGATCAATTCGTATGTCCCCTCTAACTATCAAAACTTACGATAGGCCTTATTGAGATCAATCATCGGGTGATTAGGAGACATTTGAAACTTAATCAAGAGCTCGCGAGCAATCATATCACGTTCCTGCTGATTATCAGGCAACTCCAGATCCTCAGGTACCGACACCCAGCCGTTTATGTTACGATCAAATACGGCAGGCCTACCTTCTTCATAACCAAGATGAACATCTTCAAGCCAATTCAGGTCACTCCAGCCCATAGTTTCCATATAACTTTTAAGGAACGGCGTTAAAAGGGAATAGTCAGGTAATAAATTAACGTCATAGCGATAACCAATATGTTGGCCGATCTCTTTCTCTCTATCCGAGTCTAGACCCTTTGTATTAATAAAATGGTCTATATCCTTATTATTCTCATTCATAACCGTCTCCTAGTAACGATTCATATCGGGTTGACCGACCGTGTGTTGCGACCCCGCTAACGGAACCATTGCCATTGCTGAAGCTTCCATCGTGAGAGCTGCTAAGTCCTCTGGTTCCAACGAATGTATATCAGTTTTACCACAAGCCCTTGCCATCATCTGGCATTCCAGAGTGAGAGTGTGGAGGAAATTATAAACCCTTTCAGCCGCCTCATCAGGATCCAGTCGTTTGCGCAATTCTGGATCCTGAGTAGCCACTCCAACTGGGCAACGGCCTGTATGGCAATGATAACAATGGCCGGCCTCGACACCAATTTCAGTCTCATAATCTGCTTCAGGAATATCTTTATTACAATTCAGCGCCATCATTGCTGAATGTCCAATTGCAACCGCGTCGGCACCTAGAGCAATGGCCTTCGCGACATCTGTCCCATTTCGGATGCCACCAGCATACACTAAACTAATTTTTCCTGAAGCACCCACATCATCTAATGCTTTTCTCGCCTGACGAATTGCGGCAATACCGGGAACTCCGGTTTCTTCGGTAGCAAGGTGGGGTCCAGCCCCGGTTGACCCTTCCATGCCGTCCATATAAATACTATCCGGGTTGGTCTTCGCTGCCATACGAACATCATCGTAAACGCGGGCTGCTCCTAACTTTAGCTGAATTGGAATTTCGCCATTGGTAGCTTCCCGAATTTCGTCAATTTTGAGAGCCAAGTCATCTGGCCCCAGCCAGTCCGGGTGACGGGCTGGAGAACGCTGATCAATACCCGCGGGTAAAGAGCGCATTTCCGCCACTTGATCAGTTACCTTTTGACCCATCAGATGGCCACCCAGTCCGACTTTGCAGCCCTGACCAATAAAAAACTCACACCCATCGGCAAGCCGCAAGTGATGAGGGTTAAAACCGTATCGAGATTGAATACATTGATAAAACCATTTCTCAGAATATCTGCGCTCGTCAGGGATCATACCTCCTTCTCCAGAGCAAGTTGCAGTACCGGCCATGGTGGCACCACGAGCAAGAGCAGTTTTTGCCTCATAGGAAAGCGCTCCAAAACTCATCCCAGTAATGTAGATTGGAATATCTAACTCCAAAGGCCGTTTTGCACGTGGGCCAATTACGGTCTTTGTGTCACACTTCTCCCGATAACCTTCTATGACAAACCTTGTCAGCGTCCCTGGCATAAAAGTCAGGTCATCCCAAGACGGTATCTTCTTAAAGAGGGAAAGACCTCGCATACGGTAACGACCTAGTTCCGATTTGATATGAATATCGTCGATAATATCTGGAGTGAATATAAAACTTTCACCTAGTACAGATTTGTTGCGTTCTTCGCGGTTTCGTCTCATCTTTATTTCTCCACTCCCTAAAGGACAATTTTCTTTTCAGTGGGTTCTAGGTTGTCGTAATTCCAAAGCTTTTTACCAGAGACAATCTTCTTCAGGTTTTCTGCTCCAGAAGGTGCAGACAGTCCATGGTCAGCTAGCTTCTTATTTAGCCAATCAACCTCTAATTCCGTTATTTCGCTGTGAACAGCATCAACCCCTAGGGATTCAATTTTTCCACCCACATAAATTGTACCGTCGTACATAGAATCGCCAAGATTAATACCAGCATCCCCAAGAATAATCATTCGTCCCCGTTGCATCATAAAACCGGAAAACGCTCCTGTGCGGCCACCAACAATTATCGTACCTCCCTTCTGATCGATACCCGTTCGCGAACCCACATCTCCCTTGCAAATTAAATCACCGCCCCTGATTGCTGCGCCAAATGTAGACCCAGCGTTTTTTTCTACTACTGCCGTACCTGCCATCATATTTTCTGCAAATGACCAGCCCACACGACCATGGACTCTAATATTCGGACCATCTATAAGCCCACAACCGAAGTAACCCAGACTACCCTCAAATTCGAGGTTCAAACGGTTGAGAATTCCAACCCCAAGAGAGTGTTTCGCCAAAGGATTTTTTACAACAATATGCCCGTACCCCTCATGTAATAGTTTTCTAATTTTCAAGTTTATAGAATTAATGTCCATATCGCCCGCATCAAACTCGGCCTTCCGATCAAATTCCACAGGGAAGCTCTCGGGATAAAGATAGTTTTCACTCTCTTCTGGTGAAAAGAACACCTGTTGCGTACGACCGGAAAGTTGTTCTGTGTGCAGCCCCATCCCGTGAGATTTATGCTTGCCGTCTACCTCTGCCATACCATTACCTCCCCTTCATACGGATCCCAAGTATCAATTTCGTTTCGAAAAACACTCCGAATTGCCACTTCTTCAGACGCCAGTCCAACAAAATCTTCACCCTCAAAGAGAACCAATGGCTTAGCAGCCATAACGTCTTTGGCCATACCAAGACTATCTGAAGTTGCAACTAAATAAGTAAAAACACCATCCAATTCCGTAATTGATTGTTCCATAGCATCTTTAAGTTCCAATTTCTGTGCCATTTTATCTGCAAGATAGACCGCTATTAATTCAGAGTCACAATTTGACATGAACCTGTGACCGCGACGCTCCAAAGCACGTCTGGAATCCCAATAGTTAGTGAGTTGCCCATTGTGAACTACAGCTATATCCGAAAATGGATAAGCCCAGTAGGGATGGGCAGATCGAATATCGACATCTGACTCAGTCGCCATACGAGTATGACCAATGGCATGCGTACCCTTGAAATTACCTAGGTTGTATTGCTCGCTTACCCGATTAGCATCACCCAGATCTTTAACCAATTCCAAAGCACGTCCCATCGAAAGTATCTCTGCACCTTCCACATCCTCAATATAATCAGCAAACCGCTTTAGCTGCTCTTGTTCGACAGAAGATTCATCTGTGAAATTGAGGCGATACCGAAACGCATAATCTGTCGCTTCTTCTTCTTCAACAATTGTAGCCCCACTACTCTCAATCCGCTCATTAAGCACTTGCTTTCGCTTCTCTATTTCTCCTTTTATCTCAAACCCACTCGACATTTCCTCTTGCTCAGCGAGTTTAAAACGCAGCATATAGTCGGAATTTTGTGGCACACCATAAAGCGCAAAGCCACTTGAGTCCGGCCCCCTATGCTTAAGCGCCTGCAGCATTGAAGTCATTTCGATGCCAATGTCAGCACTTCCATCTCTATGAATTAACCCGGCAATACCACACATATTTAATACTCCTTTAACCTGTCGCCGTAATTTGATTGCCCTAGGGAAGACAGTCTAAATAGGAATCTAAGTCCCATTCTGTCACGGTCGCATTGAACCTTGCCCACTCATCTCGTTTGTAATGTTCATAGACTTTGTACATTTCACCCGGCATCGAACTTTTAATAATATCATCTGCAGCTAAAGCATCCAGTGCTTCTCCTAAAGTTAAAGGTAATCGTCTTACTTCCTTGCCAGCCTCCATTGCCTGATAAATATTACGTTCCTCTGGTTCGCCTGGATCAAGATCCCTATCAATTCCATCATCAAAAGCCTTAAGAACACCGGTCGCAAGTAAATAAGGATTTACCATTGAATCTACAGAACGATACTCAAATCGACCAGGAGCAGAGATACGCAGCCCGCAGGTGCGGTTTTGGTAACCCCAATCCGCAAAAACTGGCGCCCAAAAACCCGTATCCCAAAGTCTCCTATACGAATTAACCGTAGAAGAACCAATAGCAGTTAAAGCCTTAATGTGTTCCATTACACCAGCAACGCAATTGAGGCCGATGGGTCCTGGTTTTCGTTTATCTATTGCGGGGTCCGGCATGAAAACGTTTTCCCCTCCCTTTGCGTATGAGAAAACATCCCCCATGCCTGGAAGGGGCGTTTGATGCAAATCATTGACCTTATTTTCTCCGCCACGCCACAAGGAAATATTATGATGACAACCACTTGCAGAAACGCCAAGAAACGGTTTAGACATAAAACATGCGATAACCCCGTTCTCACGGGCAACTTGAGCACAAATTTGCCTGTAGGTTGTCAATCGATCTGCCGTACGCAGCGCGTCATCAAACATAAAATTCAATTCTAACTGGCCTGGCGCGTCCTCATGGTCACCCTGGATCATATCAAGTCCCATCGCCTGACTGTATTCAATCACACGCATGAAGATCGGTCGCAACTCTTCAAACTGATCAATATGGTAACAATTTGGTTTAGTAACTCCACCATTGGCCTTACCATCCTCCCCCCGCTTCAGCCACATCATCTCTGGCTCTGTACCGCTCCGAAGCTGAAGCCCATGCTTATTTTCGAACTCTTCGTGTATTATTCGCAAGTTACCTCGACAATCAGAGGTCAAATGGCCACCAGGATTCTCTTGTTCCTCTCGGTTACGGAAACAAGTACAAAACACGCGTGCAACTCTCTTATCCCAAGGCAACTGAACAAATGTCTCAGGATCTGGTATGCCAACTAATTCTGAAGCCTCCGGCCCATAACCAATATAATCTCCGGCTCTATCAAGATATAAATTAGCTGTAGACCCGTAGACTAACTGAAAACCTTTTTCAGCAACCTGTTCCCAATGATCAGCAGGCACCCCTTTTCCGACTATACGGCCTGTTACCGAAACAAATTGGTAATAAATGTAGGTGATTCCGAGTTCGTCAATTTTGCTACGAACCTGTCTAACTAATTCCTTGCGACCTTCTTTGTTTACATGTATTTCCAGATCAGTCATCATTATCCTCCACCTTTAACTCCATGGGAAAGGGCTGTTTGAAACAGGGTGTAACTTGCCTTCGGCAAAACGTGAGAACCTGAATGGTTCCAACAGACTACTTCTGTTACCCAGAATTTCTTCAGCAACCAGTTTACCAACTGCAAGCATTTTGTAACCATGATTGGAATCAGCAATTACATAACAGTTGTCTCTAAATCGATCGAATACTGGAAAACTATCGGCTGTAAACGCTCCAATGCCCCCTGATGCCTCCTTACGCCAGTGCCCGATCTGCCCCTTGTAACGTTTTTGACAAAAAGCGAGCGCTGAACACCAGGTTTCCGCGAAAAGATCATCCACTATAAACTCTGGAGAATCGGCGCCATAAGGATCTACTGCAACATTTTCTGCTGGTGTTTTGACAAGATACGGGGCAGCTCCTCCTTGAATTCCGCCAAAGTTAAAATCTGGCTTATAGTATATGCCCCACATTTTATCACTTAGGAGCCGGCCATCAACGTCTGAATAGAGCGGAGCATCCGTATCCACGTGAATGACCGGAGGCATACTGCCATCGTCCGCCATGCCAAAACCGGGCTCAACACCTAATGTTCCCTCTTCCAAACACCAATAAACCCACATGGGTACATCTTTATGTAATTTGCCTGCACTATCCTTGACCTCAATGCGGTCTGGCAAATCAAGCATGTTCCAGAATTGAGGAACCCAAGGACCGGCCGCAAGTATAACCTCATCTACGCTTATACGACCCTTATCAGTATCGACCATCGTGATCGCGCCAGAATTGCTGCCGCTTACCAATGCCTTAACCTCTGTACCTGGAATGATTCTGACACCCGAGGCCTCAGCCTTATCTGCTAAGCCATAAAGCGACGCCCGATTGTTTGCATAGCCACCGCGTTTTTCATGCAAGATTGAGGTAATTCCTTCGGCCTGCCAATCACTAAATATATTCCGCATGTATTTCTGGCATTCATCCTCTCCTTCAATGAAGTCTGACTCATATCCAATGGCTGCTTGCTCAGCCGCAATCTGAGCAACATCAGCCCGCATCGATTCTGGGCTAATTTGCATGTAGCCCACGGGGTGAAAATGATAAGCCGACGGGTCACTCTCCCACAATTCTACACACGCAGCCATTAACTCTCGCATTGCGGGTTGAAAATAGTTATTGCGGATAACACCACAGGCAATTCCAGAGGCTCCAGATGCTATTCCGCCTTTATCAACCACCAGCACATCCTCGCCACTTCCCCGGCCAGATGCTTTTAAAGATGTGGCCAAGTGATAGGCCGTGCTTAGACCATGAATGCCAGCCCCAACAACCAGATACTTCACATGAGAAGGAATCATAAGCGAATACCCATAGAATCTTTTGGCAAAGTGTTGTACCAATTTCTAAATTGGTCTATAATAGGCCATGGATTGCTCCTATAAAGGATCACAACATTACCTCCTCTTAATCTGCAACAATCGATTCACTCAAGGAATTAAAACGTCTGATGTTCTCCTTTGCAAGTCAAATTACCCTTTTTTTGGTCCTACCAATTTAATGGTATCTGAGAAATCATTAGAAATGAAATATCAATGACTGACAGAAACTTCTCTAACGCTGAACCTCCCTATAAGAGCGTCTCGGAAAACTTATACGATGAGATGCGAAAACGTATCTTGGAGGGAAAACTTAAAAAGGGAGCACGGCTGCCATCTGAACGACGCTTGGCTGAGGATAACCTTGTCTCACGAGGCACTGTACGAGAAGCGCTTAGGCTTCTTGAACAAACTGGCTTAGTAATCCGAAAAAGAGGAAGCGGAAGCTATATTAACTTTCCCCAATCAGAAAATGAAGCCAATTCTGGCGACGTCGCAGAAATTACAAGCCCCCTACAATTGCTTGAAGTACGCCTTGCTCTAGAATCACAAACCGTTCGTTTAGCATCACAGAATATGACTGTACGAGATATCACTGATTTGGAAAATTCGCTTTACGAAATGGAGGATGCGGAGTTTGACAAAGAAAAGTTCTCGTATTGGGATAAAATATTTCACCTGCGCATTGCTGAGGGAACACGTAATCCTCTTATGATCGCTATGTACGGACAAATAAATTACGTGAGAACCCATGACCTATGGGAGTCCATTAAAGGTGCCATTCTAACTCCGGACCGAATTCGTCAGTATAATTTACACCACCGGGACGTGTTCGATGCCATCCGTGGCCGAGACCCTCGAAACGCCGCGACCTTAATGAACAAGCACCTTAGACTTGCCGAAAAAGATCTGCTAGCCCCTTCTGCTGATGGAAGTATATGACATGTTTGGTCATAAAAACAAAACACTAAGATGTTACTAATCAATCAGAAATGTCTTTCCAAACAATTCTGCTCAACGAACTTAAGACTCTCACGTGAAAAATAATTACGGGCAGTATTTTTAAGGGCGCCAAATTTTGGATAAAGTATAATGAAAAAGTGGGCGATTTAATATGCTTTACGATACATTCTAAATAATTGATCGCGCGCAGTGCTTTTTGAATTATCGATCTCCCACCGTTTGATATTCCTGTATGTACCGTATAATTCTTTTGGTAACCAAGATCTCACAACCTTATCTTTTTCAAGTGCCTCAAGAGCTATCTCTAGACTTTCAGGCAGTGGTTTAATCTTAGCATCAGATCGCTCCTCGGCAGACATTTCGGAAGGGTCAACCTTAACTACGTTCGGCAAAACTAAATTGTTTTGAATACCTTCTAACCCTGCCCTCACCAGCACACCAATGGAAAGATACGGCGAAGCCGTAGAGTCGGACGCTCGAAATTCAAAGTGAAACGCTTTATCAGCTTTTGAAGTATCGTTAGAAATACCGGGAATAACTCTTATTGCAGCTTCCCTGTTTTGTTGCCCTATACAGTTGTAGCCTGCACTCCAATTATTTGGACCTAGGCGGTTATAAGAAATCGGTGATGGCGCTGTAATGGATAGCAATGCATCCATATGGACTAGAATACCCGCACAAAACTTTTGCGCCATTTCGCTTAGCCCAAGCACCCCCCCTGCAGCACTTGTCACATTACAGCCTTTTGAGTCAACTAAGCTGAAATGTATGTGGCACCCGTTTCCTACATGTTCCATGGTGGGTTTAGGTGAGAAGCTTGCCCGTATCTCATGCCGACGCGCAACTTCCCGAGTGACCTCACGTGATATAATAGCAGCATCTGCAGCATTCAGGGCACCGGAAGGTGCGATGCTTATTTCATATTGTCCTACCCCATATTCTGGCTCCAAAGTTTCCGGCTTCACACCTGCTATAGTAAGACTCTCTTCCAGAGCACTTAAGAAGCTATGCTGAATGCGTGCAGCGCCGAAAGAAAACGGCTGTTCAGGAACAAAATCTGCTGCTTCTAACAAAAATTCCAATTCAAATGCAGCAATTAGATCCATTCCTGTTTCCGCTTTTAGGTCTCTTATAGCATTCTGGCAAAAACTTCTTACACATACGTCCCATTCTTTTTCAGGGCTCAACTGTGAATTACAAATTACGGCATGTATTGCGCGGTTTTCATGAGATGCTGGTATAATAAACTTTGAAGCGAGATCGGGAATTTGACGAACCTCATCCATTGGGCCCCAAGGGTTTTCGACTATATTCTGGAAAGGGGTCAAAGCCTGGCCAGCGCATGCCCAACCAAGGCCGGTTTCAATGTGATCATTAAAATTTTTTAATGGAACACCCCTCGTGCGAGTGACTCCAACCAAATCACTCCACAAAAGATACATTAAACCACTTTCTTCCATCCGTATAATCTTTCACACTTGTTAAATCTAGTTCCGTTCTAAACATTATAAAAGCTAACCCGTACATACTAACCCTAGCTAGTTAACCAGAAAAGCATCAAAAATTGGAGGATTTTAACGTGACAAAACGAGACCCCACCTTCGATATATTATTTGAACCTGTAAAGATTGGTCCGGTAATTGCGCGTAACCGATTCTATCAGGTTCCGCATTGTAATGGAATGGGGGACCACCTGCCTAGAGGTATGGCTGCTATGCGCGGCGTTAAAGCCGAGGGTGGTTGGGCTGTAGTGTCAACCGAAGAAGTAGAGATAGATCATACTACAGATTTTAGTCCCTCTATTGAAGGTCGTTTATGGGATTTAAGTGATCTCCCATATCACTCCCGTATGGTTTCAGCTGTTCACGCTCATAATTCATTAGCAGCTATAGAGCTTTGCCAACAAGGAATAGCTACGGCAAATTTAACTAGCCGAGAGACACCTATAGGACCCTCGGCACAAGCCCTCACAATGCCTGCCTTAACACAGGCTCGTGAGATGGATTTAAGTGATATCCGTGCTGTAAGAAAGAGCCATAGAGAATCTGCCATTTTAGCGAAAAGGGCTGGCTATGATATAATTTACGTTTACGCTGGTCATAATTTATCTCTCGCGCAACATTTTCTTCTTTCACGTTACAATCAGAGAACTGATGAATATGGCGGTTCACTGGAAAACCGGACAAGACTGCTGCGAGAATTAATTGAAGACACAAAGGAGGCCGTAGGAAACACGTGTGCGGTTGCCGTGCGTCTGTCAGTCGATGAACTTCTAGGCTCCGAAGGATTGGAAGCAAAAAATGAGGGAGCAGAGATAATACGTTTGCTCGGAGAATTACCCGACCTTTGGGATTTAAATATCAGCGATTGGTCAAACGACTCACAAACTTCGCGATTCGCCGCAGAAGGTTACCAAGAAGATAGTATTAGATTCATGAAACAACTTACGTCCAAACCTGTAGTTGGAGTGGGCCGGTATACTTCTCCTGATCATATGGCAAGCCTTATTAGAAATAATACCCTGGATTTGATAGGTGCTGCGCGCCCTTCTATTGCTGACCCGTTTCTTCCGCGAAAGATCGAAGAGGGGCGGATAGAAGACATTCGTGAATGCATTGGGTGTAATATTTGCGTATCTGGAGATATGACCTATACGACAATTCGATGCACCCAAAATCCCACTATGGGCGAAGAATGGCGTAGAGGATGGCATCCAGAATCGATTCCCCCTAAATCTTCGGAGGACAGTGTGTTAATTGTTGGTGGCGGCCCGGCAGGACTTGAATGCGCGAGAGCGCTGGGTCAAAGAGGTTATTCCGTAACATTAGCAGAAAAAGAAAAATCTCTTGGGGGCAGAGTTCTTCTTGAATCTAAATTGCCCGGGATGTCGTCTTACATGCGAGTAGTTGAACATCGCATCGCTGCGTTCCAAAATCTTCCCAATGTTGATATCTATATGGATAGTGAGCTCAAAGCTGTCGATATTATAGAATTTGGCGCAGATCATAACTTAGTCGCTATAGGTTCTAAATGGAAACATGACGGGACTGGACGGCATCATCGCAAAAGTATTCCAATAACAGACCCGAACATAAATATCTATACACCTGACGACATTTTGGCGGGGCAAATACCTCTCAGCAACTCAGTCCTCATTTACGATGAAGATAGCTATATTATGGGTGGGTTAATTGCAGAAAAGCTCGTCTGTGAGGGTCTCAATACGACCCTGATGACGCCCGACCCAATCGTTTCATCCTGGACAACAAACACTCTGGAACAACATACAATTCAACGGCAACTTTTAAATTATGGCGTAAAAATCATAACTGGAAGGAAACTGGTAGCCATAGAGAAAACTATGGCACGGCATGCTTGTGTTTATACTGCATCAGAAGAACAGATCACAACCGAATCAATAGTGCTGGTGACCTCAAGGTCTCCAAACATTAGCCTTTGGCAAGAGCTACAGACAACAATATCAAGCAAACCAACTCAAGCTACAAACATAACACGCATCGGCGATTGCCTTGCACCATCAACCATTGCTCAAGCGATATACAGCGGTCATAAATTTGCACGTGAGTTTGGTACCAATAATAATGACCCTGCTCCTTATAAACGTGAGCAAGTAATGGTTTAACCAAAAATTATTAAATAAACTAGCATTACGCTTTTACACGTTTCTTGTCCGGATCGTAAAACGGGTAGTTAACCACCACTGCACTTAAGCGTTTTTGTTGTCCATCCAGCTTGCCAACCTCCACCGATGTACCAAGCTCAGCATGAGTTACGGCAATTCTGCAAAGAGCAATATTTTTCCTAAGAATAGGTGATCGTGTTGCCGACGTAATAACTCCAACCTGCTGTCGACCAACGTGAACACAATCCCCATGAGCTGCCACCTCATTCCCTGTTAACTCTAACCCCACAAGCACACGTTGTGGGTTGTCCTTACGCTTTTTAAGTGCGGCTTTACCTATAAAATCATCATCTTTCGATTTTAGCGGGACAGTGAATGAAATACCTGCCTCGAAGGGATCAATTTGATCATCAAATTCATATCCAGCAAAAATCAACCCTGCTTCTATTCTCAACATATCTAAAGCTTCGAGACCAAGAGGTGTTAGACCATGACCAGACCCAACCTCCCATATTTTATCCCAAATTTCTGGAGCATCCTTAGGGTGGCAAAATACTTCGTATCCTAACTCACCAGTATAACCAGTGCGTGAAAGGACGATAGACTTACCTTCCGGCGAATTGATTCGGCCGACTGCAAATCTAAAAAGTTTCAATTCCTCGAGACTTGGTTGAAGTGGTGGCGTCCAAATTACCTCTTTTAAAAGTTCTCTACTTTTTGGTCCTTGAATAGATATATTATGAAGTTGGTCTGTGGACGACCGTACCCAAGCTTCCAAATTCAATTTTTCTGCTTGCTGCCTCAGCCATTCACCCCCGTAATCACACCCGCCAATCCATCTAAAATTATTCTGCCCTAAACGAAAGACTGTACCATCATCTATCATTGTTCCAGTTTCATAACACATTGCACTGTAGGCTACTTGACCCACTGACATTTTTCGAACATTACGGGTCAAACAATACTGCAAAAGCTCCTCAGCACCGGGACCAAGAACTTCAAATTTTCTTAACGGACTTAAATCAATAACTACTGCTTTTTCTCTGCATGCCATATATTCATTCGTGGATCCAAAGTTGACATAGCTATTGGGAAGCCAATAACCATTATACTCCACAAAGTCTCGAGTTAATTCTGAGGTTCGAGAATGAAAACCAGTTTCTTTAGTCATAGCCACATCCGAATCTGTTCGTGTTCTAAATCCAATTGAGCGGTTAAAAAGGACATCCTCTGCATATGAGCGTATATGAATATCTGTTGGATTCCAGCCATTTGCTGCATCTATATCATCAGGGCAAGCCGAGGATACACACACTAAATCTTTTAATGCCTTTAACAAAACGAAATCCCCTGGCCTCGACCAAGGCTCATCTAGATAGAACAGATTTTGATCATCTACACCAGTATTATAGAAAAAATTAATAGCCATCCAACCACGACGAGGCTGTATGGCATACGCCTCCAAGGCACCATTAAAATTATCTGAACAATTCAGGTGCCCTGGATAACCCATGTCCTCGTAATATTTATCAAAACAAGCTAGTCCAAATGCATCGTGACGTGAACACGTATCCTGATATATCTCTAGAAGAGGTTCAAAATCCTGGTCATAATACTTCGCCTTTAATCCAGGATGAGGATATCCCAGTCCAATTAAAGACCGCGTAGTAGTAACGTCCAAGCAACGCTCCAATCCTTTGTCAAGTTGGGAAAGAGAGAATGCCTGAAAATCCGTACACTGGCGCCCCTGCACATCAATAACTTGAATCCATTCACCAGCTTTCACTTCATATGCCTGGGCAGTACAACGGGGTATTCGAAAATCCAAACGCGGCTCGGCCATAGGGTCTGGCAATACTGCCTCAGATTCAGACCCAATCAGTTTTTGTCTCTCCAAGAACACAGTAATAGGCGTAGCCGTATTTTGTTGATCCGGTGTCATAATATTGCCAGGAACTACAATTAAACACTTTCCTCTCTTATCTGCAGTAAAATGAGCCTTGTCTCCTGCCTTACTTCCGGCACCAAATAAATCTATAGATTCCATATATTTTAAAGAAGAAAACATTAGGCCTCTTGGTAGTGTATAACTGCTATCGTCGAGCAAACTCATCAAACCCAAAGCAGCACCAGTTCCCTTTTCTCCAAAAATACCGAGGTTACATTTGCCGTCGGTATCTATAACGATTAATTCACAGCGCTGACCACCCTCTTGATCAAGAAGGGTAATCCTGTCGCCTTGGTTAAAACTTATAAGCCTACAATTTCTGCCAGGGACAACATACCTTTCAGTCCCTATGGGCAACACATTGACGCCCGGCCGCCTTACACCGAGAAGGTCAGCACCGACACTAGTTGCTATATTTTGCACATTCTTGCACCTACGGTTAAGGCCACAACTTTAGTATCTCTAGCGCTTTTATTGGTTCATAATAGTTCACTGAATGCAAGCGCCTGTTTGCGAATGCTAAAATAAATACTTTGCATTACTTGAAATTTATCGGTTAGGCTTCAATTTCTGATAGCGGATACGGGATAATTTGACTTAACTAAAACAATAATATTTCTCTTAACACCGAGAGTATCCGCCAAATGGGAGGTAATATGAGAAGCATCCGTTTAGTTTATGCAGCTGTATGCGTTAGCTTAATTGCTGTTGGTTTTACAATTACCAATGCCAAGACTAGTAATGCTGATACGGTTAGAATTCCACTTCACAACTGGACTAGTCAGTTGGTTGGCGCAGAAATAGTTGGCCGCATTCTTCAAGAAGGCGGCAGTGACGTAGAATATATACCGGCAGATAGCGGCGCAGTATACGAAGCCATGTGTGAGGGTGATGTTGATTTAGTTCACGAAGTGTGGCAAGGCGCGTTCGGCGTCGCGTTTGAAAAGCAGGTCGAAAAGGGCTGTGTAATAGATGCAGCAACACATGATGCTAAAACTCGGGAAGAGTGGTGGTACCCATCCTATGTTGAGGAAGTATGCCCCGGTTTACCTGATTGGGAAGCCTTAAATGGTTGTGCGGAATTATTCGCAACATCTGAAACTGCTCCTAAGGGCAGATATCTCGGTGGCCCCGCTGAATGGCTAAAAGGCGATGACAAGCGCGTGCTTGGCCTCGGTATGAATTTTGCAGTAATCAATGCTGGTTCAGCAGATGCTATATGGGCTGAGCTGGCAATAGCTTTTGAGAAAAAACAGCCTATTGTCCACTTTAACTGGACTCCAAATTTTATTGAAGCACTCTATGATGGAAAGTTTATAGAGTTTCCAGAGTATTGGGATGGTTGCAAAGATGATCCCTCCGGCGGTTTGAACACAGAACTCACTCACGACTGTGGCAACCCAAAGGGTGGCTATTTGAAGATTGGTGTTTGGGAAGGCTTTCCTTCTCGCAATCCCGGTGCGTATGCAATTGTCCAGAAAATCAACTTTACCAACTTAGACGTAGCCGTTATGTCTAAACTTGTTGATGTTGATAAAATGGAAGTTCAAGACGCGGCATCCAAGTGGATGGAAGATAACGATGCAAAATGGAGAGCTTGGCTAAATTAACCATTTTCGCTTATGATACTCTAAAGGCTGGCTCAAAATTATTGAGCCAGCCTTTTTAGTTTATCTCATTTTATATTTTACACTTAAATATACTTGAGAAAATTTACCAAGCCCGTTAGTCAAATACTGAAACTCACAGAAAGTTTGTTGTTCCACTTAGAAGCGACTTCGAAGCTATCACTGAATAGCAATACCAAGCTTTTCTTTTCTACGCTTGACCCACTCCTGTAATAATCTATCCATTGTTAATCCTAAGAAAGCAACACATAGCGCCAAAAGGATCCCTAGACCGGCATCGTTATTAGCCTTGGCCTTAAATATCTCACGAGCCAAATCATAGTTACCTCCTATAAAACCAGCTATCATAACCATAAATAATGAGAACATTATTGTTTGATTTAAACCAAGAGCAATTTCTGGAAGCGCTAATGGCATGCGCACCTTCCAAAGAATCTGCCTGGGAGTACATCCAGAAGTTATGCCCGCTTCTACAATTTCTTTGGGTACATTACGTAGGCCAATGTAAGTATATCTTACCATCGGAATCCCTGCATAAATTACAATAGCCATTATTTGAGACATGGTACTGACCTGAAATAACATGACTACGGGTATCAAATAAATGAATGATGGAAATGTTTGAAAAGTATCGCATAAAAATGCGACAAACCGCGTTCTGCTATTTCGCGAGGATGCCCAAACACCCACCGGGAAGCCCCACATCACACAAATGATCACAGCCACAAAAACCAAATATGTAGTGATCATAAATTCTGTCCACCAACCTGAAATTACAACAAAACCAAGTAACAACCCTATTGGTAACGCCATCCGCCAACCACCAAGACGCCACCCTAGTGCCATTAACACACCTAAAAACACAGTCCAGGGTAATTCCTTAAAAAAGTCGCGTATAGGCATGAGAAAATAGGGCGGGGCATACTCCCTAATAAAACTCAAGGGGTCATATAACCCGAACACGATTTTTTTGATTGCAAAATCCCAGTAGGGCGCAAGTGTAATAGTTGACCCCCTAGGCAACGCAACTGCTTGGGGAACAAAATGTGCTATGACAGCCCCCACAATAATGGCTCCAATAGCTATCACTATAAAAGGATGCGTTATCCAAAAGTTACCTTCCGGTTTATGTTCAGGTTCCCTTTGAGCCAGAGCCTGACTTAGACGATCTAAAGTTATTGCCATTAACACGATTGCAATGCCACTTTCCAAAGCTCTACCTAACTGAAGTGTTTGAAGACGGAATAAAAGATCAATTCCAAGACCTCTCGCTCCAACAAACGCCGCAATCACAACCATTGCTAAGCATTGCATAATCACCTGATTAACGCCTACCATCAGGGTCTTCTGGGCAGCAGGAATTTGAACGCGCCATAACATTTGAAAGGGCGTGCATCCAGCCATCACACCTGCATCTAAAACCTCCTTGGACACGCCTTTTAGACCAATCAGGGTCAGCTTAGCCATAGGAGGAATTGCAAACATTATAGTGGCTATCGCACCTGCTTTATGCCCAAGACCAACGAATACAACGATTGGAATTAAGTAACCAAAGTGCGGGAGTGACTGCATGAGGTTGAGTATTGGCCAAATCATTTTTTCAAATGACCGCCACTTCATAGCGAGTATACCAAGTAATAAACCAATTATTACGGCGATTGGTGCCGTAACTAGAACCAAGGATAATGTGGTCATAGCCAGCTTCCACAGGCCAAAAATAGAAAAATATGCAATGCAGGACCCGGACAACAGAGCGAGTGGCCAACCTTTCAAAAACCAACCAAGTATTGCAGCCAACATCGCAGATATAATCCAAGGAATGCCCGGAATTGAAAGATCCCGAAACCCTAAAACAAGAATGCGCTCAGCTTTGTCTAGGGGCCAAACAATTAACTGCGCAAGTTCGCGAGTAATCTCGCGAAATGTAATTAGTCCAAATATGTCATGTTTACGAAGAAATTCTATAATTGCATTGAACCAATCAACAATATTACTTCCAGGCCATGTAATAGCGATCATAGGTCCGGCATCAAATGATATATACGGTAGAGGCAAACCTTCGGTCCATGACTTTGGAGGAATTAAAAACCAATCTGGCAAGAGTTCTTTAAGCAGAATCAGCACTAGTGCGGTCAGCAAACATACAACTGCCCACCCCCCGTAAGACCAGATTCGGCTTAACGCACCGTAATTCCAGTGCAAAATCTCTACTCCCTATTTAATATTTTTCGTCAGGAAACATTACCTTTACTACCTGATCTCTAGACAACGTTCCCACAGTTTGACCTTCCTCATCAACTACGCCGGCCACGCCATTAGACTGAATTATTTTTGAAGCAATGTCTGAAATTAGGTCGTCCGCCTCCAATGTTAAAGTGTGTTGGCTCTGGGATAATGGTCCCATAATACTTCCAACAGTTAAAAACTTTTCTTTTGGAATATCTTTTGTGAAGTCTCGGACATAATCTGTAGCCGGATTCAGCACAAGATCTTCTACTGAACCAAATTGCACCACTTCACCTTCATACATAATGGCAATTCTATCAGCCAATCTAATAGCTTCGTCGAAGTCATGAGTAATAAAGACAATAGTTTTATGTAATAAATTTTGTAATCTAAGAAATTCATCCTGCATTTCCCTCCTTATCAGAGGGTCTAACGCAGAAAATGGTTCGTCGAGAAACCATACCTCAGGCTCTACTGCAAGAGATCTTCCAATTCCAACTCTTTGTTGCTGACCTCCCGAAAGTTCCTGCGGATAATAACTTTCTCTTCCCTTTAACCCAACGAGATCAATGATTTCTTTAGCACGTTGTCGTCGCGTGCTTCGATTAACCCCCTGGATCTCAAGCGGGAATGCTATATTATCAATTACAGTGCGATGAGGTAATAACGCGAAATGTTGAAAAACCATTCCCATTTTATGGCGACGAATTTCAATCATTTCCTTTTTGGTAGCTGACAAGAGATCCTGTCCTTCGAACATAACTCTGCCGCCCGTAGGTTCTATTAAACGCGAAAGACACCTTACCAAGGTTGACTTTCCAGACCCTGATAGCCCCATCACAACTACAATTTCACCTGGAAGAACTTCTATCGTCACGTCTCTAACAGCACTAATGTAACCATTAGTATTGGTATCTGCGTGACTTGGGTTGCCAGCGTGCTTTTCAAAAAAACCTCGTGGATCGGAACCATAAAGCTTCCAAAGAGAATCACATGAGAGCTTAGCTTCACTTTCCATATCACTAGGTCTCCATTTTTAGCCTCAGTGAAACAAGGTGAGATCTCTCTACGCCCTGAACTCAACACATTTAGATCTAACACAATACGTACGGACAATTTAATCAGCAGATCTCAGACTTATGCAAACTGAAATTTCAAAACTTTATAGCACCTTTTAGCAAATGAGCTGAACTAGTGCCTATAAACATCCTAAGCAGGATGGACACATAATTACTTTGGTGCAAGGCATTTAGGTACAAGCATATACAGTTATTAGGTGGCAATATGAACAATATACTACTTTTAGCGAAACTAACTTATTCCTTGTCCCAGCTCTGTTGCGTTGACCAGAGCTGCCATGTTCCCATATGGGTGAATATTTTCATACATCAGCTGGTGTGCATGCCCAATTTCGTCGAATTTATACGTTTCAGACAGGCAAGGGTTGATTTTTTTGTCTATCACCAAATCATTTACTGATTTTGCCTGTTCATCATTTGATAGGTGGCTCCCCTGAAAACGCTTCTGGCGCATCCAATGAAATCTGAGATCCAGTGTAGCAGTATAGCCTGTTGACCCTGCACAAATAACAACCATTCCACCGGTGGCACAAAGAAAATTAGACGTTGGAAGTGTTGCTTCACCGGGGTGTTCCAATATTATTCTTGGACTTTCCTTAACGCCGGCTGCTTCCCAAAAAGCTTTACCGAACGCCCGCGCTCTCTTAAACCATTCTCCCCATTCCTTACTATTTGTATTGGGCATAGGGCCCCAATGATCGAAATCATTCCGGTTGATCACACCTATCGCTCCTTGTTGAAGACAAAATTCCCTTTTACCCTCGTCTGAAATAACAGCAATAGGCCTTCCTCCCTTTGCGGCAGCTATTTGGAGACCCATACTGCCCAATCCTCCGGCTGCACCCCACACTAAAACGAGATCTCCATCATTAATAATATGAGGATCCCAACCCATTAACATGCGATAAGCTGTGGAAGCACAAAGCAAGTAACACCCCGACTCTTCCCAACTCAGATGCTTTGGTTTTGGTTGACATTGGTGAGATTGGGCTCTCGCAAACTGGCAATAACTGCCGTAATTTGTCTGATATCCCCAAATTCTTGTGCTTTCCGCCAACATAGGATCAGACCCAGACAAAACCCAAGGATCGTCTGGTTCCCACCAACCGCTATGAACTACTACTTCGTCCCCAATTTTTACATTTTTAACATTGGACCCCACTGCCCAGACAATACCAGAACAATCGCTACCCCCTGCATGGAAATCCTCTGGCTCACCCTTTTTTTGCCGATCCGCAATTACGTCAACTGGTCGTCCCAGACCAGCCCAAACATTATTGTAATTAATACCTGTAGCCATTACATAGACTAAAACATCTAAAGAGCCTATCTCTGGTATATTAATGACTTCGCGCTGCCACGCATCTTTAGGCTCGCCAAAGCGATCCTGGCGAACCACAAATGCATGCATTTTGTCTGGAACTTCTCCAAGCGGAGGGCGTTCTCCAAGTTTACAAATGTCCATTAGTACCTCAACTTCTACCCATTTTAATGTTTATGTTACGCTAGTTTCTTATTTCATTCTATCGTATCAATTTTACTGGTTAAAATTTTTAATAGTTTATATACGTTTTTCGTTAAACCTCCAGCCACTCTTCTCGCACCTTAGAATTTGTGTTTAACTCTGCTGGCGTCCCCTCAAAAACAATACGGCCACGACCCATAACATAAACACGGGCTGAAACCTTTAACGCAATAGCTAGCTTTTGCTCTACTAACAATATAGAAACCCCCCTAACTGATATTTCCTGAATCAAATGTCGGACGCGGTCTACATTTTGAGGAGCCAACCCTTCGGTAGGTTCATCAATCATTATTAAATCAGGGTTTCCCATCATTGTTCGGCAGATTGTAAGCATCTGCTGCTCTCCGCCTGACAATACTCCGGCCGCAACATCTGCACGTTCCATTAAATTAGGAAATAATCTGAAAGCGTCATCTGTCGACCACCTTCCGACAGCACGCGTTGACTTCTGACCAAGAATTAAATTTTGACGAACGGTAAGAGTTGGAAATATGTCCCTATTTTCTGGAACATAACCTAATCCTTTCCGTGCTATAATATGGCTTTTATAACCGTCTATTTTTTCTTTATTGAATTGTATATTCCCATGAGGTTTTATCTCCCCCATAATTGCTTTAAGCGTAGTGGAGCGGCCGACTCCATTTCTTCCCAACAAACTAACTATTTCACCCTTGCCAACATTTAAATCTACTCCCTGAAGAATATGGCTTTTACCATAATAGGCATGGAGATTACTTACTTCTAACATCTCACAAGAAATCCGTACCGAGATAAGCCTTCTGCACCTCAGCATTATTCCGGATGTCATTGGGGGGGGCAGTAGCAATTATTTTTCCGTACACTAATACAGATACATAATCAGCTACATCAAATACCACATTCATATCATGCTCTACTATTATCATCGTTCGTTCTGAAGATATCCTTCGAATTAACCTCACTGTATGATCCGTTTCACTAGCGCTCATACCTGATGTAGGTTCATCGAGCATAACCACTTTAGACCCCCCCGCAATGGTAACCGCTATTTCCAGTGCTCTTTGATCTGAATAGGAAAGAAGCCCTGCCGGCATATCTCTACGTGAAACTAAATCAGTTTCAACTAGAATGTTATCGCACTTAGTTTGAACGTGTTTATTAGAGTTCACAGATTTCCAGAAGGAGTAACCAAAACCGAAATTCCATAACATGGCACAGCGTATATTCTCGCGAACACTCATTTTGGGGAAAATATTAGTTACCTGAAAACTACGACTTAGACCCTTACGATAAATATGAAAAGGCTTGCAGTTAGTTATATCTTCGCCATTTAAGCAGATTTTGCCGACATCAACGTGATAACGTCCTGTTACCAAGTTAAATAGCGTCGATTTTCCCGCGCCATTAGGTCCAATAATGGCGTGGATTGTTCCTTGCTTAATCTTCAAATCAACTCCCCGGATAATATGTGTTTTGCCAAACGATTTTTGGACTCCAGAAAGCTCAATAGCCGTATTCATTGAAACATTCTTTCACGAACTAAATTAATATTTTCGTTATAAGTTACAACCATTCGGGGATAAGTTTTTGTGCATCCATAATAGCCCAAGCAAAGTAAAGCAAAACAGGCAAGCCACGGCCAGAATGACGATACACTTAAATTAATTCCATACAGGGTCATGGTGGCATCCCGAACAGCTGTTGTGCTGTGGAAATAAAGCATTTCTATAATGCCCACCCCTCCTGCCAAAGTGATCAAACTGGTGCAAAATGCTAGAGAATAAGAAGGTATCATAGATAATTGACACCTTGATCCCAACTGACGAATTGGTGCATGCATTGCTATCAAACCGGCCAGTCCTCCTGGCGCGAACATAACCATCGACACAAAGATTGCACCAAGATAGAGATACCATGCAGGTGTAATGTCTGAAAGATAGCTTGTTAAGAGGGTTACAAGAATGGCTCCAAGAATAGGCCCCAAAAATGCTCCAGTGCCACCTATATACACCATGATGAGTATGACAGCAGACTGGGCAAGCCCTACGGTCTCAAAACCAACATGTTCTACATTTACCGCATGCAACGCACCTGCCAAGCCAGAAAAAAAAGAAGATAGCGAAAATGCTAACCACCGAACTCGATGCGTACTATATCCTATAAATTGGACCCTCTCTGGATTATCCCTTACAGCGTTGCATATCCGACCGAAGGGTGTTCTTGTTATTGCATACATAATAGCCACAGACACTACGCACCAAAATGCCACCAAATAATATACTTCAATATCAGGCCCGTATGTTATTCCAAATAACTCTTCTCTCACCCACCGATCTGTTTGCACGCCTTCTTCCCCATTGAAGAAAAATACAATAATCAGCGTCAAGGCAGTAACTAATTCAGCAAAGCCAAGGGAGATCATCGCAAACGGCGTACCTGCCCTACGCGTAGAAACAAACCCGATAAGTATACCAAAGAACAACCCAGCAAATCCTCCCACAAGCGGAATTAGGGAAATTGGAATGTATGGCACATCCCCATTTGACATACCATTCATTACATGTGCAGTGACATAACCTGCCAAACCAAAATATATTGCGTGGCCGAAAGACAACATCCCTCCTTGTCCTAGCAACATATTAAAAGCCAATGCAAATATGATTGCTACGCCGCACTGAATCATGACGGTAAGAGCAAATCCTGAATTAACTGCTAACGGCAACAAACATAGGAGTGCAATAACTGCTAAGCTGCCTACTGTCTTTTTATTCGATAGTATTTTCATACGTCGCGCATTCCGAATAGTCCCCGTGGCCTAAAAATCAGCATTAGGACGAGCAGCAGATAAGGAACTAAAGGAGCAATACCGCCTGTAGTTAAATTTACAAGATCTGAGAGTATTCCATCAACATCACGTTCTATGCCGAATGCCGAGAAAATAGGATATAGTGACAAATCATAGGAAATTGCCAAATTATTTAAGACGCCTATCAATAGGGATGCTATAAGAGCTCCCCCTAAGGATCCAAGCCCCCCAACTACAATTACCACAAATACTATGGGCCCCAATTGGATAGCCATCCCAGGTTCTGTGCCAAGTACATTTCCGCCTATCACTCCCGCCACGCCGGCTAGCGCACACCCTACCCCAAACGTCCACATAAAAATTTTCGGAACATCGTGACCAAGCGATGAAACCATGTTTGGGTGGGTCAAAGCGGCACGAATGATTAATCCAATACGTGTACGCGTTAAACCAAAAAATAGGGCGACAAATATTGCAATCGAGATTAATAACATAAAAAGCCGGTAGGCAGAATAATCTAAACCTTGCCAAACAAATGCAGTAACATTAAGTGATGCGGGGACATCGTAGGGCACAGGAACCTTACCCCAAATCATCTGAACAATTTCTTCGATAACGAAAGCAAGTCCAAAGGTAAAAAGAAGCTCAGCAACATGGCCAAAACGGTGGACGGGACGCAAGCCATAACGCTCAATTATTGCTCCAAATATTCCTACCAACAAAGGTGCAAAAATCAAGCCAGGCCAAAAACCAATCCCATCGCTGATTTGGTAAGCGAAATAAGCGCCCAGCATAAAAAAACTAGCGTGAGCAAAATTCAAGACCCCCATCATACTGAAAATCAGCGTGAGCCCACTCGCTAGTAAAAACAGCAACATCCCATATAGAATGCCATTAAAAAGAGAGAATACGAAGACTTCCAAAACGCTTCCCGCTATCCCAACCCTAAGACAAAAAATACTTCTGGCGAACCCATTTTGATCATGGGTCGCCAGTCTCTATATTTTCTAGAACCTTGAGATTTTTCTAAGGCCGGTTCATCTTACATGTTGTTGCCAGAGTCGTATCCTCCCGACTAATAACACCATCGGTTGAAAACGCTAAGTTAAAATTATTCCCTTTATAGTAAATTGGGTACTTAAAATCAGAGGTTAAACTACTAACCATCAGTGGCATCTGAATCTGATGATCTGCTGCACGCATTTGAATCTCTCCCAATGGCCCATTGAATGTCATATCTTCAAGAGCCGAAGCTACGGCCGTTGGGTCAGTTTTTCCCGCGCGATTAATTGCTTCCGCCAGCATATTAATTACCCACCGATAACGATCCGCGTACCAGGTATCCTGATATTTTTCATAGAATTCCCTAGCAAATTGAAATGCTTCGTCCGACAGATTAGGGTGATTTTCATGCGACTCGTTTATTTGCTTCATTGTTATTTTTGCTGCATCAGCGCCATATCCCGCGACAGAACCTGTCAAACCTCCATAAACAGTATAAAATTGAACCGGGAGATTTGCTCCAGCCGCATATTTAACAAGCCTGACTAAATCAGGCCCCCAGTTACCGGTAAGTATAGTATCTGCACCAGAAGCCTTAATTTTAGCAATAAACGGTGTAAAATCCTGAACTTTTCCAAATGGCACTATCAACTCATCTCCAACAATCTCAATATCTGGAGCTCGGTCTGCAATGATTTTTTGAGCTGCAGCCTGGAATGATTTGCCATACGCATAGTTTTGATTAATCATATAAACTTTTTTAATCTTATTATCTCGGCCCATTTGAGTGACCAAGCCAGCGACTTTCTGATCTACATTGGCATCAAATCTAAAATGCCAAAATGAACATAATTCATTTGTAAATGCTGTAGTAACAGCTGAGTGATTGAGGAACAGCATTTTATCTTCAGGATTCCGCTTGTTATGCTTATTAATAAACTTAATTATATTAAGTGCATGATTAGATCCGATACCCTGAATAATATACTCTAGGCCTAAATCAGCTGCTTTCTTTAACTGTTGGGTGGTTTTTTCTGCACTCATAGCATTATCAAGTGGCACAATTTCGAGCAGGCGACCACCAAGCACACCACCACCTTTATTGATTTTTTCAGCGCTGAATTCGAAGGCCTGAAGCGCATCTGTACCTACTGCTGCAACTGGACCAGAGAGTGGCTCTATGAGACCAATCCTGATATTCTCGGCAGCACTTGCAGAAGCCGATAAATAGCTACCCATGACCAAGCTTGCAAAACAAGCTATAATGAATCGAAATTGCATGCCAATTTTCCTCCCCATATTTAATATTGTTTCCTTAGGAACGTTCCTACGCTGGTTATACCACCTCAAAACCCGCTCTGGCGAACACTCAAAGATTAGTCTACGTTGCGTTACCATTAGAGGCAACGAAGCTCTGCACAAAAAATAACTATAAGGATTAAAAATGAGTACAGTACATTTCAAACGAATTTCAAATGTCGCACTCCTTACCCTGGACCATGAGCCGGTAAACGGCCTTGGGTTGGCACTTAGAAAAGCTTTAATGCACGCCTTCCGCCAGGCATGCGAGGATACAAAAGTATTCAGTATTGTTCTCATCGGTCAGGGCCGGATGTTCTCAGCAGGAGCAGATATAAGTGAGTTTGGAAAAGTACAGAGTCAAACCCCACCTTTATTGCCTGAAGTCATAAACTTAATTGAGGATTCAAAAAAACCGGTAGTAGCTGCAATCCACGGAAATGCCCTTGGGGGTGGTCTGGAACTGGCATTAGGGTGCTCTTATCGAATAGCGACAACTAATGCGAACCTAGGTTTGCCTGAGGTTAGTCTTGGCATTATACCAGGTGCTGGAGGCACACAACGCTTGCCAAGAGTTATTGGCATTCCGGCTGCGCTCGATATGATTACAACTGGGAAACCGATTGCGGCTAAAAAAGCCAAAACGCTAGGCTTGGTTGATGCTATCACTGAAGCAAACTTAGCTGATTTTGCTGTCCAGTTTTGTGAGAATTCAGGGCAAGGCCCTCGCGCCTTGCGACCTTCACGCTCAAGACAGGACAAACTAAAACTAGACAGCCAAAATCTGGAGCTTTTCAAAAGTTTTAGCATTTCAATGCAACGCAGAGCACGTAATTTGGAAGCACCTTACGCGGCATTAGAGTGCGTCAAACAGACGTTAGTGGCGGACTTTGAATCTGGTATTGAATTTGAAAGAAATACATTCAAGAAATTGGTGGAATCACAGCAATCCGAAGCACTTAGATTTATTTTCTTCGCCGAACGTCAGGCTGCAAAAATTGACGGATTATCCTTCGATAAAAATACTCAGCCAATCAAGGAGGCTGCAGTAATAGGATGCGGAACAATGGGCGGTGGAATAGCCATGAACTTCGCAAATGCTGGCATCCCAGTCACCGTTCTTGAGACTGATAAAAATAGATTAAAAAATGGGATAGAAATTATTAACAATAATTATGCTGCTAGTGTTTTTAAGGGAAGAATAAGTAAAGGCCAGATGGAAAATTGCATATCTCTGATCAATGGCACTACTAAGTATGAAGCGTTAAATGACCCTGATATAGTGATAGAAGCGATTTTCGAAGATATGACTGAAAAAAAAGAAGTGTTTGCAGAGTTGGACCGAGTGTGCCCTAGCAAAACTATACTAGCAACCAACACGTCAACTCTGGATATAGATGAGATTGCATCTGCAACAACTCGGCCAGATAAAGTAATCGGCACCCATTTCTTCAGCCCCGCCAACGTGATGCGCCTTCAAGAGAATGTCCGAGGGAACAAAACATCAGATGGAACTATCGCATCCGTAATGAAACTTGCCAAAACTCTGGGGAAAGTGGGTGTTCTGGTAGGCGTATGTGATGGATTTGTCGGCAACCGCATGCTGTACGCCTATACGCGCCAGGCTAACTTCTTACTAGAAGAAGGCGCCTTACCTGAACAAGTAGACAAAGCTATCTATGACTTCGGATTTCCAATGGGGCCTTTTGCGATGGGGGATTTAGCAGGCTTAGACGTCGGGTGGGCAGTCAGAAAAATGCGTTCGGAGCTCCGTCCCAACAATCTCAGGTATTCCTATATAGCAGATCGAATATGCGAAAAAGGGCGTTTCGGCCAAAAAACCAGTGCTGGTTGGTATAAATACGATAAAGGAAGCCGTGTACCGCTTCCAGATCCGGAAATACACGAGTTAATTATAGAAGTTTCAAAAGAATTAGGCTATTCACGGCGAAATATTAATGGAACCGAAATTATCGAACGGTGTATTTTTCCTCTTATCAATGAAGGAGCAAAAATCCTCTCAGAAGGAATCGCTCAGCGCCCTGGAGATATTGACACGGTATGGATCCACGGGTACGGGTTCCCCCGCCATCTTGGAGGGCCCATGTTTTATGCTAATACTATAGGCCTGAATAAAGTGTATGATGCGATGAGCGCCTTATATGATCAACATGGGGAATGGTTAAAGCCGTCAGATTTATTGTCTGACCTTGCCGCTACGGGAAAAGGATTTGGAGATATATGAATATTCAGTACGAGTTGAGTAAACCTGATATATTATTCCGCGATAAGGTGCGGGAGTTTATTTACACCCACCTTCCCGAAGATATCCAAGTTAAGGTGCAGAACAAACATCGGCTTGAAAAAAGTGACTATCTGCGCTGGCATAAAATATTATTTAAGAAAGGCTGGGTCGCGCCCGCATGGCCTGCCAAATATGGCGGTACAGACTGGACCCCATTGCAACGCCATCTGTTTGAAGAAGAATTAGCACTGGCCTGCACCCCTAGAATAATACCATTCGGAATATCTATGGTGGCTCCAGTCTTAATCCATTTTGCAGATGAGAAACAAAAGCAGTTTTACCTGCCACGAATCCTCAGCGGAGAGGATTGGTGGTGCCAGGGCTATTCAGAACCGGGCGCTGGATCTGACCTTGCCTCCCTAACCACGAAAGCAGTACCAGACGGAACCGACTATATTGTAACGGGGGCAAAAACATGGACCACATTCGCTCAATATGCAGATATGATGTTTTGCCTAGTACGTACATCCAGCAAAGGAAAACGCCAAGAAGGCATATCTTTTCTGCTTATAAATATGCGATCTAAAGGAATAAGAGTAAGCTCAATAAAAACAATTGATGGTGGACAGGATATTAATGACGTTTTTTTTGACCAAGTACGCGTGCCAAAAACTAATCTTGTCGGTAAGGAAAATGAGGGCTGGCAATATGCTAAATTTTTGCTTGGATATGAACGTACTGGCATCGCAGCAGTCGGCCGTTCAAAGCAAGAACTGGTGAAACTCAAGGAAATAGCAAGTAAGGAAATGTCTGCCAATGGACCGTTAGATGAAGATCTTGTATTTCAGGATAAAATATCAGACTTAGAAATTGATATTTTAGCCTTGGAAGCTCTAGTTTTGCGCATTCTCGAGGAGGAAAGCTTAGGAAAAAAACCTGGGCCAGAAGCTTCAATTTTAAAAATTCGTGGCACAGAAATTCAACAGCAAATCAGTGAACTCGCGTTAGAAGCGGTCGGTTATTACGCAAATCCATTTGTAACGCAGTCTGAAACACATGGCTGGAATGGAGAGCCCATAGGTCCAGAATACTCCGGTACGGCTGCTCAGCACTACTTCAATTGGCGAAAGGCTTCCATATACGGAGGAACCAATGAAATACAAAAAAATATAATAGCAAAAATGGTACTAGAACTATAAATTCCTAAGCCGCTGGATAAATAAATGAAATTTTCCCTGACCGAAGAACAACAAATATTTCAGGAAAGCGTTGATAATTTTATCAGCAAAGAATACCACCTTGATATGCGACGCTCTCTAATGTCTACAGAAGAGGGCTTTAGTCGAGAAAATTG
>Ga0310344_10000096_pt1 | contig 71065 bp, 69 predicted proteins | sample HC15DNA20200_MG_FD_203801 | JGI IMG/M metagenome (GOLD analysis project Ga0310344, IMG submission 203801) | Marine microbial communities from station ALOHA, North Pacific Subtropical Gyre - HC15-DNA-20-200_MG | ecosystem: Environmental > Aquatic > Marine > Oceanic | place: Pacific Ocean: North... | reverse complement strand
GCACAGAGTACGCTATAATATAGCTTCACTCTCTATTTATTCGACCCTGGTCAGCACTTTGCACGCAAGTGCTGACCAACAACACCACTCTCGGACAACGAGATTTCATCTAGCAAAAAAGACTACGAGCTTGGGCACTATGTGCCATCGCCAACAACAGCGTGCCGCCGCTCTGCCCAATCACTGACTAAGCAATTAAGGAGCCACTTCATGAAGAGTGTTATCACCGTTACCACAACCTTGACGTTATGTCTGGGTGCATCTTTTGCGTCCGCACAGGGCAATGTGCTTGCAACACGAACAATGGCCTGCACTATCAACTCTGGCTATACCATGGCAGACGTAGTTGAGACAGCGAGGAGCTTTGAGTGGTCTGAAGACACAGCTCCAGGCGCTGTCATGATGCGATCCAAGGTGGCTGCCGCAAATAGTCCCGAGTGGGACTTTCTCATTGACGCTTACTACCCGAGCTTCTCAGATATGATCGAAAAGCGAGGTAACTTCTTGCAGCAACGGGCAGATAGCAATGGGCGCCGAGGCTTGAATGGAGTAGCTACCTGTAGTGAGAACGTCCGGATATCTTCTGTTAGATTCGCCAATCCTCCGCCTGGAGGAGCAGGGTCTATACCTCCATTGACGGCTGTCGTTTCGTTCGGCTGTGACTTAAATGGTGCCACTGTTGCCGATGCGGTGACCTTGGCAAATACTTTCGGACAAAATGCCGGTGCCGGCGCCGCGGTAGTCAGCCGCAACTTCGGTGGACCCAGCATCGCGTTCAACTCACAGGTGGGCATGAGATTGTTTTTTCCGAGCTTCCCTGAATTTGGCACGGCGTTTGACAGACTTCAACAGAACACCCAGCCACAAAATCCTGACAACCCGATAAGCTGCAGTATCGGTTCGCTGTGGGCATCGTACTTAATCCACCAGCGAAGCAATTAGGTAGACGTTACGCTAGACTTGGGAAGACGCTCGGGGCTTTCACGCCACGGGCGTCTTCCACGTAATCACCGGAGTGATTGGATTTCCTGGGCTTAGTCCTTGCATTGCAAGCAAGCACGCTGTGTTCGGTCTCGTGAAGACGGCGTGTCTTGAATTTGGCGAGGCAGGTATTCGCGTCAATGTGATCGGGCCGGGTCCGGTCGACAACAGGATGACCGCGTCGCTGGAAAGCCAGCTGTCTCCAGAGGACCCCTTAGGACTGCGAACTCAACTCTCAGGCATGGTGCCAATGAAGAGAGACGCCAGCAACGAAGAAGCGGCCAACTTGGCGTTGTTCTTGGGTTCTGATGAATCGACGTACTGCAATGGTGCTATGTATCTGGTCGACGGTGGTTGGACAGGGGCTTAGCTTGTGACGTTGGCGGCTGCGATACACCGGAGGTGGAGTCACCCCATCCGCGACGGGAAACTGGGGCGGTACTGGCACTCTGATGGGTACCGTGACTAACCGTAGATCCGCCTCTGCGGAACTCAAGGCACCGACAATCTCAAGGCCCTGACAATACTCCCGACTACAACACCGCTAGACAGTGCGCTGCTATTCGAAATAACGGCCAGGTGAACGTCCGCATCTGGCAATGTCGCCAGTATGCTGTTGAACCCTGGAATGCCCCCAGTGTGCGAGATTCTTCTAACGCCGTTGGCTTCGTCGATCATCAAGCCAAAACCGTACCGCGCCGACCCCTGACCAGTCTCCACCGTCGACGTAATCATTTCTTCGTATGATTCTGGCTCTACTGCGCGGCCGCCAGTCAGCGCGATGGTCCAGCGCACGAGATCTCCGGCTGACGCCGTCAATGCACCGGCGGCGCCAGGCGTATTCATCGAAATCAGTGCATCATTGAAGTATGTTCCCGTAGCCTGATCGAAATCGTAGCCCTGCGCTCGATTGGGGATGACCGTGCGCTCGGAGCCATAGAACGTCCGCGTCAATCCGAGCGGCTCGAATAGCTCCTCGTCGACATAACTAGGATAGGGTCGCTCGCCAGCGGCCTCTATGATCATGCCGAGCAGGTAGTAACCGGTATTCGAATAATTCCAACCTTTTCCTGGCTCGAAATCGAAAGAAACGCCCTTGACGAACTCAAGCAGCTCATCGTGAGTCAGGTCCAGCGGCGATCCTTTCGGGAAAAACTCCGGTTGGCTCGTGTAGCTCGGCACACCAGAGGCGTGATTGAGCAATTGTCGGATCGTGATTTCACGTTGGCCCTTGTCGAAGGTCGGCAAATAGTCGCTGATGTCACTATCAAGTGACAGCTTGTCCTGCTCAACCAGTTTCATGATCGCTGCCGCCGTGAACTGCTTGGTCAGGGATCCAATCCGAAAGGCTGTCTCATGATCTGCTGGGATACCGAACTCAAGATCGGCGATGCCGGCGCCCTCTTCGACAAGCACATCTCCGCCTCGAGCAAGCGCGACAGACAAGCCGACGGCACCCTCCCTGTCCATTGCCCAGTCGATAACGGCCATCGTGCGCGCGATGACTTCCTCATCGCTGAGAGCAACTGGCTGTGCCAGACTCAGCTTTGCGGGGAAGGCCGCAACCGCGAAGACAATCGCGCTCAACGCAGCTCTGGCAACCGTTCGCATCGCTCCAGTTCCTCGACGACTTACTTCACTATGACCGGACCACCGTGATCAGCGATCCATCTCCAGAGGCCGTTCTCTTTTATCAACACGTCGGTAAACCGAACTCGTTCCTCGATATCCTGGCCATCCTGACCTCTGACCACGGTCTGCAAGTAATAGTGCGCGACTGCCGTATCTCCATGCACGCGGATCGCAATCGGTCGCAAGTCCTGCACCCGCGTTTCGGTTGTCTCAAACAAGGCGCGTGAAAACTTGCGCTCTCCGTCCTTGGTGCGCGGCACTAAGTCTGTGTACAGCCAGCCAGCGAAGTCTTCGTGAAAGCAATCAAACCATTCTTCACTGCCCCATCGACCCTGGCACGACTCAATGAATTCCCATACTTCTTGCTGATCAGGCGACAACTGCTGACTCGACGCTGTCGTCGCAGAAAACGCAGCAATGACACATGTGAATACCGTGGCGATCGTTGCTCTCATCTTCTGCCTCCCACCGCTCTGTCAGATTCATGCCTCCGCTAGGGAGAGCCACTTACTGGCGCCAGCCATACACAATTACCGAACGGATTAACCGACGATTCATCGCAAGTACGCTTCGACCTGCCCAGGCCTTAAGCGCCCTTAAGTGTGTGGCGGCTGCAGTCGTCCGCCATCTATTACCGAGCTTAGTAACGGCTTCCCACCAACAATGGCAATCGCCCGGTCAAGCGCCTCCACTTCGCGGTGGACTGAGTGACTCTGGCCTGCTAGACCTGCAGCAAAACACCTTGTTCCTCGTCACTTCGCGGTCGTGGCCCAGGCGGTCGCAAGCGACGACGAGCCGGCCTCGCTCCCCTTACCCCCTTGAAAGACCAGACGTCATGGTTGCTGAACGTCCTGCCAGCTGGTGACTAGCGTTCTGACTACCTCGAGCTCGCCGGTCGCACAACGGCGCAAGAACGCCGGCGTTGCCAGGCCATTCAGATCGGACGAATGATCGACTCAGTCCTTCAAGATCTCGTGGTCGTTGGCGAGTGACGCCAGGCCGGTCGGCTTGTCCCGCAGCGATTGGTTTCGGCGATAAGCGCTCAGCTAGAGTCCTAGTTTGGCCCTGACCAGAGATCTGCACTCGTCATCGTCGAGCACCGGGGCGACGTCAACATCTAGGATCTTGTTCCAGTTGAATGCCCATGCATGAACCGCTGCCGCATCATCACTTTCGCAGATTGCGACGCCAGACCCCTGGCCAAGATTGTGCCATCGACCGATGAGGGTCACGCCTGGATGATCAGCAGCGTCGTCCGCATCAGACATTTGAGCAAACGCTTTGTAGCCTTCTTCTCTGACGTTGGGGGCACTGGAATACGTAACGAGGAACTTCATGTTGTTCTCCTTTGTGAATAAGACGTCACTACCCGATCGTGGCGACATCAATGCCGGGAACCGACATCGAGAGACGACACGCCTGCGCGGCATTCACGACGCGTCGTAAAGGTGTCCGCTGTAGCTGCGTGCCCCGTGGTCAATCACGCCCTCACTGCGAAGCTTCCCACCATCCGATATGTTGATAATCATCGACACCTTGAACCGGGACTCACTACCGATCTGTTCCCACGTTCCTTCTCCGATGCCGCCCAAGATCGAGTTGTCGTCGAGGAGCGCTTTCCCCGCCCATGCGCACGGTCCGCCGGTCGCTCCCGCCTCGGCAAGCGGTTGCGTGATTATTAAGGTTCCGAAGACCCCACCAAAACCGGTCGCTGTACCTTCAAAGTCCACGGTTTGTTGAAGCTGACCATCCGCAGTCGTATTGAAACCAATGGCCGTATTCTTTAGGTTGAACTCTCCAACTGGATCTGACATTTCCTTTTCCCTCTCGTAAATCGAAACGCGTTGACCGAAGTTTCTGAACCAGCCTTCGAACCAGATTGAGTCCTGTCCCGAACCTGATACCTCGCGCCCGTCCAGCAAAATGCTGGCAGTTCGTGCTAACTCGCAACGATGCTTTAAGTGTCGTCTCGAGAGACCCCTTCGCCTCGGACCAACATGCTTTGCAGGCTTGCCTGTACGACGGCACCCTCATACTCGGCCCACGCCGAGATACCTCCACAGTAGCTTCTGCGAAGCGTCGATACGGCGACGGAGCGGAGACAATCGATCATAGAGCTCTCTCCGGCCGAGACGATGTAATGTGCTTCGATTGTACTGTGGGCCCGTTCGGTGGTTCAAGACCGACAAGGGCGCCCCGCCCAAGCCCAACTGGCGACTGCTGTCAGTAATGCGCCACCCAAACGACTAGGTGTCGACTTTCGTTACGAATGTTGTGACCATAAATGTAGATGGTGGGTAAACGTGTCGCTCAGAGCTTAAGACTATTCGCTATCACGGTGTCCCATGGAACGCAGTAATCCTGGCACGGTGGGCGTTGATTGGACGTTCGGTGGTTCCTGGCCTTACGAGCCGAAGTGGTTCGAGTCTGCGGATGGACAGATGCACTACGTCGACGTCGGTCCGGCCGATGGCAAACCCGTCGTGCTGGTACACGGTAATCCGACGTGGGGCTACCTGTACCGACACTTCATAGACAGCTTGGCAAAAGCGGGCCACCGAGCGATCGTGCCAGATCATCTCGGCTTCGGTCGGTCGGACAAACCCGACGACGCGAAACTCTACACCGTACCCAAGCACGCCGCCCGAATGACCGAACTGCTGGAGTCGCTCGACCTTCACGATGCGACTGTGGTGTGCCAAGACTGGGGCGGACCGATCTCGTTGTGGTGGGCCACTCGTCACCAGGAACGGGTCAGCGGGCTATTCATTCTCAATACCATCACCCATCGACCTCCTGGGCCGGTGAAGCTGCTCGCACCGCTCAAGTTGTTCCGTGCGGCCGGCATCGGCGAGCTGATGGTGAAGGGTCTCCATATGTTCGTGAGGGTATTTCTCCCGTTCGCGATCATCAAAGCCGACCGTTTTACTAGCGATGTCAAGGCGGCGTACCTCGCGCCGCACCCGTCATGGTCGACGCGAACGGCCATCCTCGTGTTTCCCCGTGAGATCCCATCAGGTCCGGAAGGACCGGTGGCGGACATGAACGGTGACATCGAGGAGAAACTAAAAGAACACTTCCGGACCAAACCTGTGCGAATCATGTGGGCCATGAAGGACTGGGGCTTCACCCCGGAAATGCTCGATGAGGTGTGGTTAGCCACGTTTCCGGATGCCGAGGTCACGAGAATCCCAGACGCTGGTCACTACGTCCAGGAAGACGCACACGAGGTAATCGTGCCGGCTCTTCTGGATTTCGTGGGGCGCTGACGCTCATACGCCCGCGTGAGCGGGGGCGTAGTATCTGCCATCGAAGTGGGTCTCAGACGTAGCAGTGGCAGCACGGGCTTGCCCCGTTGCCACTCGCAGTGGCGGCACGCAGTATGTCGTGGTGTCGACGGGGCTTGGGGGCGGAAGCCCGCGGCTGTCCCCGGCGTCGCTCGCGCCGGAGATTCGCCACCCGCGGAGCGGCAACGCCTTGTACGCGTTCAGGCTAAGAGACTGAATGTACGGCCGACCGGTCGTTGCGAGCTACAGCAGGGTGTCGAGCTCCAGCTTGCCGCGGCTGTTCCCGAGCTGCTCGATCGGCACATCCATCCTATCTGCGATCGAGAGCAACAGATTCGCGGCAGGATCGCCCTCGAACATCAGGTGACGGCCGCCGCGGACGAGGTCTTTTCCACCCACGAGCATCAGCGGCAGGTTCGAGTGGTCGTGCGTGTTGCCTTCGCTCATTCCGGCGCCATACAGCATTACGGTGTGGTCGAGCAGCGAGCCGTCGCCGTCAGGCGTGGAGCGCAGCTTCTCCACATGCGACGCAAACACGCTCATCTGATACGTATTGACCTTCGTGATCTTCTCGATCTGGCCCGGGACGTTCTGGTGGTGCGAGAGCGGATGGTGCGCTTCGGACACGCCGATCTCGGGGAACGTCCGAGCGCTGAATTCGCGGCCCAGCATGAAGGTCGACACGCGGGTCAGGTCGCTCTGGAAGGCCAGCGCCTGCAGGTCGAACATGAGCCCGGCATGTTCGTCGAACCGCTGCGGGATGCCATCGGGCTGTGAGACGAGGGGCAGCTCGCGCGTGCTTTGCTCTGTGGCGCGCTGAATCCGCCGCTCGACGTCTCGAACCGAATCCAGGTATTCGACAATCCGCTGGCGGTCGCCCTCGCCAAGGCCGCGCTGCAAGTCCGCCGCAGCGGTCGTGACCGAATCGAGGATGCTGCGATCGAACTGGAGTCGTTCCCGGCGCACCGCGGGATCGGTCGTGCCACTGTCACCAAACAGTCGTTCGAAGACGACGCGGGGATCGTTCTCCATCGGGAGCAGCACCGTCGACGATCGCCACGAGATGGTGTTGCTCAGCGCGCAGCTGTGCCCGTCGCAGGTACCGGTGTTGTCGCGCGGATCGATCGACAATTCGAGCGACGCCAGCTGCGTCTCCTTCCCGGTCTCGGCCGCGATGAGCTGATCGACTGACGGCCCGGCGGCATCCGGATCTCGGGTGCCCACTTTGATGCCGGTCAGGAACTCCGTCGAGGCGCCGGTATGCCCGAAGCCACCGGCGCCATTGAGGCCAGATACGAGGAGCATCTGTTCCTGAAATGGCGCCATCGGCTGCAAGATGGGCGTCAGCTCGAATGCGGCCCCGGTCGCTTTCGGCGTCCAGGCGGCCATCGTCAGACCGTTCGGGACGTACACGACACCGAAACGCTTCACCGGTTTCGCGGCGGTCTGCGCCGTTGCCGTCAGCGCCGGAACCATCGCGTCCAGGAGAGGGAGCGCCATCGCGGTGCCGACGCCCCGCAGGAACGTACGTCGCGGCATCGAAAGCTTCGAGATATACATGACCGAGTGTCTCCTGCCGAGTTGCTCCTACCGGACAGCGCCGCCGGCCGAGGGCGTCGATGCTGCCACTCGTGCCTCTTCGGTGTCTCGTGCCGTTCGCATGCCGAATGGCGGGCTCGTCACGATGCCCGTGACGATGGACGACCACCGATAGTCGGTGGACGCCGCCTGTTGCTGGATTTGCCTGACCGTCGGCAAATCAAAGACTTCGAGCTCGCGCCCCAGGGCGTACGCCAGGAGCTTCTCAATGAACGTCTCCACGAACGCTTCACGGTGGCCGAGGATGAATGACCGCAGTCCTCCAAGCCCTTCGAACTCCTCGCCGGTCGGAAACGCGCCCTTCGCATCCACCGGGGCGCCTGCCTCGCTCACGCTCCGGAACGTGCCGATGCCGTCGAAGTGTTCGAGCGCGAACCCGAGGGGATCCAGTTGCGAGTGACACGTTGCGCACACTGGGTTCTCCCGGTGCAGCTCGAGCCGCTCGCGCACGGACGCCGGCTGGCCCCCTGCACCCCTGTCTGGCAGACCAGGAACTTCAGGCGGCGGGGGCGGGGGCGGACTTCCCAGAATGTTCTCGAGCAGCCATTTGCCTCGCACGACCGGTGACGTGCGCGTCGGATAGGACGTGAGCGTCAGAATGCTGCCCTGGCCGAGCAACCCGCCACGGTCCGTGTCTTCGGAAAACGTGACGCGCCGGAACTGTTCGCCATAGACGTCTGGGATCCCGTAGTGTCGGGCCAGCCGTCCATTGATGAACGAATAGTCTGCAGTCAACAGCTCGAGCAGGCTCCGGTCCTCCCGCATGTTGGATTCGACGAACAGCTCGGTCTCCCGCCGGAGCGAGTGGCGCAGCAGCTCGTCGAACGCCCGGAACGCCCGGGTGTTCGGTGCGACGTTGGCGAGGTTGCGTAGCTGCAGCCACTGGCCCGCGAAGTTTTCCACGAGCGCGCTCGCCCGCGGGTCGGCCACCATGCGCTGCACTTGCTGGGCGAGCACGTCCGGTTCGTGCAACCGCTCCCGCACGGCCAGATCGAGGAGCTCGTCGTCGGGAATGCTGCTCCAGAGGAAGAACGAGAGCCTCGATGCGAGCTCGAGATCGCTGAGGCGATACGCCGTACCCGGCCCGATGTTGTCTGGATCCTGTTCGATGCGGAACAGGAAGTTCGGATCGGTGAGGACCCGCTCGAGCGCCAGCCCAATGCCAGCGTCGAAACTCGTGCCACGGCCCGCCTCGAAGAAGCCGACGAGTATATCTACCTCGGCGTCGGTGACGGGCCGGCGGTAGGCACGCAGCGCGACCCGCGACAGAATCTCTCGCGCGCAGGCGACCTCGTCTGTGGCGCCCTCCGGACGGCAGACGAACAGCCGTTGACGGCTCGGCGTCTCTGACACGCCCGAGGTGTCATACGGACCGTCGATCTTGATGTTCTCGACCACCGGATTGCCGTACGGGTTGTCCCACGTCAGGGTGTTCGAATTCACCGTCACGGGCCGTTGACGGACACCTTCCGGCGCAGTCGTCCGCGAGACCCATGACACGCCCACGACATGCGCGCCAGCAGTGACAGGTACGGGGACCCGCAATTGCTCGTCGAGCGTCGTCATGTAGAGCGCCCACTCTTGCGATCCCGGGAGGTTTCCGGCAAAGCCAAGTGGCGCGGGGGTGCCCTTGTCCTCACCCCCGACGGTGAACTGGCCGACGCGCACGCCGTCGATGCGGATCTCGAGCTGATGCGGTTCGGCCGATCCCATGATGTAGTCGTAGCCGTTCCGCTTTAGCCGCACCGCGATCTCGTAGGTGGCGTCCACAGGGAACGTGTGGCGCACGGCCACCCCACCGCGCGATCCGAACGGCAGCTCGTCGCTGGCGTTGGTCCAGTCCTCGGGGACCTCGTAGGCGACCGCCTGGTACGTCTGGCGCGACGTCCCGCCGCTCGCGACCCCGACGGCGACCCGGCTGATCTTCTTCGCAGCCGAGAGGTACCGCTCGATGAGCGTCGGCGACACGGACAGCATGCTGGCCATGTTGTCGAAACCGTGGCGGTCGCTGTCGTCCGCCGGCAGCAGCGAGGTGACGTCGACGTCCACCAGCAAGAGGTCGCGGATGGCGTTCTTGTACTCGGCGCGATTCAGCCGGTGAATGGTGTCGACTCTCCCGGGATTGGGATTCGCGGCCGCTGCCTGATCGATCTCCGTCTTCAGGAACGAGACGAGCGCCTGGGTCGCATCAGCGTCGGGTCGCGGCCGACCGGGCGGCGGCATCGCGTTGAGACGCAGTTTCCGGATGACACGCTCCCAGACCTCGGGCTCGGCGCCCGCCCTGGCCACGTCCGCCGTATCGAGCGCAAGCCCGCCTGTGAGCAGACGCTCGTTGTGACAGCTCACGCAATACCGATCGAGCAGGCCGCGGTGGTCCTCAGCCGCCGCCGCGGCGCTCTGAGCGGCATTCGAGCCTGCCGCGCGAATGCGTCCACCGGCCAGCGGACTCAGCAGGCAGCCGGCGGCGGTGACGACGACAAGGGATGTCTTCCAGCCCATGGCTCTTCTCGTCATGATGCGGTCACTGCTTCGCACCGAGGCTGCGAAGGACTTCCGCGATCCTCGGTCCGTCGTCGACCCTCTCCACGCCTTGCGCCACGACCACGGAGCCGGGGGGCGGTGGGAGCGGGCGAAGCGCCAGCGCCAGCGGGGTGTCGCCGAGCTGGTTCTTGACGTCCACGTGAGCACCCTGCTCCGCCAGGAACCGGATGACGCCCTCGAAGCGTCTCTCGGCGGCCACGTGCATCGCGCTGTTGCCCGACCGATCCGCAGCGTTCACGTCCGCGCCGAGGTCGACCACCACCTTCACAGCCGCCAGCGCCCGCTGGTCAAGCACGCGCGGACTCGGTTCCCCGACGCCGCCTGTCCGGGCGGTCACGAAATGCTGCTCCCCGCGCGCGGCCACCGCAAGCGGTGGCGCACCGTCACGCAGTCCCATCGATGTGTCGGCGCCTGCCGCGGCGAAAACACGCATGAACGCCGCTTCGCCGTCTCTGGCGGCCACCATGAACGGCGTCGCGCCGATCAACTTCCGGTCGAAGGCGTAGTCATTCAGAGACCGCCGCGACTGGGTTGCGCGAGTCAGCCGAGCATTCACGTCCGCGCCGTGCGCCAAGAGCGACGCGGCAAGGTCCAGATCGCCCCGCAGTACGGTCGCGTGCAGGGGCGCATACCCACCGCCGGCGGCGTTCAGATCGGCTCCGTGCTCGATGAGCAGCTCCGCGACTGCTGTCTGGCCGCTGAGTGCCGCCACAGCCAGGGCAGTCGAGCCGTCCGCGCCGCTGTCGTTCACGTTGGCGCCGGCGGCCAGCAGGTACTCCGCGGATTCGACGCTTCCTTCCCGAGCCGCGAACAAGAGCGCTGTGAATCCACCGTGGTCCACCCACGCAGTCCCCCGGACGTCTCCGTTGTATTCAGAGCAGCACAACTGAACGAACCGCTTGGAGGCCACGGTCCGGTCATTCACGCCGGCGCCCGCGTCGATGAGCAGTTTGGCCGCCTGTGGCTGCCGCTGCGAGGTCGCCCACATCAGCGCTGTCTGGCCCCGAGCGGCCTCCGCGGCGTTGATGTCCGCGCCGTGGGCGATCAGCTGCGTGAGCGCCTCGAGGTTGCCCATGCGCGCTGCGATCATGAGTGGCGTTTCGCCGGTGGGCGGCACGAGATCCGGCTCAGCGCCCGCCGCGAGCAACGCTTCAACGGTGGCTGTACCCCGAACGCTCGCCGCGACCCACAGCGGCGTAACGCCCAGATCGTTGGTGACATTCACCGCTGCGTCCGACTCGATCAGCAGCTGAATTAGATCCGCCCGACCCCGATAGGCAGCCCAGTGAAGGGCCGTTGCTCCGTCGCCGGCACGCACGTTCACATCCAGCCCCTGCTGTACCAGCGCGCGGACGGCGGCGACGTCCGAGCGCTTCGCCGCGTCAATCAATCGAGACTCCGCGCCGGCCGAACCCAGGCCGACGGCCGAGAGCACAATTGCGACGACGCCCACCACGCCTTTCGTGCGCATAGTCGTACCTCGCTCGTGGCAACAACGCAGGAAAGTCAGCTGCACCCTGAATTTCGCTACCGATTCGTAAAACTAATAATGAAGGATCGCGCAATTCGGAGCCCGGTGGCAAGTCCTTGGCGGCGGAAGGCTCTGTCAAGTTGAGACGACGTGGCTGCCCTGTCCGGTGTGAAATCGGCGAGTTGGGCGAGGAGTCATCGAACGCGCCCTCAAAGGCGTTACGGTCGGGAGACCGGTGGCGGTGTCGGTCTGCCGACTGGTCTCAACAGGCGACACAGCAAAGAAAAGGCGTAACCGGAACAACTTGTTCGTCTTCGCGGTGCCCGATTGAGAGGACAGGCCATCGGACTTCCGGTGCTTCGGGCGCGACTCTGGGGGTGTCTTCGCACGACCCGCCGACACCGATCCCCGTAAGTTATTGAAAAGAATGGCGCGCCCTGCAGGATTCGAACCTGCGACCTTCTGGTTCGTAGCCAGACGCTCTATCCAGCTGAGCTAAGGGCGCTTAGTGAGACCGGCTGGCGCCGGCACGGGGTTGAGAGTATAGCACTCAGGGGGCCGACGGGTTTTCGTCACCAGGCCACCCTGGCGGGTCGTATATGATTCGAAGTTGATCCTGTTCGACTAGCCGGAGAGCCTTCATGACCAACCGCACTCTGACCTGTGTCGTTACCCTGCTCACGCTCGCGCCGGGCGCCGCTAGTCTCGCACAGACCCCGGTCGCGCAGGCCGAGGTGACCTTCACTAGGGACATCGCGCCGATCCTGCAGCGTAGCTGTCAGACATGCCATCGGCCTGACTCGGTGGCGCCGATGGCACTGCGGACTTACGACGAGACCCGGCCGTGGGCGCGGGCGATGAAAATGCGGACCAGCATGGGCCCCCGGGCGGGCGTAATGCCGCCTTGGTATGTCGAGAAGAACCTCGGTATTCAGCACTATAAGAACGACCCGTCGCTGACCGACGAAGAGATTGCCAAGATCGCGACCTGGGCCGATACTGGCGCGCCCGAGGGCAACCCGGCCGACCTGCCCGAGCCGATCAACTGGAGCACCGCGGCCTGGGCCATCGGCGAGCCGGACCTGATCACGACGCTGCCCGACATCACCATGCCGGGCGATGCCCCAGACTGGTGGGGTGAGATCGAGACCACTCCTATCGGCAACACAGAGGACCGCTACGTGGCGGCCCTCGAGTTCAAGGAGTTCAACGATTTCGATCCGTCTCAGGCACGCGACACGGTGGGCGGCCGCTTCATCTATCACCACATGATCTGGGCGACTCAGGTCATGGACGAGAATGGCGTGCCGGTCCAAGACCCCGACCGCCAGACGAGAACGTCGTGGCCGATTCACGAAGTGGGCCGCAATGCCGACTTCCTCGACCCGAAAGCGGGACGGCTACTGGCCGCCAATTCCAGCGTCGTCTCCAACTCGCTTCACGTCCACTCGAACGGCACAGACACCACTGGCCATCTGAAGATCGGCTGGAAGTTCCACCCGCTGGGCTACGAGCCAGAATACCGTCGGGTGGGCCGTGGGCTGGGTAATGGGCTCGACATCGACATTCGCGGAATGCAGGCCGACCAAGAGTTGCATGCCTACTCGGTGCTCCAGCAGAACCAGAAGATCACCAGCTTCGAGCCACATCTGCACGCCCCCGGCGAGCGGATGTGCCTGGAAGCGATCTGGGGCATGAACATCGAGACGCTTACTTGCGCGGGCTACGACCATAACTGGGTGCGCACCTACGAGTACCACGATGACTACGCGCCGCTACTGCCGAAGGGGACCATCCTCCACATCACCGGCTACATGGACAACTCGCCAACCAACCGAAACGTGCCAGACCCGCGCAACTGGCAAGGCTCTGGCAACCGGTCAGTGACCAACATGTTCATCGACCTCGGGCTGGGCGTGGCGCTGACCGACGAGCAGTTCATCGCCGAGATGGCCGAGCGACGCGAGAAGCTCGGGCTGGGACCCAACGATCACACGCTGGGCTGTCCGCTCTGTCCCTTCGACGACATCCAGTTGCCAGAGGAGTACAACCGGCGACCGACCGCCACGTCTGAGGAAGAGGACAATGAGAACGAGGCCGACGGCCAGGCGTCCCGCCAGTAGTCAGGGGGAAGAAAGAGTCTGCTCGTGAGCTCGCAACCGAGAGACCGGCGGCGGGGCCAAACGCTGGCACTGGGGCTGGTCCTGGTCGCCACAACCGTCAGCGCCCAGACCCGACCCAACTACCAGCACGGCCAGAATGTCTTCCCCGCCTACGAAGGCTGGGAAGAAGACGAGCAGGGAAACCGCTTCTTCCTCTTCGGCTACATGAACCGGAACTGGGAAGAAGAGCTCGACGTGCCGGTGGGGCCAAACAACCACTTCGAGCCAGGTGGTCCCGACTTGGGTCAACCAACGCACTTCCTTCCACGCCGCAACCGCTTCGTCTTCAAGGTGCCGGTGCCGCCTGGCTTCACCGAGGACGACGAGATGATCTGGACGCTGATCACCGCAGGCCAGGCCGAGCAGGCGTTCGCCACCCTGCGGCAGGACTACTACGTGGACTACCTAGTGCAGGCCTCCGAACAGGGAGCGCTAGGCGCCGGCCGGAGTGACGCGACCATCCGAGCTAACACGCCGCCGGTCCTCAGAGTCGAAGGTCCGCGCACCCACTCCGTGCGAGTGGGTGAACCGCTTCCTCTGCTGGCGGTGGCCATCGACGATGGCGTACCGGCAGAGCGTCGTCGCAGCCGCAACCCCTGGCGCCCGCCGGTGCAGGTCACCGTGGGCAGCGCCACCGGACTACGGGTCTCCTGGTTCGTCTATCGTGGAGACGGGGATATAGCCTTCGAGCCGGTGCAAGCCAAGACCTGGGAGGATACCCGGGCCGGCGCCAACTCCCCATGGTCGCCGGGCTGGCAGACGCCGGAGCCGCCGCCCGACGGCGGCTGGGCCACCGAGGTGGTCTTCGAGGAGCCTGGCACCTACGTGCTGCGGTGTCTCGCCTCTGACGGTGCCATCGGCGCCACCGCCGACGTCACGGTGACGGTCACGAACTAGGTCAGCTCAGGAACGCCGGCACCCGGTCACGCGGACGTCCGACGATCGCCTTACCACCGCGCACGATGACCGGGCGCTGGAGCAGCGCCGGATGACGCTCCAGCACAGCCACCACCGCGGCAGCGTTCCCTTCGTAGTCAGCCGGATCAAGCCCAAGCTTCTTGAACTTCGAGTCCTTCCGCACGAGATCCTCGACGGGATCTTCGAGCATGCCGACCAGCGCCTCGAGCTGCGTCCGATCCGGCTTCTCCTTCATGTAGAGAATGGTGTGGTACGGCACCCCGTTGTCCTTGGCGACCGCCAAGGCATAGGCGGAGGTACTTCAATGCGGGTTGTGGTAGATGGTCGCCGGTGTCCTCATCGGTCTCCTTAGTCAGGGCAACGCCGTCACCGGGCAGCACGGGTCAGGCCGTGGCCAATCGGATACTCGCCAAGCGCGATCGGGAGCCGGCCGGTAATGGGCGCCTCGCCGGTGATCGCGCGAACAGCGCTGGTCTCAGCAAGCGTGTAGAAATCGTAGGTTAGTAGCGTTGCCGGCAGCTCGGGCATGAAGGTGGCGGCATACGGGTTCCCGAAGAACACGGTAACGAACGGGACATCGCGCACCTCGGTGCGGCGGGCCACCGTGCGGAGGAAATCCTGCAGCTGGGACTCGAGATCCATGCGGCCGCTGTAGGACGCGGTCCGGACGAACACCGACGCCACCACCGCGTCGTAGACACCGAGGTCGGCCCGCACCACGGCTAGTTCGCCGGACGTGGTCCGGTCGGACAGCTCCATCGCCGTCACGTCATCCCAGCGGGCGCGAAGCTCTGGTAAAAACGTGGCGCTTGGCGCGCCATGCCCCCAACCGGTTGGATAGTCGACCACCGAAAGATAGAGCACCGACGCGTCCCGAGGCACCCGTAGTGGTACGCTCCCGCGCTCGTCCTTCAGCAGCGTGATGCCACGCCGACTCACCTCGGCCGCGACCTCACGATGGGCGCGGCTGCCGACCAGGTCCGGCACTTGATCGAGACTGACCCGCCGGCTACCGTGGAGCCCCAGCGCTGCCTTGGCCTCGAGAATGCGCCGGACAGATCGATCGAGGCGTGCCTCGGAGATGGTGCCATCCTCGGCGGCGGCCTTGAGCGCGTCGAACGCCACCACGTCATCCGGCGAGTGGATGACCACATCGTGACCCGCAACCACGGCCTGCACCGCGGCCACACCAGGCGAAGCGAGCTCGGTCACCGCGCGCATCCGCATCGAGTCGGTATAGATCAGTCCGTCGAACCCAAGCGTGTTACGGAGGAGCCCCGTGACTACGGGCGGGCTAAGAGTGGCGGGACGAGAGGGCTCCGGGTCAAGCCCGGGAAGCTCGATGTGCGAGGTCATGACCGCCCCGGCGCCCGCGGCGATGCCAGCCCGGAACGGCGGCAGCTCGATCCGTTCAAGCCGCGCGCGAGGATGCGGAATTAGCGGCAGGCCGAGATGCGAGTCAACGTCGGTGTCGCCATGCCCCGGAAAGTGCTTGAGCGTGGCCACCATACCCCCGTCCTGCAGGCCGCGGACATAGGCAGAAGCAAGCCGCGATACAACATCCGGATTCTCGCCGAACGAGCGGGTGTTGATAACCGGGTTGCGCGGGTTGTTGTTGACGTCAGCCACCGGCGCGAAGTTCACGTGCACGCCAAGGGCGCGCGCTTCGAGCGCCGTGATCCGCCCGGCCTCCACCGCAAGGGCTTCGTCACCCGCGGCGCCGAACGCCATGGCGCGGGGAAAAGTCGTGGCCCCGCCAATCCGGAAACCGACGCCGGTCTCGAAGTCGGCCGCGTTGAGCAGCGGGAGCGCCGACTCGGCCTGCAATCGATTGTTAGTGGATGCGGCCGCCAGCGGCTGGCCAGGAACACCGCGCGGATAGCCGCCGCCGAGCAGGACGTTCGGGGCGGGCAACCGGCCGGCGAAGAGCAGAAAACCGCCAACGTGCTGTTCACGCACGAGCGACACGAGCCGGTCGTGGCGGTCACTGTCGTTACTGAAGTAGGTGGTGCGGAACGACGGCATGAGTAGCTGACCGATCTTCTGGTCAAGCGTCATGCCGTCCAGCGTCGAACTGACCCATCGGGCGGCCACCGGGCCAAGCTCTGGCGTCGCCGAGGGGCGGACGAGCGCCGCCGCGACGAGCGCCAGGACCAGCGCCGGAAGGGCTCGCACGCGCATCCGAGGATGGTAGACCATTTAGCCTGGCCCCGTCGTCGGGCGAAGCTCTTGGACCCGAGCGCCTCCCATCACACCCTCGACGGCATGATTGCCCTCATGACAGGCGTACTCGTAGATGATGTAGTCTGGCACTGTCCGGAACGGCACTTCCACCGTCCAGGGCGAGGCGTAGAATGGCGGGTCTTCGATGGTTGCTCGCCACAACAAGGTGCCCTCGTCGACCCGTCGAAACCGCTCCACCACCCGTAGCTTGTCGCTCTGCGGCACGGCGTGCATCCGCCCTGCCGAGGCATTTGACGAGATCCACCCTCTCGGATCGAAGTTCGTAGTCTCGACGACGAGGGTATCCCCCTCCCACCGTCCGCGCGAGTCGCCCATCCAACCGCTGATCTTGGGGGAGATATGCGGCGATCCGTCGAGCGGAATGATCCGAATGTGCATCATCTCCGGCCGGATGACGACATAACCAGGAATCTGCAGGATCTGGTAGCCGTTGTTGTAGACCTGCGGGAACATGGTGCCGGGCACGCCACGCGTGATACAGCGGCTGTAGACACTCATGTTCTCGATCTGGTCGGCACGATATTCGACCAAATAGTCACGGCGCTCCTCGGCCTCTGGCCGGAGCGGTACCCGCCCGTCTGGCGGATCGATGACCAGCGACGAGCGTCGAGTCTCGACGATCTGGTACCGAGGGCCCAACCAGAACTGGTTGACTGAGCCGGGATTGCCACCCACCGGGAGCGGCTCGGTGCGCACGACGCTTGGCGCGTTCGCCTCGGCCCGACGCGCTAGCGCCTGCTCCTGGGCTGCCTGAGCGTCCTCTTCTGTAATGAACTCCGGCTGCGCCGGCCGCCGCTCAAACGGTGTGATGGTGGTGTTATTCCACAGCCCCTGCAAATCCGGCACGCCGTCCGGCATCCGCGGAACCACCCAGCCATCATCGGTCTGGGCCAGCGCCGGACCGGCGGTGAGCACCAGCACCGCGACAAGACCGGCCAGGCCAGTACGGGATGTGAGGGACGTCGTCATGGCGGTCCATGATCGCACGATGACGGGCCGAAAGGCGGGCCCATGGAAACTCGCGCCGGCGAGTCTAAAGACCTGCCCTGCAGCAGCGACCCCGGACAACCGCAGGCTACCGGGTATGATTCCGCCGATGAGCCACCAGGAACACAAGCGGGCGTCACCGACCAACATTAGGTGCTATGTGCTGACAGTCAGCGACACCCGCACGGAAGAAACTGATACCGGCGGGCGCCTGCTCCGTGAACTGCTGACCGAAAACGGTCATGAGGTCATCGGGCATGCCATCGTGCCCGACGAGGCCAAGACGCTGCGCTATGCCATTTCGGCCCAGCTCGATACCGATGTCGTGCAGGCGGTGATCACCACTGGCGGCACCGGCATCAGCCGTCGAGACGGCACCTACGAGGTGGTCAGCGATCTCCTGGACAAGCGACTCGATGGCTTTGGCGAGTTGTTCCGGACGCTCAGTTTCGAGGAGATCGGTCCCTCGGCCATGCTATCGAGAGCCTGTGCGGGGGCAGCCCGCGGTAAGGTCCTGATCTCGATGCCAGGTTCGCAGAACGCGGTCCGAATGGGAATGACCAGACTGGTACTACCCGAGCTCGGTCATCTCGTGCGCGAGGTAACACGGTGAACACCGGTACAAAGATGCGGCCGATCAAGAAGACAATTCCGATCGAGGAGGCGCTGTCGCTGACCGAGCAGGCGAGCGTGCCGCTCGACCGGATCGAGCGGGTCGACCTCGACGGGGCGGTCGGCCGGGTCCTCGCCAGCGCCATCGTGGCGGACCAGGATGTACCGCCGTTCGACCGGGCGGCCATGGACGGCTACGCGCTAGTCGCCGAGAACACCTTCGGCGCCAGCCGCGACGAGCCCCGTCGGCTCACCTGCTTGGAGACGGTGCACACCGGCGGCATCCCGTCAAAGACGGTCGCAGCGGGCCAGTGCACGCAGATCGCCACCGGAGCGCCGATGCCCGACGGCGCCAACGCGGTGGTGATGGTCGAGGAAACCGAACGCGTCGGTGACGACGTTTCGGTCTTCACCCCGATCTATCCACGCCAGAACATTGGACGGCGGGGCGCCGACATCTCCACGGGCACCGAGCTACTCGAAGCCGGAGACCATCTGACACCAAGCCGCGTCGGCTCCATCGCGGCCCTCGGCATCGCCGAGGTCAACGTCTATACCCGACCGCGCGTAGCCATCCTGTCCACCGGCAACGAGATCACCGCGCCAGGTCAGCCACTGGGACCCGGCCAGATCTACGACATCAATCGGTATTCGCTCGGCGCGGTGATCCAGGAGCATGGTGGGGTCGCATTCCCGCTGCCCACGGCGCCCGACAGCATCGACGAGCTCGGCGCCACTGTCGACGCCTGTTTGGCCGACGGCGCCGACATCCTGGTCTTCTCGGGCGGCAGCTCGGTGGGCGAACGCGACCTGACCATCGACGTGCTGCGACTGAAAGGCGAGGTGCTGTTCCACGGCATCGCGGTCAAGCCGGGGAAACCGACCGTTCTCGGCCGGATCGGGAGGACTCCGGTCCTGGGCATGCCCGGCTACCCCACCTCCTGCCTGTCGAACGCCTATCTGCTGCTGATGCCCATGCTCCGCCGCATCGCCCGTCTCCCTCCGCACCGCTTCCGCACGGTCACCGTACCCGCCGGGCAACGGTTCAACTCGGTGTCGGGACGCCACCAGCTCTACTCGGTGCGGGTGGTCGACGGCAAAGCGATTGGTGCGTTCAAGGCGTCAGGCGATATCACGAGCATGTCGCGAGCCGACGGCTACATCGAGATCCCAACCCGAACCGACGTTGTCGAAAAGGCTGAGCTTGTGGAAGTGAAGCTGTTCTAGCCGGTTCCGCAGGCCATACCGGCTACCCTCACCCAGTCGTCCAGCAGCACCCCGCCTAGCGCTTCCCGACTTTACGCTCGTATTCCGGCTCGAGCTCGTCTGCGGTGTGGAGATCGAACGGCGGCGCTGAATGCTCAAACGACCCTCGGAACTCAGCGTGGCAGCGGTAGCAGACCGTCAGGTCCTTGAGGCGGCTGTAGATAAATAGGTCGATCAGGGCGGCACCGCCCAAAACACCGTAGGCGATCAGATCCTGACCGTAGAAGTAGAAACCCGCGCTGATCAACGCCGCGATGACGATGACCGTGACCCCGACCTTAGGGTCGAAGTCCTTGCGCATGTAGAAATCGCCGCCTTCACAGACGGGGCACTGGTCGACCTTCGTGCTGGCCCGAACGTCGTCCGAGAAGCTCAGCATGAACGCCTGCTTGCAGCGTCCGCAGTTGATCTGCAGCGATTCCTCAGCTGCATCGACCGGGAGGGCGCTCCCACACTGATGACAAACGACGGTAACTTCCAGGGGTCGACCTCTCGAGTTTTGAGCTTTGGTGTCGGGCTAGACAGGAACGGTGGTCGCCACCAAGAGATACTTGGCAAGCACCTCGCCCACCATCACGGTGAAGAAATCGACGTACAGAATGCCGGTGGCCGACTGGGTAGCCTGAATCTTCGCGGTCTCCCAAGTCATGTAGGCGAGCACGGCCGGACCAAGTAGCCCGAACAGAATCCGCTGCCAGAAGAAGATGCCGTCGATCGACATCATGTAGCGATAGAAGCCCGGCTCGGGTAGGTCGGCCACGCTGAGCGCCCACCAGACTGCCACCCCCACCACGAGGATGCGCGCCGCAGTCGACCCGATGTGGAACTTCACCACCGATTGCAAGTGGTCGACCGGCATCGAGGGCAGCACGAGATACCAGTGGCCGAGCGTCATCGCAGTGCAGGTGCCACCTAAGAGCGCCGTCGAGGTCAGAAAGCTGACTGCCGTAAGGGTGGCGACCAAGTTCGAGGCATCTCCCGAGATCGCCAGCGCCTGAAGCAGCAGCCCGACGGTGCCGGCCACCACCGCGGTGCCGAGCAGAATCGGCCGCAACCACGCCGCCACCCGTCCGATGGTGGCCCAGTAGATCAGGATGGCCCCGGTACACACGATCACCGCCAGGAACGCGTTGCCCTGGGTGCCGGGCGCCAACTCGATCTCGCCAGGCCTGAAGGCGAGCGCGATCAGCAGCAACACGGCCGCGAGCCCTGCGTTGAACCGAAAAAACGCAACGCCCGCTTCCCTACTGACAAGCAGCAGCGAGAAAATGACCCCGATCCCGAGATGGGCTAGGAACAGAAACAGGACGAAGGACAGGGTCATGTGTGAGGAAGGACCGGACCGCCCGTCGCGGTCCGGTCCCCTAGGCAGAGACTACCCCAGGCGACGATTGACCTCGTCCCAGTTCACGACGTTCCACCAGGCCGAGATGTAGTCGGGCCGCCGGTTCTGGTAGTTCAGGTAGTAGGCGTGCTCCCAGACGTCCAGACCCAGGAGCGGCGTCTTGCCTGCCATCACCGGGCTGTCCTGGTTCGGCGAGCTCTCGACCGCCAGCGAATCGCCGTCCTTCAGAAGCCAGGCCCAACCGCTCCCGAACCGGCCCACGCCAGCCGCGGCGAACTGTTCCTTGAAGCTGTCGAAACTGCCAAAGGTGCCGTTGATCGCGTCGGCAATCGCTCCGCTCGGCGCGCCGCCGGCGCCCGGCGCCATAACCTGCCAGAACAACGTGTGGTTGGCGTGGCCGCCGCCGTTGTTGCGGACGGCGCCCCGGATCGCCTCGGGCACGGCATCCAGATCGGCAATTAGATCCTCGACCGACTTGGCCGCCAGGTCCGCATGTCCGTCCAGTGCGCCGTTGAGCTTGGCGATGTAGGTCGCGTGGTGCTTACCGTGGTGGATGCGCATCGTCCGTTCGTCGATATGCGGGGCCAGGGCATCAAAGCCGTAGGGCAGGTCGGGAAGCTCGTACGCCATCAGAACACTCTCCTTCACAAGTGGGATCAAGAAACGCGATACAACAACGGTTGTGGCAAATCAGGCTGGCATCGAAACGACGTTATAGAGCGTGTCCCGCTCGACCGGGTCACGGCCCGCCACCCGGATCAGCCGACTGATATCCTCGGTACTCAGCGCCTCCGGGGTGCGGGCGCCGGCCATGTGGTAGATCTGCTCTTCCTGGACGGTCCCGTCCAAGTCATCCACGCCGAACCAGAGTGAGGTCTGCGCAGTCTCCACGCCGGTGGCTATCCAGAACGCCTTGATGTGGGCGACGTTGTCCATCATCAGTCGGGCGACCGCGTGCACCCGCAGCGTGTCGACCGCGGTCGGCGCGGGTAACTTACGCATCTGGTTGTTGTCGGGGTGGAACGCTAGCGGGATAAATGCCTGGAACCCTCCGGTCTCGTCTTGCAACGCACGTGCCCGCAGCATGTGATCGATGCGCTCTTCGTTCGTCTCGATGTGACCGTAGAGCATGGTGACGTTCGACCGCATGCCCAGACGGTGCGCCGTGCGATGAATGTCGAGATAGCGGTCGCTGCCGCACTTGTCGTGACAGAGCTTCTGACGGACCCGTTCCGAGAACACCTCGGCGCCACCGCCAGGCAGCGAGTCGAGTCCGGCCTCCATCAACTCTCGCAGAACCTGCTCGTCCGTGCGGCCGTAGATATCGGCAAAAAAGGCTATCTCGACGGCGGTGAAGCACTTCAGGTGCACGTCCGGGCGGATCTTCTTGAAGCCCCGCAGCAACTCCAGGTAGTAGTCGAACGACAGGTCGGGATGGAGCCCATTGACCACATGTACCTCGGTCAGCGGTTGGTCGGCCCGCACCCGTAGCTTCTCCCAGACCTGTTCGAGCGACAACGTGTAGGCGCCGTCATCACCGGGCTGCAGCCGGGCAAACGCGCAGAAGAGGCAACTGGCCACGCAAACGTTGGTCGCCTCGATCCGGATGTTGTGGTTAAAGAAAGTCTGACCGGCATGCCTCCGCTCGCGCTCGCGGTTGGCCAACCAGCCGACGGCAAGCAGATCGGAACACTCGAACAGACGGACACCATCCTCAAGCTCGAGCCGGATACCCGCATCGAGCTTGTCGGCGATCTCGGAGAGCCCGCTCTGGGCCAGTCGTGTCTGCATAGTCATCGAGACGCGGCGCCATCCATCGTGCGCCACACCGGGGCCCGCAGTTGAAGGGGACACGGGCCAGCCTCGGGCTCGGCCGTGCTGGCCCGCACCGCGTCCGTCAGTTGCTCCGTCAGGCCGACCACTTCGGCCCGCTGAGTGGTGGAAATGACGAGGTCGCGGGTCGTGACCCGAAGCCCCCCGGTCGCTGCATCCGCGTCGGTCACGAACCGCTATCGTACGCCGGAGTCACGGCGGCAGGCAACCGGCCACGCCGACCGACCGTGGTATACTTCGCCCTCTTTCGACGCTCCCCGGTTGGCAAGGGAAGTGGGTGCGAAGCCCACACGGTCCCGCCACTGTAAGCGAGGAGCGGTTCGGTACCCGGCCTCCGGGCCCGCCACTGCGCACCGCGTGGGAAGGCGCCACCGAGCCGCGTTGATTCGCGAGTCAGGAAACCTGACCACCGGGTTCGTCCTTTCGCACCGTCCGCATGCGGACGGGCACGGCGCGTGGAAACGCCGGAAAGGAACCAGTGGTCTCCTCTCGTTTTCTCCATCTCGCAGGTCGGACCCCCTTTACCGCGACGCCCCACTGCGTCCGCCCAGACGATGCTGCGCGCTAAAGCCGTGTCGTTTGCCTACGACGAAGGTACCGTCCTCGACGGGGTTTCCGTCGAAGCGTCCGAGGGCGGCCTGGTGGGCGTGCTCGGCCCGAACGGCTCCGGCAAGACCACGCTGCTCAAGCTGTTGGCGGGTCTATTGACCCCGGCCCGGGGTGAGGTGACACTCGATGGGCGACGGCTTGACACGTTCGCCCGAGGTGCGCTGGCTCGCCGGCTGGCGGTCGTCCCTCAAGAGACGGAGCTCGTCTTCGACTACACGGTCCTCGACGTGACGCTCATGGGGCGCTACCCCCACCTGCGCCCATTCGAACTCGAGGGGCCGAACGATCTTGACATCGCCCGACGAGCGCTCGATGCCACCGGCACGGCGCATCTGGAGGCCCGTCCGTTCCGCGCCCTCAGCGGTGGGGAACGTCAGCGCGTCGCTATCGCCAGCGCGCTGGCCCAGTTCGACACCGGCATCTCGAATCTCGGGCGTGTGCTCCTACTCGACGAACCGACTGCGTCACTCGATCTGGCGGCACAACTCGAGACCATGGCGCTGATCGCGCGCCTCAGCGAGGAGCAGCGGACCACGGTGGTGCTTTGCACCCACGACCTCAATCTCGCGGCTAGGCTGTGCGACCAGCTTGTCCTGCTTCGGAAGGGCACCGTCGCGGCGGCAGGCCGGACCGACCAAGTCCTGACACGCGACACGATCGCCGCGGTCTACAACGTGGACGCCGATGTCCACCGCCACGAGGCGACGGATCAACTGACAGTGCTCCCACTCCGCAGGAAGGAGTCTCCCTGACGACGCCCTCCTACGTGGGTCTGCTGCCGGTCGTCGCCGGGGTCACCGCCGGGGCGCGTCGCCGCCGGGTCTGGGCCGTGCAGATCGGTTTCCTGCTACTGGCGGTGCTCGCCGTCCTCTGTGCGCCGCTGGTCGGCCCGACCGCGATCAGCCTGCGGCAGGTCTTCGACCCGACGATAGCATTCGCCGACAACGTCGACGCGCAGATCTTCTTCATCGCGCGGTTACCCCGCACCTTGGCAGGCGCCCTGGTCGGCGGGGCGCTCGCCGCGGCTGGCGTCGTGCTGCAAGCTCTGCTGCGAAACCCCCTGGCCACCCCGTTCACGCTCGGCGTCTCGGCCGGCGCCTCACTTGGCGCGATGCTGGTTATCACGTTCGGCTTGCCACTAACGCTGGCCGGCATTCCGGCCGTTCCGTTGGCTAGCTTCGTAGGCGCCCTGGCCGCGGTCGGCGTGGTCTATGGGCTCGCCACGATGCGACGCCAGGGGCTCTCCACCAACGTACTACTGCTGGCGGGCGTGACACTCAACTCGCTGTTCTCGGCCATCATCCTGTTCGTCCAGTATCTGGCCGATTTCACCCAGAGCTTCCAGGCCATCCGCTGGGTCATGGGCAACCTAGACGTGAGCAGCTATCAACCGCTCCTTTGGGCGTTGCCGATGCTACTCGTGGCGGCCGGAGCTTTCGCGGGACTACCCCGGGCGCTCAACCTCCTGACCCTAGGCACCGACAGTGCGGCTGCGCGAGGTATCGACGTGCTCCGCACCCAGCGACTGGCGTTCGTCAGTGCCTCTCTGGCAACCGGCGCCGCGGTCGCCCTCGGAGGACCGATCGGATTCATCGGCATCATCGTTCCGCATCTCGTCCGGCTACTGATCGGCGCCGACCACCGCTTCGTGCTCCCAGCTTCGGCCTGTCTGGGCGCGACGTTCCTCGTCGTCTGCGACACGGCCGCACGCACCCTGCTCTCCCCCATGGAACTTCCCGTGGGGGTCATCACCGCCATGCTCGGCGGCCCGTTCTTCCTCTGGCTGCTCGTGACCCGAGGCGGAGGTCCTCGATGACGCCTGTCTGCCGTCTCCTTGTCTCCTTCGCACTAGCGGTGTGGGTCGCTGCGCTTCCGGCTCAGACCCGACCCGGACGCATCATCTCCATCGTGCCCGCGCTCACTGAAGCATTGTTCTCGATGGGCGCGGGCCCACGGGTTGTCGGGGTGGGGAGCTTCGATCGCCATCCGGCCGAGGTCGACTCCCTTCCCAAGGTAGGCGGGCTGATCGACCCGGACATGGAACAGATCATCGCGCTGACGCCGGACCTCGTGGTGCTGTACGGCAGCCAGGAGGACCAGCTCGCGCAGCTTGAGCGTGCCGGGATCTCCGTGTTCGTGTACGCCCATGGGGGGCTGAACGACACGCTGGCGACCATTCGCGAGCTTGGAGTCCGAACCGGGCAGCGGATGCCCGCAGACGCGCTGGCCGACCGTATCGGGAGCCAGATCACGCGGGTCAGCAACCGGGTAGCGGACCAACCCAAACCACGGGTGATGCTCGTGTTCGGCCGCGAGCCAGGTACCTTGTCGAACGTTTATGCAAGCGGGGGCATCGGGTTCCTGCATGACATGGTCGAGGCGGCCGGGGGCGACAACGTCTTCGCCGCCGTCGCGCGCGAATCGGTGCAGCTCTCTTCGGAGTCGATCCTGACCGCCGCCCCAGACATCATCATCGAGCTTAGCTACGACGAACGGATGACGCCCGCCCGCCAGGTCGCCGAGCGCGCGGTCTGGAGCCGTCTCCCGGCGATCCCGGCCGTCCGCGCCGGACGGGTCCACCTCCTGCTCGGCAACGAGTTCGTGCAGCCCGGTCCCCGGATGGGGGACGCAACCGAGGCGATCGCGCGCGCCCTGCATCCGAAGGCCTTCCAGGAGTGACTCCGGTACGCTATGACGCGGTCGAGACGGTGGCCCGGGCGGTGTGCCACGAAGAGGGTTCGCTCCTCCTGCTGACCGACTTCGACGGCACGCTCTGCGAGTTCCAGACCGACCCAGAACAGGTCGCTCTGTCCCCAGCGCGACGCCAGCTTCTGGCCTCGCTGGTCGAGCATCCGCGGTTCGATGTCGGGATCGTGAGCGGTCGACCACTGGGCGACATCAAGAGCCGGGTCGCTCTTGACGGCGCGGTCTACTACGCCGGTCTCCACGGGTGCGAGATCGAAGGTCCTCACAACGCCGCCACCGCCCCCATCGACGATGCCGAGCTGCCCGACTTGGCCGAGGCGGCCACCCGGTTGGACGTGATCGCGGCCGCTGTCGAGGGAGCCTTCGTCGAATGCAAGCGCCAGTCGGTAACGTTGCACTTGCGGGCGACCACGACTGAAGACCGGCGGCGCGCAGAGTCGAGGTTCCACGACGACACCCGCGATCTTCTCGCGCGACAACGGTTGCGCCTGCAACCAGGTGACTGCATCCTCGAGCTACTCGCGGCGTCATCATGGACGAAGGGAGACGCGGTCATCTGGATCCGCCGTGATGTGGAACGCCGTCGTGCCACCTCGGTTCGGTTGGTCTATCTCGGCGATGACCAGACCGACGAACATGCCTTTGCGGCCCTGGGTTCCGACGGAGTCAGTGTGGCCGTCGGCCCGCGTCCAAGTGGCGCCCGCTATCGCCTGCCCGATCCCCCAGCGGTGGAACATCTGCTCGGCCGACTGGTGGAGGACATAACCACAGCATGATCTTCAAAAACGCTTCAAACGCCGTCAGATGGGCCTCTTGGAGCTCCGTCTAGACTCCAACCAAGCCATCATCTCGACCACTCGCCTTGTTCGTTCACACATCGGAGGTAGTTAAGTGATTTCGCTCACGTTCTCGGCGCTCGTCCTGTTTCTCTCCCTGGCCGCGGTGGGCTCCGCCCAGACCATCAGCGGCACCGTCAGCGACACGACCGGGGCGGTGCTCCCCAGTGCCACCGTCGAAGCGTCGCTCGGCGAGCGTCCCGTGGGCATCGCCACCACCGACGCGAACGGCCGCTACCAGCTGACACTCGAAGGGGGCTCCTATCATCTGACGGTCCGGCTTGGAGGATTCACCCAGGGTACGGCCGACGTCGATGTGTCGGCGGCGGCGACCCAGGACTTCCAGCTCGGGCTGGCTCCCCTCAACGACACGGTCGTGGTCACCGCCTCCCGCACGGCACAAAGCCAGCAGTCGGTTACCGAATCACTTTCGGTCTTCAGCAAAGACGACATCGAACGACTGGGCGCGGCCTCGCTAGCCGACATCGTCCGGTTTACCCCGGGACTCAGCATCGAGACCACCGGACGCGAAGGTGAGTTCTCGTCGCTCTTCAGCCGCGGGGGCGAGTCGGACTACAACCAGGTGCTGATCGACGGAGTGCAGGTGAACACCAGCGGCGGAAGCTTCGACTTCAGCCGGGTATCGGCGGCCGAGGTCGAACGGGTCGAGGTGGTGCGAGGCGCCCAGTCGGCACTCTACGGTTCCGACGCCATCGGGTCGGTCATCCAGATCTTTACCAAGCGGGGCACGCCCACCGGGGCACCGGCCGTCCAGGGGTCGATTGAAGGAGGCAGCTTCAACAGCGCCCGGGGCGACGCCCGCGTTCTGGGAGGAGCACGCAACCGGCTCAACTATCAGTTCGGCAGCGCGTTCCGTCGGACCGACGGCGCTTTCGAGGACCAGCTCCCCGAGAACGACGAGTTCCGCCAGGGCTCAGTCGACGGGGGCCTGGGCGTCATCGTCGGCAACCAGACCCGGTTGCGGGTCGGTGGCCGCTACAGCGACGCCGAGGGACGCTCAGTCGGTCAGATCGGCTTTACCCCCGGCGACACCGGAACCGGCTACGACACCAACGACTACTCCTACTACCTAACGATGGACCAAACCCTCCGGAACTGGTTCACGCACTCGGCCGGGATCACCTACTTCCGCAACGATTGGGTCTCGGTCGACAAGACCGGCGACAGCTTCCCGAGTGTGTATGCGGTGCTATCAGGCACCCCGGGTGCCCTGTTCCCTGACAGTCCGCGACTGGTGCGGCTGCTCGACCAGGCCACGTTCACCAGCCTCTCCGCCAATACATTCGACCTCGGTGCCGGTGAGTTTCTCGCTGCGACGCCGTTCGGCGTGTTCGACTTCCCGTTCCTGTTCGAGTCGGAGCACCGTCGCTACTCGGCCCAGTATCAGGCCAACGTGACCTGGGCCGGAGATCAGGTGCTCAGCGCCGGCTACGAGTTCGAACGCGAGGAGGACCCGCTCCGCGAGAACGCGACACTAGGTGGCGGCTTCGAGATCGAGAACAACGCCTTCTTCGTGCAGCAGCGCCTGGCACTGGCCGGCCAGTGGTATGCGACCGTAGGCGTCAGGATGGACGACAACAGCAGGTTCGGCACCGAGGCCAGCCCCAAGCTCTCAGCCGGTGGCTACCCGGTGCCGATCAACGACGGGGCAGTCTCGTCAGTGAAGCTCTTCGGCAACGTCGGCAGTGGGCTCAAGAACCCGACGTTCTCCGAGCTCTTCGGCTCCGACTTTGTCAACGGGAACCCCGACCTCAGGCCGGAGCGGGCCACCACCATCGACGCGGGGGTCGAGCTCACCTTCAACGCCCAGCAGTGGCTCGGACGGGTGACCTACTTCGACAACGACTATGAAGACCAGGTGGCTTTCCAGTTCTCCCAGGGGTTCGGCGGCGACGGCATCCCCGACTACCTGAACATCGCCGGATCCCAGGCCCGGGGGGTGGAGATCGAAGGGAGCCTACAGCGCCCGATCGGAGGACTCACGGTAACCGGGTCCTACGCGTATACGGACACGGAGGTGGTCGCCACGGTTAACACCAGCCAGCAGTTCCGGGCGGGTCAGCCGCTGCTGCGGCGCCCGAAGCACTCAGGAAACGTGCAGGCCACGTTCACGCAGGGCGACGCGAGCCTCCACCTGAACGTGAGGTTCGTCGGCGACAGGCACGACTCCTCGTTCCTCGGGCTCTCAAGGGTGTCTGACGGAACGCCCGTCGACATCACCGTCAATCCTGGCTACACGCTGGTGGGTGCTGGCGGCCAGTATCGGGTCAGCCCCGAGTTCACCGCCTTCGCACGCATCGAGAACCTGACCGACGAGAAGTACTTCAGCGCGCTGGGCTACCCGGGGATGCCGCGGGCATTCGTGGTTGGGGGACGATTCACCCTGAGCCGCTGAGGATGTCCTGGCGGGGCAGCTGGATCCGGAAACAGCTGCCGCCGGCCGCCACGGGCTGGTAGGTGAGTTCGCCGTGGTTCGCCTCGACGGCCCACTTGGCGATGGACAGCCCCAGACCGCTGCCACCGGGGTCGGCTGCGTTCTCGCGGCTCCGGAAGAGACGCTCGAACAAGCGGGCCCGGTCTCGCTCTGGGATCCCGGGACCGGTATCGGTCACCTCCAGGCACACGTTGGACCTCGTCTCGTAGACTCGCAGAAGAATCCGGCCTCCTTCGGGGGTGTAGCGGATAGCGTTGTCGACGAGGTTGATCACGGCCTGACGTGTGGTGATGTGGTCGGCGAGGCACGGCGGTGACGCGTTCACGTCCACGTCGAGTGTCTGACCTTTCTCTTCGGCGAGCACGCCAAGATCAGTGGCCACTTCCTCGGCGAGCGACCCCAGGTTCACCTCGGTCATTCCGGGCGTAACGTCGCCACCATCGGCGCGAGCCACGGCGAGCAGCTGGTTGACCAGTCGGGTAAGCCGATCGGTCTCCTCCAGCATGCTCTCGATCACTTCGCGATATGCCGCCGCATCACTTGGACCTCGCAGGCCGACCTCGCCTACGCTGCGAATGGCTGTCAACGGGGTCCGGAGCTCATGGGAGACGTTCCCGGTAAAGCGGCGCATCTGGAGAAAAGAAGACTCGAGCCGCCCCAGCGTGTCGTTGAACACCGCCGCCATGCGACCAAGCTCGTCCTTGGGTGTATCGATGGGCAACCGCTCGTCGAGACGTGATGCGGTGATATCGCGAGCGCGCTCCCCCATCCGAGCCACCGGAGCCAGTGCGCGCCGCGCCACCACATAGCCGACACCGCCGGCCAGCGCGACAGCCAGCGGTAATCCCAGCCCGAGCAGCAGCGCCATCTCGCGCACCTCGAGGCGCATGGTCGCCTCCGACCGCCCCACTTGGAGCACGACCGGACGACCACCCACGGTGGCTCGATCCGTCAAGAGCCGGAATGGCGCCGGGTCGGAGGGGACCGCCACGATACGTCCCACCGCACTGCGGCTCAGCTGCTCGCTGTCGGAAACCGGCAACCGCTGCGCCATCGCCGTGCGGTAGATCAACTCGCCGTCGCCGGAAAAGACCTGCAGCCAGGGACTGTCAGTGCCCCACGGATCACCCTCGAACCAAGACAGGGATCCGTCGGGCCCTTGCTGCGCCATCTCGGCGGCCCATCTGAAATCGCTGCGAAGGCGGGAATCGATCGTTCCCGACAGGTTCCTGGTAACCAGCCACAGCACCAGCCCGACATACAGGCCAAGCACCACCACCATCGCGCACACCTGCCAGGCGGTGAGCTGCGCCCGCAAACTGTGTGGCCACCAGCTGCGCATCAGTCGGCGTCCTCACGCAGAACGAAGCCGACGCCCCGCACGGTCTGGATGAGCTTCACGGGCTGACCTTCGTCGATCTTCCTCCGAAGTCGGGAGATGTGCACGTCGATCACGTTGTCGAGGGTGGTGCTGCGAGCGGTTTCTCGCCACACCTCACGGGCAAGCGTGTCGCGCGACACCACCTGCCGGGCATGCAACGCCAGGTAATGCAGCAAATCAAACTCCTTGGCGGTCAGGTCGAGGGTGTGTCCCGCCCGCTCGACCCGCCTGGTCGCATGGTCGATGCTGAGCGTCTCGACCGTGATCTGTTCCGGCTCTGCCGGACGGCCCCGGCGGGCCACCGACCGGATTCGGGCCAGGAGCTCGGCGAACGCAAAGGGCTTGACCAGGTAGTCGTCGGCACCGGCATCGAGCCCGACGACACGGTCATCGAGGCTGTCACGCGCTGTGAGCACCAACACCGGAACGTCGAGCCCCTGCTGCCGCATGGTCGTCAGTACCTCGAGACCATCCCAACCGGGCAGATTGAGATCGAGCACCACGGCATCGAACCCCTCCTTGCCGAGTCGAAAGCAGGCATCCTCCCCGGTACCCTCGACCACCACCTCGTACCCATCCCGCTCGAGACCCGTGCGAAGCGCGGACGCTACCTTTTCCTCGTCCTCGACAACCAGGAGCCGAACCGCCCGTTTGAAGTTTTCGCTGAGCTGTTCCTCCGCGGTCATCTGGACAGCTTACCGAACGCCGTCCCTTTTCAGGGAATCTTCAGGCGATCCCTTGCGACGACGACATATCATAGAGAGCAGACCCGTCGAGGTAGCAGTCATGACGCGCTGGATCGCCCTACTCGTGGCCGGATGGACCATCTTGGGGGCCGCGATCTACGCGCACCACCCTCTGAGCGAGGTCTACGACGAGGAACAGACGCTGATTCTCGAAGGCGAGGTCTCGTCGTTCCTCTTCGGAGATCCGCACTCGATGGTGCACCTTCGCGTACGAGAGATCGACGGTGAAGAGCACACCTGGGCCGTCGAATGGCGCGCCGCCTTGCAGCTCGAACGACAGGGATGGAACGCCGGCGTCCTGAGCGAAGGTGAACGCGTCCGGATCTGCGGTCACCCGGGTCGGGACCCAGGCGTCTTCCGACTCTATCTGCGGAGCTTGACCCAGCTCGCGACCGGCCGCACCACGCTCTCTCCCCAGCCAGACGATTCAACTCCCTGCGCCCGCTAGAATCGCTGGTGCTACACTCCTCGACATGTCCCTGTTAGGACCACTGCGGCACGTGGCCGGCCATCCGATGCGCGCCTACTACGTCCCCATTCTTGGCGGCGTGGTCCTGGGCAGCAGCGCCTTCATGCCCTGGATCGTGGTCGGCTCAGAGCAGTACGGCGGGGTACCGGACCTGGCCGGCTTGTGGGTACTGGGGCTGGCAGTGCTAGCCCTAGTGCTGGCCGTGCTCAGTATCGCGACCCGGAAGAACTCCCGGCACCCACTGCTGCTCGTCGGCTTGTTCGCCTTCGGTGTGCTCTTCCTGGGAGAGCGGCTGATGGAGCGCGCAGCCGCACAGCAAAGCTGGGCCACCGAGCAGGCGCGCGCGATCGTCACCGGCAATGAGGCGGGGAGCGTCTCCGAACCCTCGATGGCGCCGGGCGCCTACCTCGGGCTGGGCGCGTCGACCGTGATCGCGCTCTTTGGTCTGACCGTTGTCGTCAAAAGGGCCCCCCAGATACGCGCCCTGCCCGAAGACGACGACGTCTAGCTAGTGCGGACGTGGCGGCCAGGAGGTCGGGGCCTCGAGCCCTTCGAGAATGTCGGAGGCCCACCGGAACACATCGCGCCCGGCCACCACGCGCCGCAACGCTCGCATCCGACGGTGCTTCTCGCCCTCGCTCATCCCCAGCGCGAGCTCGAGCCCGTCAGCGAAACTCTCGACATCGTAGGGATTGATGATCACGGCGTCGTGCAGCTCCTGCGCCGCGCCGGCCAGCTCGCTGAGCACGAGCACCCCGCCGAGGTCTTCGCGAGCGGCCACAAACTCCTTGGCAACCAGATTCATGCCGTCGTGCAGCGAGCTCACCAGGCAGAAATCAGCGAGCCGATAGAGCGCTACGAGACGTCGGACGCGTAGCGCGGACGTTCGATAGCGAATAGGACCATCGGTCGGTCTATGTCCGTGCTTGATGTTCAACTCGGCCACCCGGCAGTCGATGTCGGCCGCCACGGCGGCGTAGCTCTCGAGCTTGGAACGGGAAGGCACGGCGATTTGAACAAAGGTGAGCTCGTCGCACAACTTTGGCCAACGCGTGAACAGGCAGTCGAGCGCGTTCAGCCGCTCCGGGATCCCCTTGGTGTAGTCCAGCCGATCGACACCAATGCCCACCTTCGGCGTCTCGATGCGCAACTCCCGACGGAGGCGCGTCATTTCGGTGTCAAGCCCGGGGTCACGGGTCACACTTCGGATCCGATCGAAGTCGACGCCGATCGGGACCGCGCAGACGCTCGTAGTCCGATTGTTCAGATGCACGCGGCTGCGGCTCGCTTTAGCTCCGAGCTCAGCGCGAGACGCGGCAAGAAAGTTCCGGCGGTCCCGTTCGAGCTGGAAGGCTAGCAGGTCGGTGGCTACCAGTCCTTCCAGAATGTCGCGCCGATAGGGACAACTCCGGAACTTGTCGGGGTGTGGAAACGGAATGTGCCAGAAGAGCGCGATCGGCGTCTCCGGATGTGACTCGCGCAGATAACGAGCCACAAGCGTCAGGTGGTAGTCCTGTATGAAGACCGGCGTCCCGGAGTCGGGAAGCTCAGCCGCCACCGCTTCGGCGAACCGGCGATTGATCTCCTGATATGCACGCCAGTCGGCCGAGCGAAACACCGGCTCTACATGGGCCACGTGGCAGAGCGGCCAGAGGCCCTCGTTCGCGAACCCCTCGTAATAGCGGCGCTCTTCCGTCTCGGTCAGCCAGATGCGGCGGAGAGTGTAGGTGGGGGCGTCGGGTGGCACCTGTACCCGGTCGGCCTCGTCGACTATGTCCCGGTCGGCACCCCCCGCCCCGTGCGCGATCCACACGCCGCCACGCTCACGCATGAGGGCATCGAGCGCGACCGAGACGCCACCGGTCGTGGGCGACCAGGTAACCCGGCCCTCGTCGTCGAACGCATGCAGATAGGGCTCGCGGTTCGACACCACCGCGAGCGGTCGGGTCGACCCGCCGTAACGAGAAGCCTCAGACCGCAACATCGCTCACAGGTGCACGCCGATCGCACGGGCGATCGACACGCGGCCGCCAGGAAACACTCGGACGGAATCCAGCTCTACACGCCGAACGAGAGCCCGCAACCACACTCGGTCGTCGCGTTCGGATTTCGCAACACGAGGTTCTGTCCCAGCATGTTCGGGTCGCAGTCGAGGACGGTGCCGTCGAGATACTTGAAGCTCTTAGGATCAACGAAGATGCGGGTACCGCCGTGGCCTTCGAACACCTGATCCCCATCCGCAGGAGCCTGCTCCCACTTGAAGATGTAGCTCAGACCGTTGCAACCGCCAGCCTTGATGCCCACGCGCAGACCGCCGTCAGCGATCCCCTCCTGATCCATCCCGCTCTGAATCCGTTTGGCTGCCGCTTCGGTGATCTCAATCATGATGTCCACGTCCAGTGTATCGCACCGCGGGCCAGCACCTGCCAGGCACCCCACCTCAATCGGACCAGCCTGGCGGCAGCGGCTCGTCGGCGAGATCGAAGACCTCGACTGGCGCCCGGAGACGAATAACTAGGGTACGGACCAGCTCGACCACGCGGTCGACCTCGTCGGCGGTGTTGAACCGGCCCAGTCCGAAACGGAGTGAGGCCTTGCTCAAGGTCGACGACAAGCCCAGTGCCTGGAGCACATGGGACGGCCCTGACGAGGTCGTTGTACACGCCGCGCCCGACGACACGGCGACGTCTGTGAGTCCAGTGAGGAGCTGCTGTCCACTGACCCCTTCGAAGGACACGTTCAGATTATGCGGAAGCCGCGCCTCCATCGAACCGTTCACGTGTACGCCGTCGAGCGCACCCCGCAGTCCGTCAGCGAGTCGATCCCGCAACGCCGCCAGTCGAGCCGACTCCTCGGCCATGCCGTCGAGGCCAATGCGCGCGGCCTTTCCGAACCCGACGATGGCGGGGACGTTCAGGGTGCCGGACCGGAGCCCGGTCTCGTGCCCGCCCCCTTCGACCAGCGGGGTCAGCTCCAGACCATCTCGGACGAACAACGCGCCGATGCCCTTCGGTCCATGAAGCTTGTGGGCGGTGAGGGACACCAAGTCGATCGGATCAGCCGAAACGTCGATGTGGATCCGGCCCACGGCCTGCGCCGCGTCGGTGTGAAACCGTGCCCCCGCCGCCCGGGCCACCCGGGCTAGCTCGCCAACCGGGTGGAGGACCCCAATCTCGTTGTTCGCCGCCATGACCGAGACCAGGATCGTCTCTGGGGTCAGAGCACTGACCAGCGTGTCCATCTCGAGGAGCCCGTCGTCCCGAACCGGGAGATATGTAACCCGCAGTCCCTGTCGTTCGAGAGCCGCGCACGGGTCGAGGACCGCCCGGTGCTCGGTCTCCACGGTCACGACATGGTTGCCCGCCGAACGCTCGGCGTCGGCGACCCCCTTGATGGCGAGGTTGTTTGACTCGGTAGCGCCGCTCGTGAACACCAACTCGCGGGCCGAGCTGCCGACAAGCGCAGCCACGTCTGCCCGGGCGGCAGCAACCGCATCCCTCGCGGTCCAGCCAAACCGATGATGGCGGCTCGACGCGTTGCCGAAGTGCTCCTCGAAGAACGGGACCATCGCCTCGATGACGCGGGGATCGACCCGCGTCGTGGCGTGCCCGTCCATGTAGATGGTCAACGACTCGACGCGGCTACCCTGGAGGCGGGACTAGTGGCGGAGCGAGGCGAGGTGGCAATCGGCACCAGCGGCGGTTCATCCGCGGCCAGTTCCTTCAAACTGTAAGAAGTCAGTGCCCGAACGATCTGATCCTTGATACGCCAAAGCGGATCGCGGATGTTGCAGGTTGCGTACTGTTCGCAGTCGTCGTCGGAAGTCGTACACGCCGTTACCATCACCGGTCCGTCGATGGCTTCGATCACGTCGGCCACCGCGATCTTGGCTGCGGGGCGACCGAGCAAATAGCCGCCGCGGGTGCCGTGTTGAGACACCAGCAGCTTGCGGCGGGCCAGGCGCTGCAGCACCTTGGCCATTAACTCCACGGGAATGCCATAGCGGCTGGCGATCTCTCGAGCGCTGGCAGCCTCGGTCTCCGACCGTGAAGCCAGATCCTTGAGCGCCATCAACGCGTACTCGGCTTTCTTGGACAGTCGTAACATTGCTACCCTGGTGGCGCCATTGTATCGCGCCCCCCCCACGACCGCGTTAGTACTTCGGCAGACGGGGATCAATCTGGTCAATCCAGGCCAGGATCCCACCCTCCAAATTCCGCGCGCCGCCGTATCCTGCCTCGCGGAGCAGCGCCACGGCCTTGCCACTCCGCACACCGGACTTGCAATGCACGACGAGATCCTCGGCGCCTTCGAGCTCAGCCAGACGGGTGGACAGCTCCCCGAGCGGGATCAGCCGCGAGCCAGGAATTCGACAAATCTCGAACTCCCGGTTCTCCCGTACGTCGAGCAGCAGGAAGTCGTCGCCCCGATCGATCCGCTCCTTGAGCTCGGCCACCGTGACCTCACCATCGGCCGCCGCAGGGGCAGGCGGCGGCGTGGGCACGATGCCGCAGAACTGCTGGTAGTCAATCAGCTCGGTAACGGTAGGCGCATCGCCACAGACCGGACAGTCGGAATCACGTCGAACCTTCAGCTCCCGGAACCGCATCTTAAGCGCATCGAACAGCAGGAAGCGCCCGACCAGTGGCTCCCCGGCACCCAAGATCAACTTAATCGCCTCAGTTGCCTGCAGCGTGCCCACGACACCAGGCAGGATGCCGAGTACCCCACCCTCGGCGCAGCTCGGAACGAGCCCGGGCGGCGGCGGCTCGGGAAACATGCAGCGGTAGCAGGGACCGCCCGACACGCCAAAAACCGATGCCTGACCCTCGAACTGGGAGATGCTGCCGTAGACATTGGGCTTACCGGACAGGACGCAGGCGTCGTTGACCAGATAGCGCGTCGGGAAGTTGTCGGTGCCGTCGACCACCATGTCGTAGTCGGAAAACAGCTGGAGCGCGTTCTCTGAGGAGAGCGCCATCTCGTGCGGTACGACGTTCACCTCAGGATTCAGCGCCTGTAGGCGGGAGCGGGCGGACTCGAGCTTCGGTCGACCGACGTCCGGGGTGCCATGGATGATCTGCCGGTGAAGGTTGCTGAAGTCAACCTCGTCGAAGTCGACGATCCCCAGGGTGCCCACTCCCGCAGCGGCCAGATAGAGCGCCACCGGTGAACCCAGTCCGCCGGCACCGACACAGAGCACCTTGGCGCCCTTGAGCTTCAGCTGCCCGTCCATACCGACCTGCGGCATGATGAGGTGCCGGCTGTAGCGGGCCACCTCGTCGTTGGTCAGGGGTGCGACGCTCACCGTCCGCTCCCACCCGCCACCGACGGGATGATGCTGACCGTGTCATCGTCGGTCACCGGGGTCTGTTCCTTCTCGAGATACCGGATATCGTCGTCGTTCACGTAGATGTTCACGAAGTTCCGGAGCGACCCATCCTCGCCGTACAGGTGCTTGCGCAGCTCAGTGTGCTCGCTGGCCAGGTTAGCTAGGAGCTCGCCGACCGTGCTGCCGGTCGCCTCCACCTCCTCCTGGTTGCCGGTGTAGCCGCGCAGCGGAGTGGGAATCAGAATCTTGGTTGCCATCGTCTTTGTCCGTCTTCGTTCTTCATACCCCGGCGTCCTCATCCGGGTCTGCCTCTATGAGCTGCTCTTCATCGAACGCAGACCGATCGTTGCGGAGCCGCCACGACGTCATCTGGCCCGGGTCGCCACCGTCCACGCCGATGATCACATACGAGAACACCGGCCAGGCATGCTCGAGGTCATAGCGCGATGGCCGAGCCGGTGCGTCCGGGTGCGAGTGGTAGAAGCCAAGCAACCCGGCTTCCAACTCGGCCGCGTGCCGCTCGGCCGCCTGATAGTCGTTCGGACGCACCAAGAACCGCCGCCGCGGCCCATCGTCGGTTGTGTTGGGCAACGCCAGGGCGGCCGTGACGAGTCCGCCGAGGCCGATCAGGGCCCCACAGCATTCGTGGGGATACGTCTCGCGACCGTGGTGTCGGATCGCGGACGCGGCCGCCGGCCGCAAGGTCAGTCCGGACCGCCCCATCTCACGCCGAGTCGGTCTCGTATCCTTTCTCTCGCCAGGCCAACGTGCCGCCGTCCATGCTCCGAACGTTGCGATAGCCGAGCGACTTCAGGAACAGCAGCCCAGACAAGGACGCATTCCCTCGCTGGCAGACACTGAAAATTGGCGCGTCCAGATCCTGGGGCAGGATCGCCTGGACCCCGCTCTCGCCGTCCAGGTCAGCGAGCGGCACGTTGTAGGCGCCAGGAATGTGCGCCTCGTCGTACTGCTCGCGCGGCCTGACGTCCAGTACGAACGGCTTGCTCTCGGTCCATTGTTCGTGCGCGGCGTCCACCCCGACGGTGAGCTCCGGATTACCACGGATGTTCTCGCGCATCCGCTCCATCAGCGGGTTCTTGCCCGCGCCGTTGGTTGCCCCCTGCGCCGCCATGCCTGGTAAATGCCGGACAAAGGAGGAGGCGTACTTGAACGCGTTGTCCGGAAAAATGACGGCCACAATGTTGCCTGGCTTGTCTGGCACCATCTTCAGCGCACCGGCCAGCGCCATCGAGCAACTCGGCCCGGCGGTGATGCTCTCTTCCCGGTTGAGCCGGAGGCAAAGGTCGTATGCTGTCTCGTCGTCCACCTCGACGACCGCGTCGTACTCATCGGGCCGGAACAGCTGGGTCTGCTCGAGCTGGCGCAAACTCCGGACACCAGGAATGTCGTGTCCGTCCATAGGATGGACGCCGATCACCTGCACGTCCAACCGCTGCTCTTTGAGATATCGTCCGGTGCCGGTGATGGTGCCGCAGGTCCCCAATCCAGCCACGAAGTGCGTCACGCGCCCCTCGGTCTGACGCCAGATCTCTGGCCCCGTGGTCTTGTAGTGGGCCTCCGGATTCGCCTCGTTCACATACTGATTGAGCATGTGAAAGTCGGAACGGTCACCGAGCTCCATCGCCTTGGCGATCGCCCCCTCCGGCGCCCCTGGGGCAGGGCACAGCGTGTCTTGCAGCTCCATGACGTCGGCGCCAAAGAACCGGAGCATGGTCCGCTTCTCCAGCGGAATCTCGCTCGACAAGGGAGTGGTCAGCGAGTAGCCCTTGGCGTTGGCCAGCATCGCTAGGGCCATCCCGGTGTTGCCCGAGGTCGGCTCGACCAGCTTCTGGCCCGGCCCGACGGTCTGACGCTCCTCGCCGTCTTCGAGCAGGTTGTCCGCCACCCGGTCCTTGACCGCACCGAACGGGTTGTACCACTCCAGTTTCGCGTAGACCTGGGTATGCTCGAAGCCCACCACGCGGTTCAACCGCACGAGGGGCGTCGGGTTGTCCGCGTCACAGCGCAACCCGAGAATCGAGTCGTAGATCCGCAGCGCATGGTCGTTCATCGCGGGGCCTGTCCTGGTATGAACACGATGGCGGTCAGAGTCCGAACCGTACATGTTATGCCGCGGGAGGTCGTGCTTCAAGCGCGCCCCCGGAAAGGCCAAACACACCGCAACGGCGAGTTACACTGTGGGACGCTTCACGATCGTGACCGGATCCGGCCAGCCAGGCGACCGGCTCGGCGGTCCGCCCACCCGGACGAATAGAGGACCTCGACGTGGACACTGTTTCGCTGCTCGTAGGCCTAGCCCTTGGCCTTGTGGTCGGAGGGACCGCGGGCTGGCTCCTCGCCAAAACTGGCGGTGGGAACACGTCGGCCGCCACACAGGCCGCCGCCGCCCGGGCCCGGGCGGAGGAGATCGGAAAACGGGTGAGCCAGCTCGAACAGGAGCTAGCCCAGCGTGAGCGCGAACTGAACGAGGCCCGGCAGCACGCCAGCGAGCTAGCCGAACGGGTGGTCCGGACGACGGCCGAACGCGACGGCGAACGCCGCTCCACGGCCGAGCGGGTCCGATTGCTCGAGCAGGCGGAGCAGACGCTGCGCGAGGCATTCGCGGCGGTCTCGGCCGAGGCGCTGCGCGCCAACAATCAGTCGTTTCTGCAACTGGCGAAGACCGCGCTCGGCGAGTTCCAGAAACAAGCGACTGTGGACCTAGACCATCGGCAGCAGTCGATCGACAACCTCGTGCGGCCGCTCCAGGACACCCTTGGTCAGGTCCAAACGAAGCTGCAGGAGGTGGAGCGCGACCGGGCCAGCTCCGAATCCAGACTCAACGAACAGCTCCAGACGCTGGCTACCTCCACAACCAACCTGGAGCGCGCCCTGCAGACCCCACATGTCCGTGGTGGGTGGGGCGAGGTACAGCTCAGACGGGTGGTTGAGCTGGCCGGCATGCTCGACCACTGCGACTTCACCGAGAAGACGACGGTCACCTCCGACGACCGCAAGCTCGTCCCCGACATGGTGGTGAAGCTGCCAGGCGGGCGACACATCATCGTCGACGCCAAGGTGCCGTATGTCGCCTATCGCCAAGCGGTGGAGAGCCAAGGGCAGGAGGAGCGGCTCGCCCGGCTGAAGGAGCACGCAGGTCAGGTAAAGGCGCACATGACCGAGCTTGGCAGCCGGGGCTACTGGGCCCAGTTCCAGCCGGCACCGGAGTTCGTCTTCATGTTCCTTCCCGGCGAAGGCTACTTCAGCGCCGCCCTGCAGCACGACCCGGCACTGATCGAGTTCGGGGTAGGCCAGCGCGTAATCCCGGCCAGCCCGCTGACCCTGATCGCGCTCCTGCGTGCGGTTGCCTACGGGTGGCAGCAAGAACGGATCGCCAGAAACGCCGAGACGGTCAGTCAGCTCGGGCGTGAGTTGTACGAACGGATCTGGCGGCTGGCTGGACATCTCGATGATCTGTCCAAGGGACTGACCAGAACGGTGGACGCCTACAACCGCACCGTCGGAACCATCGAATCCCGGGTACTGGTGACCGCGCGCCGGTTCAAGGAGCTTGGGGTCAGTGCTGCTGAACCGATCCCGGAGACCAACACGGTCGAACGGACCCCACGCCCCCTGCAGGCGCCGGAGATGGCGGACATGTTCGGCGACCCTGACGACGAGGACCAGCGGTGATGCAGGTCCCCTCATTCGACCTTGAGCGCTGGCAGTCGCTCCACGAGCATCAGGTAGAGATCAACCTCTCGGAAAGTGGTGTCAAACCGCTCCGGCTGGAGGAGCTGACCGACACAATCGGTGACGTCCTGGGGCCGATCGAGCTGGGTTACGCACAGACCAACGGCACCGCCGCGCTCCGCGACCGGATCGCCGCGCTCTACCCCGGAACCGGACTCGCCGAGATCCTGGTCACCAACGGCAGCGCCGAGGCTAACTTCATCTGCGCCTGGCACCTGCTCGAACCGGGCGACGAGATCGTCGTCGTCCAGCCGAACTACATGCAGGTGGCGGGCACCGCCCGCTCTTTCGGCGCCACCGTCCACCCGGTCTGGCTCGAGGAAGGCCCGGACAGCTGGCAACTTGATCTCGACGCTGTCGCCGCGACGGTCAGCCCCCGCACCCGCCTGATCGCCTTCAGCAACCCGAACAATCCGACCGGAAGCCAGATCGATGCTGCCAGCCTCGACCGGCTGTGCGATATCGCGGCCACGCATAATTCGTGGATCCTGGCCGACGAGGTATATCGCGGCGCTGAGCTGTCTGGACCACTCACCGAGACGGCGTGGGGTCGGTATGACCGGACGCTGGTGGTCAGCGGGCTCTCGAAAGCGTACGGACTCCCGGGCCTCCGAATCGGCTGGGTCGTTGGTCCGACCGACACCGTGGCGGAGCTGTGGGGGTGCCGAGACTACACGTCGATCGTCTCCGGCACCCTAAGCGACCGCCTCGCCCAGCTGGCCCTCGATCAGCGGGAACGACTGCGGGCCCGGGCCCGCAGGATTCTCCTCAACAATCAGGCGCGAGTCGACCGCTGGGTCGAATCCACCGACGGCTACCATCAGACACCGCCCCAGGCCGGTGGGGTGACCTTGATAGGCTATGCTGGTTCGGTTGGTTCCGCTGAACTTGCCGAGACGCTCTTGGTCGAGCATGGGGTGCTGATCGTCCCGGGCTCCCAGTTCGATCTTGAGGGATATCTCCGTGTCGGCATCGGCGGCACAGCGGCACCGCTTGCCGAGGGCCTAGCCCGCTTGGCTCTCGCCTTCTCGCAGTGAACGGACGCTGCCGGTTCACGGCGCGATCAGCATTCTTGGAGTGAGACGATCAGCATGAGTGACAACGCGACGAGCAATCCGACCAACAACGGTCCGTTGGCGGGACTCACCGTCTTGGACCTGACCCGGGTGCTCTCCGGCCCCTACTGCACGATGATGCTCGCCGACATGGGTGCCCGCGTCATCAAGGTGGAACAGCCGGGCAAGGGCGATGACACCCGGGGGTGGGGGCCACCGTTCCAGAAGGGAGAGAGCTCCTACTTCCTCAGTGTGAATCGGAACAAGGAAAGTATCACCCTCAACTTCAAGCAACCCGAGGGCCGCGCGGTGCTCGACAAGCTGATCGCCGAAGCGGACGTGCTGGTCGAGAACTTCCGCCCCGGAGCACTGGGCCGTCAGGGGTTGGACTACACGAGCCTGTCGGCGTCGCGTCCGGATCTCGTGTACTGCTCCATCTCCGGGTTCGGCCAGACTGGGCCGCGCAGCTCTGAACCGGGCTACGACGCGGTCATGCAGGGCGAGGGTGGCCTGATGAGCATTACCGGCCCCGCCGGCGGCACCCCGTACCGGCTCGGGGTCGCCATCGCCGACATCGTGACCGGCATGTTCGCCGCCTACGGCGTCGCGATGGGCCTGCTGGCACGCGAGCGCACCGGGAAAGGCCAGCACATCGACATCGGCATGCTGGACTCAGTAGCGGCCGTCTTGACCTATCAGGCCGGCATCTACTTCGCCACCGGCCAAGCGCCGCCTAGGCTGGGCAACCAGCATCCGACCATCGTGCCCTACGAGACGTTCAGCGCCTCGGATGGAGACATCGTGGTGGCGGTCGGCAACGACAACCTGTTCGTCAAATTCTGTGGCGTCATCGGCACGCCGGCGTTGTCCGAGGACGAGCGCTTCGCCACCAACGCGGGACGGATCGAGCACCAGGATGCATTGCGCCCGCTACTGGCCGAGCGGATCGGCACCCGGACCCGTACCGACTGGCTGTCGGCGCTCAAGACTACCGGCATCCCGTGCGGCTCGGTACGGGATCTGGCTGAAGTGCTGACCGATCCACAGCTCCAGGAGCGGCTGATGGTGCTCGGCGTCGATCATCCCAAGGTCGGACCAATGCAGGTCCTTGGCGTGCCAGTCAAACTGGCCACCACCCCCGGCGGGGTACGCACGCCGCCACCAACCCTCGGTCAGCATACCGACACAATCCTCGCGGAGCTTGGCTACAACGCTGCCGCTCGTGGTGCGCTCGCCGAGGCGCAAGTAATCTGACCGGGCAAGGGCATACAGGCCTTTCGGAGACGACGGACCGGGCTAAGCTGCGCGTTGCCGGGCAAAGTCCTGCTCACGGCCGGCGCCGTCTACGCGCACTTTCTTTCGCCAAGCGGAGGACCACTCCCGCTCGACCTCAAGACCCGCACCGTTTCTCTCAACTTCGTGGCCCGGCTCTTTCTGACGACCCGGATCGCGAGCGTGCAACCGCATGTGGGCGTCGGGGCAAGCCTGGGCTTCTGGCGCTAGACCGAGGCGGGCAGCTTCGTGAACTTCACGGACCCGCTCCAGCTTCCAGGACAGCTTCATCGATCAGGGTGCCGCAGTCGCACCAATGGCTCTGGGTGACGTGCGCGTTCTCCTTGGCGAACGCGTGCTCGTGGGAGGCGCGGTTCGCTACCAGGTCATCTACGCTTTCTGGATTAGGCCCCTTACCGCGCGACGAAGACTTTGAGAGCATCTAGCAGGAACGCAAGGACGTGCTCATCGGTCAGCTGGCCAAGCGGAACGTCCGGTGCCAGCGGGCGTTCGACCGTGGACACGCGCCGGCCCCGTGCATGCGCCACCTCGGTCAGGATCGTGACCGGATCAGCGGTCGCGTCGATCGACAGGTCTACGTAGTCCTCCTTCCGCCGCTCCGAGACCAGCCGCACCGAACCGGCCGGCGTCGACAGGCGGAACTCGAATCCTTCGACGCAAAGTACTCTTGCCACCTGCTGCATAACCGGCGTGGCCACCGACTCAAGGAATCGCTCGGCGGTGCCGGCGTCCTCCTCGGCTCGCCGTCGGCGCTCGGCAGCTTCCTGGCGCGCCTGCTCGATCATCCGTTGGAGGCGCTGGCGCACATCGGCTACGTCACTCATGTCTCGGCCTCATCGGGACGGTCCGCGCCAACCTCGTAGATCCGCACCAGCTCAACAAGCTTGTAGCCACGGGTCTGATAGGCCGGCACAATCCGCTCCGTCCGCAGATACTGCAACATTCCATCATCGGCATAGTCCGGCAAACCAACGTCGTCAAGCTCGCCCAGCTCGCGCTCGAGCCCGTTCATAGTCATCACTGCTTCTTCCACCTGTCGTCGAACCGGAATCATTCCGAACCGACGTTGCCGGACTTCACGCTCGCGAGTCTGGAACCGTACGAAAAGCTCGTTACTAATGAAGTTGTACTCGACGTCCGCATGAGAAGAGGAGGCATCCTCGACCCGGACGAACGACACGGCTTCGATCGTGCGCAGGGCGTCTACCAGGACCTGAGTGAACGCGCCCTCGCCCGACCAGCTGTCGGTATCGAGCTCCATAGTGACCGTGTCGCAACGGCAGCCGCGTCAGCGTGGGTCGCCGACCACCTCGATGACGCCGCGCATCATCTCACGGTGCGGGGAACAGGTGTAGCTCTGCGTACCGGACCCCGCCGGCGCCTCGAGCTCGAGGGTGGTAACGGTGTCAGCCTCGATCGTACGAGTCGCCAGTCCCCAGTCGTCGATCGCGAGGTTATGGTCGATGCCAGGGTCGAGGTTACGCAGCACGAACCGGACCCGTTCGCCCGCCTGGAGCCGAATCGTGGGGTTGGGTCGCGTGTCGCCTTCGAGGTAGAACGCCATGTCGCGGGTGACGAGCGTGATCTCGCGCGCCACGGGGGTGCTGGTGGCGGCCAGGGGCAGCAGCAGGAAGAGCCCCACGAACACAAAGACCACCGCCGCCGCGACCACGCCGTGAGATCCGCCCCAGCTATCGCCCCAACCGGACCGCTTCGGTCGCCACTCTTCGTCACGCTCCATCGTTGTCCTCAATCTCCAAGCTCGCCATCGAACGTCGTTCGCCTCATCCGACGATGAGACCCGTCACGTACATCACGGCAACCCCGACCAGTAGTCCACTCGCCACCGGGGTGGTAGCCAGATGCCGACCGAGCGGCTGCTCACCGACCGTCTGCCTGACCAGCTGCACGATCACCTGGGCGATGGCACCCGCCCCCAAGGCCAGGCAAACCACCGACCAAATCGGCGAGTAAATGAGACCGCCGATCCAGGCACCCAGAATCGTCGGGGCGCCACCCAAGATGCCGAGGCGGACGAGCTGTCCCAGCCGGACGCGGGTCCTAGCCAGCGGCGCCACGATCGCGAGTCCCTCGGTCGTGTTGTGCAGCGTGAACCCAACAATGAGCACCGTGCCCAACGCCGCCTCTCCCAGCGCGAAGGCGGCTCCGATGGCCAGCCCTTCGCCGAAGTTGTGCAGCCCGATGCCGGTCGCGATCAGCAGGGCCAGCACCCAGCCGCGTCGCCCCGCTTCGGGTACGCCCTGCCGAGTGCGCAGCCAGGCCCCCACCATTTCCAGACCGAGGAAGGAGGCGCCGGTGACCGTAAGAAACAGGGCGACAGCCTGGAACGAACCAGGCGCCAGGGCGGCCGCCTGGAGCCCGTCGTGCCCGGCCTCGATCAGCAGGAACAGCAACAACCCGGTGGTCAAGGCCAGGATGAAATCCAGCCCCCGCTTCTCCATCCGTCCGACCATCGGCAGCCAGAGCAGGCCGATGGCGACCGGAATCACTCCGACATAGATTCCGATCAAGGCGAAGACGGCGAAGAACCGGACGCCCGGACGCGGCGCCTCCACCGCCACGGCGACCTCGTGATCGAACGTCACCCCGGTAGAGGTAACGATCCGCACGACGTGCGCGTCACCACTCACCCAGGGATAGGGAATGGTTAGTTTGGTCTGCCCGAGATGCCCCAAGGTTGCCGCGGGTTCGGAGGTGAACGACCAGTAGGCGTCGTCCACCTGCACCTGGGCAATAGTGACCGTGTCTGGCCCGTCGTTCAGCACGGTAGCCACGATCCCGTCGGGGCCCAGCGCGACCCGCTGAAACGCAAGCTCTTCAACCGGTGGGAAGTCCTCGCCTCGCACCGCGTCGGCCGGACCGTTCCAGTAGATGAGACCGAGCAACCCGGACAGCAACACCAGCGGCAGAAGGGCGCGGCCCCAGGCGAAGCCGGTCCCGGCGGAGGACCGCGTGTCAGTCACTGTGGGCGCGCTCCTCGGCCCTAAAGAGTCCCATCCACCCCAACTCGGCGAACTCGCTCTGGTGGGCGTGGAACATGAAGTCACCGGGGTAGCGGAAGGTGGTCTCCAGGATGGCCCGCTCGCCCTGACACAACATGATCGTGTCGGTAGTCTCAGTCGGAACCAGGGTGGTCCCGGTCCGTGAGACATCGAAAAACATCGCGTGGAGGTGGAAGCTGTTAATGAGATCGAACTCGGTCAGATTGACGACATACATCCGCACCCGCTCGCCCACCCGCACCGTGACCGGCTCGTGCATGTAGAAGCTGGCCGCGGTGTTGACCGCATAGACCTCGTTCTCAGCGTCGAAGTTGGTGTCGAATGCGTTGAGCACCATGACGAGCTCGTCGGCCGGGGGACGCGGCGTCTCGGCAGGCGGATCGACGATGAAGGCGCCGTAGAGCCCCTTATGCACGTGGCGCTTCAGCGGATTAGCGTGACAGTGATAGAGGTGGACGCCGAACGGGTCGGCGTCGAACTCGTATACGAACCGATCACCAGGCATCACCTGATGGGCCGGCAGCGACCCATCCATCTCTGGCGTGTGCCAGCCGTGAAAGTGGATGGTGTGCGGATGAGCGCCCTGGTTGACGAAGTTGATCCGGATACGGTCGCCAGCCCTGGCGCGAATCGTCGGCCCTGGCACCTGCCCGTTGTAGGTCCAAGCAGGGAAGAAGACACCCGGTGCGATCTCGATCTCGCGGTCTACGGCAAACAACTCGTACTCGCGGAGGAGCGTGCCGTCCTGGCGTGGGGTCTCCCGGTAGAAGCGCGCCCGCTCGTCGGCCGGCAGGTCAGAGAAGTTCCAGGCTCTGAGAAAGGCCATGGGGTCGAACGACTCGGTCGAGACGCGGCCGACCGGCCCCATGGCGTTGCCGAGATGGTCAGGACCCGACCCCTCGGGTCCTGCCTGACCGCCAGCGGCCCCTCGCGAGGCCAGCGCGACGCCCCCGGTGAGGGAACCGAGACCGGCCGCACGGATCCATGCGCGTCGTGACCAGTGCCTGTTTTCGGCCTCTCCCTGGTTCTGCATTTGAGTCGTTGACAGTTCCATTTTGAGAACTCAAAATATAGGGTGAATAGGCTACACATGTCAAACTTCTGTCGAACAGCTCCGTGATGCTCCCTTCAAGCACCGTCGAGAACTACCTCAAGGCCCTGTATCAGGCACAGGTCGCACTCGAGAATGACAAGGCACTGGTGCCGATGGGTCAGCTGGCAAGCGCAGTTGGGGTAGCGCCTGGCACGGCGACAACCATGGTCAAGGCGCTGGCCAAGTCCGGACTGGTTGATTACGAACCGTATCTGGGTGTCCGGCTCTCAACCGCCGGGGCGGCGCTGGCGACCATGGTCCTGCGGCGGCACCGCCTTATCGAGCAGTTCCTGGTCGAGATCATGGGAATGAGCTGGACAGAGGTGCACGAGGACGCCGAAAAGCTCGAGCATGTCGTCTCGGACCGCCTGATCGAGCGGATGGACGCCATGCTGGGACACCCTTCGGTCGACCCGCACGGCGACCCGATCCCGACTCCTGATGGGGACATGGCGCCGCACCGCTATCACTCGCTGCTGACCTGTCCGCTGCACACCCAAGTGAAAGTGACCCGGGTTGCCGATCAGGACGCCATCTTCCTACGGTTCCTGGAAGCGCAGCGGCTCAAGCCTGGTCAAGCGCTCGAGGTTGAAGCGCGGGACTCGGCCGCTGACAGCGTGCAGCTGCTGACCGAGGGGCAGCGGCGCATCACGATCGGCGCCAAGGCCGCCTCGAAGGTGCTGATAGAAGTCGCCTAAGGCGCTATCACGGAGACGTCGAAGACCCTCAATGTGGCCCGATGGGTGATTCCAGGCAAGGCTTCCTACTGGAACTTGGGCGATGGACGTGTCGCCGACCTCTCCTTACCTTCCCAACCGACCGATCAACTAGCGCGCTCGCCGCTAATTGCGCAAGAAGTTTCGCTGTAGAAATGACCTTCTGTACCCATTCACCAACCAACTCGCACAACCTCTCGATTCGGTAGGGGAAAAAATCCCTGCGGTGGGGGAAACATCTCTGAAGGCCGCCTCGTGGTAGCTAAACCCGGTCTTCGAGTTCGGCCAGAACTCGACAGTGTCTATTTGTGTCTTGAGCTATTGCCACAAGAAACGTCACTCGTTCGAGGACGGTAAGCCAATACGCTTAAGCGGCGTAGGTTGCCGAGGAGGTGGGCGTTTCCCACACGGTAACCCGTGTCACCGGCAGGCCGCTCTCACGCGCCTGCGAGTAGATCAGCTCGGCTAGACACTCAGCGGTTGGGTTGACGTCGACCACAAACACCGGCTCCCCCATCCCCCGCAACGCGTCGACCAGCGGGTCGTCCCGGCGAAGGATCATCTTGTGATCCAGCTCGCGATCGACCCACCCACCGATCAACTCCAAGATCTCACGAAAATCGCGCACCATCCCGCGGCGATCGAGCTTCTGAGCCGACACCTCGATCTCGACCACGGCGTTGTGGCCGTGCGGATGCCGGCAATCACCGTCGTACTCCATCAAGCGATGGCCATAACAGAACGAGATCCGTTTCATCACAGCGTGCATGGCGGTGTCAGAACTTCCATGGATCGACAAACTCGGTCGCCGACAACCTGCTAGTCGCCCCCATCGCCCTCGGCACGGTCCCGCGCCTGGCGCTCAAGCTCCGCCACGAGCTCGTCACGGCGGTGGACGAGCTCGCGACGCGGCCGACGCGCGTGCGAGGACCCTACCGCGTACTCACAGAAGATCGGGAACGCGATGGTCGTATCGCAGTAAGCCACCACGGCGTCCGGCAGCATGCCAGGGTTTACCTTCCCCCAGCTGACAGCCTCCGACGGTGTCGCGCCGGAGAGCCCGCCCCAGACCACCTGATCGGTCGTAATCTGAATGAAGTACTCGTTCCCGCCCTTCGGAATGCCGTAGATCTCCCAAAGCGTCGGCTGGCCCTGCAGGTAGAAGTTCTTTGGCGACCCGCCTCCCAGGATCACGCAGCCGTTCCGGGTGCCGGAAAGGATGATGGCCGCGACCTCGTTGACATCGCGGCTGGGGTCGATGACGCATCCGCCACCCGCGCCAAGCAACGACTGCCAGGCGACGTTCATACCAATGGAACTGTCGCCTGGTGAAGAAGTGTAGACCGGCACGCCCGCCGCTGAGGCGGCCGCCACCAGCGAATGCGACTCGCAACCGGGGTGACACTCTCGTAGGTCCTCGCCGAGCGCCTGATGAAAGGTGGCCGACGCCACCGGGCCCTCTAGCCCGCTCCGCACCAGGAAGTCCCGGACGTAGGCATCGGTCTCGAGCAAGACATCGGCCGGGAAGAGGACGTCATAGATGCGGATGATCCCGTCTTCGTGGAGCTCCACGTCATCGAGAAACGGCGAGCCGCGGTGCAGTGTGAAGTTCAGGGCATAGTGGAGGTCGTGGTAGAGGTTCGCGCCAGTGCTGATCACAAAGTCGACCAGCCCCCGCTCCATCAGCTCGATGACGCACCCGCCAAGCCCAGCCGGAGTAAGTGCCCCGGCCATCGTAAGGCCGATGGTCACGTCATTGCCGGGGTCGAGCATCTTGTCACTGTAGACCCGGCAGGCTTCCGACAGACGACCGGCGTTGAACGCCTGAAAGCCGTCGTCGACGAGGCGGCGGATTTGCGGCTGACCGGTCGGCCGGTAGTGCTTGATGGGCTGTCCCGAGAGATGACGGCTGGCGCCAGACCGGCCCGAGGGAGCTGATGGACGATGGGGCACGGGCTTCGAGTCTTGGAAGACAGGCCGACGTCACCCATGCGCCGGCTCGTCGGGGCGAGAGTGTACCACTTTTCGACAGTGACCCCTGACAGGAGCCGGGTTCAGGGAAAAAGTATCGATGATGGGCCAAGATCCTCGAGATCAGCCGAGGCACGCTCTATCGCAAGATCGTGGAATACAACCTCGAGCCCCAGTTGGACTCGACGGCGGGGTTGGACTGACGCGTCAATCTGAATCCAGCGGCTCGTCAGGATCGACCCAATCCGGCCGGCGACCGGCGACGCCGGTCAACAGCAGTGCCGCTCCAGTCCCACCCGCTATTAGAGTGAGACCATCGGTCACCCAGTTCTCAAACGTAAACTCCCCCACCATCAACGCTACGGCTGGAACTAAGAGCACCGCCCCGGCTACGACCGCCGTGGCTCGATGCATGACCAACCTGAGCAGGGTCCCGCGCACGCGGCGGGTGGTGACGCTCATCGCTCCGGACCGCGGCGAAACACCGACCCGATCATCTCGCGAACTGGAGCCGCGAAGAGACCTCGCGAACCCCATCGCCCCTCTTGGTGACCGTCAGGGCGCGCCCCTCGATCACGACCGACTCGACCATGCCGGAGAGAGTTACGATGCCGCGCACGGTCTCGGCCTCGATCTGCGCCGTCGCGGTACCCGGTTGGTTTAGGTGCGCCCCGCTCGTACGAGCGTTGATCGTCGAGTCGTGCAGGCTGGTGGAAGCGAGGGGGATGACGCACCCGATGGCCAGAAGTAGCACCGCCAAGAGCAGGAAGAACACGCGAGGCATCAGACCACGCGGCTGAGCGACTAGCGGGAGCGGCCTTTCCCCCGGTTCCGCTGGCCTCGGTTCTGTCGTTCGGCCCGGTTCCCTGAATTGCGATTCCGCGAGCTGCGCGAGTTGTCGTTCTTGTTCTGACCCTGGCGTGTCGTCTGGCCCTGATGCCCGTCGCTACGGTTACCGTTCACCTCACCACCCGAGCGGCCGTTGCGTCGTTTCCTCGAGGGCTGTTGGGACGTCGGGGCGACGTTTCCGCTCGCTCCCCGCTCGAGGATCGCGTCGCGACCGCTCTCGCGAATCGTGAAAACCGGAGGCACGCGGGCCGGCGGCTGTGCGCCCTCGGGCAGGGCGAGAGAAGCCCGAATGAGTGGACGGTGCATCGAGTCGCTGGGCGGCGGTGGCGGCGACGAGACCGGCTCGGTGTCGTCGACCCCAGTCGTCGCCGCCGAGGGGGCTGCGGGAACAGCGGCCGGTGCCGGCTCCTCTTGTTTTGCAGTCGCGGCCAGAGCGGGGGTGGGCCCATCCTCCGACTTCGACAGCGCAGCTACGAGCTTGGTTTGTCGTCGTGGTGGCACTTTCGCTTCCTTGTAGGGATGCTCGTTGTCACAGGTCGTGCATCGCGTTAGCTTAATCTCGTCGCCAACGATGGCGACGACGGCGTGGTTGGTCACGCGTCGTTCGCGGGGGCAGTAGTCGTCAAGGACGTCGCCCAGGCGAACCTGGTGCTGCTCCATGAATGCCTCTCTAGCAGTGGGTAGCCGCTACACGCTGGCATTGGCGACCAGCACACACTTGCAGAAACAGGCCCAAGTCACACAACACGGTGAAGCACTAGTCCGTCGCTTCAAAAAGAGTTAGGTTTGCGATTCGCAGCAGGACAGCGTCTAATCAGCCAGGCGGCCATATACCCTCTTCGCGGGGGGCGGCGTGGCTAGACTGCGAAGCGCAATGGACCCATTCTACTACTCAGAGGCGGGATCGTAAACGTTTTCCGTATCCTCCGAACCGACCCGCTCGGTCAGCCAGCGTCTCGTCTCATCCAGGGCGGCAGCCACGGCGGCGGGGGCGGTCGATTGCGGTGTCTGCCGAGCCTCGACCGAGCCACGCGCCGAGATACGCACGGCGGCCTCGACGTCGAGTCGCTCGTGGTAGCCGCGCCACTCGTCTGGCGACAGCGCGCTGAAGTCGCGACCAGCCTCCAGCAGGTCGCGCACCATCCGGCCGACGACTTCGTGCGCCTCCCGGAACGGCACCCCGCGCGCCACCAGCAGGTCAGCCACGTCGGTAGCCAGTGACAGACCCGACGCCGCCGCATCGGTCCGCACCGGATCAAGCGCGAGGGTACGCACCACCGCGGCCACGGCCCGCAGCGACCGGCGGACTGTCACCTCGGTGTCGAAGACCGCCTCCTTATCCTCCTGCAGATCCTTGTTGTAGCCGCTGGGCAGGCCTTTCATCGTCGCAAGCCACCCGCTCAGTCGACCGATCACCCGTCCCGACTTTCCGCGAACGAGCTCTAATGGGTCGGGGTTCTTCTTCTGGGGCATGAGACTGCTTCCCGTCGTGACCGCGTCAGACAACGCGAAGAACCCGAACTCCTCGCTCGTGAACAGGATGAGATCCTCGGCCAACCGGCTCAGGTGGATAAGGGTTCCCGCGGAGGCATGCAAGAACGCCGACACGAAGTCTCGGTCGGCGGTGGCGTCGAGGCTGTTCGAGACCACGCGCGTGAATCCGAGACGCGCGGCCAGGGCGACCGTGTCCACCGCGTAGCTCGTGCCCGCGATCGCGCCGGATCCGAGCGGTAGGGCGTCGGCCTCCTCGGCCGCAACGGCGAAGCGACGATCGTCGCGCCGAAAGGCCGCTGCGTGCGCCAGCAGATAGTGACTCACCAGGATCGGCTGAGCGCGGCGCAGGTGGGTGTAGGACGGCATCAAGGCAGACCCGGCGGCCTCGGTCTGATCCACTAGCGCCCCTACGAGGGCCGCCAGCTCGTGGCGCAGCCCGAGGATATGGCGCCGGAGGTAGAGCCTGAGATCGAGCGACACCTGCTCGTTCCGGGACCGGCCAGTGTGCAGACGCTTACCCGCGTCACCAACGCGAGCGATCAGTTGACGTTCGACGAATGCGTGGACATCCTCGTCGTCGCCATCGATGAACGCGGGGTCGGCCCGGCCGGCCGCGAGTATCTCCTCGAGCGCGCGGCGAATATCCCGGGCGTCGTCCTCCGAGAGTACACCGGCGGCGGCCAACGCCTCGGCCCAGGCTAGGCTGCCCGTTACATCGTCCTCGAACAACGCGCGATCGAAGACGAACGACGACTGGAACTCGAAGACTTCTTTGTTGGGGACCGAGTCGAAACGACCGGACCAGAGATGAGTCATAAAACGCGTCCTCGTCAATCACGTCCCGGAGCGACCGCGGACCCACTCGATGAGCCGCCGCTCGAGCCCTGTGGCATCGCGAGCCGAGCGCGTGACGAGCAGGATCGTATCGTCTCCAGCGACCGTCCCGACGATCTCGGACCAAGCCGCGTGGTCGAGAGCGTAGGCCAGGGGCTGCGCTTGCCCCGGATTGGTCTTCAGAACCAACAGCTGGTCGACGCGTTCCAGACGCCGGAGGTAGTCGAGCACGGCCTTGCGGATCCGCCCCTCGGATGGAGCCTTGTCCGAGAGAGCCTCCGCGGTCTGATAAGCTCCATCGGCTGCCCGCTTGATGAGACCCAGCTCTTTGATGTCACGTGACATCGTCGCCTGGGTCGCCACGATACCTTGTTCGGCCAAGCGCCGGCGAAGGGCGTCCTGGCTCCGGATCGCCTGCTGTGCTACCAGCTCGAGAATTGCTGATTGGCGAAAGGTCTTCATAGTTATTCAGAACGCTGGAATACTATACATCGCCCTACAAACCATGTCATCAGTATTTTCGGAGCCTTCCAGGTTGACGGGTAGAATAGAGTGGCGTATAAATACCCTTAGATAAGAATAAGTATTCATGCCTGAGATTTCTATCGGCGTCGCCGGCGCAACCGGATACGCGGGGCAGGAGCTGATCCGGCTGGCCGCCAGACATCCCGCCGCCAACGTGACCTGCGCGATGGCATCGGCCTCGACCGAGGGTCCCCGCCGCCTCCCAGCGCTGACGCGCATCTGGAACGGCGAGGTGGAACCGCTGTCAGTGGACCGGTTGGTTGCGGAGTGTCAAGCGGTGTTCATGACGCTGCCTGACTCAGTGGCCGCCGAAGTGGGACCGGCGCTGGTGGAACGAGGAGTCCGCGTATTCGACCTGGCCGGGACGTTCAGGCTGCGCGACCGCTCGCTGCGGCTCCGGTGGTACCCGGCGACCCCGGACCTGGACGAACCGGCGGTCTACGGACTGACCGAGTACTACCGAGACGAACTGCAGACAGCTCGCCTGGTCGCGTGTCCCGGCTGCTACCCCACGGGCGCACTGCTGGCACTCCGACCGCTGACTGACGCTGGACTCCTCGAGGGTGACGTCATCATCGACGCGAAGTCTGGCATCTCCGGCGCCGGCAAGAAACCCTCGGAACGGACCCATTTCTCTGAGAACCATGGGAGTGTCGCGGCCTATAGCGTGCTGGGTCACCGGCATGGGGCCGAGATCGAGCAGGAGCTCGATCGACCGATAACGTTCACACCGCATCTCGTGCCACTCGACCGGGGCATCCTGGAGACCATCTATGTCCGGACCCGGCCGGGACTGAGCGCCGCCGCAATCGCCGAAGCGTTCGACGCAGCCTACAGGGACGCCCCCTTCGTCCGGGTCGACGGCGACGTACTGCCCGAGATCAAGCACGTGGTGCACACCAATTTCTGCGACATCGGCTGGCGCTGGGACCAGGCGTCTAGACGCCTAGTTCTTGTCGCCTGCCTCGACAACCTAGTCAAGGGGGCAGCCGGTCAGGCCCTGCAAAATCTGAACGTGGCCTTCGGACTCGATGAGACGACGGGCCTCTCATGACCGCCGGCCTGACCGTCCTCAAGTTCGGCGGCGAACTGCTCGAGACCGATGAGCGGCGTGGCGCGATGGCGACCGCGATCCGGCGCGTGTCCCAATCTTCGGCGCTCGTAGTGGTCCATGGAGGCGGACGGGAGATCGACGCCGACATGGCGGTGCACGGCATCGACAAGCACGCGGTAGACGGACTCAGGATCACCGACGCCCGGACCCTTGAGATCGTCGTCGGAGTGCTCGCGGGACGCGTAAACACCCGCCTGGTCGCGACGCTCGGGAGCATGGGAGTGCGCGCTGTCGGCCTGACAGCGGCCGACGGCGATGTCGCCAGCGTACGAATGGCGGCGCCCTATACGGCCGCCGACGGCGCGACGGTTGACCTCGGCTTCGTTGGTCAACCCTCCGGCGACGGGTCACAACTGATCGAAACGCTCTGCGCTAGCGGATTTGTGCCGGTGGTAGCGAGTGTTGGCGCCAACAACGACGGCCAGCTTCTGAACGTCAACGCCGATACCCTGGCGGGACACCTCGCGGCGTCGCTTGGCGCCGACCGGCTGCTCATTGCAGGCGGCACGCCCGGCGTGCTCGACCCGGACGGCGCGACCATTCCGGTGGTGGACGGGGCGCTGATGGACCAGCTGATCGGAGACGGCCGGGCCAGCGCGGGGATGGTGGCCAAGCTGGCGGCCTGCCGCGCTGCGGCCAGGAGTGGGGTCGCGCGCGTAGACATCGTCACCGGCAAGCAGACCGCCGACCTGGATGCCAGCCCTGGCACTCGAATCGAGATCCCCTCGATGGACGGATCGGAGTCGACAGAGTCATGACCACCGACGCAGCCGATATTCAATCCCTCGAAACCGAATACCTGCTCCAGGTGTACCGGCGCATTCCCATCGTATTCAACCGAGGCGAAGGCAGCCACCTGTATGACACCGAAGGGCGACCGTATCTCGACTTCATCTCCGGTCTCGGGGTGGCCTCGATGGGTCACGCCAATCCAGTACTTGCGGAGGCGCTGGCTGATCAGGCCAAAACGTTGCTCCACACGTCGAACCTCTACTTCCACCCCCTACAGGGTCAGGTGGGAGAACGCCTGGCGAGGCTCTCGGGTCTGGCCCGCGTGTTCTTCTGCAACAGCGGCACCGAGGCTGTCGAGGGCTGCCTTAAGTTCGCCCGGCGCTACTGGTACAGCCAGGACGTACACAGCCGCACCCGGTTCGTCGCGCTGGAACGTTCCTTCCACGGTCGCACCCTAGGCGCGTTGTCGACCACGGCCGAACCGAGGTATCGCGCTCCGTTCGCCCCACTACTGGACGTGACCTTCGTATCGCCCGATGATCCATCGGCACTGGAGGCAGCACTGACCGACGAAGTCGCGGCCCTGATCGTCGAACCAATCCAGGGTGAAGGCGGGGTGTGGCCGCTGTCGGACGAGCTGGCCGAGGTGATCACGGTCGGGTGCCGCCGGAACGGAACGCTGCTCATCGCCGACGAGATTCAGTGCGGACTCGGCCGGACCGGCGCCGCCTTCTACTCGGCGACGCTGGGGCTCGAGCCAGACCTCATGTCGCTGGGCAAAGCGCTGGGCGGCGGCGTGCCGATCGGAGCGTTACTGATGAGCCAGGCGGTCGCCGACGCCGTGTCTCCGGGCGACCACGGCACCACGTACGGCGGCAACCTGCTTTCCTGCCGTGCGGCCCTCGTGTTCCTCGACATGCTGGAACAGGGCGGCCTCGAGCACGTCCGCCAGGCGGGCGAGCGGCTGAGCCAGGGCCTGGAGGCGATTGCCGCGCGACACGACGTGGTCCAGGAGGTGCGTGGGGCCGGGCTCATGCGAGGCGTCGCGATGACCGAGAAGGCCGCGATCGCTGTGGTCGCTGGCGCCCAAGAACGGCGCCTGCTGGTCAATCGCACGGGCGGGAACGTCGTGCGGATGTTGCCGCCACTGACGGTCACCGACGACGAGATCGACCGGGCATTGGACATCCTGGAGCAGGCGCTGGCCAACCACTCCGGCTAGAGGGCGCTGGCGGAGCGAGATCATGGTGGAACGGATCGAGGGCGGCATCACCGCGCCAGCGGGATTCACGGCCGCTGGCGTGGCGTGCGGAATCAAAGCGTCAGGGCTGGACCTCGCGTTGCTAGTGGCCACGCCCGCCGCGCGCGCTGCCGGGATCTTCACGACCAACCTGGCCGTGGCGGCGCCTGTCGTGGTAACCCGCGAACACCTTGCTCGCTCGGGCGCAACCACCAGGGCCGTGGTGGTCAACAGCGGATGCGCCAACGCATGCACGGGTCCCTCTGGACTCGACGTCGCCCGGGCCATGGCCGACGACACAGCCCAGGCGGTGGGGTGCCCACCCGAGCAGGTGCTGGTGTCCTCCACGGGTGTGATCGGGGCGTCACTCGATCCGGCCAAGATCAAAGCTGGCGTCTTGAGTGCCACTCAGACCCTTGGACGAGACCAGCACACCGCTGCGGCCGAAGCAATCATGACCACCGACCCCTGGTCGAAGGAAACGGCGATGCGCGCCGACACCCCGGCGGGGTCGTTCCGGGTCGGCGGGATGGCTAAGGGGGCGGGCATGATCGAGCCGAACATGGCGACCATGCTGGCGTTCCTGACCACCGACGCCGAGATCAGCCCCGACGGGCTCCACCGTGCGTTGCGCGAGGCAGCAGACCCAACCTTCAACGCCATCACCGTGGACGGTGAGACCTCGACCAACGACATGGTGCTCCTACTCGCTGGCGGTAGCTCCGGCGTGCAGATCGACGAGGGCCTCTACCCGCACTTCGTCGAAGCGCTCCATGCGGTCTGTCACGAACTGGCGTTGGCAATCGTGCGCGGCGGCGAGGGTGCGTCGAAGCTGGTTTCGATTCACGTCGCCGGCGCGGGATCGGTCGACGAGGCACGACAGGCCGCCAAGGCCATGGCCAACTCCCCGCTCGTCAAGACGGCAGTCCATGGCGAAGACCCGAACTGGGGACGGCTGGTGGCAGTGGCGGGCCGCGCCGGGGTGGCCTTCGAACCGACTCGGGCGAGAGTCTTCGTCGGGCCGGTCGAGCTCTTCGGCCACGAAACGGTGTATGCCGATCGGGAACCGGAAGCGGCCGCGCACTTAAAACAGGATGAGGTCTCCCTAACCGTTGACCTTGGCACCGGCGGAACAGCGTCGTTTACCGCCTGGACCTGTGACTTCAGCGCCGAGTACGTGCGGATCAACGCCGACTATCGGACCTGACCCCTACGACCATGACGACCACATCGCCTACGCCCAAGTCGAACCAGACCGCCCGGACAGCACTCCGGGCTCCGGGCCGGACCTACCTGTCCGTGCTCGATCTGACCCCGAGCGCGCTCGAAGCGGTGCTCGCGCTGGCGGGGCGTCTGAAAAAGGAAAGGGCGCTGGGGCCCGACGCGCCGACCGCGCGCGCCCTGGCGGGGCAGTCATTGGCGCTGCTGTTCGACAAACCCTCGCTCAGGACCCGTACCGGATTCGAGATCGCGATGCGGGAGCTCGGCGGCAACGTGACGTGCCCACCGTCGGCGGACGCGCTCGGCACCCGGGAAGCGCTCGCCGACGTGGCCCGCACCCTGGAGCGATGGGTCTCGGTGGCCGCCATCCGGACCTTCGAGCAGTCACGGCTTCAGGAGTTCGTCAACGCCACGACACGACTCAGAGTGGTCAACGCTCTGACCAACGAGGAGCATCCCTGTCAGGCCCTGGCCGACTGCCTCACCATTGCCGAACGCTGCGGCTCGGTCCGGGGACGCACGCTGGCCTACGTGGGTGACGGCAACAACGTCGCCACCTCGCTGACTCATGCCGCCGTCACGCTGGGAATGAACCTGAGACTCGCGTCGCCGGAGGCCTATCAGCTACCGGAGTCGACCCTGGCCGCGGCACGGGTCCGCGGTTCGGGAGGGATCGAGATCGTCCAAGTCACCGACCCATCCGAGGCGGTTGAGGGCGCCGATGCGGTGTACACCGACGTCTGGACCTCTATGGGACAGGAAGCGGAAAGTGCACGCCGGATGCAGGCGTTCGAAGGCTATCGGGTCTCATCCGCACTGATGGATCTGGCGGGACCAGATGCCTTCTTCATGCACTGTCTGCCGGCGCACCGTGGCGAGGAGGTCGATGCCGACGTCCTCGACGGGCCACGTTCAGCGGTCTTCGACCAGGCGGAGAACAGACTCCACACCCAAAAGGCGCTGCTGTTGACGTTGTTGGGGCGATAGCGAAGCTGGTCCCCTCAAGGCTGGACCAACTCGGCCGCCGCCTTCTCGACCTTGGCGGTCTGCTTCACCCGGTAGGCATCCACCTGCTCCGCCACGGCCGGGTCGCCGATAGCGAGAATCTGAGCCGCCAGCACGGCGGCGTTGGTTGCGCCCGCCTTGCCGACGGCCACTGTCGCGACCGGCACGCCCGGCGGCATCTGCACCGTGGCGAGCAACGAGTCGAAACCCTTTAGCGGCGACGAGTCGATCGGCACCCCTATGACGGGCAGCGCCGTGTGCGCCGCCACGACGCCGGCCAAGTGGGCGGCAGCACCGGCACCGACCACGAACACCTTCACCCCTCTGACGATCGCCTCCTCCATCACCTTTTGGACCCGAGCCGGTGAACGGTGCGCCGAGGCCACGGTCATCTCGCTCGAAATGCCGAGGTCGCGCAGGGTGCGCACGGTATTGGCCATCACGTCCGCGTCGGACCCGGACCCCATCAGTACTTGCACTTGCAGATCACTCATCTCCCTCACCCTTCTCCGTCAAGACCGCAGGGCCTTGCGTCCGATATCGGTCCGCACCTGCTTATCGGTAAACGTCACACACTGCTCCGCCGCATAGGCCCGCGCAATGGCGGCGCCATAGTCTGCTCCCCGGCCGACCACGGTCAGCACCCGGCCGCCGGTCGTCACCACCGAGTCACCGTCGAGCCCAGTACCGGCATGGAACACCAACACGCCTTCCTGTTCGGCCGTCTGGTCGAGTCCACTGATCGGCAGGCCCTTCGCGTAAGCCCCAGGATAGCCGCCCGAGGCAAGGACCACCCCGACATGCGGATCAGTCGTGTGGCGACACACCGAGGTCGAGAGACTGCCAGCCGCGGCCGCCACCAGCATCGGCGCTAGCGAATCCTCAACCATCGGCAGAACGACCTGCGCCTCCGGATCCCCGAGCCGGACGTTAAACTCGATGACCTTGGGACCATCTACGGTCAGCATCAGACCGACATACAGGAACCCGTGATACGCCGCTCCTTCGGCGGCCAGCCCCTCGAGCACTGGTCCGACGATCTCCTCACGGATGCACCGCTCGACGGCCGGGGTGACCAGGGGACTGGGTGAAAACGCACCCATCCCCCCGGTGTTGGGTCCCTGGTCATCGTCGTAAGCGCGTTTGTGATCCTGGGCCGTCGGTAGGGCGAGCGCCGCTCGCCCGTCGCAGATGGCGAAATACGAAACCTCAGGACCAACGAGACATTCCTCGATCACCACCCGACGGCCAGCATCGCCAAAGCGATCGTCAAGCATCGCCTCCCGGATCGCCGCCTCGGCCGAGCCGCAATCCGACGCAACGGTGACCCCCTTTCCAGCGGCCAGGCCGTCGGCCTTGACCACGACTGGAAAGCCGAACTGCTCGCCCGCCACAGACGCCAGTGCCCCCTCGGCTGTGTCGTGCACGGCGAATCTGGCAGTCGGCACCTCGTGTCGCTGCATGAATTCCTTGGCAAACGCCTTACTCGACTCGAGTCGCGCGGCAGCCTGACTGGGACCGAACAGGACACGCCCGGCGGCCGCAAACTGATCCTGAACCCCGAGCGCCAGGGGCAGTTCTGGTCCCACCACCGTCAAGTCGATGTCCTCCGCCTCGGCCAACGCCAGGACGGCCGCCGGGTCGGACATGTCGAGATCGAGGGGGCGCGCCACCGCACTGGTGCCGGCGTTGCCCGGCGCGCACACAACCTCCCGGACGCCGGCTTCACGGCCCAGCTTCCAGGCGAGCGCATGCTCACGCGCGCCGCTACCGACCACCAGTATCTTCATGAATCAGCCTCGAGATGGGATGCCAACGCCACTGACCTCACGTGGGTAGGGTGGGAACGTCGGTCGCCCCGGCCGCAGGCAACCTGTCGCACCCTTGAATTCTGTTGCGCCGCAACACAATAGGGCACTAGAATTTCCGTTTGCCCCTTAAGCAAGCGGGGTAACCAATGCTCGTTCCGGCCGGCTGGCCGGGGCTAGCCTAGCACACTCGATGAGCTCCGGCACCGCGGATGCCGGGCCCCCGCGAAGACGGCATCGCTGACCGCGCGAGGGAGGTGTCAAGCAGTTTGGCTGAGGTCAAAATCAATGAGGGCGAATCGGTTGAGAGCGCGTTGCGCCGCTTTAAGCGAAAGGTCCAGCAGGAAGACATCATCAAGGACATCAAGAAGCACTCGTACTACTTAAAACCTGGTGACAAACGCCGAGCGAAGCAAGCCCTCGCTCGAAAGCGCACCCGCAAGAAGCAGCGTCGCGAGACCGAGTAGACCGACCGCCAGTGTCAGCGTGTATTTGACAGACCCCAGGGATCATAGTAATTTTTCGGCGGCCCTGAGTCAGTTAAAGCTCAATAGCACAGGGTCTTACGGCGTTTCATACCGCGCCGGGAACTCAGTGGGAGAGTCTTCATGGAAATCGAGGAAAGAACACTTGAGAACGTCGTCGTGCTGGATCTGAAAGGGAAGCTCACCATCGGCGAAGGCGACGAGCTCCTGAAGGAAAAGATCAACAACGTGCTGCAGCAGGGACACAAGAACCTGCTACTGAACCTCGAAGACGTTCCCTACGTTGACAGTGCCGGTCTCGGCGAGATCGTCCGGACCTACACGACCGTTAGCCGCCAAGGTGGCACTCTAAAGCTCGTGAACCTCACGAAGCGAATCACCGACCTGCTGGCCATCACCAAGCTGTTGACGGTGTTCGACACCTTCGAGTCCGAAGCCGACGCGGTCAGCAGCTTCAGCAGCTGACCGTCGGGTCGCCCCCGCCCCGCTCCGGCGCGGGGCGCCGGCCGCGATGGCGCACTACAGCTCCGAGCACGGGATGACCGACGTCTCGCCCCAACGGGAGACGTCGGCCTCCAACCTGACGGCCGACCTCGTCACCTCCCTCCGGCCGGACCAGTGGACCAAGAACCTGATCGTGTTCGCCGGGCTCGTCTTTGGCGGGCAACTGATGGAACCGACGTCCGTCTTCAAGGCGGCCGGCGCCTTCGGCGCGTTCTGCGCGCTGTCGAGCGCGATGTATCTCGTCAATGATCTAGGAGACCGGAGCGCAGACCGGCTGCATCCGGTCAAGGCCAAGCGTCCGATCGCCGCCGGACGTATCTCAAGCGGCGTGGCGATGGGCGCCGTGGTGGTGTTACTGGCGCTCGGTCTCGGTGCCGGCTTCGTTCTCAACCCGATGCTGGGCGGGCTATCGCTGCTGTTCGTCGCGTTGCTCACGCTTTACTCACGGCTCCTCAAGCACGTGGTCGTGCTCGACGTGCTGACGATCGCGGTCGGCTTCGTACTCAGGGCGGTGGCCGGCGCCGTCGCCGTCGGCGTTCCGTCGAGCCAGTGGCTGCTGGTCTGTACCTTGCTCGGCGCCCTGTTCCTCGGCCTCACCAAGCGACGACAGGAAGTGGACGCGCTGGGTGAGCATGCGACCGAGCACCGGCCGGCGCTGGGCCGCTACAGTGTGCAAGGACTCGACCAGATGGTCACGATCGTGGCCGGAGCCACCGTGCTGAGCTACGCGGTCTACACAACCGACCCGAACACAATCGCCACCTTCGGCACCGATCTGCTGACCTTAACGATTCCATTCCCTGTCTATGGGGTACTCCGCTATCTGCTGATCATGCGAGAACACCCGCTGGCCAGTCCCTCCGACCTATTGCTACGAGACCCAGGGCTGGCCTGGTGCGCCGTGGGCTGGTCGGTAGCAGTCGCCCTGATCATCTACCGCCCGCTCGGATAACGCCCGCATCAACTACACTTATCTGGCACACAATGGCCGAGTTCAACATTCAGTCAGATTCCGTCGACGTCACCCGGGTCATGGAGCAGATCCGCGAACGCATCCGTGAAAAGCGGGGCGCCGACTACACCGAGGAGCATGTTCGCGAGCTCGCCTCGGTAAAACTCGAACGCTTTCTCGACCCCCGGCAGGTCCGCTCGGGTTTGGTCGAGCAGTATCGTCAGCTGGATGCTGCGGAGGGGCAGGACCCGATCGACTGGTCGACCCCGTCGCTCCTGGGACCGCCTCCCGAGTCGTTCGAATTCGACACGGAAACCATCTACAAGTCATCCCGTGGACCTACGGGCAAAATCATTCAGATGATCCGGAAACTCCTGAATCCGTTTCTCAAGCTACTGTTCAACCCTGACCCGATGGTCCATGCCCTAACTCGGCAGGCCGAGATCAACGCCTACACCCTCCAGCTCTTACAACAGCAGACCGACCTTGCCGAACGGGTCACGAAGCAGTTCGAGCGGGCCGGCGCAAAATTCCAGGCGCGCGAAGAGCTCGATTCGCTGAACTATGAGGTGCTGAACAACCTCGTCGTCGAGATGACCCGACTGTCAGTGGACATGAAGAACCACATGATGCGGGTCGAATCAGTGGCCGGCCGACTAGACTTCGCCGAACGCCGGGCGCGCGCGCTGGAAACCGTGGTACAGCACCGCTCGACTCCGTCGACTGACGAAGCGGGGTCGAGAGACGGCGACAACACGAGCGGCTCTGGGTCGGGACGCACCCGGCGGCGGCGGCGACGATCGCGTCGCCGGGGCGGCGGCTCGGGCGAGGCGGACGCCGCGGCGGCAACCCAGCCGGCGACCGACGGCGGAAACGGGGACACACCGGTACCAACAGACGCGGCTCCCGAACCGAGCGGCGGCGGCACCTCGGCCGAGGCGAGCACACCGGCCGTCAACACAGACACAGCGAGCCCGACGCCGGAGGAGCCGGTCCCGAGCGCGGCGGCGCCTGAGACGGCTCCATTCGTTGAGACAGCCACGCTCGCCCCGCCACCGACTACAGGCGACGCCGGAGGAGACGCGAGTGGGCCCCAGGACACGCCAGTATCGGCGGACCCGGAGCCGGGAGAACGCTCGGGCGATCCCGACAAGCAGTGAAGCTTGCCGTCGTCGTCCAGCGCTACGGCGCCGACCTAAACGGCGGCGCCGAGCTCCACGCCAGATACGTCGCTGAGCACCTCGCTCCGCATGCCGACGTCGAAGTGCTCACCACGAGCACAACCGACTACATCACCTGGAAGAACGACCTGACCCCAGGGATCGAACAGGTGAACGGGATTCCGGTCTGTCGCTTCCCGGTGAGTCGAGAACGCGATCCCGACGACTTCGGACGACGGTCCGAGCACGTGTTCGGGGAAGAGCACTCCATTGGGTCCGAGCTCGCCTGGCTCCGCAGCGAGGGACCGACCTCCCCGGCTCTCGTCAAGCACCTGCGGCGACACGGGCACGAGTACGATTTCTGCGTCTTCTTCAGCTATCGCTACTACCACGCCTATCACGGGGCGCGCGTAACGCCGGATCAGGCGGTGCTCGTGCCTACCGCCGAGCGGGATCCGGCACTCGGCCTCGAGATCTTTGGTCCGGCGTTCCGGGGCGTGCGAGCGCTGATGTACAACTCGCACGAAGAGCGCGCGCTGATCCAAGGTGTGTCCGGCAACGAACGGGTCCCTGGCGTGGTGGTGGGCATCGGCTCGGAAGTGCCGTCGGATCCCCAGCCCGATCGGTTTCGTCAGCGAACCGGACTACAGGGCCCCACCCTCATCTATGTTGGCCGAATCGACGAGAACAAAGGGTGCAAGGAACTCTTCGACTTCTTCCAACGATACGCCAGGATCGACCCGGCCCTGACACTGGTGCTCATCGGCAACCCGATCATGGCGATCCCGGAGCATCCGCGCATCCGGCACCTCGGCTTCGTCAGTGACGAGGAGAAGTTCGACGCCATGGCGGCCGCCGAGCTCCTTGTGATTCCGTCGTACTACGAAAGCCTGTCGATGGTCACGCTCGAAGCGTGGGCCCTGGGGCGCCCCGTGCTCGCCAATGGTAAGTGCGACGTGCTGTGCGGGCAGTGCGTCCGCAGCAATGCGGGTCTCTATTACGGGAACTACGAGGAATTCGCCGAGTCGCTACACACGATCCTGACGCAGCGTCGGCTCCGCGAAGCACTCGGCGCCAACGGACGGATCTACTTCAACCGGCACTACACCTGGCCGACCATCGAGCGGAAGTATCTGGACATGTTCGACCGGCTCCAGCAAGAAGATCCGGCCAACCGACCGGCTCGGGAAGCAATACCTGGCTGGTTCGGCCGTCGTCGCCGGACCGTACCACCGGCGAGCGACGTGGTAGACCGGCTCCCCCGCGGACCAGCCAGCGGCGAGGGAGGAGAGGCGGCGTCATGAGTAGCGCCAGTTCGGGCCGCCCCCCCGCGGTGCACCAGGTGCTCGCCACGCTGGGCTACGGAGACGCCATCGGCAACGAAGTGCTGGGCATCACCCGCGTGCTACGCGAGGCTGGGTACGAATCGGAGATCTTTGTGGAAACCGCCGATCCGCGACTCGAAGATCTCACACTAGACTATCGCGACCTTATCGACGCCTCGCATCCGGAAAACATCCTGATCCACCACTTCTCAATAGGATCCCGGGCGTCACGCATCGCCTACGCACTGCCGGACCGCATGGCGCTCGTCTATCACAACATCACGCCGCCGGAGTACTTCGTCGGCGTACATAAGGATCTCGTCCGTTTTTGCTATAGCGGACGGCGCGAGCTCCAGGCCTACGTCGACCGTTGCGATCTCGCCCTGGGAGATTCGGAGTTCAACCGGCAAGAACTCGCGCGCTTCGGTTTCGAGCGGACCGGCGTGCTTCCGGTGGTGCCGAGCCTAACCCATCTCGAGGAAACCCCAGACCTGACGCTCGTCTCCGAATTCGATGATGAACGGGTAAACCTGATGTTCGTGGGCCGCGTGATCCCGAACAAGCGGATCGAGGACGTCATCCGCTTCTATCACGCCTACCGCGCCAAGTACCAGCCCAGATCGCGGCTTCTCCTGGTCGGCTCCTGGGGTGGGTTCGAGTCCTACCTCGCGTCTTTGCACCATCTGATCGCAGATCTCCGGGTGCCTGATGTGCACCTGCTGGGCCACGTTTCCAACGCCGAGCTGACCGCCTGCTACGACGTAGCGGACCTCTTCTTGTCGGCCAGCGAACACGAGGGATTCTGCGTCCCGTTGATTGAAGCGTTCTCGAAACGGGTCCCAGTCGTGGCCTACGCCGCGGCGGCGGTACCGGCAACAATGGATGGCGCCGGCGTGCTGTACGAGTCGAAGGATCCGCGTCATGTTGCCTCGATCCTGCACACCGTGCTGTCGAACCCCACCCTCGAAGAGGAGATCGTTCGCGAACAGGATGCCGCGCTCAGCCGCCTGCTGGCGCGCGACTTTCGTGGGACGCTGCTCGCGGCGATCGACCGGATGGTCGAGACGCCACGACAGCCCCGTCCACTGGTGCGAGACGACTTCTGGGATCGGTTCGCGGAATGGGAGCGGCTCGAGGAGCTACGGCTATACAGGCCATCGGCTTACAAAGCACTGCCGTTCGCAACAGGTGAGGGTAATGAGAACCCGTGATCCGGCGCCACCATTCGTGAACCAATGATCATCAACCAATGGTTGCCAGCGGCGCACCGCGGCGACGCGGTCGGCGATAGCGCCCGGCGAGTCCGCGCGCTTCTGCGCTCCCTTGGACACGAATCCGACATCTTCGCGCTGACCATCGACGAAGACCTTCAAGGAGAGATCCGCCCGTTCTCGGACCCCAAGGCTCGACGCGGTGACGTGACGATCCTGCACTTCGCCATCGCCTCACCGTTGACCGAAGCCCTCGCCAGCCTGGAGACGGGGCGAGTCATTCAGTACCACAACATCACCCCGGCGCATTTCTTCGCAGGATACGACGCCAATCTGGTCGGTCTGGTCACCCGAGGACGTGAAGAACTCGCCAGCCTAGTCGGCCGGGTTGATCTGGCTCTAGGTGACTCGGAGTACAACCGCCAGGAACTGGAGGCGCTCGGATTCACCGAAACCGGCGTGTTTCCGATCGCCGTCGACACCGAGCGGTTGACGTCCGCTCCACCGCGGCCGGCCCTCGAGCGCGTGCTCAAAGACGGACTCACCAACATCTTGTTCGTAGGCCGAATGGTGCCAAACAAGAAGCTCGAGGATCACCTGCGCCTGGCCGAGCAGTACAAGCGCTACATTGACGCGTTCCACCGCTTCATCTTCGTGGGGCGGGAAGACGCATGTCCTCGCTACTACTCGATGATTCGGGCGCTAATGAACGAGTACCGGATGACGAGCGAGCGCTTCTGGTTTGTGGGCTCGGTCCCGGACGCCGACCTGGCAGTGTTCTATCGCACTGCCAGCGCCTACGTCTCACTCAGCGAACACGAAGGCTTCTGTGTGCCGCTCCTCGAAGCGATGGCCACCAATGTCCCGGTGCTGGCCTATGCCTCCACGGCTGTGCCCGAAACCTTGGGCGGGGCTGGCATCGCCTTCTCACCCAAGGACTTCGAGTACGCCGCTGAGACGCTGGGGCTCCTGGTGTACGATGACGAGCTGCGCGCCCAGGTCATCGAGGGTCAGCGGCAGCGGCTCCGGGATTTCTCTGACGCGACCTTTGCCGGTCATCTTGATCGACTGGTCGCGCAATTCGCCTGAGGATACGGTGAAGATCGCGTTCGTCATACAGCGTTACGGCGCGGAGCTTATTGGCGGCTCCGAGTATCACTGCCGTCTCATCGCCGAGCGGCTTGCCACCCGCCACCAGGTCGACGTGCTGACGACCTGCGCCCGCGATTACATCACGTGGAAGAACGAGTATCCGGAAGGCGAGGATCGGATCCGGGGCGTGACGGTGCGACGGTTTCCGACCGATCGGACTCGCGACCTCCAGTCATTCAACGAGTACTCGGACTGGATCTTCCATAACGACCATACACCGGCCGACGAGCAACAATGGCTCGAACAGCAGGGCCCCTGGAGCCCAGCGCTGCTCGAGTATCTCAAGCAACACCACAAGCGCTACGATACGCTCATCTTCTTTACCTACCTGTATGCGCCGACGGTCCTCGGTCTCAAGATCGACCCGGCCCGGAGCATTCTGGTACCCACGGCCCACGATGAACCGGCAATCCGTCTCGGCCTATATCGGGAGGTGTTCTCGCTCCCGGCGGGTATCGCCTACAACACCCATGTGGAGCGCGGTTTCCTGAAGCAACTCTTCAAGGTACAGGCAAAGGTCGAAGAAACGGTTGGCTGCGGTGTCGAGCTCCCCCCGTCGAGACTGCACGAGCTCCCGGGTCATGCGCGTGGCGGCACCCAGGAGCCCGAAGCGGCGGCCGAGGAAGACGACAACAGCGAGTCAAACGGGGACCACCAGCCCCTCGGGAGTCCGTTGACAGCGCGGGGAGCAGTCTTTCGGCGTCGGCATCGACTATATGGACCATTCGCGCTCTACGGCGGTCGGATCGACCCAGGGAAAGGGTGCGAGGAGCTGCTGGACTACTTCGGTTCCTACGCGGAAGCGAACGGCGATGCATCGCTGGTCCTTATGGGCCTCAAGCTCATGCCGATTCCCGAGTCACCGAGTGTCCGCTTCGCCGGCATGCTCTCGGAGACCGAACGCTTCGAAGCACTCGAGGCGGCCACGGTCGTCGTCGTGCCGTCTCCGTTCGAAAGCCTGTCGCTCCTGGCCCTCGAAGCGTTCTCGGTGGGAACCCCGGTGTTAGCCAATGCCCGGAGCGAGGTGGTCATGGACCACTGCCAGCGCAGTAACGGCGGGCTCTACTACGGCAGCCGGGAAGAATTCCACGAATGCCTGCGCATGCTCATGGCCGATGACCGACTGCGCGCCGCGATGGGCCGGCACGGCAGACAGTATGTCCGGGCGAACTACCGGTGGGACGTCATCATGGACAAGTACGATCGTCTGATTGGCGGCGTACGACGTCCCCGTCAGGAAGGACGCCAGCGCCGGGGGCGCCGTCGAGGCGGGCGCAAGAACTAGGTTGCTCTGCAATCCGCCAAAAAGCCGCCCAGGGGCCTTTCTTCATCACCGGGGTCAGCCCACTACACCAGCCGGTTGACCCGCGTCCGCCCGGGCGCTAGGTCTTGACTTACTCCACCGTCCCCGGGGCCTGCATCGAGCGTCGCCTTGGTGCCCGCCCGCCTACGCCGGGGTCGAATGTCGTGACGCTTGATCATCTCGTTTAGCGTCGTGGGCTTGATCCGCAGCATCTCGGCCGCCCGCTTCTGCACTCCCCCCGCGGCCACGAGCGTGCGTTCGATCAGCTGGATCTCGAACGCGGCGGTGACCTCCTTGAAAGAGATTCCTTCGGGAGGCATCACGAACTGCGGAATCTGGAACGGCCGCGATGTCCGCACGGCATCGGGGATCAGCTCGGGGCCAATCTGAGACTCGGTCGAGAGCACGACCGCCCGCTCGATGACGTTCTCGAGTTCCCGAACGTTGCCGGGCCAGTCGTAATCCTCCATGAGATCGAGCGCGGCCGGGGTCAGCTCGAGGTCCTGCTTCTCGTTCTCCGCTCCGTACTTTTCAAGGAAGTGCTGCGCCAGTAGGCGGATGTCCACCCTTCGCTCGCGCAGCGGCGGCAACTTCACCTTGATGACGTGGAGCCGGTAGTAGAGGTCCTCGCGGAACCGGCCTTCCTCCACCATTCCCTTGAGGTCGACATTGGTCGCCGCGATGATCCTGGCGTCCACCTTGATGGTGTCGACCCCGCCCAACCGCATGAACTCCCGCTCCTGAATCACCCGGAGCAGCTTGGCCTGGGTCTCAAGCGGTACACTGCCGATCTCGTCGAAGAAGATGGTCCCCCGGTCGGCGAGCTCAAACAATCCCTTCTTCGGCGCCACCGCGCCAGTGAAAGCGCCCTTCAGGTGTCCGAAGAGGTTCGACTCCAGCAGGTCCGGCGGCAGGCTACCCGAATTGACGGTGACGAACGGTCGGTCGGCGCGGGGCGAATTCCCATGGAGCGCCCGAGCCGCCAACTCCTTGCCGGTGCCGCTCTCGCCCTCGACCAGGATGGTAGTCCGGCTCGGGGCCGCCTGTGAGATCAGGTCGAAAACCTGGCCCATTGCAGGGCTCTGACCGATGATTTCGCCAAACTGGCTCGTTCGGGCACGCAGATTCTCACGCAGAGTACGGTTCTCGGTCACCAGCCGTCGACGCTCGACGGCGTTGCGCAGGACGACCAGCACTTCTTCGTTCTTGAACGGCTTGGTGATGTAATCGAACGCCCCACGCTTCATCGAAGCGATCGCGTTCTCGACCGAAGCGAAGGCGGTGATGAGGATCACTGGCAGCTCGTCGTCGAACTTGTGTAACTCGTCCAGCGTCTCGATCCCGTCGATGCCAGGCATCATGACGTCGACAACGACGACGTCGAAAACGTGCGATCGGACCAATGCGAGCCCTTCCTCGCCAGACGCCGCCACCGACACGCGGCATCCTTCTCGGTCGAGGAGCGTTTGCAGGATCTCCCGCATGATCTCCTCATCGTCGATGACTAGCACCGACGCCCCTTCCAACATCGGCGTGTCAACCGCCGGATCCTCGACGCCGCTAGCTCTGGACACCGGACAGCCTTTCCGTGCTCGAGACCATCGGGAGGGTGACGCGGAATCGCGCTCCTTGACCTGGCCCGCTCTGACATTCGATCGATCCGTTGTGTTCTTTGATCACCCCATAGGTGATCGAGAGTCCCAGCCCAGTCCCCTGTCCGACCGCCTTGGTCGTGAAGAAGGGGTCGTAGATCCGGGACAGCGCCTCGGCCGGAATACCGGTGCCGGTGTCGGCCACCTCGATGACGGCCTGGTGCTCTTCGGTGCGGGTCACCA